>Ga0209211_10001842_pt1 | contig 38383 bp, 48 predicted proteins | sample RifGroA2_FD_183992 | JGI IMG/M metagenome (GOLD analysis project Ga0209211, IMG submission 183992) | Groundwater microbial communities from Rifle, Colorado, USA - Groundwater A2 (SPAdes) (version 2) | ecosystem: Environmental > Aquatic > Deep subsurface > Groundwater | place: Rifle, Colorado...
TTTCTGCAAAAGATGCGTCCAGAAATAATCGAAAAAGATTTTCTGTTTGTGAAAATAAGCGGAACGCAAATACGGTTTCCGCTTGGTTCGTTTTTCGATACCGGAATAAATCTCAACAGCAGTCTTACTGGGAATGCTGGCTTTTACATTAAGTTACTCCGCCGGCAAAAGTTCAAATCCTCATCAGCGCCCCGCAAAAAAACAATAGTCTTAAATCTGATATACTATCTCCTGGATTTATGGAAACGGTGGGCCAAAAGTCCCACCGTTATTGTTATGGCTAGACAACAAACCGTCAGAACCGAATTCGCCGCCGCCATCAGCCAAATCTGCTCCGAACGCGGCATTAAGCCCGAAGTCGTCCTGGACAGCATCAAGCAGGCGATTCTGGCCGCTTTCCGCAAGGACGCCTCTCTTCCCGAAGAAGAACTTGAGGGCTACTCGGTCAACTTAAACTCCGATACCGGCGAAGCCCGGGTCCTAAATCCTAAAAACGAAGACGTTACCCCGCCCGGATTCGGCCGCATCGCCGCCCAAACCGCCAAACAGGTCATTCTCCAGCGCGTCCGCGAAGCCGAAAAAGACGCCATTCTCACCGAATATCGCGGCAAGTTGAATACCGTCATCAACGGCATGGTGTTGAGATTTGAAGGCAAAACCGCCATTGTTGACATCGGCCGCGCCCAAGCCGTCATGCCCCCAGAAGAACAATCCACCGAAGAGTTCTACCGTCTCAATCAAAGAATCGCCGTCTATGTCCTGGAAATCAGGGACACTCCCCGGGGCGAGCGCGTCATTGTCAGCCGCCGGGCTCCGGAACTGGTTAAAGAACTTTTCGCCCGCGAAGTTCCCGAGGTCAAAAACGGCTCGGTCGAAATCGTCCGTCTGGCCCGCGAAGCCGGCCGCCGCACCAAAATTGCCGTCAAAAGCCACGAAGAAGGCGTTGATCCCGTCGGCGCCTGCGTCGGCCAAAAAGGCGTCCGCGTCCAAGCCGTCATCAACCAGCTCGGCGGCGAAAAAATCGATATCATTGAATATACGGATAATCCGGTTGAATTTATCCGCGCCGCCCTGTCTCCGGCTGCCGGCCTGGTAATTAAAGTTGACGAAAAAACCAAAGTTGCCACTGTCGAAGCTCCCCAGGACCAGCAATCCATTGCCATCGGCGCCGGCGGCCAGAACGTCCGCCTGGCCACCAAACTCACCGGCTGGGAAATCAACATCCTCGGTTCCAAAAAATCACCCAAGCCCGCCCCGGCCGCCGACTTGCCCGCTGATAACTCAACCGCTACCACTGACGATACCGCCAAAAAAGTCCGGAAAACTCGGAAAACTAAGAAAACCGGAAAATCGGATAATCAGAAACAGACATGAAAAGTCGTTTCCTGGAAAACTATTATGCGTCCGCCAATCATCGCTGTTCTCGGCCATGTCGATCACGGCAAAACTACCCTTCTTGACGCTCTTCGCCGGACCTCTCTGGCCGCCGCCGAACCGGGAGGCATTACTCAAACCATCGGCGCTTTTAAAGTTTCATCAACCATTAACCATCAACCATTAACCATTACTTTTATTGATACTCCCGGCCATGAGGCTTTTTCCAAAATGCGCTCCCGCGGCGCCAATGTCGCCGATATTGCCCTATTGGTCGTCGCCGCCGACGACGGCGTCAAACCCCAAACTCTTGAGTCTGTTTCCATTATAAAATCTGCCGGAATCCCGTTTATCGTATGTATCAATAAGATTGATCTCGAAGGCGCCGATCCTGTCCGGGTAAAAACCGACCTCGGCAAACATGACGCCGCCGTTGAAGGTTTCGGCGGAAACATTCCTGTAGTTGAACTCAGCGCCAAAACCGGCAAAAATCTCCCCGAACTCCTGGAAATAATCCAACTTGTCTGGGAGCTGCAAGCATCAGCGGGTGGCGCGCGAAGGGCCCCCGCTCGAGCGCCCGCACCCCGAGCGAACCTACAAATCGAGGGGGAGGACGTCGGAGCGGGGTGGAGCGCGACAGGACCCGCTGTTCTTGAGGCCCCAATCATCGACTCCCGCCTTGACCCCCATTCCGGTCCCGTCGCCAACGTCATTATCCGCCAAGGTGTTCTCCGCCTCGGAGATCAAATCGCCGCCGGCTCTATCAGCGGCAAAGTCAAGTCCTTAACCGGCGACCTCGGCCAACGCTTGGACCAAGCCCTCCCCGGCGACCCGGTCCAGGTCCTCGGCCTCAAATCCGTCCCCCCCGTCGGTTCGGTGTTGACTCATTCATCTCAAAAAACAAGAAACAAGAAACAAGAAACAATGAAGCTCCCTCTTCCCTCTTCCCTCCTCCCTCTTCCCTCCTCCCTCAACGTTATCCTAAAAGCCGATTCCGTCGCCACCCTGGAAACCCTGACCGACGCCATCGCCCGCCTGCCGGAGTCCAAATTTCTTGTCATCAACTCAAGTATCGGCGACATCACCGAATCCGACATTCTTCTGGCGGCCTCGGCCAAAGCCAATATGATCGGTTTTCGCATCAAAATTCCTAAAAAAAGGCAGCAGCTGGCTAAAAATGAAAGTGTTTTAATCATCGCCGACGACATTATTTATCGCCTTCTTGACCGGTTAACCGCCCTCCAAAAACCGGTAGCGGAAAAACTTCCTCCCGAAACCGGCCGCGCCAAAATCGTCAAAATCTTCGCCGTCGACGGCGCCGCCATCGCCGGCTGCCTTGTCGAATCCGGAAAATTGGAAGTCGGCAATTCCGTTTTCCTGGTCAAAGATGATGTCCGTCTTGGCCCGGCCCGGATTAAACAATTGAAATCCCGTTCCGACAATATCAAAGAAGCCAAGGTCGGGACCGAATGCGGCGTCCTGCTCGCCCCCGAAGCCGAAGCCCAAAAGTTGAAATTATCCGAAGGGCAGGATATAATCGCTTACCAAGCTGAAATACAAAACGAACAAACTAACAAACTTACAAACTAACAAATAAACCAACAAACTAAAAAACTTCAGCCAAAGGCTGATTTTTAGTTTGGTTCGCTTTTATGGTTTTTTTGTTCTTTTGATCTTTTGTTCGTTTGTTAGTTTCTATAACTAAAATATGCCTACTTCCGACGTCACCACCAGTCTTACCTCCGCCGCTTCGGTCGCCATCTATCTGCCGGCAGACCCTTCCTTTTCCTTGGTCGCCGCCGGTTTGGGCGTTTATTTATCCCTCAAATCCAAAGGCACCTCTGTCGATATCGTCTGCCCCACTCCCATGACCGTCGCCATGAACCGGCTGGTGGGAGTTGACCGGATAAAAACCGAGCTTCCCGGCCGCAACCTGGTCATCAGTTTCGATTACGTCAAGGACGCCATTGAAAAAGTCAGCTACAACGTGGAAAACGGCAAGTTTAACCTTCTGGTCCAACCCAAACCCGGCCACCAGCCCCTGTCCCCTGAAAACGTCGGCTTCAAACTCGCCGGAAATTCTCCCGATTTGGTTGTCTTGGTCGGCAATGCTTCAGCTGGGGACACCGGCCAAAATTTGCCGACTCTGTCCCTGATCCAAAACGACTCCCGCTCCTTGGCCGCCGAAACCGCCGCCCTGCTTGGGGAAGCCAATCTGCCCCTGGATCAGGATATCGCCGGCAATCTTCTTCAGGGTTTGGCCGCCGAAACCGATAATTTCACTGCCGCCGGCGCCGACGATTTTGCCGCCGGCGCCAATCTGGCCCGTCACGGCGCCTCCTTAAGCCAAACTCCGATTTACTCAGCCGCGAAAACCAAGCCGGATTCAGAACCACAGCCGACTCAATGGACCGGCCCTAAAATTTTCCACTCGGGAGATGTGATATAATACTTTTACCTCAAAAATAGGATCGTCATTCTGATCCCGCCACAGGCGGGGGAAGAATCTAGGACGAGATCCTTCGCTAACGCTCAGGATGACCTCTAACTTTTATGCCATTACCGAAAATCAAAAAACAAGAAATCATCAACAAATTCCGCCAAAATGACGGCGATTCCGGCAGTTCGGAGGTCCAAATCGCTCTGCTTACCGAACAAATATCTTCGGTCTCCGGACATCTGGCTAAACACCAAAAAGATAACCACACCCGCCGCGGCCTGGTTAAAATGGTTGCCAAGCGCCGCCGCCTGACCGAATATTTAAAACATAAATCCGAAAAACGCTACGCTGCCCTGCGCAAACAGTTAAAGTTGCCTAACTAATAAAATCATCTCCCTTTTAACTTCATGACAACTAATAATTCCATCATTACCCAAGAAATTGACCTCTCCGGCCGCGTCCTGACTTTGGAAGTCGGCCGCTACGCTCAACAGGCCTCCGGCGCCGTCGTCGCCCGCCTCGGCGATACCGTTGTCTTGGCTACCGTCGTCGCCGGCCGGGAAAATCCCGATATCGACTACTTGCCGCTGTCGGTTGAATATCAGGAAAAACTTTATTCCGGCGGCAAAATCAAGGGCTCCCGCTGGGTCAAGCGCGAAGGCCGGCCCTCCGACGAAGCCATTTTAACCGCCCGCCTGATTGACCGCTCGCTGCGGCCCCTGTTTCCCAAATCGCTGCGGCGCGAAATTCAGGTTGTGGTTACCACTCTTTCCGTCGACAGCGAGAACGATCCCGATACCCCCGCCATTGTCGCCGTCTCCGCCGCTTTAAGTTTGACCGATCTGCCTTTCGCCGGTCCCGTCGGCGCGGTTAGGGTCGGCTTTGTTCCCCAAAACGGCACCGGCAACTTCTTAACCAACCCCACTTATCAGGACCGCGAATATTCCGACCTCGACCTGATAGTTTCCGGCAACCGCGACGGCATCGTCATGGTTGAGGCCGGCGTTCGCGAACTCTCCGAAGCCAATACTATTTTGGCTATCCGCCACGGCCACGCCGAAATTATTAAAATCATTGACGCCATTGCCGAACTTCGCCAAAAACTGGGAAAAAAGCCGGCTCCGGTTGATTTAAGCGAAAATCAGGAAATCTCCGCCCTGGCCAAAAAAATCTTCAAAAATTTCCCCCGGGAACTCCAAGACTTGGTCAACACCATGGCCGCCAAAGAAGCCGACGCCGATACCGCCGGACTGGTTGATATTATTTCCCAAAAAGAAGCTCTGGAAGATAAAAACCTGGTCGCCGCCGCCTTGGATAAAGCCGCCACCATGTTAGTCCGCCAAAATATTTTGGAGAAAGTCCTGCGCCCCGACGGCCGCAAACCCGATGAAATTCGTCCAATTACTTGCCGCGTCAGCGAACTCCCCCGGACCCACGGCTCCGCCATGTTCCAGCGCGGCTCCACCCAAGCCCTAACCATCACCACCCTGGCCTCCCCCAGCATGGAACAATGGATCGAGTCTCCCGAACACGAAGAAAAGAAAAGATATATCCATCATTATAATATGCCGCCGTTCTCGGTCGGCGAAACCGGCCGCATGGGCTGGCCCTCCCGCCGGGAAATTGGCCACGGCGCCCTGGCCGAACGCGCCCTCGTCCCCGTCATTCCGGCCGAAAAAGACTTCCCCTATACCATTCGCGTTGTTTCCGAAATTATGAGCAGTAACGGCTCCACCTCAATGGCCAGCGTCTGCGGCTCAACCCTATCTCTGATGGACGCCGGCGTCCCTATCAAATCTCCGGTGGCCGGAATAGCCATGGGGCTGATAATCGATGGCCAAAAACAAGTCATCCTTTCCGATATCGCCGGCATTGAAGATTTCAAAGGCGACATGGACTTTAAAGTCGCCGGCACCACAGCCGGCATCACTGCCCTCCAGATGGACGTCAAGGTCCCCGGCTTGTCTTTCGACATTTTGGAAACCGCCCTGGAACAAGCCCGTGTCGGCCGGCTGTCAATTTTGGAAAAAATGCTGGCCGTCCTTCCCAAATCTAAACTGGAAGTCAGCAAATACGCTCCCAAAATTGTCATCCTCCAAATTGATGTTGAAAAAATTGGCGACGTCATTGGCCCCGGCGGCAAAACCATCAAGAAAATTATCGCCGAAACCGAGGCCGAAATTGACGTTGAAGACGACGGCACCGTGGTTGTTTCCGGCATCGACCATGACAAAATTCAGCGCGCCGTTGATTGGATTAAGGGTTTGACCAAAGAAATTAAAATCGGCGAAGAATACGACGGCACCGTCGTTAGGATTACCGATTTTGGCGCTTTCGTCAACTTAACTCCCGGCAAAGACGGCCTGGTCCACATCAGCAAATTATCCACCGGCTATTTATCCCACCCTTCCGAAGTCATCTCCGAAGGCCAAAACTTGAAAGTCAGAGTCGAAAACATTGACGACCAAAACCGCGTCAGTCTTATGCCGGTGACTCCGTTCCCGTCCCCAGCCGGTTCGGCCCCCCGCCCCGACCGCCCTCTTGGCCGCCATAGCCTTGGTGGAGGCGGCTTTCGCCGTGATTCTTCCGGCCGCCCGGATCGCCCCTTTACCCGCCGACCTGCCCGCCAAAGCTTCAGCGACGGCGGGAGCCTTGGCTCCGGTGGCCGTCCCCGCCGCCCCTACTACGAAAGGTAATGTAAACTCCGTCATTCCGAGTCCGCCGGCTGGCGGAGCGAGGAATCCGGCTTTAGCGATACCAAAAAACTGTCATCCCGACTGGTATAAACTACATCCATGCCAGTTAAACCCGAAATAAATCACACCAGCCACAAACGTGCCCGGAAAAAAGATACATCCGTAGTAGACAAATGGGACGGAATTTGGAAAGGCAAAAAGTGGGCAACCAAAATTGGCAAACCGTCCAGACGTTTACCCGCCTTGTAATTACCCATACCATCCCCCTAAAACTTTTCTTTAATCACATTTTATAAAGACATCTAAGATTTCACTCATAATTAACCCTGCTAAATAAACATTATTTCACCGCATATTCTCTTATTCAAAACGTCAATACTTGATTGCTATAGCAACAAAGTATTGACGTTTTTTTAAAAAAATGTGTCAATACTTTGTTGCTGTCGCTTGAAAGTATTGACATTAAAACTATGCAACCCTTAATTCTCCGAAACCCCCCGGGGGATCGGTCAACTTCGATAATCCGATTGTATAAAGACAATAGTTATGATAACTTTATATCATGACCGATGCCACTACTCCGGCAGATGAAATCTCCATTTTGCGCCAAAAAGCGGATTCCGCCCAACTCCCTGGCTTAGTCCGCGACCGGGTTGCCACCCAAATTGACCGGCTCGCCCGTCTTTCAGGCAGCGATTATACTTTGGAGGCCGACCGCACCATCCGCTGGCTGGACTGGATCGTATCTCTCCCCTGGCAAGCCCGCGCCCCCGACCACCTCGACCTGAACCAAGCCAAAGAAATTCTTGACAAACACCATCACGGCCTGGAAGAAGTCAAAACCCGCCTCCTGGAATACCTTTCCGTCCTGAAATTAAAACAACAAGCCGCATCCTCACCTTCACCCCTTAACCCACAACCCACAACCCACAACCCACAACCTTTCAGAGCTCCGATTCTGTTATTAGTCGGCCTCGTCGGCACCGGCAAAACCAGTCTAGCTTATTCTATCGCCGAGGCCCTCGGCCGCCCCCTGGTCCGCATCCCCTTCGGCGGCATGGGCTCGGCCCGCGACCTCCGCGGCCAATCCCGGCTCCATCTTGAGGCCGAGCCCGGCCATATCGTCAAAGCCCTCCGCCAGGTCAAAGTCAAAAACCCGGTCATGCTTCTGGACGAACTCGACCGCGTCGCCGACACCGCCCGTCACGACATCATGGGCGTTTTGGTCGAGCTCCTGGATCCGGAACAAAATAAAGCATTTCTAGACCACTATCTTGATGTCCCTTTTGACCTTTCCGAAGTTTTTTTTATCGCCACCGCCAATAATACCGGCAATGTCGCGACAGCCGTCATGGACCGAATGGAACCTATCAGTATGCCCGCCTATACCGATAATGATAAAATCACAATTGCCAAAAACTATCTTCTGCCCAGCGCCGCCGCCGAAGCCGGCCTGCCCCAAGACAGTCTTGTGATTGATCAGGACGTCTGGCCGCTAATTGTCAGGCCCCTGGGTTATGACGCCGGCATCCGGACTCTCCAGCGGACCATCCAAAGTTTGGTTCGCCAAACCGCCCTCAACCTGGTTACCGGCCGGCACCAAGTCCTCCATCTGACCAAAGACAATTTTAGACAATATATTAGTGCATGGTGATAAAATCTAAATATGTTAAAAATTCTCCCCCTCGGCGGTATCGGCAACGTCACCAAAAACATGTACGTTTATGACTTAAACGGCGAAATTTTAATCGTCGACTGCGGCATCGGCTTCCCCGACGACAACATGCCCGGCGTCGACCTATTAATTCCCGATATCAGTTGGCTCCAGGGAAAAGAAAGTAATATTCGCGCTATCATTCTAACTCACGGCCACGATGACCACATCGCCGGCCTCCCCTACATCCTTCCCCGCCTCGGCGAAAATATCCCGATTTTTGCCAGCCGCCTCACCGCCGCTTTCGCCCAATCCCGCCTCAAAGAATTTAACCTCAATGCCAAAATCAATCTTCTCCCCGACACCGAACCATTATCCCTCGGCAGCTTCCAAATTCATTCTATTAAAGTACCTCATTCCGTCCCCGACACCCGCCATCTTGTCATCCAAACCCCCGAAGGCAATATCTACCACGGTTCCGATTTCAAATTCGACCTGACTCCGGTGGACGCCGTCCGTCCCGACTTCCAGAAAATTGCCCAATTGGGCCGCCAGGGAATCCTGCTTCTTCTTTCCGATTCCCTCCGCAGCGAATCCCCCGGAATTTCCCTGTCCGAATCGTCGCTGGCCGACGCTTTTGACCGGGAAATTCGCGGCGTTTCCGGCCGCTTCATCGTCACCACCATGAGTAGTAACGTCCATAGGATTCAGCAGGCGGTTTTCGCCGCCGCCGCCCACGGCCGCCAGGTTGCCTTTATTGGCCGGTCCGTCGAACAAAATATCCAAGACGCCGTCAAGCTCGGGCTGTTAAAACTTCCCCAAAACACCGTCATTGATAAGCGCCGCGTCTCTTCTATTCCCCGAAAAAATCTCTGTCTGATCGTCGCCGGCTCCCAGGGCCAGCCCGGCTCGAGTTTAGTCCGGGCCGCCGGCCAAGACCACCAGTACGTCACTATCGAACCCGGCGACAAAGTCGTTTTTTCCGCCGACCCGATTCCCGGCAACGAACAAAACGTTTACGGCACCATTGACACTTTAAGCCGCCTCGGCGCCGAAGTCAGCTATACCGATCTTGACGACCGCCTCCATGTCTCCGGCCACGCCTCCGCCTGGGAAATGAAACTATTAATGTCACTCACCACTCCCAAATATCTTTCCCCCATCGGCGGCACTTTTCGCCACATGATCCAGTACCGCAAACTGGCCGGCGACATGGGCTACTCCAAAGACCGGGTTCTGCTTCTGGAATCCGGCCAAACTTTGGAAATTCAAAACCAAACAGTCCGCCGCGGCCAAACTTTAAGTTTAAAAAATATTATGGTTGACGGCCTGGGCATCGGCGACGTCGGCCCGGTCGTCCTTCGCGACCGGACCACCATGGCCAAAGAAGGCATGGTTATCGTCATCCTGCCGCTGGATCACGACACCCGGGCCCTATCCGGCAAAATCGAAGTCGTCAGCCGCGGCTTCGTTTATATGAAAGAATCCAAAGAATTAATTGATAAAATTTCCGCCGCCGCTTCTGCCGCCGTCGCCGACTTGACCCGCCAAAAACAAACCAACTGGTCCGCCATCAAAGACGCCGTCGCCAACTCCCTGGAAGATTTCATCTACCGCGAAACCCAGCGTTCTCCCCTAGTCCTCCCCGTCATTATTGAAACTTAACCCAAATTTTTCTTTCTCGTCTTCGGATTCTTTATCTTTTCAACCACATCTATATCTCTTGTCTCTGTCTCTATCTTCCCCCCCACCTTCTCAATTTCCTTTTTCGCTCCGGCAGATAGTTTCAATCCCGTTACCGTCAATTTCTTCTCCAGTTTCCCTCCCGCCAAAATTTTCACTCCTCGACTCTTAACTTCCACCTCGCTGACCATTCTTTCCTGTATTAAAGTGTCAATTGTTACTACTGTTCCTGACTTTAATTTATTAAACTGTCCGGTTTTGATAATTACCGGCTTCTGTTTCAACGGATTCAACCTCCCTTTTCCCCTCAAAAACGGCACCCGTCTCACCAGCGGCAATTGCCCGCCCTCAAACCACCATTGAATTGTCCTTCTACTTTTTTGGCCTTTCTGACCCCGACCCGAGGTATGCCCGCCCTTCCCCGACCCATACCCTCTCCCCACCCTTTTCTTGCCCCTGCTGGTACTTTTCGGTAACGATTGAAGATTAATTCTCTGTTCTCTGTTCTCTGTTCTCTGTTCTCTCATTTAACTCCCTTCTTTTTCGCCAATTCCGTCAATTTTTCCATCGCCGCGAAAGTAGCGTACACGTTGCTGGCCACGTTATCGGATCCCAAAATTTTTCCCACAATATCCCGGATCCCGGCCGCGTCCACCACCGCCCGAATCGCCCCGCCGGCCACCACCCCGGTTCCCCGCGGCGCCGGCTTTAGCAAAATCTCGGCCGCCCCTCTTTTTAACCGTATCGAAAATGGAATTGTCGTTCCCCTTATCGGCGCTTCTACCATCGCCTGCCTGGCCCGCCGCACCCCTTTTCTGATTCCCGAAATCACGTCCGGAGCTTTCCCCAGTCCCACCCCGACTTTTCCTTTCCGGTCACCCACCACCACCAACACCGAAAAACTCATGGTGTTGCCGCCTTTGGTCTTTTTGGAAACTCGATTTATTTGGACGACTTTTTCAGCCAGTCCGCTGTCATTTTGGTTTGCCATATTAGAATTTCAACCCCTCTCTTCGTGCCGCTTCCGCCAGCGCCTTCACCCGGCCATGAAATCTATACGGGCCGCGGTCAAACACCACTTTGGTTATTTTATTTTTTATCGCTCTTTTAGCAATCATAGCTCCCACCGCCGCCGCCCGCTCAATTTTTGTCCCCATTCCTCCTTCTAATTCCCTCTCGTTCGCCGCCGCCAAGGTCGCCCCCCGCCGGTCGTCAATTACCTGCGCCGATACAAACTTATTGGATCGGAATACCGTCAGCCGCGGCAATTTCGACATTCTCATCAGCCGCCGCCTGACCCGCATTTTTCTCTGGTCTCTGGTTTTTTTATATCTGGTAATCATACTATGCTGCCGCTCCGGCCTTTTTCGGACGTACCCTGATTTTTCGTCAGAAAAATCAGCTGGTACGCCCGAACCCCGCAGTCGCGCCCTTCGGCTGCGTGGATGTAAACCACGAGCCGAAGTAAGCGTACTGCCGGGGCCTACGCGGCTACAGTCTTAGCTTGTTTTCCTGGCTTCCTCCTTACTACCTCATCGCTGTATTTTATCCCTTTCCCTTTATACGGCTCCGGCGGCCGCAGCCGCCTAATATTCGCCGCTACTTGACCCACCAATTGTTTATCGATTCCCCTAACAATAATCACCGTATTTCCTTCTACCTCAAAAGTTATTCCTTCTACCGCCGCCACCGTTACCGGATGCGAAAATCCCAAAGACAAAGTCAACCCTTGCCCTTGTTTGACCACCCGGTATCCTGTCCCCACCAGCTCTAATTTTTTGCTAAATCCCTTGTCCACTCCGTCTATCACCGCTTGGGCTATCGATCTGGTCATTCCGTGGACGGATTTCGCCAGCTTGGTCTCCTCGATTCTTTTTACCGCCAGTTGATCCCCCTGTTTAGTTATGGATACCAGCGGATGAACCGCCATTTCCAACTTTCCCTTCGGCCCTTCCGCCGCTAAATTTTGACCGGCGATGTTAACACTCACCCCGGCAGGAATAATTATTGGTTTGTTTCCTATTCTGGACATAATTGCTAGATTGCTAGATTGTTAGATTATTAAATTGTTAGATCAACAACGCTATCATTATCGTTATTAATGTAACAATTTAGCAATTTAACAATTTAACAATTTGTTATTTATCACCATACTTCACACAGAATTTCTCCACCGATTCTAGCCTTCCTAGCTTCGGTATCAGTCATTACCCCTTTCGGCGTCGAAATTATCGCCAGCCCGTAGCCCCGCAGCACCTTCGGCAATTTAGCGGCAGTCACATATATTCGCCTCCCCGGCTTGCTTACTCTCTCAATATGATTAACTGCCGGATTTTTATCGTCTCCAAAAGCTATTTCTAAAACCAACCGTTGTTTAACCCCGTCTTTTTTTGTCTCCACGGATTTGAGATATCCTTTTTTGACTAAAATCCCGCATACCGCCTCTCCAATCCGCGACCACGGCGCCTCTGTCCGTTCTTTGCCGGCCATGGCCGCGTTCCTGATTCTGGTTAACAAATCTCCTAAACTATCCATATGTTTACCACGACGCCCTGACTACTCCGGGCAATTCTCCTCTATTTGCCAATTCCCGAAAACACAACCGGCACAGCCCGAAAATCCTGATGAATCCTCGCGGCCGGCCGCACCGCCGGCACCGGCTTCTGGCTCTGGTCGAGTGTCCCGCCAGCTTTAATGATTTATTGATTTTACTTTTTTTAGCCATAATCAAAACAAATTCGAAACAAATCTATTTTCATTAAAACATTAAAGCATGAAAACATTAAAACAATCCGGTTTTGGTGTTTTAATGTTCTAGTGTTCTAGTGTTTTAATGATTTTTATGATTTCGGATTTTGCTTCTCAAAAGGAACCCCTAATTTTTCTAACATCAACCTTACCGCCTCCTCGTCTCGATTCGGCTTGCAGCAAATCGTCACTTGCAGTCCCCGAATCTTTCCGGCGCTGTCGTAATCCAACTCCGGGAAAATTATCTGTTCCGTCAATCCTAAAGTATAATTTCCCTTGCCGTCAAATCCGCCTCTTGGCACTCCTTGGAAATCTTTGACTTGAGGCAACACCGCCGAAATCAGTTTATCCAAAAAATCCCACATCCTGCTTCCCCTCAAAGTTGCCCGGAGTCCGATAGCCGCCCCCTCCCGCAGGTTAAAAGCCGCGATAGATTTTTTGGCTCTGGTCACCGCCGCCCCTTGCCCGGTAATTAAAGTCATCCAGCCGGCGGCCTGTTTAATCGCCTCGTCCTGCCTTTCTTTCTCATAAAAAGACGTTGATACCGCTAATTTATCCGGACGCGGCACCGCCATTCTATTCTTTATCCCCAGCTCTTTCATTATCTGGGGGATAACTGTCTCTTGATATTTCTTAAATAATCTATTCATATGTTAACCATGCAACAATATAGCAATTTAACAATTTAGCAATATATTTTAATCAATTTCTCCTTTACACTTCCGACAAATCCTAACCTTCTTCCCCTCCCTGTCAATTCTGTATCCCACTCTCGTCTGCTGTTTGCATTTCGGACACACTATCGCCACATTCGCTACGGTCAGAGGCCTTTCTCTTTTCAAAATCTGCCCCGGCTGTCCTTTTCCCTTGGGCTTGATATGCCTGACATAAATATTTGCTTTTTCCACAATTACCCGGGAACTTCGCGGCAAAATTTTAGTCACCTTGCCCCGTTTCCCCTTATCTTTCCCCGCCGTCACTAATACCTGATCCCCCACTTTTATTTTCATAGTACTTCCTCCGCCAGCGACGCGATTTTGGCATAACCCAAGTCTCTGATCTCACGGGCTATCGGCCCGAAAATCCTGGTCCCCACCGGATTATTGCTTATCGCCGACTCCAAAACCACCGCCGCGTTATCATCAAATCTCAACCTTGACCCGTCGCTTCTCCTTATCGGCATTCTGGTCCTGACTACCACCGCCTTAACTTTAGACCCGGCCGGCAATTGGCTGTCGCTATCCGCGTCTATCACCGACGCCGATATCATGTCGCCGATATGGCCAAATTTACGTTTGGATCCGCCATGAACCAAAATCACCCGCAGCTTCTTGGCCCCGCTGTTATCCGCCACAGTTAACACGCTTCTAGGTTGTACCATAAATCCTCCACCTCTTCCGTCTCGACAACGGCCTCGACTCTCTCATCGTTACCTTGTCTCCGACGGCGACTCCCTTCTCGTCGTGAGCCAAATAATTCTTTGACCGCTTGACTATTTTCGAATACCTTGGGTGGCGAAACGACCTATCCACCCGCACCACCGCGGTTTTCGCCATTTTGGTACTGATTACCACTCCGGTTAATTGCTTCATAAAGTCGTCAGCCTCCTCGCTATCTCCTTCCGAATCTTGGCCAATCCGCCGGTATCTCTTGATTTACCCAGCTTTAATTGTAACATTAACCCGTTTCTCTTCTTAATCAACTCCGGCAGTGATAAAACTTCGCTTTTCTTATTCATATCTCTCCACAAACTTATACCCGATCGGCAATTTATCTCCCGCCAGTCTCATCGCGTCTACGGCTATTTCTTTGGTCACTCCGGAAATCTCAAACAGAATTCTCCCCGGAGTGACCACCGCCACGTACTCTTTGACGTCGCCCTTCCCCGACCCCATTCCCTGACCCGATTCCTTTCCCGTCACCGGCTTATCCGGAAAAATCCTGATCCACATTTTCCCCATTCTCTTGGTATGGTGGGCTATCGCTTTCCTGGCCGCCTCAATCTGCCTGGCGGTTACCCACCCCCGGCCTACGGCCTTCAAACCGTATTCTCCAAACGCGACTTCCGTTCCTCTGCCGGCTATTCCCTTTGTCCGTCCTCGAAATACCTTCCGGTACTTCATCCTTTTTGGCTGCATCATAATAGCGCCGCCTCTCCTCTATTCACCCACACCTTTATCCCTACATATCCGGATTTAGTCAAAGACGGCACTTGGGCGTAACTAATGTCGCCCCTGATAGTCGTTGACGGCACCGTCCCCTTGCTGTATTTCTCCCGCCGGCCTATTTCCGCTCCGGCGATTCTTCCCGACAGCTGAATCTTAACTCCCTTGGCCCCGGCTTGCATCACTTTCTCCAACGCTTGGCTAACCGCCCGCCGGTGCGGATACCGGTTTTTCAACTGGTCGGAAATCCTCTGGGCCACCAATTTTGCCTCCAAGTCCGGCTGTTCCACTTGAACCACGTCAAAACCGACATTTATCTGCTGCCCCCTGGCCTTCCCCGTTTTTACCATTTTGGCAATTTCCTCCTGCAGCTCTTTCAAAGTTGCCCCGCCCCGGCCGATGACTACTCCCGGCCGCGACACCGACAATACAATATTTACTTTATTAATAGATCTCTCAATGTCCACCCTGACTATTCCGGCGTTTTCCAATCTCTTTTCCAGAAATTCCCTTAGCTGCAAGTCTTCAAAAACCTGGTCCCCGTAGCTTCTCTTGTCGGCAAACCACCGCGATTGAGCCGCAAATACCGGCCCGGTCCTAAATGATATCGGATTAACTTTGTTCCCCATACTCCTTACTCCTTACTCCTTACTCCTTACTCCTGTAATCGTCACCTTTATTCTCGACGTCCTCTTCAATATCGGTTTAATCCGGCCCCTGGATCCAAACCTGACTCTCTTTATCGTCGGCCCTCCGTTCACCTCAATGGTTTTTATTCTCAAGGTCTCCTCCGCCAATTTTAGGTTGTTCTTGGCGTTGGCCGCCGCCTGCTTGATAATTTTTATCAGCTCTTCGGCGGCTCTATTCAGAACCATCGCCAAGATAGAAATTGCCTCGCTTGGCGCCGACGCTCCCCGGATCGCCGCCGCCGCCAATCTCACCTTTCTGGCCGACTGCCTTATCACCGCCGACTCCGCCCTCACCTCCACAACTGTTCTCTGTTCTCTGTTCTCTGTTCTCTGCATATTAAGTTTTAGTCATAACTCGTTTCACAATCTTCCCGTGCCCCCTAAACGTCCTGGTTAGTGAAAACTCGCCCAACCGGTGTCCCACCATCGCTTCCGTCGCAAATACTTCCTTAAACTCTTTGCCGTTATGAACCAGAAAAGTTGACCCCACAAACTCCGGCGGTATCTGGCTGGACCGCGCCCAGGTTTTTATCGGCGACTTCTCCCCGCCCTGTTTTTGGGCTGTCACTTTTTTCAGCAACTTCTCGTCAACGTATGGCCCCTTTTTGCTCGATCTGCTCATTCTTTCACCCTCCTATCCCTGATAATATATTTATCGCCGTAATGTCTTCTTCTCGTCTTCTTCCCCAGCGTTCTCTTCCCCCACAAAGACTTGGGTGATTTCATTCCTATCCCGCTTCTGCCTTCGCCGCCGCCGTGGGGATGCCGCTTGGGATTCATTGCCACTCCTCTGACCGCCGGCCGCCAGCCCATATGTCTCTTTCGGCCGGCTTTCCCAAATTTTATCCCTTTCCAGCCCTCATTTCCTACCTGCCCCACCGTCGCCCAGCAATCTCCCGGAAATCTCCTCATTTCTCCCGACGGCAATGCCACATTCACAAACCCGTTCTCCCGCGCCTGAATTGTCGCCGACCCGCCCGCTCCCCTGACTAGCTGCCCCCCTTTGCCGGGCCTTAACTCCAAATTATGGACAGCGGTTCCCACCGGAATTTTGGATAACGGCAGCGCGTTTCCCGGCTGAATCGGCGCGGTCTCCCCTGCTTCCACCGTTTGCCCGGCTTCGACTCCCGCCGGCGCCAAAATGTACCGCCGTTCTCCGTCGGAATATAAAATCAAAGCAATATTGGCTGTCCGGTTGGGATCATATTCAATTCTTTCGACTTTTCCGGCCATTTCCCGCTTGTCTCTCTTCCAATCAATTATCCGGTACATCCGCTTGCTGCCTCCGCCCCGATGCCGCACCGTTATTCTCCCCCGGGAATTTCTCCCCGACGTTTTCCTCCCCATTCCTTTTCTTATCAGCCCTCGCGGCGGCTTGGCCGGAAGCGGTCTCCCGGACCTGCCGGAATAATGCCTTCTCCCCGGAGTAGTTGGTTTAACTGTTCGTAATTTCATAGCAACATCAAAACATTAAAACACTAGAACATTAAAACAGATGCTTTAATGTTTTAATGTTTTAATGAACTTATCTCTTATCTCCGGCTTCCAATTCCTCAATCTTCTGATTCTTCGCCAAAGTTACTATCGCTTTTTTTGACAACCTTGCATTCTTATTTTTTGATCTCCCTCTCAATTTTTTAGCTTCACTTTTATTTATTAAAGTGTTCACTTTCATTACCGAAACTGAAAATTGGGCTTCCACCGCCGCTTTAATTTGACGCTTGGTCGCCCGCCGGTCAACCACAAAGGTATACCTCCCCGGCCTGCCGCCCGCCAGCGACTTCTCCGTCATTATCGGTTTCAGAATAATAGTTGATAAATCCATAATTTTTTTCAGAAAACTCTGAAAACTCAGAGTGCCAGAAACTCAGAAAAATCAGAACGCCAGAAAATCTGACCATCCGATTCTCTGACTATCCGACTCTCCGGCTATCCGAGTCTTCCGAGTTTTCCGATTAATTTAACTGCTTGTTTCGTAATAATCATTCTTTCATGTCTTAACACCGTCAACGCGTTCAATTCCTCCGGCCGCGCCAGCGTCACTCCCTCCAAATTTCTTGCCGCCCTCACGGTTTCCACCGCCGGTTTTTCTATTACTATCAATATCTTTTCTTCGTTTTTATTCTTTTTTTTGTTCGTTTGCCCGCCCGCCTCGCTATGCGTAGCATTGCGGGCAGGTTCGTTTGTTCGTTTGTTCGTTTTTATTTTTTCAACAATTCTAGCCAGCTCTTTCGTCTTTTTAACCTCCGGCAAACTGTCAATCACCGTTACTCTGCCTCCGCGGACCATATCCGACAAAACCGACCACAATGCCCCCTGCTTCATTTTTTGGTTAATTCGCAGTTTATAATTTTCCTGTCCCGTCGGCCCATGCGCCTTGGCTCCGCCCACGAATTGCGGCGCGGTCCGGTCCCCATGGCGGGCCTTGCCGGTTCCCTTTTGTTTCCACATTTTTCTTCCGGTTCGGTTCACCTCTCCGCGGTTTTTGGTCGCCGCTGGTCCCTGCCTCAAATTAGACCGGTACACCCGCACTGCCTGCGCCACCAGCGTCGGCTTCGCCTCCGCCCCCCACACGGCATCTTCCACCGTCACCGTCCCTGCCTTTTTACCTTGTAAATCAATAACATTTAATTTCATATTTCATGAAAACATAAAAACATTAAAGCATGAAAACAAATTGTTTTAATGTTCTAGTGTTTTAATGTTTTAATGAGCTGATTTTTGTTACCTTAACCAATCCTCCTTTACTCCCCGGCACCGCTCCCCCCACCCACAACTCATTTTTTTCCGGGTCAACCTTGACCACTTTCAACCCGGAAATTGTTTTGGTGGCGCTTCCGCTCCTGCCGGCCATTTTCTTGCCTTTAAATACCCTTCCCGGAGTTGTCCCTTGCCCGATTGACCCCGGCGCCCGGTGCCGGTCCGACTGGCCGTGAGTTTTTGGCCCCCCGGCAAATCCCCAGCGTTTGACCACTCCGGTAAAACCTTTCCCTTTGGTTGTCCCGGTCACTTTAATTTTATCTCCGGGATTAAAAATGTCGGCGATTTTGATGATATCGCCGACTTTTTTTTCTTCTCCGTCTCCTGTTGCTTCCCCAGTAAACCTTTCCTTGCCGCCGGGGCGGAGCCCGAATCCAAATTGGACGGCGTGATAGCCGTCCTTGTCAATATTTTTTATCTGTTTCACTTTCATCGGTTCCATATTAAGCCGGGTTACCGCCACCCAGTCTCCCGTCTCCGACCAGGAATGTGTCATTCCGATTTTGGTGCCAAAAAAAGTCTGTAACATAGCCAAAAATAAAGACCCCGGTCGGGGGCCTTATTCCCGCGAACACCATCGGTTGGTATTGTACCAAACAACCCATCTCGAAGCAAATTTTATGAACTTATTTCTTTATCTCACCCTGACCGTTCTCTGCTGCGTCGTCTTCTTTCCATTTTGCCCCACGGCGGTAACCGTAATCGTATGTTCCCCCGGCGTCAGCGACAATATCTGGCTGAAGCTTCCGTCTTTATTCTTTTTAATTTCCTGGCCGTTGATAGTCACCGCCGCCCCCGGATCACTCTTGCCTTCCACCGCTATCTCCGCTCCCGCTACCGCCTCCGCCGCCGGCTGGGTAATAATTAACCTTGGCGCCGCCGTCAAAGTCAGAAGCTGCCATCCCAAGTATCCCAAAAATGCTGCGCTCACCGCCGCCACTGCCGCTGCCGCCGTCATCTGCGGCGTCCAGCCAAACCTCTTCTTCCCCGCCTCCAAAGTTTTTGGGACAATTTGAGATTCTTCTCCGGCTCCGAAATCCCGCCTGAAAATCGCCGCCGGCCCTGCCGGATCCAGCCCCAGTTCGCCGGCCGCCGTCCGGATAAATCCCTTGACAAACGGCGCTTTTGGCAATTTGGAAAATTGGGATAATTCTATCGCTTTCAAAAACTTCGCCTGAATTTTCGTCCTCCGGGACAACTCCTCCAAACTCCATCCCCTAGCCCTCCTCGCCGCCGCCAAAATCTCCCCCGCAGTTTTCATACTTAATTAATCGTTAAAAGCCGCTCCGACGATCCGAACGCTCGCATCATTTTTAAGAATAAAGAACCCGTTGCGCTTCCGAAGAAATAAACTTACGGAACAAAATATCTTTTTTAGTACTCATATATAAGGAATCTTTGGGTTTTTCCGGCGCGTACCTGACTAACATTCTAAGATATTTCGGCACTTCAAAATAGGCATACAGAAGGTCGTTTATCATAAACTCCAGCTCCGCCGGGCTACTGGCTTCGGTATGAACGTCAAGATCGGGAAACTCCGCAATATACGCCCCGGATTCTCCCTGGAAAATCATCACTCTCACCTTTTCCGGTACCAACAAACTCTGCCGTTTCATAAAAACTATTGTAGCAGAAAGGTCAACTTTTTCACTTACTCTCCCCTCAATCTCGCCAGCACTTCCTCCGCGTTCTTAATCAGCACCTCTCTCGGTTTCGACCCCTCCGGCGCCCCCACCACCCCGTGATGGTGCAATTGGTCCAAAATCCGCGCCGCCCGGGCGTATCCGATAGATAACCGCCGCTGCATCAATGACGCCGACGCCTTATCATATTGGGTTACCACTTTCACCGCTTCTTCAAACAACGGATCAACTTCCTTGCCCATCTCGTCCGTCATTGTTCCCGCCCCCGCCTTCCCGGCCTGATATTTTTCCGTCACCGCTTCGTTATATTCCGGCGTCACTCCTGCGGTTTTCAAATATTTAATCAAACCGTCAATCTCCCGGTCCGACACAAACGCCCCCTGAATTCGCGTCGGCTTGGCCTGCGATGGCGGAATAAACAGCATATCTCCCCGTCCCAATAGTTTCTCCGCTCCCGGCATATCCAAAATTACCCGCGAATCCACCATGCTGGTCACGTTGAAAGCGATTCGGCAGGGAATATTTGCCTTGATAAGTCCTGTAATTACGTCGGTAGACGGCCTCTGCGTCGATACCACCAGATGAATCCCCGTCGCCCGGGACATTTGCGCCAGCCGGGTGATTGCCTCCTCCACCTGAGACGGCGAAAATAGTATAATATCCGCTAATTCATCAATTACTATCACGATATACGGCATCGCCTGAAATCCCGATTGTTCGTTGTAAGCCATGATGTTTCTGGCTCCCACTTCCGCGAATACCTTATACCTTCGCTCCATTTCCGCCATCGCCCATTTCAACGCCGACACCACCTGCACCGGATTCACAATCACCGGCGTCAAAAGATGGGGGATTCCGTTATATCCGGTCAGCTCGACCCTCTTGGGATCAACTAAAATCAGTTTCACTTCTTCCGGGCTGGCCCGAAACAGCATCGTGCACAAAAAATCATTGATACAAACTGATTTTCCCGATCCGGTCGCCCCCGCGATCAACACGTGCGGCATATCCTCAATATCCACCACCACCGGCTCTCCCGCCACGTTCAATCCCAGCCCCACCGCCAACTTGGACTTGTGTTGCTTCACCAATTTATGATTCAGCATGGTTTTTAAGCTCACGAATTCCGGCGCCCGGTTGGGGACTTCTATTCCCACCAAATTCCTCCCCGGAATCGGCGCCTCCACCCGGATCTGTCCCGTCGGCGCCGCCAAAGCCAACGCCAAATCATTCTGCAGTGTCGTAATTCTGGCCAATTTCGTTCCCAGCGCGATCTCTAAAGCGTATTGGGTCACCGCCGGCCCGTAATTAATTTCCGCCACCCGGGCCTTAATCCCGAAAGAATCCAGCGTCTGCTCGATAGTATCCGCGTTTTGTTTGACGTCGCCCCGGTCGGCCGTCCCTCCGGCGCTGTCCGAAAGCAAAGACAGAGACGGATATCTCCACACCGACGCCGTCGCCCCCGGCACATTCGCCACCACCTGGGCTTCGGTCAACACCTTCGTCTCTGCCTCTTTTCTCCCCTCGCCTCTTCCCTCTTCCTTCTTCCTTCTTCCCTCTTCCTTTTCTGATACCAGCCCTTTCAACACCGGCTGTCTGGCCGCTTCCGGTTTCCCCGCCGGCGCTGTCCCGCTCCACTCCGGCGCTCGCCGCCCCCAGATTCCCCTTATCCCCCAGATCTCCCTTATCCCTCCCCCTATCAAAAGCAGAACCGCGTCCAAAGGCGTTTCCGTCAGCAAAATCAACCCAACTCCGGCCGTTCCGGCCAGTACCAGCCCGGCTCCCGGCCCGGTTATCAAAATCGCCACACTCTCCCACAACTGCCGCCCCAGCTCCCCTGACTTTGTCAACCCCGCCAGAGACGCCAAAACCACTACTCCCCCTACCAGCACATTCGGCCTGGCAATTCGCCATCTTAACCGCGTCATCATCAGCCCCCCGCTGAAAAATACAAACGGAATCAACAGCGCCGTCCACCCAGCGTATCGGACTAATTGGCTGTATACCAATTGCAAAGGCGCCGTCTGCCGGCTAAAACTTAACATCAATACTCCTCCGGCCAAAAATAACCCCAGCGCCGCCACCGAATACAAAGTATCGGTGGACAAATGCATTCTAAATGGCGCTTTCCGTCGTCCCCTTCTCCTTCCCATAAGTATGCTTCATTGTAGCACGCCAAACAGCCACTCGCGGCATTCTCGCAAAGGAAAAACAAACTAACAAACGAACAAAAACTCAAACGAACAAAAAAACTGCCAAAACAAGCTAAACCAAAAAAAACGAAAAAACATTCCGGTTTATTAGTTTGTCAGTTTTTATCGGTTTATTTGTTAGTTTGTAAGTTTGTTAGTTTGTTCGTTTATCCAAAGGTGGTGTACAATCGTCGGTACAGTTAAAAAATATCTGTCATTCGGATCATTCGGATGAATTCGGATATTAGGATCGCCTTATGAACCCCAACAGTACTTTCACCGCCAGCTCCACCCGCCGCCGGATTTTCGAAGAACTGGAAAAAATCGCCGCCGATCCCGCCTATACTACTACTATTACCCACCACGGCCGCCCCCTGGCGGTTATCCTAAGCTACGACGAGTATCGCCGCTGGCAGGAAACCGTGGCTACAGCCGCCGACCCGCTTCTGGTCCGCGATTTAAAAGATATCGAGGCCGATCTGAAACAGGGGAATATCCTGACTTATCAAGAACTATTCGGTTGTCCCCAGCCCGGCCTCGGCGAAATTGCCAAAGGCGAAATCGTCTACCGCGTCCGCCACGCCACCCAATGAGCTACCTCATCGCTTTCCACCCCCAAGTCCGCCGCCACCTATCCGCCATTCCCGCCGGTTGGCATCCCCGCCTTCAGTCCTGCCTCAAGCTCGTCGCCGCCGACCCGGTTACTTATTCTGCCTTACTCCACTCTCCCTGGGAAAATCTTTATTGCTACTCTTCCCCTCCCTTCCGCTTAATCTACCGACTCTTCGACCGCGAACAAACCCTCGTCCTCCTCGCCCTCTCCACCCAACCGGCCTAATAACGACATTCATCGCTCCGCGTCATTGCGATCCGCCGGCTGGCGGAGCGGCAATCTCATTTGCTAAAATAAACCAAAACGGGGAGTAGTTCAGTGGTAGAATGCGCGGCTGGGGGCCGTGTGGTGGGAGTTCGATTCTCCCCTCCCCGACCAAAAAAGGTTAAATGATTCAAATCATTTAACCTTTTTAAATACATGGGGTGTACCCGCTGAAAAAGCTACCCAACGAAGAATGCACGAGGAACTTCATGCCGTAGCTGATCCAAAAAGTGGTGTATTTGTCGTCGAAAGGACTAAAATTGGACCATTTTTAGTAGGCCCATTTAAACCTGCTTATATATCGATTGGTTATAGAACACTTGAAGAAAGTTTCCTTATCTCAACTGCGGTTGGTATTGAAAATATGTCAGACAGTAATAAGCGTATAGCAAACAAGGCGAGGAGATAGAATTATTAGAAAATGGTTGTAAAATTCTCACCTTCGTAAATCTCGACCTTGGTTTTCCAAAGAAAATTGATGGTAAAATATAGCCGGAATGAAAAACTGGTCGGTGGATGAAAACTACCTCAAAAAATTTCCGAAAAAATATCGCCTGTGGAAATTGGAACAGCAATTGAGCTATGGTTTGGACGAAGGCGAAAAAATTGATAGAAAGGAACTGGTGGCAAATTGGGAAGCATTGCGCGATCGGCTCGATCCCGGGCGGAGAGAATTTATTAAGTTTCTTTTATGGGGATAACTTCACTTCTAAGCGAGTTTCAAAAAGAAACTCTGTTCTTATTCAAAAAGACGCCTTTGGCTAAAAACTACTATTTGGCCGGGGGGACGGCTTTGGCTGAATTTTATTTACATCACCGCAAGTCGGAAGACTTAGATTTCTTTACTCAAGACGAATTATCTTTAGCCGGCCTGCAAAAGTTTGTGGCCAGCATCCAGTCGCACATTCAGCTGGATAAAATCGAATACCGGCATGGTTTCGGCCTGTATACTTTTTTTCTGTACCCCAAGAAAGAAGTGGCGAAATATAAGATTGATTTTGGCCAATACCATTTTGGACCTATCAATCCATTAAAAAAATTCGGCGGCTTGCTGGTGGAGGATTTGTATGATATCGCGGTGGATAAGGCCCATACTATATCCGTCAGGCCGAGACTTAGGGATTTTATCGATTTGTTTTTGATCTTGCGAAGCAATAAAAACTGGAGTTTTGAAGAACTGCTTCGCAGGGGACAAGAAAAATTTGAAATTACGGTCGACCCGCTTCAGCTGGGAGAAAACTTGCTCCAAGTCAGAACTCTGGGCGATATGCCGATTATGCTTCAAGATATCGATATGAAAGAAGTAAAAAAATACTTTATGGCTCAAGCCGGAAAACTGCGCCAAAAAATACTCCATTAAAACTCCCACTTGATTTCTTTCCGCTTTTCCGCTATAACCAAACCCGAAGTGGGGGAGACAAATGCGCGATAAAAAGACCATTACCAAAACAGTTTCATCTAATAAAGAGCAAGATCAGCGCCTTGAAGCCGTCAAACTGGCAATCCAACAAATCCAAAAGGCCCATGGTGCCGGCGCCATCATGCGCTTCGGCGACACTTCAGCCGAAGACCGCCAGGTCAAGGTCATCTCCACCGGTTCCCTGTCTCTGGATCACGCCATCGGCGTCGGCGGCATGCCCCGCGGCCGGGTCGCCGAAGTCTTCGGCCCGGAAGCCAGCGGCAAATGCGTCGCCCAAGGCAGTATTGTCTTTTCAGAAAAAGGAATGCTTCCTATCCAAAATTTTGGCGACCCAAGTATTCCAGAATTTCAGTCAAAAAAAATCTCTCTCTACTCGGAAAATAGCACCCACCGCACCAGCCATTTTTATAACGGCGGTAAAAAAAGGACGATTAAAGTCAAAACCAGATTAGGCTACAAAATCGAGGGAACTCCAAACCATCGGATTCGCGTGTTAAATGAAAATGGAAGTTTCGTTTTTCGCAGACTCGATAGACTAAAGGCAGGAGACTACGCGGCAATTCAACGAGGTCAACAATTTTTTGGAAACAAGGTTGATTACTCAAACTTTAAAGACACACTTCCAAAGAAAAAACCAAAGAAAGACTTTACCAACTTTACCCTAACTCCAGAACTGGGAAAACTAATGGGATATTTAGTTGGAGATGGCACGCTGACTAACGTCGGGTTCAATAAAAACAATATTCAACTAACTGTAGGCGATGAAGAAATTGCCCAAGACGTCAATAAACTATGTAAAAAGATATTTAACGAAGCCCCTCGTGTAACTCCCGACAAAAGAACCAAAACCACCAGAAGAATGATGATTCACAATGCAAAAGCAAGGGCTTTCCTCGCTCACCTGGGACTTTCTTATACCGACGCGGCCGGGAAGCACGTCCCCAAAGCAATATTGCAGGCTCCCAAAAAAATCGTGACCTGTTTTCTCTCCGGATTATTCGAAGCTGACGCCTCTTTTTCCGGAGCCACCATAGAGTTAGTGAGTAAATCAGAAGGGCTTATCCGGGAAGTCCAAATCGTGCTGCTTAATTTCGGTATTATTAGTAAAACAAAACAGCGATTTAACAAAGACTATCAAACAAATTATCATTATCTCTCAATTACCGGACAACTAGATAAAAAACACTTTGCTAAAGAGATAGGCTTTATCAGCCAACGAAAACAAAGTAAACTAGTAAGACACCTAGAGAATATCAGACTTTCAAAGACCAATGTAGATTCTATTCCTCACCTTAACGGCAAACTCGCCAAACTCTTCCTAAGGCTTAAACAGCAAGTGAGAAAAAGAAATAGAGACGACTGGGATGTAGTTTACGACTACCTCCCAGAGATGGCCAGAAAACCGTCTTTCCTCACTTATCCAAGACTTGAAAGAATCTTGCGATTATTCGGGGACTGCGCTCATCTGCCGGAGTACAAACAAATTAAAAAGCTATTCGAGCGCAAGCTCTTTTGGGACCCGGTTGTCAAAATACAACCTTCACTCGCTCCTGTATTTGATTTTACCGTCCCCAAGAACGCCACGTTTTTTGCCAATGGGTTCTTAAATCACAATACCACCCTCTGCCTCCACATCATTGCCGAAGCCCAAAAAAATGGCGGCACCGCCGCCTTTATCGACGCCGAACACGCTCTTGACCCCGCCCGGGCCCAAAGTATTGGCGTCAATCTTGACGAAATGTTAATCAGCCAGCCGGACACCGGCGAACAGGCCCTGGAAATCGCCGAAACCCTGATCCGTTCCGGCGGCGTTGACGTCATTGTGGTTGATTCCGTCGCCGCCCTGGTCCCCAAAGCCGAAATCGAGGGCGAAATGGGCGACGCCATGATGGGCGTCCAAGCCCGGCTGATGAGCCAAGCCATGAGAAAACTGGCCGGCGCCATCAACCGCAGCCAGACCGCCTTGATTTTCACCAACCAAATCCGGATGAAAATCGGCGTCATGTTCGGCAATCCCGAAACCACTCCCGGCGGCCGGGCCCTAAAATTTTTCGCCTCGGTCCGCCTCGACACCCGTAAAATTGGCAACATCGCCGACCCGGATAATAAAGTCATCGGCTCCCGCCACCGCGTCCGCGTCGTCAAAAACAAAGTCGCCCCTCCCTTCCGCGACGCCGAATTCGACATCATGAATATCGGCGGCATCAGCAAATCCGGCGACTTAATTGATCTGGCCGAAAAATTTGCCGTCGTCGAAAAATCCGGCTCTTTCTATAAATTTGCCGGCCAGGTCATCGCCCAGGGCCGCGAAGCCGCCAAAACCGAACTGGAATCAAATCACAAACTGTTTGCCGCCATGGAAAAACAAGTCAAAGACAAAATGGCCCACGAACACCATCTCGAAATTTCCTCAATTCCCATCAAAACTTCTGACGAAGACTAGATGAGTCGAAGACGGCATTTTTGAGACCATTGAGGAGGAGCCCGATAAAACATTATCTTAAGGCTTTCCTGGAGGCGACGACGAAGTGAGCGAGGACTCCTAGCCGAGCGTGTCGAAAAAATGCCGTCGAGAATCATCACCATGGAAACTACAATTCTCCAAAAAGCCAAAAATCGCGCTTTGAATTTTCTTTCCTTTCGCCCTCGTTCAATACATGAAACTCGACGCTTTCTTCTATTAAAGCGTTATTCTCCGGAAATAATTGAAAAAAATATCGCTTTCTTAATTGAAACCGGTTTTCTTGACGACCAAAAATTTGCCGCCTGGTGGGTTGACAGCCGCTGTCGCGCCAATCCCAGCGGCCCGATCAAATTAAAAATAGAGTTGCAGCAAAAAGGCGTATCTCCTGAAATTATTAATCAAGTCACTAAATTAGATTACGTCAAACTCGCCAAAACCTCCGCCAAAAAATTCGCCGCCAAGCTCACTGAAACCGATCCCCAAATCAGACTTGGAAAATTACAAAACTATCTCCAGCGCCGCGGCTTCACCTGGGACCAAATCGCCGCCGCCCTTCACCTAAACCCGCTTTAATTGAGGAAACAACGTCGCCTCCCGTCCGCTCACCCCTTCCAGCGTCCAAAATATTCGCTCGCTATGTCCGTAACCCGACGTCGGCGGCATCCCGTATTCCAGCATTTCCACAAAATCAATGTCCATCATTTGCGCCTCCTCGTCCCCGGCTTCCCGCGCCGCCTGCTGCTGCTTAAATCTTTCCATCTGATCCACCGGATCATTCAATTCCGAATAACCGTTCCCCAGTTCGCTACCGGCAATAATCACCTGAAACCGTTCCGTTAAATCCGGCGCCTCTTTTTTGGACTTCGCCAGCGGCGACATAAATTTGGGAACATTCACCAAAAATGCCGGACCCAAAATATCTCTCCTGACAATTTTCCAAAGATTATCAATTATTCTGTTCCGGTCAACTTTCCCCGCCAGATGAATTCCTGATTTAGTAATCACGTCAAGCATTTTCTTGTTATCGTCTTTGAAAATATTTACTCCCAGCCGCTCCGCGATCGCCTGCCGGTAATCGATTTCTCCCCATTCATCTCCTAAATCAAATGTTTGCTCTCCTTTGGCAAAATCGGTTTTCCCGTAAACTTCGCAGGCAATATACCGAAACATCTCCTTCACCAACTTCATGTTGTCCCGATAGTCGGCGTAAGCCCAGTACCACTCCAATTGATAGTATTCCGGCAAATGCTCGTCGTCAATCCCCTCGTTTCTAAAATTCGGCCCCAGGGTATAAATTTTTTCAAATCCGCCCCCAATCAGCCTTTTTTGATACAGCTCCGTCGAAATTCTCAAATAAAAATCCTGGTCCAAAGCATTCATGTGGGTGGCAAACGGCCGGGCGTCGGCTCCGCCGGTGACTTGCTCCAGTACCGGGGTTTCCACCTCCATAAATCCATGGTCTTTCATGAACCGCCGCTGAACTTCCCAAAACCTGGCTTTCCGCCGGAACATTTCCCGCCGCTGTGGACTCATTGCCAAATCCAAATACCGCCGCCTGAAAATTATTTCCCGATCCTTCAGCCCTTCCCACTTTTCCGGCAGCGGCCTCAACGCTTTTGATAACAATGTTAAATTCTTGACCAAGACGGATATTTCTCCCGTCTTGGTTTTAACCACTTCGCCTTCGGCTTGAACAAAATCGCCTACGTCAAGCAATTCTAAATTCTCAAACCCTATCGTCTGTTTTTTCTGCTCGGTAGGGGACAAGACATCCTGTTTCAGCACCAGTTGCAGTTTTCCCGACTCATCGTTTATGTCCGCGAAAATTACTTTCCCGTGCTCCCGCCAGTTCATCAACCGTCCCGCCAGACTCACGGTTTTGCCTTCAAACTTAGTAAAGTTATCGACAATTTCTTTATTGGGATAATCTTTTAAACTTTGCGCCGGATACGGCTCAATCCCTAACTTCCGAAGTTTCCGAAGTTTCTCCAGTCGAATCTTCCTGATCGTCATCAACCTCGTCGCCATGACAAGATTATATCAAGATGATATACTTAATTTTATATGGTTCATCCGCCGGCGTCGCTCCAACCGATTCTCTGGTCTGTCAGTGTTAACCATCTTGACTTAGAAGAAGACAAAGGATATATCATTCCTCAAGTCCTCGTTTATGGCACGTTGAAAGAAATCCGCTGGCTCTTCCGAACATACTCAAAATCCGCCATAGCCAGCTACTTCATGAAGCATCCGGTAAAACTCTACCCCAAAGACACATTTTTATTCACTAAAAATTATCTTCTGGGATTAGAACATAAACCTCTCGACGCCGACAGATATGTTACCTCTTTTTTTGGACCAGTTAAGCAACGAGCGGCAAACCGCGTTTAAAAAATTGGCGGCTTTTGCTCCGCCTTTCGTTTTGGCCGGCGGCACGGCAATTATGCTCCAGATCGGCCACCGGAAATCGTTTGATTTTGACTGTTTCTGCGAATCGGAAACCCTGCCGGCCAACCTTCTTCGCAAAATCCGTCGGGTTCTGGGAAATTTAATCATCGTCAGAAGAAAAACTACAGAACTTATCACCCTAGTCACCCCAGAACAAGTTGAAATTACCTTCGTCTGTCATCCATACAAACCGCTTCGAGAACCAATCAAAACATCTGGCATCCCTTTGTTTCACCTCGATGACCTGGCTGCCAATAAAGCCTACACGCTGGGGCGGCGTCCCGCCTGGCGTGACTATGTAGATTTATTTTTTTTCATGAAACAAAAAATCTACTCCATCGAAAAAGTCGTTGCATTAGCCGAGAAAAAATTTGGCGGCGAGTTTAACTCTAAGTTATTTTGCCAACAACTCACTTACTTTGACGACGTCACAATAGTGGAAACCGAATTCCTGAAAAAATCTTACACTATAAAAGAAATCCAAAAATTCCTCGCCGATCAGGTTCGCACCTACCTCAAAGCAGTTCTTTCTTGAGCAAAACACCTAGTGAATTTTTTTGATGGTGTAAACCACCGTCCCCGCCGGAGCTTCCACTTCGACTTTATCCCCGACTTTCTTTCCCAACAATGCCTTGCCAAGCGGGGAATCATGGCTGATCTTCATTTCCGCCGGATTGGCCTCCCAATCTCCGACGACATGAAACACCTGATTGGCGCCGTTGGCGGCTACCGTCACTTTGCACCCCAAGCCGACCTTATCGTTTGATTTTTGGCCGGCCACTACTTTCGCCCGCGACATGATATCTTGGAGTTCGTCTATCCGGCCGTCAATAAAATTCAGCTCTTCCCTGGCCGCCTGGTATTCGGCATTCTCGGATAAATCGCCAAATTCCCGCGCCCGCGCCACCCGCGCCACCGCCGCCGACCGCTTCTGGTCCCGCAGTTGTGTCAGTTCCGCCGCCAACTCCTCAAACCCCGCTCTGGTTAACTGAACTTGTGGACTATCCATAACAAGACGCCTATTGTACCACTGTCCCCCCAAACCCCAATACACATCGGCCGCACATTCCGATTCGTTGTGCGGCCGACCCGCCGACCAACCGCTCTTCAGGCCGTGAACGAATAGTTCACATAGTAGGCCTGAAGTAAGGCTAGGTGGGCTCCCTACTCATGGCTATGTTACAATATCATTTCATTATGCCAACGATAAATCAACTCATCCGCCATGGCCGCCACCCCCAGCCCAAAAAAGTCAAAGGGACAGCTCTGTTCAAAAATTTTAACTCCCGCACCGGCAAAATGAGCCTTTCCCATAACCCCCAAAAACGGGGCGTCTGCCTAATTGTCAAAACCATGACTCCCAAAAAACCCAATTCCGCCCTCCGCAAGGTTGCCCGCGTCCGCCTTAGCAACCGCCAGGAAATCACCGCCTATATCATGGGCGAAGGTCATAGTTTGGCCGAGCACTCAATTGTTTTGGTCCGCGGCGGCCGGGTCAAAGACCTTCCCGGCGTCAAATACCATATCGTCCGCGGCAAGCTCGACGCCGCCGGCGTCCAAAATCGTAAAACCAGCCGCAGCAAGTACGGCGTCCGTTTCGGCGCCGCCGCTCCTGCTGTCGTCGTCGCCGGCCAACCCGAATAATATATGGATAACAACTTGTCTCTTATCTGCTTATCTCTGAAATCTGATATCTGAAATCTGAACTCTTATGCGTGGCAAACCCGCCAAGAAAACCGTTTCCGCTCCCGACCCCCGCTACGGCAACCGCCAGCTTACCAAGCTGATAAACCGCTCCATGCGGGCCGGCAAAAAATCTATCGCCCAAGCCCAAGTTTATCGGGCCCTGGATATTATCAAAGAAAAAATGAAGGAAAGTAACCCTATTCAAGTTTTTGAATCCGCCATTTCCCAAATCACCCCCAAAGTCGAAGTCAGAAGCCGCCGCGTCGGCGGCGCCTCCTACCAGGTCCCCTCCCCGGTCCGCGGACAGCGCGGTTTTTCCCTATCCGTCCGCTGGCTGATAACCGAAGCCCGGAAGCGTCCCAACAAAGAATTCCACACCTACGCCGAAAAACTCGCCGCCGAACTCATCGCCGCTTCAAAAGGCGAAGGCGCCGCCGTCGCCAAAAAAATCTCCATGCACCGCCAAGCGGAAAGCAATAAAGCTTTTGCACATTTTCGCTTTTAATCGGTCTACAAGCCCTTTTTCTTAGACAGTAATTCTTCAGAGATCCACGTTGATAATGGATATCAATTCGGGTATAGTTAGGAAATAACAATTTACCTACCCAAATGAAAATCCTTCACTGTAAGCGTTGCCAGAAAGATCTGGCGCTGATTCAAATAAAGAGAAAACAGCAATATTGTTCTCGCAAGTGTAAAACTGACGCACAAGTAAGAAGAATCACCCTAATATGTAATGGTTGTCATAAATCTTTTTCCATTTGGCCGCACCTGAAAAGAAAAACTAATTATTGTTCTCTCAAATGCTATCACGATTCTACTAGAGTCAAGGAAAAGCGATTTTGTAAAGTTTGTAAAAAAGAATTTTACGCTACTGGTGTGCTTATTAAAAAGGGGTTTGGTATCTATTGTGGTCTAAATTGTCTTCACTCTACTTATCCTAAACGAATAGCTAAAAAGTGTAAACAATGTCAAAAACCAATATTTATTCAACCATGCAAAATTAATTTAGTTAAATTCTGTAGCAAAAAATGTAAAGACGATTTTGAAAGAGACTACGAAAATAAAGTCTGTACATATTGCCATAAACAATTTCAGCTTCCGTCTTGGGAAACCAAAAAGGGGAAAGGGTTGTTTTGCTCCATGCGTTGTTTCTTGTTATACAAAGGCGAAACGACAATTGAAAAAAGAGTTAGATATGCCTTACAAAGATCAAAAATTAAATTCTCTCAAGAGGTAAAAATCGGAACCTATCGCGCGGATTTTTTACTCCCAGAGTTTAACCTAATAGTCGAATGCGACGGCGAATACTGGCATGATCGAAAACCCGGGGTAATAAAACGAGATCAGCGTAAAACAGTTTTTTTGCAAAAACAGGGTTACGAAGTCGTTCGACTTCCGGAACAAACAATTAGAAAAACTCCGATTATAAAACTTCAAGAGCTCTTGCGCCAACAAATTCTCGAAAGGCAAACCGTACTCCAACCCCAAATGCCGCTTTAACTACACTCCTTAAAAAATTGGTTTAGTCACTTAAATAAATCTCGTCAATGTTCAAGCCAATCCTTCCGGTTCTGCTTTTCTCAATTCCAAGCAGATCAATCAAGGGGAACTTCAACGCAATCCTCGCCTTTACGTCTTCCATTTGGTCAAAATAATCAGTCGCGTCGTGACTATCCCAAAATTTGGCCTCCTCTGGTATAGACGAAAATTTTGGTATGGTTAATTTTTTTTGTTTCATTGCTGCGATTTTACACCATCCCCGGTATCCCAAATAATTTCTTTATACAAACGACTATTACTGACAAAATGAGAAAAGGTCAAGGGAATAATTACTGTTTAAGAAAGTTTGTTGATGGCTTCATTTGGTTTAATAACTGTCAGCTCGGAAATGAATTTAAAGTGTTTAATGTTGTCGGTAACCAAGATGAAATTTCTTTTTATGGCGGTGGCGGCAATTAGAGCGTCTAAAATCAGCATGCCGTGAGACAAGGAATATTTAATAATTAACGTTCTGGCAAATTCGCAAATTCTTTCTTCAACTTCGATGATATTGACGGAATTCAAAAAGGACAGAATGGTTTTTTGCTCCCGTTTGCTGCCGGCGCCTTGAAGCAGTTCGCAAGCGCAGATGCCGCTGGTGGTAATTTTCGGCAACAATGATAAAAATTTTACCGCTTCATCTTTGTTTTTAGCCGCGTTAATCAATACCGTGGTATCTATCAGAAATTTCATGAGGCTGGTTTCTCGATCAAACGAAGAGATTCTAATTTGCGCCGATCGGAAACCCATCGGCTGCCGTCAATGATATCGCGCCGGTTTTTCCACATACCGATAAAGTTGTTTAAGGCGTCGCGGCTCGATTGTTTTTTCTCCGAGAATTTTTCTTCAACCGGGACAATCATGGCTTTGGGGTAGTCGAATTTTGTCACCATAAAAGCTTCTCTCACCAACGCCGCTCGCTCGATTAATTCGGAGAACCTGTCGCGGGCTTCTTTTAGACTAACCACGGTGTAGTTCATGACGTCTATATTATGCCAAAATTATAACTTTGTCAACTATGGACAGTTTGGACTTTATTCCCCGCCGATATTCTGAAAAATTTCTTGATATAAACGACTGTTAGATTCCGCTTTATCCCAAGCCGCCCTTATCGCCGCCGCTTCCCCCCAAAACCGCCAGCACCAATCCATACACCCACAGCCACTTGTGCCGCCTAGTCAATTCCCATGATCTTTTGAGAATCGCCCCGTAGTCCACAAAATAAATGTAAAATTTAAAAATGAAGAATGAAAAATTACAAAGTAGAATGTAAAAAACTTTTTTAATTTTTATTCATCGTTTTACATTTTTCATTTTACATTTTTAATTTTTTATGCTTTAACAACTACCGTTCCCGCAATTTTGTCATGCCAAGTTTGCTTTTTCCTATCCCATAGCATCCACAAATATCCCAATCCAAACACCATTGCCGACACCGTTTTCCCTACCACTTCCCGCAAAAACGCTTTAGTATAGCCCGGCGCATCGCCGTTTTCCACCCTAACCACCCGGATTTTCAGCGCTTTCTTTCCCAAGGTCTGCCCCTTGGCGGTAAAGTAAATATAGTATCCGACTGTCGCCGCCCAGTCTATCAGTTGAAACACTAATCCCAGTCCCGATATTACCGCCCCGGAATTCTGCCTCCCGCCGCCGGCCGCGGTCATCACTCCTACAATCAATACCGGAATCATCAATACAAAATAAATTGCTCCTACAATCATTCCGTCCACCATCGAAGCCAAAAATCTGGCTCCGAATCCGGCAAATTCTTTCTCTGCTGCCGCCGAAACTACGGCTGCGCTAGAGGTTGGCGGGGCTGCGGAAACCTGAACAGGCGGCGAGGGAGTCGCCTGCGGCTGTTCCGGCACTGCCGCCTGCGGCGAAGTTTGTGATGGAGAAACCGACAATGGTTCAACCATTGAAAAATCAATATAAACAACTTTACCCCCATTGTCAATCCTCGCCCCAGCTGATAGAATACACTAAAGTAATTATGATAGTCGCAACATTGGGGATTACGTTGACTCTTCTATAAGTTTAAGTCATCCCTCGTTTTTGTTTTAATGTTTTAATGTTTTAATGTTTTTATGCCACAATCCACCCTCAACCGCAATCTGCCGATGGCCCAAATCAGGAATATTGGCATCATCGCCCACATCGACGCCGGCAAAACCACCACCACCGAACGGATCCTCTATTACACCGGCAAAACCTATAAGCTCGGCGACATCGACGAAGGCACCACCCAAATGGACTGGATGGAGCAGGAAAAAGAACGCGGCATCACCATCGTCTCCGCCGCCACCACCACTTTCTGGACCCCGACCATGGATCTCTGGGCGCCAAAAATTCCCCACCGAATAAATATAATAGATACTCCCGGCCACGTTGACTTCACCGCCGAAGTCGAGCGCAGCCTGCGAGTGCTGGATGGCGGAGTCACGGTCCTGGACGCCGAAGAAGGCGTTCAAAGCCAATCCGAAACCGTCTGGCGCCAAGCCGACAAATACCATGTTCCCCGAATTTGCTTCGTCAATAAAATGGATAAATTGGGGGCCGATTTTCTCCGCACCGTCGCCGATATCCGCGACCGCCTCGGCGCCAACCCCGCCGTCATGGCCCTTCCCATCGGCGCCGAACAGGATTTCACCGGCATTGTCCTTCTGTTGGAACGCCAAGCTCTGATTTGGGAAAGCGACGCTACGGGCGCCAAATATAACATCACCCAAGTTCCCCAAAATATGAAAGATCAAGTCGAAGACTACCGCCATAAATTAATCGAACAAATCGCCGAAACCGACGACGCTCTTTTAAGCCAATATCTGGACGGCCAAGAACCGCCGCTCCCTGATCTTCACCGGGCCTTGCGCGCCGCCGTCATCGCCTACAAACTTGTTCCAATTTATTGCGGTTCATCGCTAAGAAATAAAGGCGTCCAACCCCTGCTCGACGCCGTTGTCAACTATCTGCCCTCGCCACTGGACGTCCCCCCGGCCGCCGGCATTAATCCCCAAACCAATCAAGCCGACTCCCGGTCTCCCGATCCCGCCGGCCCGTTTGCCGCCCTGGCTTTCAAAATCCAAACCGATCCCCATGTCGGCCGCCTCACTTATATCCGGATTTACTCCGGCGCCCTCAAGTCCGGCTCCTACGTTACCAATGTCGTCAGCCGCCAAAAAGAGCGGGTCGGCCGGGTATTGCTTATGCACGCCAATGACCGCGAACAAATTGATCAGGCCCAAGCCGGTGAAATCGTGGCCCTGGTCGGCGTTGCCAAAACCAAAACCGGCGATACTTTAACCGACGAATCTCACCCGATTATTTTTGAAGGCATTGATTTTACCGAACCGGTGATTTCTCTGGCTATTGAACCCAAAACCAAAGCAGATCAGGAAAAAATGAGTCTCGCCCTCCAGCGCCTGGCCGAAGAAGATCCTACCTTTAGGATCAAAAGCAACCCCGAAACCGGCCAAACCATTATCTCCGGCATGGGCGAACTTCATCTGGAAATATTGGTGGACCGGCTAAAACGCGAATTCAAAGTTGGTGCTGCCACCGGCAAACCCCAGGTCGCCTACAAAGAAACTATTAGCAAATCCGCCGCAGGCGAAGGCAAATACATCCGCCAGACCGGCGGCCGCGGCCAGTACGGCCACTGCCTGGTCCGGGTCGAACCCAAAGGCCGGGGCGAGGGCTACGAATTTGTCAACGCCGTCAAGGGCGGCGCCATTCCCCGAGAATTTATTCCGGCGATTGAAAAAGGCGTCCGCGAAGCCATCGAAAATGGCGTCGTCGCCGGCTTCCCCATGGTTGATTTCAAATTATCCGTTTACGACGGCACTTACCACGATGTTGATTCTTCCGAAATCGCTTTCAAAATCGCCGGCTCTATGGCCTTCCAGGACGCGGTCAAACAGGCCGCTCCCGGACTGCTGGAACCTATAATGAAAGTCGAGGTCACCGCTCCCGACGAATTTATGGGCGACGTCATCGGCGATCTGTCCAGCAAGCGGGCCCAAATCTTGGGCTCCGCCACCCGCGGCAAAATGGTTTTAATTTCTCCCCTGGTCCCTCTTGCCGAAATGTCCGGATACGTCACCACTCTTCGCGGCATGACCAAAGGCCGCGCCAGCTACTACATGGAACCCTCCCATTACCAGGAAGTTCCAAACAACATCGCCCAAAAAATCATCGAATCCAGCGGAAAAAACTCCGCATAAAATTCCCTATTGCCAAATCAAAAAAAATCATTTAGAATACACCCTTGCCTATGGCCCAAGCCACATTCCAGCGCACCAAGCCCCATATTAACGTCGGCACTATCGGCCACGTCGACCACGGCAAAACCACTTTGTCCGCCGCCATCACCACTGTTTTAAGCAAACAGTCCGGCAATCCTACCAAGCCGATGGCCTTTGGCGACATTGACAACGCTCCCGAAGAAAAGGAGCGCGGCGTCACCATCAATATTTCCCATCTTGAATACGAGACCGCCAAGCGCCACTACGCCCACATCGACGCCCCCGGCCACGCCGACTACATCAAGAACATGATCACCGGTGCCGCCCAGATGGACGGCGCGATTTTGGTCGTCGCCGCCACCGACGGCCCCATGCCCCAAACCCGGGAACATATTTTATTGGCCAAACAAGTCAACGTTCCCAAAATTGTCGTCGCCCTCAATAAAGTTGACGCCGTCGACGACCCCGAGCTTCTCGACTTGGTGGAAATGGAAATCCGCGAGCTTCTCAATAAATATGAATATCCCGGCAATGACATCCCTATAATCCGCGTCAGCGCTCTCAAAGCTCTCGAAGGCGACCCCGAAGCCCAGAAAAAAATTCTCGAACTGATGGATAAAGTTGACGAATACATTCCCGTTCCCGAGCGGCCGGTGGACAAACCCTTCCTGATGCCGGTGGAAGACGTTTTCTCTATCAAGGGCCGGGGCACCGTCGCCACCGGCCGGATAGAGCGCGGCAAAGTCAAAGTCGGCGAAGAAGTCGAGATTCTCGGCCTGGCCAAAGATCCCAAAAAATCCACCGTCACCGGCGTCGAAATGTTTAGAAAAACCCTGGAAGACGGCCAGGCCGGAGATAACGTTGGAATTCTTCTCCGCGGCGTCGAAAAAGACGATATCCAGCGCGGCCAGGTCTTGGCCAAACCCGGCACCGTCACTACCCACACCGAATTTGAAGCCGAAGTTTACATCCTCACCAAAGAAGAAGGCGGCCGCCACACTCCTTTCTTTACCGGATATAAGCCTCAATTCTATATCCGCACCACCGACGTTACCGGCGAAGTCAAGCTTCCCGAAGGCGTCGAAATGGTCATGCCCGGCGACAACGCCAAAATGACCGTCAAACTCATCGCTCCCGTCGCCCTGGAGCAAGGCCTCCGCTTCGCCATTCGCGAAGGCGGCCACACCGTCGGCGCCGGCGCCGTCTCTAAGGTTCTTAAATAACCTCCCAACTTTTGTCCCCTCGTCATTTTCCTTCGTGCATGGTAAAATATCACTATGCCAACCGGTAGAATCCGTTTAAAACTCAAATCTTTCGACCACCGCGTCATTGACGCAGCGGTTCAGAAAATCGTTGATACGGCATTAACTTCCGGCGCCAAAGTCATCGGCCCGGTTCCTCTCCCCACTCACCGCAGATTGATAACCACCCTCACCAGCCCCCACGTTGACAAAAACTCCCGCGACCACTTCCAAATCCTCACCCACCACCGCCTCATCGTCATCGACAATCCCACCAACAAAACCATCGACGCCCTCTCCCACCTCGACCTCCCGGCGGGAGTAGGAATTGAAATTAAAATGTAGATCCATGAAATTCCTCGATTCGCTAAAGTACTATGTATATCTGATAATCAACTATGGGATTATTATCTTAATAATTTA
>Ga0209211_10001843_pt1 | contig 38381 bp, 39 predicted proteins | sample RifGroA2_FD_183992 | JGI IMG/M metagenome (GOLD analysis project Ga0209211, IMG submission 183992) | Groundwater microbial communities from Rifle, Colorado, USA - Groundwater A2 (SPAdes) (version 2) | ecosystem: Environmental > Aquatic > Deep subsurface > Groundwater | place: Rifle, Colorado...
CCACCTAATTCCTTGAATCGTTTGACAAAGGTATCTTTAATGCCGGTTCCCCAGTCATCAAGGACATAAATGACGCCTGCTTTTCGAGCACCGAGTTTGTTGTACGCATATTCAGCTCCAAAAACTCCTTGGTAAGCATCTGAAGGATACACTCTAAAGAACCAAGGTCCTGCCTGGCTTAATGCCGGCGCAGAGGACGTCGGTGAAATCTGCAATACGTGTTGTTCGTTGCTTACCGGAACAAATGCAGAGGTTTCGGCTGAACAAAATCCGCCAATAATATATTTTACTTTGTCTGCATTGATTAATTTGTTTCCTGCGTTGGAAGCAGTTTTAGGATCGCACATGCCATCTTCAAAAATAAGCTGGATAGGCCGTCCATTGACGCCTCCTTCTGCGTGGATTTCTTCAACAGCCATTTCGATAGCCTCCTTTACAGAAAGACCTAAATCAGCAACCTGCCCTGTTAACGGCAGAACAACACCCACTTTAATCGGTGTGTTCACCTGTTTTTCTTTAATCTCTGCTCCGCAGCCTGCAAGAGCAAGCACTGCGACGAGCAGACAAAGCATTATGATGTGTTTGATATGTTTGGTTTTCATAGTACCAACCTCTCCCTCTAGGGGACTCTTTGAGGCAGACGTTCAACGAGAAAATATATATAAATTACCTATAAACTATATAGATATATCTAATTATTTATAGGAAATAGATAACTATAAATATCAGTTCAAATACCCTATGTTCATGAAACGCAGATTAGTAGAACAGGGCGGAGTGACCCTCATGCTCTCCATGCCGAGAGAATGGACCAAGAAGCACCGGCTTAAGAAAGGAGACGAAGTCGAGATCCTCGAGAAAGACAACAACCTTCTTGTCGCCGCTGAAAAAGTAGCGAGAACCGAAGCAACTGAGCTGGATATCACTAATCTTTCTTCACTCATCAATTTTGGCCTCTCAGCGCTCTATGTCAAAGGTGTTGATGAATTAACACTCACTTCCCAAAACCCTGAGCTGATCCAGAAACTGCCTCAAAAGCCCCTCAACCAATTTATTGGCTTTGAGATCATTGAGCAAAGCAAGAATCGGCTGGTTACAAAAGACCTTTCAGGTATGCAGCATGTGGAATTCCAGCCCATGCTGAGGCGCGTCTTTCTTCTGCTTCAAAATATGTACGATGAATTGGCAAAAGGCATCGAAAACCATGAAACAAACTTTGACCATATTGTTTCCATGGATCTGAATGTGAACCGCTTTTGTTTTTTATGCCTTCGCATGCTGAATAAGAAAGGCTATGAAGATTTTAAGCATACGCAGACGATGTTCTTACTCGTTACCTTCCTTGAACAGATTGGCGATCAATTAAAAGAGTTTGCTGATTACATAACGACAAGAAAAGTTGTATTTAGTGATAAAGAACAAAAAGATTTTCGACGTGTTGTTCATCTCTTTATAGAATATCAATCCCTCTTTTTCAAATTCAACGTTGAAAAAGCTGTCAAGATTGACAGCTCATATCGGAAATTTCATAATGAGTTTGAAACACTGCTGGATCACACCAAATCCCCAAGCCATGTCCGTGCATTGCTCTATTTCGACAGTCTTGCAAAGATTACTGCAGAACTATTACGGACGCAGTTGATGATGGTACTCTAACCTTCTTTTTTAAAAATGAGGAAAGCTTTATATATAAGATAATCTTACTAATAAGATCTACTTATTCGGAGGCGCATTGATATGGCAACACTCGAAATTACAAGTTTGAGTTCCCGAGGACAGGTCGTTATTCCGCAAGAAGTAAGAGACCGTTTGCATCTCCATGTTGGAGAAAAATTTATCGTCATGGGGACGGATGATACCGTTATCTTAAAAAAAATAGAGACTCCTTCTTTCAAAGGATTTGATAAACTTCTCAAGAAAACACGAGATTTCGTTAAAAAGAAAGGATTAACACCCCGTGATGTTGATGAATCAGTTACGAGGGTGCGCGCTCGATGAGTATATCGGTTATCTTAGATACAAACATCTTCATATCTGGAATTTTTTGGGAAGGTAACCTCTGTTCAGAAATTATTGATGCTTGGCGTGATGAGAGGCTCATTTTGATAACTTCTCTTGAACTGATCAAAGAATTAGTTGATACACTACAAGACTTTAAAATTGAGATGCCCGAAGACACGATAGAAGCATGGAGAAAATCAATCATGGAAAATGCGATACTTGTATCCCCCACAGAAAAACTTGATATTGTAAAAAATGATCCCCAAGATAATAAATTCTTTGAAGTTGCGATTGCTGGAAAAGCACAGTACCTCGTCAGTCAAGATAAGAAGCACATTTTAAGTATCCCTGAATTCAGGGGGGTTAAGACCCTATCTCCTGAAGAATTTGTAAAAATTCTTAATGCTCTTTAACAAGTTCTCCTCATTTCATCCTGTACCCGCGGATGATAAAACCTTCCACACACCAAGGTTCCTTTAATTCCTTGATGTGCCGGCGGTGCAGGTTCGACAGGCGAGAATCCTGTATAAGGTCCTGGTTTTCTTATCAAAGAATCCACTGAAATAAGGACGCTTTCGTTTGGTTGTACTAAGCTTAGATTCACACCTTGGCCATAGACAGAATGTTTTCCGAATCCTCTGCCAAGTTGCACCGCTTCTCTCATAACGTCTTCTCCTGTGTTAGGATGAACAAATCCCATTCCATTATCCATCACATAGAGATCCATCCAACGTTCTTTTTGTATGTCTGCGGCAACTGCGGCTCGTGCATAGGGTGCAGGAGTATACACTCCTCTCACATCCCGTCTGAAGTATTCTTCAGGGTCAGCATGCTGAAAAACATTTTCAATGCTTGCAGAAAGAAACTCCTCCATTGCACTTCCTCGCGAATGCCTTGCTTGTTCGCTGCCCCCAAAAAAGTTTTGAACGAGCTGTCTCAAAAGACGCCATTCTAATACGCTGGCTGCACGGACATTTTCAAAAAGCTCAATCTCAGGAATCTCTCTCAATTTATCGCATTTTTTTACTCGTTCAGACACTGGCAAAGCTAACGCTTTCCATAACTCCACCACTTCAGTTCGTGGTTCAAATCCAGTCGTGTAATCGAGGTTCATGGTTCCTGCCTCGCTGGCAAATGATGTTCTTTGCGATAGTGATCTTCTTGCCTATTCAGTTCCTGCGGGTGATAGATTCTTGCTGCAACGAAAGCACCGGGAACATATCTGATAGGGAAAGGAACCTCTTTCACCATTCTCATCGGTGCTTCTTTTCTATGTTTGGCGTACATCCGATCAGCCGATACAATCACTACTTCATGGCTATCTTCCACGGTTGCCCAAAGGCCATATCCACTCCTTCCACGGTGGCTCATGCTTACTCCTTCTCTGAATGATGCAGGAAGCGTACGCCTCAATGTTTTCGGATTAACAAATCCCATTCCATTATCCATCACATAATAATCAAAATAGTGTAAAGGCCGCATGTCAGCAACAACCAAACAGAGTGCATAGGGTTCAGGTGTGGTTATCCCTCGTTCTGCTCCTTGGTAGGGTTCTCTTCTATCAGCATGCTGGAACACATTTTCAATGCTTGAATCAATATTGCCGAGAAGAACACTTTCGACCAAACCGCGTATTTTTCCTGCTCCTTGACTAAACTGAGTAACGAGGTGAATCATGCGTCGGTAATCTGCAACATAATAACTTCCTGTTTTTAATCCGGTTTCGGAGCTTCTCTGTTCTACAACTCTTGGAAACACATGCAGTCCTTCTCTTTTCAATAAAAATAACCTTTGTTCGAGTGCTGTTTGTTCGCCAGACAGCTGTCTCCATGTTTCAACAACTTCATGATGGGGAACAAACTCCGGTTCAAACCGAAATCCTTTCAAGGGGTCTTCTTGTCGTGTTCGTGAGCGTGTCATGGTTATCTTCTCTGGTACTGATGTCGTTCATCTCGTACGCGTTGCACCTTCGCTTCTATTGCACTGAGATTTGCATCCCATGCATTTTTATATTCGTCTGCAACTTGCCAGCTATCCATTCTTTTTATCACAACACTGGTAATCATATGTTTCACGATATCTGCAGGTTCTTCTCTCCAGTCTTTTTTTCCAAACCAACGAAGGAGCGGGAAAGAAGTTCCTCGACTATACTCATGTTGTGCAAGATCATCATCTTCCAATCCTGTTGGCTTGAAAAATTCAGCAAGTGCATGGCGCAAAAGCTCGTCTGAAGTATCAACCGTTTCATTGCCTGTTAATCCAACAACACTGGAAGGAATTTCCTTTTTATAACGTGCCTCACTGAAAGGATCTTTCGGATCAAGATGGTGCGCTTCAAGGATTGCCCGTAATTTGTGAAGGCATCGTTCATAATTAAGGGTTGCAAGATAGCGTTCTCCTCGTGAATCATATTCTCCTTGGATCGGTTTTGTTTGATGAGGTTCAAGTCCGTCATACACATCACATAAAGGATATCCTCGTAATGCTTCTCTTTCTTCATTTTTTAAGTCTTTTTCACTCACCCATTTCACTGCATTCAGCACTCTCCAAACAAGGTTGTAGTGTATTCCTGCTCGTTCTGCCATTTCTCGCGCTTCGTCAGGGTCAAGGATTGCTTTTCGATAGTCTGTTTTTTTCATATCTTCATCATGTACACCATTATAGTTCAATGTCCACGCAAGTGTTTCTGCGCGTTGTTTATACGTTTCGCGAATCCATGCATCTACCTCTGTAAGATATCTGAGATGTTCAAGAGTATGTCCGTGCACCCCCAGTCCGAGAACAGTGCCCACTATCCCTAATATTGCGGCTCCTTTCTTAACTCGACCAACGCGTTCTCTTCGTCCAGCCTGTGCAACCACACGCTCAAGCTGTCGGTCAACATCGCCTTGATAGCCGTCTTTCATGACGCTATGTCCTGACTGATCCGGACGCAGGCTTTCATGGATGCTCAATATTTCTGCTTCAGAAAGCGTTTCCCCGAACAAACCGGCAAGGTATGCAATCCGATGATCTGTTGATGCAGTTGCATCTTCAGAAATCAGGCCCTGCCGTTTGATTTCGAGGACTGCTAGAGTGTGAAAATACTGTGTTAAATCTTCTTGTTTTTTGATAGTGTCATCAGAAGCTTTCAGGTCGTCTTTCAAGTCATCTGCATATTTCTTATGACGTGCGGCCCATTGGAGATGGTTTTCAATCTTTAATTTGCCAATTAATTGTTCAAATTCGGTACGGTCAACAGCAACACCCAACGCTTGATAGGTATGCAACGCCTTGTCAATCAATTCTTGCTCAACCGTGTCTTTTTCGCTCACTTCTCTTGCTAAGGATCTTCCGAGATGGTCATAGATTCCTGATTTTGCCCAGCGTTGCACGAGCATTTTTTCAGCATAATCAACACAGGCAAATTCAAAATCAATAGGGGTGTAGAATGTTCTTGACCCTGCTCCCTGAACCATCATATTTGCTGGAAGTGCGTCGCCGTGGACAACCGTTTGTGGCAAATGCGTTTCTATTGCTAAAAGATCTGCGAGATCTTTCCATTCCTCATCTGGCTTGTTCTTGAGTGTGGGGTCAGCGCGCAAAAGAACTTTTTCATACAACAATCTACGATGATCCACCGGTTTAAACAATTCCTGCTGTTTTCCATTCTTTGCGGTTGCAAGAGTTCTTCCTTGTGCTGTTTGTGCAAAACTTCGTGCATAATATCCAAGAATCAGTTCGATACGATCTATCACCCGAAGATGAGATACGCGTTCATCAAGATTCACATCCTTCAGTGTTTCATGCAAATCTTGCGCTTGGCCTAAAAATAAGTTTCCCACAATATTTCTTTGATTGTACGTAGGCTCCATGGTTTTGAGATGACGCAAAGCAATGCGTATCCATGGTGCATCAGCATGTTCTCGTGTATATCCTGCCAGTTCATGAAAGAATTGCTGTGCCTGGCCTGCACGTTCTCGCGCAGAAGGGTCATGGAAAATACTATAAATGGTTCGAGCGATATGTTGGTTTCCATCTTCATCGCCTGTTCTTGCAGGAAGATAATGGTCAGCTTCTACAAGCATGCCTCGGTCATAAATATGGAGTCCTGAAAGTTTATCTCTTTTGATATGTTCAACATGAAGCAATCCTTCTTTTACAATACGTTCAAGAGTGGCAGCATCAATCTCTCCTTCTCTTGCTTTTCGTTTCAAAACTTTAAGAACGCTTTTGCTGATGACTTTATCATAAGCGCTGCCAAGAAAGATCTTCAAGAAGTGCGTGTCGAGAAGCTCTCTCATTTTTCGAGGATCTCGTGCACGAAGCGCTTTCAAGTCAGCTTTGTACTGGTCTTGGGATAAGGAATAAGGGTTTTCTGTCATCTTAGATCATCGGGATTGCAAAATCTAGGTGTATCTTACCCCTATTTAAGCCTTTCTATTTGTTGTCACTTGTTAGGGGTTATAAATATGGGGCGTAAACCTTATATAGTCGGTATACTATTGGTATACCATGGAAACGACAACAGTGAAACTCCAAAAGACTACAAAATTGGCTTTAGACCATCTCAAATTAGGCAATGAGACCTACAATCAAGTTATCAATAAACTCATCCAAAAAACAAAAAAAGATCATCTCAGACATGAGCTTATCGAGGGCTACAAAAATCGCGGCGAAGATGCGCTTCGACTCTTGCATGAATGGGATGCTGCTTCTGCGGAATTAGAACATGAGTGAAATCCTAAGGGGCCAAATATGGCTTGTTAATCTTGACCCTACTGTAGGCCACGAAATCAAGAAAACGCGGCCGTGTGTTATCATCCAAAACGATTACGGAAATAAATACAGCAACACCACCATCATTGCACCTGTCTCTTCACAAAAACTAGAAAAAGTCTATCCTGTGGAAGTTCTTTTGCCAGCACAAGAAACTGGTCTTCAAAATCAATCAAAATTACTCCTTGATCAGATAAGGGCGATAGATAAACAAAGATTAATTAAACCCTTGGGGTTTGTAGATCATGAAACACTTCTGAAGATAGATGGGGCAATAAAGATCAGTCTTGGTCTTACTTCTTTTTAGTTAAAAAACTTATTTGTTGGATTTAATCATAAAAAATAAGAAAGAGAAAAAAGAAAACAAAAAAAGTTTTAAGCATCTACTTCTTCACAAACTTGCCGTCTTTGACTTCAAAGATGTCGTAGGATTTCTCTACTTCACCGTTGGCATCAAATTGGAAGGTTCCTGAAGCTCCGCGGTACATACCTAGTTTGTACAAGTAATCCTTAATTCCGGTACCTGTGCAGTCGGTTGCAGCGCAGGCATTCAAAAGAATGTTTGCTGCATCCCATGCTTCATAGGTATATGCACTCGGTTCTTTGTTGTACTTTGCTTTGAACTTTGCAGTAAACGATTCTTTCTCAGGTGAATCGGGAACACCTGGCAACGTTACAACTAAACCTTCTGCCGCATCGCCTGCTGCTTGGATGGCTGCATCATCTTTTGATGCATCTGCTCCGAGCATCGGAATCGTGAATCCCAATTCTTTTGCTTGCTTCAACACTGTCGGTGTTTCAGCAGGGAAGACTGGCATGTAAATCAGTTCAGGATCTGCTTCTTTGATCTTGGTCAGTTGGGTTCTTGCATCATTGCTTCCGGGTTCAACTGCTTCAACCGCAACAACATCTAAACCAAGATTCTTTGCTTCAGTCGTAAAAACATCTTTTAATCCAACGCCCCAGTCATCATTTCTATAAATGACTGCAACTTTGGCAACCACTTGTGTTTTTGCCATTTCAGCTCCTTTCTTTCCCTGACCTGCGTCAGAAGGAGTTACTCTAAAGATGTAGTCTCCTGCATCTTTGATCTTGGGGTTGGTTGCACCATAAGAAAGGGCAATTACTTTTGCTTCTTCCAACATCGGTGCGCTGGATAATAACACTGCAGAACAGAGCGGGCCAATAATCGCAGGAACCTTGTCTTGGCTCATTAATTTTTGAACTGCCGTGGTTCCTAGCTTTGGTTCACATCGATCATCTTCATACACCACTTCAATTTTTTTAGGACTCTTTGCGTTGAATTCTTCAACAGCAAGTTGTACTGCTTCTCGGTCAGGTATTCCTATCGAAGCTGCGTCTCCTGTCAAAGGACCGGTGAAACCCAGCTTTAAGGGAGCTGCTCCTTTTTCCTGCACCGAACATCCTGCAAGAACCAGAAGGGCAAGAACGAAAAATATTGATATGATTGATACGAAACTCCTTGTTTGTTTCATCTTTTATCCCCCACAAATATTATTGAATATTAAGTTGAATATTAGGTATATACTTCAATAGCATAGCTCTCAATCACTATATAAAGTTTGTTGCATGGGGGTACTGTCTGACGGCCATAACTTTATAAATTCTCTAAAAAACATCTCTCGGATGGCAAAACCAACAACCCCACCTGCATCCGAGAAACCGAAGCAATCCCAGAAACCAAATACTCCTTCCGAACCTTCTCATGTTGTCACACCCACCATCGAAGACATGGCTGTCTTCTGCAAAGCGAAAGGGTTTGTGTATCCCAACTCAGATATCTACGGTGGTTTGGCAGGATGTTTTGACCTCGGTCATTTAGGAGTAGAACTCGCAAACAACATCAAACAGCACTGGTGGAAAACCTTCGTGCAGTCACGTCCCGATATTGTAGGTATTGACGGAAGTATCATCAACAACCAAAAAGTCTGGAAAGCATCAGGTCATGTGGATTGTTTTGAAGATGTGATGGTGGAATGTGAAAAATGCAAGCATCGCACACGGGGGGATCATCTCCTGGAAGAAAAACTCCACATCCATGCAGATGGGCTTTCGAAAGATGATGTTACTAAACTGATTCAAAAAAATAAACTCACCTGCCCCCTCAAAGGATGCAACGGAGTGCTGGGAGAAGGAAAACAATTCAATCTCATGTTTTACACCTTTGCAGGACCTTCTGCTGATGAAACTACAAAAGCCTATTTGAGACCTGAAACTGCACAACTGATGTTCACCAACTTTAGGTATGTAACCGAACACGCACGGCTCAAGCCGCCCTTTGGCATTGCACAGATCGGAAGAGCCTTCAGAAATGAAATTTCTCCCCGGGACTTCCTATTCCGCTGTCGAGAATTTGAACAAATGGAGATTGAATACTTCGTGCATCCTCAAAAAATCAATGACTGTCCTTTTTTGAACGAAGTGGAAAATCACACGATTCTGGTCTGGTCGAGCGAGATGCAGGAAAAGAACCAGGCTCCGAAACCGATGACGATCAAAGATGCACTCAAGCAAAAAATTATTCTCACCGCCTGGCATGGATACTGGCTTGCGCAGTCCCACCTTTGGTTTGTAAGGTTGGGTGCAGACCCTGAGAAATTTAGAATCCGCCAGCATCTCAAGACTGAAAAAAGCCATTATGCACTGGACACCTGGGATTTGGAATACAAGTTTCCTTTTGGCTGGAAAGAACTCCAGGGCATGGCAAACCGAACGGATTTTGATTTGAAACAGCACGCGCTTTACTCTAAGACAGATCTTCAGCTGTTTGATGAAGATACTAAGGAAAAGTTTTATCCCCATGTGGTTGCTGAACCGAGCCAAGGTGTCGGCCGTGCCATGCTGGTATTCTTGTTTGACGCCTATCACTATGATCCTCAACGAGAGAATGTGGTGTTAAAACTCCATCCCAAGATTGCTCCGGTCAAAGTTGCCGTGCTTTCGTTGGTCAATAAGTTGAATGATGAAGCAATGGACGTCTTCAATCAACTGAAAGAACACGTTGTTTGTGCATTTGACAAATCAGGTTCTATTGGAAGACGCTATGCACGCAATGATGAGATAGGAACACCCTACTGTGTTACGATTGATTTTGATTCACAAGGTAAGGATGTGACGATTCGAGACCGCGACAGCACCAAACAAAAGCGGGTGTTGAGAACTGAGCTTGTTTCTTTAGTGATGCAACTCCTTCAGGGGACCCTTCGCTTTGATCAGATACCTGGTAAAACTTTATAAATCTCGGTGCTCCTGTATGATGCTGTGTTGCGTATGCAAAAAAGAGGGAAGCGAGGGTATGCTGATTTTGGTGTAGACACACCTGGCTTCTTGTTTCTGCTCGGTGCTGCGTTCTTGATTCTTACTGCGTTGTTTATTCTCCCTCAAACAAAAAGTCCCCTCACAGGATTAGCTGTTGCTGAAGTGGATGATCAAACGTTATTTGGCGAGGTTCAGCGTTTACTTCAGCAGTTTCCTATTACCAAACATTTGGGTTCAGGTTCAGAATTCTGCCTGCTTGTCAAAACCGGAGAAACCAACTTCAAATCGTTTGACATCTTTAAGTCAGGAAGCAAAGTCAGCGTTGCTCCTTCTCCGTACAGTACGTACTGCTCGAATGACATTAACAATCAAGGATCAGAAGACTTTGTCTTTCAATACAATACATATGATGCATTCAAACAACATCTTGACCAGCCAGACTGCGGAAAATTCCGCGAGCTTTTGAAAACTGAGCAAATCTATTACCTTGCTTCTGAGTTTGTTCAATCCGGAGGAAAACCGGTGTGCAATGCATTGTTCCAAGAACGCTACTGCTCTGCAGCGATGCAGTGTGTTCCGTATCATGAACTTCCTGCACTTGGTTTAGACTGTTGTATTGGTCAGCAGCCCCAGTCCACATTCCCTGCTTTTGGAAGCCAAGCCTTTGTCGCCATGATCTTTTTATTTGTTGTTCTTGTCTTGCTGAGCGTCCTTGTTCTTGTTCACATCAAACATAAACATCAAGAACAAGAAGCAGGAGAAGCAAAAGAGCACCAGCACCAGGTTGAAGCATTTATTGACGAAGGTCTGGAAGACGGCTACTCAAAAGACGAACTGAAAGAAGCACTGCTTGAACAAGGCTGGGATGAACAAACCATTGATCCCATTCTTCAGTTTAAGTAAACTTTTTTAATTTTCTTTACAACTCTCATCACCTTACTATCAATAATTCCATGACTCTACTGCATCATCTCTTGCCAGCCTTTGGCTGGCTCTTGCCCCGCGTTCAGAGCGCGGGTCTTGTCATGACAAGTTCCGGCACGCTGTTGCGTGCCGGGCTTAAGGCGCGCCACTCGTGGCGTGCAAGTTGTGATACAGTAAAAGAAAGGAGTGGTATGATAATCCGTATAGTCTTGTTCAATAAACTTTATATAGTGCTCAAATCTCTTCACGATTTCTAATCAATTTAACGCAAACTCAGGTGACCATCATGAAACTCAGTGAACTCCAGGCACGGCAAGGCAATGTTGAAGTCCAAGTTGAAGTCGTGAAAAAAGAAGAGATCCGTACCTTTTCTAAGTTTGGAAAAGAGGGCAGAGTCTGCAATGCCATTGTTAAAGATGCATCCGGCGAAATGAAGCTTTCGTTGTGGAACGAACAGATTGACCAAGTGAATGCGGGGGACAAGGTCAAAGTGACCAACGGCTATGTCAGCGAATGGCAGGGCGAGAAACAGCTTTCTACCGGTAAATTTGGATCATTGGAAGTTGTTGAGAAGGCTTCCCGATTGTCAGACACGCAACTTGTTTCGGGCTCTCAAACCGAAAAGATTGAACCCAAGCCACCTGTCAAAGAAGCAAAACTTGACGAAGAACTTGAAGATGAGGAAACCGAGATCCAAGAAGAAGATTTTGAAGAAGAAGTTTGAGATTCTTTTCTGCTCTTTTCTTCTCTTTTTAAGAGAACCTTGCATCTTCCTCAGCCTGGCCGTAAACTATATAAAGCGTTCTGATTGCCTTGGCACGTATGGGACTGTAGCTCAGACTGGGAGAGCACAACGCTGAAGCAGTCTATCCTTACTATCAGAAAGACTTCTGATACGTTGGGGTCATGGGTTCAAATCCCATCGGTCCCATTTTCTTTATTCAATTCACGCCGCCTTCTTTGCAGTTCCTTTACTTCCTTGTTGTGCTTTTCGCGCATTTCGCGTATTTGCTTTCGACGCCATGGCGCATTTCGTGCAATGAGCTCTCGCTAACTTCTTTCCTGATTTCTCTTGTGGTGCAGGTTTGCTTTCTCCTTCTCCTGAAGATGCTTCCTGCTTCTTCTCTCCTTTCTTTTCTTTTTCTTCTTTTTGTCGTGCTGAAGCGTGGAGTTCGTTCACTGCTTGTTCTAAATCGCCAAGGAAGTATGCATGCATCGCTCCGGTCTTTTGATCCATCACATAGAGTGTATGATTCTTCGTTTCCTGGCCGGATCCTGATGCAATACGGCGGTGATCAGTCTCTGATGCCACATACCACCTTCTGCCGTCTGAAGCAAGGTAGAGGGTGTAGTACCTTGCGTTTGGAATGGATCGCACCTTTTTTGCATTGTACGAACACAAGACCAGGAGCTTTTTCAAACCTTTCACGTACACAATTAGATTCATAGCACCGTAGTCTGTAGCTCGGCCAACCATCTGATCTACTAAGGTTTTTTCAAGATCTGAAACATCCAGCGAAGATGCTGACGAAAAGTAGCGGTTGAGTACGTCCATGATGTATACGGAATCGCTGTTATTTCCCTGCTGAAGCCCTGAGACAGTTCCATTATGCATGCCGACAATCGCATCTAAAGCAAAAGGTTGCGTGTTCGTTTCATCTTTGCTTCCTGCTGTAACTAAGCGTGCATGCATGAGACTAACATCTAACTGCGTTGGTAATGTTTTTAGCAGACCCTTTTTCCCAATAGTGAAGACAGCGCGCTGGTATTTTTTAATTGCCTCATCGCCGTCAGGCGTATGCACATAGGTTCCAAATGCATCTCCGTGGAGGAGCTTCTGCTCAGGATCATATTCAGGGCTGTCAGTAAAATGACCATAAGCAAAGGGAATCGTGTTATTTCCAAGAGCCATCTGTTTAAGATGATCCATCTGCCGATCAATATACCCTATTTCGATAGCATTATTTCCTACTGCAAGCAAGGCTGACATTCTGCACATGAGAATCACCTGAAATTCATCGGAACGATAAGGTCGTTATGAAACAGAAACTCCGACGACAAAAACCAACGATAAGCACTCAGAGATCTCTAGCGCAGCAGGGGGTGCATCCCATACCACATAGAGAAAAACATCACAAAAAGAGTTTGAGAACTAACGAATGGACTATGGATGTTCAGATCATTCCGTTGTAAACTCTTTTGTATAACCCTCATTGTACATCGGGAAAGTGATTGGAGTATTTATAATTTTCTATTCACCTGTAGTTTAACCTCTTTTCACATCTTCTCGCAGTGCATCTGCAATTTCACGATAGGTTCCTTCTAAACCCACACCATGGTAGCGGTGCACCATCCGGTCTGCCAATGTTCCTCGCTGAAGACGTTCATGCAAGGGTTCTAAATATTTCCGTTCTTCATCCGGAAGAAAACGCGAGAGGTAGCACAGCATTCCGCGATCTCCATTTTTATCAATGATTCCCTGTTTCCTTGCTTCTTCAAATGCACGATCAAGATGTTGTCTTCCGTTTTCTCCAACAAGAAGACGAAAAGGAAAAATTTCAATATCATCTGAAGTATAGGGCGGGTATGCATATTGGCCTTGTTCTTTAAGGGCTTCAGCTGCGTAAACAATTGCCTTTGCTAAGGCAACAAACGCGAGATAATCTCGAATTGTTGGCTGTTTATCCATGCATCGAATCTCAGCAGCAACACCGCGGTGAGGCATCGGTCTTGCGTATTTGTAAAACATATTGGGGTGTTGAAAAATGGGCAATTCCTCGAGTTCTCTGGCATACGCTTCCAGCGAACTCAGTTCAGGAGGAATACCCGTGAGGTGGGAAAATCGAGTGATGGCTCGATCATAAAAGTTCATGCGGTTGGATGCAACACCCGTAGGTTTTCCCTGAGAAAAGGGAGATGCAACCGAATAGCCCATAAACTCTGGAAGAAAAAATCGTACGGCATTAAAAATCCTAAACGCCTGTGCTTCATTTTCTGCTCCGATGTTGATTTGATCCGATGCAACAGCAACCGCGTGCTTTCGGAAATTTTCCCCCAGCGTATCTAATAACAATTGATATCGGGGGCTGGGTGTGATCGTAAAGGTTTCAGTATCTAGCAAAGGAACAGGAAGAAGCATAGCTCCTGTTTGTTCAACAAGGGGCAGAACATCCCTCATCACGGCATAGAGCCGTTCTTCTAGATCTTGAATAGCATGGGAAGGCGGTATGGCAATTTCGATTTGTTCAGCAGCTAATTCGGGTTTGATCGTTGTTCCAAAACCTGGATGGGTTGCAAGGACATCGTGGATGTTTCTTGGCTTCAGCGTTGCTTGATCTACAACAAAAAACTCTAACTCAGGCCCAAAGAGGACGCCACTGGTAATCACCTTGGACGGTGTAGGTATCGCTCAGGCGGCCATCACAGGCAATCACAAAGCCTGTTTTTCCATTTTCAAGTGTTGTGGGTTTGACCATGGAGCATGATATGCTTGCCGGAGGAATATAAACCTTGGGTCATAAAATAGAAAAATATATAAAATATGCCACATTATATATTATTATGTCACAAATAGAACATCTCTTGAGAGGGGCGCTTGCGAAATATCCTGAGATCGAACGATGCCTCCAAAAAGGAATGGTGAATAGGCGAAGCCTTGCCCGTTATCTGATTCAAGAGGGCGTTGCAAAGAGCAACCAGATGGAAGCCCTGATTGCAACACTGCGTCGCTTTGATTTCAAAAAACACCCTGAAGAGCGTCTTGAACTGATAAAGCACATGAAAATACGGTTGAAAGAGGGTATTGTCATCTTGGATTTTGAAAAACAAAAAGAATTAGTCCAGGAAGTAAAAAAACTTGTTGATGAGATCGATTACGACAAAGGGGACACGTTCAAACTTGTTGTGGGTTCAGAATCGGTGAAGATTTTTATTGATGAAGGAAAAAAGGAAATTATTGAATCTCTCAGCAGACGATTTCATCTCAAAAAGAGATATAAGCAGATGGACGAGATCAGCATCCTCTTTCCCGAAAAAGCCATTGAAACCAAAGGGATTATTGCATTTCTTTCCCGAGTGCTTGTTCTGCATGATGTTCTCATTACGGAAATGCTTACGGCAAGTCCAGAATTGCTTCTTTATCTTAAAAGTGAGCATACGGTAAAGACGTATGATCTTTTGAAACAGTTAAGAGAACACTAGATTCTATTCATTCATCAGGGAGTTCTATGGGCTCTTCTTGTTCTACAAGATCTTGTTGTCTGCATCTATTTTGAAATCCGTCGCACCACTGTCCCTCTTCACAATCATCATCACTATTGCATGCGATACAATGGTCATATTGGCGGCCAAGGTTACGATTCGCATCTCCTGCTTCGCATCCGAATGCACAAGGAGTCACGACCTCATTGAGTTGCTCATTTTCACAAACCATTTCACGCAAGGTATCTGCATTAATGCATTGATCCGTGTGGATACCTCGTTCTTCGTCTTGAGCATATCCTCCGATAAAGGGTTGATTTCCAAAGTCATAGTCAATACAAGGTCCTTGCATTGGAATCTCATCATCAAAACCAAATTGTTCACGAATCTCGTCCATGCGATAAGCATCATCATTTACCAAACCTTCAGGTCTCGGGTAACTTATTGAACAATCAGCAAGATCTCTGCAAAATGTCTCAGAACATTGATCCATACCGCAAGAGTCACTATTCATTTCTCTATTCTGTTCATCGTCTCTTACCCCAACAATAATTTCACCATACACTTCTCGGTTATCTCCTTCGTCACTATCCGTGCAATACAAGGTCTCTTCAGGTCGGCAGGCTCCTCTAAAACATGCTGTTCCTTCAGGACAGGGAACGTTGTTGTGTTCAAGAGAAGGAACTCCAAATCTCTGGGTGCACGTTGCTTCCATCACTTTGGACGTATCTCGGCAATACATCTGATTTCCATCTTCTTCCAGTCGTTCATATGTGCAAGTATCCAACCCTGCACGAATCTCTTCATCTAATATCTCAACGCCCAAAATATCATAGTGTACACTGACGGTCGCTTCTCCCCTTACAAGTGGATCATTTCCTCCATCAGAATCTTCACACGTAAACTCTATATCTTCAGGATCAAAAAACGGAATATCCAAATCAAAATCTTCGGGTGATGCGCATCGCCCTTCATAACAAAATGCATCGCAGACATCCTGTTGCAAAAGTGTGAAATCACAATTACCTTGACCATCACACCTAATGTTTCGCTGTGGTCTGCAATTATATTGATCCAGAACTGTATAACTATTTTGTTCACAATAATCGCTGTTATAATTATCTCGATAGCGGATATCCCCTCGTTGTTCCACTCTATTTCTTGGATCATTATCCGTACAGATAAATATCTCATTTCCTCCGCATCGTCCAGCTTCGCATGTTGTTTCAGGCGGACAGGGTGTTATTTGTTCGGTAATCTCTTCTTCAAAACAGGCAATATGGCGAACATGGGTTTCATCTTGGCAGACATCAATATGTCTTCCTCCTTCAATGTCATAAAAGTAAGCGCCTTCGGGAATAACATCGTTAGGATTGGGTGCTTCACAGATTTCTCTGTTAGGATTATCAAACCTGAAAGGCGGGCGCTCAATTTCAACAAGAACAGGGCACACCATTCTTCTTGGAAGTGCTTCGCATGCAGTGCGGAGTTGTTCAGGTGTGACTCCCACCACTTGTGCAGGGTCGCTACAACAACAGTCTGGATCTGTAATATTAAATTCAAAGCACGCACTGCACTTTGTATCCGTTCTTCCATTCTGTACAAATTGCTGATACTCTTCTTGGCAGGCGTTTCTTCTTTGTGTTCTGTCTGCTTCTCGTTGCTGTTCAAAGAAGTGTGCTTCTGCTTCTTCTTGTTCTCGTGCTTGACGTTGTTCTGGAGTTTCTACACGTACATCTGGATTTTTTACCAGTTCATCACCTGTTTGAGGAAGCAGTAATTGTTGTGTGCATTTTCTATTTTTACAGACTAATCCCTGATTGCAAAACGGTTCAGTTTCTCTGCATACACTGCCTAACATTCCCGGGCTTGCAGGCTGAGTAAAAAGATCTTTCACCACAGGTTGTTTCTCGATTTTTGGGTTGAGATCTGCAATTGCAAGACTTACATTCGCCATAAAAAACGGATACATCGCACTAATTCTTCCGCATTTATTGTTGATACAGACAAGTCCTGCATTGCATCGCGGTTCTGCGGCGCGACAGAAATTATTTTCAGTGCCCATTTCTCCCATGGCGCGAAGCACTTGAGTTACATTGATTTGAAACTGTCCAAATCCCTGGCCTGCAAGGTTGTCTTGATTGCGCGACAGCGTAAGAAAGACAGCACCCCAAAGAATAAGCGTAATCACCACGACAAAGACAACATACCGATTTCCTGTTCCTCTTTGGTTCATACACTCTTTTTACGAAATCCCCTTAATAAAGATAGTGCTAGTTATTTACCCTACGTTTCCCTATCTTCCTACGGTGCTTGAAACGTATCATACTGGTGCTGGACATCCTGGTTCGTAAGCGTATTAATCACTAGGTTCTTGAAGTTATACTGTTCAAGGATATTTTCAACTTCACCCATAAAGATCAGCACACGCACCGGAACTCCGCTGAATCGGTCAATCCAGATGCGTACGGTTGCACCATCATCGCGGGTGTACTCAACAACAGAGCTCATCCGTTCATCAAAACTTTCTGATCCTGTTACCCGAGCATCGCGAGGGATGCTTGCGAGCCATTCCAGCGGTGTTTTGATGACAAAATCTTCGTAACTTACATCAAACTTCCGATCGTTGTCTCTGCATCGGTCTTTGTTGTTATTCTCACAGAATGCTGCTGCTGTTTTTGTCGTTGGTTCAAGATAGACCGTGTCAAAGTAGTCATTATTCCATCGATTAATTTCATACAACTCAATTTTTATTTTGTCGCCTTTCATAAAAAACTGATCTCGTATCACATTCCAATTCTCAGATGTTGAATAGTAGAAATGGTAGCTCTTTGCCTTGTCTTGCCGTGCAACGAGGCGTGCAACTTGGGGATCTTGATAGCCGCTCAGATCTTGCAAAGATGCAGGTTGTGCAACGGGTTCTTGAACAATAGGAGGCGGTAAAGCGGGTTGTGGATTGGATGTCGTTGGTGGTACAGGAACTAGTGCAGAGGGGGGTGGGGGAGTTGGGAGTGGTACCGATGGTGCTGTTTGGGCCGGTGCTTGCTGTGCGGGGATCGGAGGTGTGGTCATGCCTGCAGGTTGTGCTTGTTGGTCTTCAGTTTCTTGTTCTTCTTCACTGCCACAACTTACCATAAGAAGCATCACTGCAAACAGAACTGTTGTAAAAACAAACCATCGCGATTTCATACCTTCACCTCATCTTGCTGACAATTTTCTTGTGTGAATGTTTAATGTGATGATCTGCTTCGATCAATGCTTCAACCGGAGCTCGGCGCATCGAAATCACGCAGGCAATAAAAATCAGGACAAAGATCAGGAAAAACGTAAATGCCCACGAAGGATTGAGGCGTTTGAAGTACACTGCAGTAATCAATAAACCCAAGATGCTAAACGCCATCATTCCGCTGGATAACGGCGCTGCGCGGAAATGTTTTAAGATCGCTTCCATGTTCCTCTCTCCCTCTTTTTTTGCTGTCGTTTCTGTTCTGCTTTGTTCTCAGTCTCAGAAATCTTTTTTCATTTAAAAAGCTTATGGAGAAGAGCCAGCGCAACTGCGCGTTTGTGGGGATAAACTGCCAGCGTTATATTAATGTGGTAGCAATTCCCGCTGTCTGTGATAAGATACTCTCCTTCCAACAGCTTAGATTTATGGAGTCTGATAAAAAAGTGCAGTTCTTCATCCAATCGAGATTCTGCCTGTTCACACAGCAGTTCTTTTTGATCAGGTCCCAATTTTTCAAGGAGATGGTTGAGAAACCCGCTTGTATGGCGTTCCTTGTTGAAGACCATACGGAGAATCATAATCTTCTCTTTTTCCACACCCAGCGCTGATTCGTGTTGAATTGCTAGTTTTTCCTCTTGCGGATCAAAGTCCAGCAAGGCAATCAAGGTTTTCTCTACTTCTCCTTGTTCTTCAGGAGTTGCAAAGACGGTGATTTGAATGGTGTGTGCATATTTCATGTTATTTCCTGTCGTTCCTCAGTTCAAAACTCTCCATTTCAAAAATCTCAATCTTTAGAAAATCTAAATCTTTATATAGTTTTAGTTGCAAAAAAGCCCCATGAAGCATTCCCTGAAGATCACTCTATTCCTCATTGCTCTTTTTCTCATCACCCAGCTTATCGGCCTCGTTACCGTGAACAAACACATTCAAGTCTCGGTTGATGAAGAGACTGGACTGCAAGTAATTGCACATCCTCCTACATTTGCAGGAGAATCTTATGAGCCTGAGAATAAATCTTATTCCTTTATTTATATCGCACTCGGTGTGTTGATTGGAACCATCTTGTTGTTTATCCTCATCAAATTTCACTTTGGAAATTTGTGGAGATACTGGTTCTTTTTTGCAGTCTTTCTCACGCTTGCAGTTGCCTTTGGCGTGTATACCAACTACTGGATCGCCGGCATCCTTGCGTTTCTGCTTGCGGTTTGGAAAATCTACAAACCGAATCCGCTGGTGCATAATTTGACCGAGGTCTTTGTTTATACTGGGTTAGCAGTCCTCTTTCTGCCTCTCTTAAATCTTACTGCGATGTTTATTCTCCTTATCATTATCTCTATCTATGACATGATTGCAGTCTGGAAATCCAAGCACATGGTGAAGCTTGCGCAGTTTCAGACTGAATCTCAGCTCTTTGCTGGACTCTTTATTCCTTATGCAGAAGATCGCGCAGGAAAAGCAACGGTTTCATTCAAGGCGCAGACTGTTACACCAAAAAAAGAGCTGAAAGCAAAAGGATCAAAAACTATTACCCTTTCAACGTCTGGCAAAAGTGCAATTCTTGGTGGTGGGGATATTGCCTTTCCGCTTTTGTTTTCATCCACGGTCATGGAATACCTGATTACCGAAGTTGGCTTTGCAAAACCGCTGGCTTTGGGATTAACAGGAATTACCACTATCACGGTTGCTATTGCTCTTACTATCCTGTTAATCAAAGCCGAGAAAGAAAAATTCTATCCTGCTATGCCTTTTTTAACAGCAGGATGCTTTGTGGGGTTAGGCATTATTTGGCTGGGTTGGCTTCTTTAGAGAATTTTGAAATGCGCAACGTTCTCTTTAGTTCTTCCCGTGCGAAGTAGTCCACGTCCACCATGCAAGTCCGCTTGCAACGATCAGTGCGATGATACTTACCCATTGCGGAGATTCCCAGTTGCCGAGAATCATATCCCATCCCAAGATTAAACGAAGAAGATGCACCAATGCAACCAGCACAAAAATCAATGTGCACAATCGTAAGACATTATTCTTTTCCTGAAGACCCATGGTTTCACCTTCTGATTTTAGTCACTACACCACACATAAAAGAAAAGAAAAAGGGCTTACTTCCCTTTATTTCCAAGCTTTAAGAACTCCTTTCAGGCCCAAGAGTACGAATACAACTGACCACCAGTTGACTCCTTGCCAGAATCCAGTCCATCCCCAGCCTAAATCTACTCCTAAAAATAGCAAACCTACAACTAAAAGCACCCAAGGTGCTGCTTTTCCACAATCGCCACAGTCCATTTTTCCCATTCCTCACACCTCTTTTTTTAATGTTGTCTGCAAAGGCAGACTATCCTCTTTTACCCCTTATGCTTTAAAAATTTTCTTCTTTTTTTCGTTTGTTTCCCGTTTTTCCGTCTTTCTACCAAAAAGTATATATAAAGACCCGGCTCCTTGCTTCCTGACAGGCTATGCTGGCGGGCCAGCCCTCCGCTGTGACCGACTATGGGCTTCAGTCGGAGCGAATCAAGGAAGCGGTGTATCCTGCATATCTGAGTCCTTTTATGGATGCTGACTTCCTGTCTTTCAGGATCGTTTTTGAGGGGAACCGTGTCAGGTCAGGAATGAAGCAGCACTTACGCTCAAAAAGGGTGCTTGAGAGGTCGCAGGAACGAGTTCATGAAAGGGTAAAGCTCAGGTAGGTGTTGTACATCCACTCCTTGGCGCCTGTCGTTTTTTTCTTTCCCTTTTTTCTTTTCAACAGAAATCTCTATTTCTTCACCACATCGAGCTTAATATGCAGTTCTTTCAGTTGTTTTGCTTCAATGTCAGAAGGACTCTCATCCATGGGGCATTCTGCGGCCTTGTTTTTGGGGAACGCAATCACTTCACGAATATCGGTTGTTCCACAAATCAATGCAACAATCCTGTCAAAGCCTAATCCCATTCCGCCGTGAGGCGGAGCTCCGTATTTGAACGCTTCCAATAAAAATTTGAATTTTCTTTCCAGGTCTTTCTGCGTCAAGCCAATGACTTTCATCACTCGCTCTTGAATATCCGGCCTGTTAATTCTGATAGAACCGCTTCCGAGTTCAGTACCATTCAAAACAAGGTCATACTGGGTGCAATACACTTTACCGGGGTCGGTTTCAAGATATTTAATCTCACTTTCGTTGGGCATACAGAACGGATGATGTGCAGGATCCCATTTTTCCTCTTCTTCATTCCATTCAAACAACGGAAAGTCGGTGATCCAGGTAAAAACAAAGGTTTTGGGATCAAACAGCTTGTGTTGCTGAGCAATATCCTGCCTGATCTTGTCGAGCACTTGATTCGTAAGCTTGATCTTATCTGCAATAAACATCAGGACTTCTCCTTCTTTTGCCTGGGTTTGTTTGACGAGTTTTTTCTGAAGCTCTTCGGAAAAGAACTTTGCAATATTGCTTTCGAGCTTTCCGTTGGTGACGCGCATCCAGGCAAGGCCTTTTGCTCCCAGCTGTTGCGAGAATGCAATATACTTGTCAATATCATTTCTTGACAATTGCTTGGGTCCTGCTAAGCATTTCACAATGCCTCCGCTCTGCACAACGGTTTTGAAGACTTGGAAATCTGATTCTTTGGCAAGGTCCGTTACATCATGCAGGAACAGCTCATAGCGGATATCAGGTTTATCGGTTCCATACTTGAGCATGGCTTCTTCATGTTTGATCGTTGGGAAAGGCGTCTTCAGTTCGCTATTGAGTGTTGCTTTCCAAATAGACTTCAGCAGGCCTTCAACCACACGATGAATATCCTGTATTTGTACATAACTCATTTCTATATCAATCTGGGTATGTTCGGGTTGTCGATCCACCCTCAAATCTTCGTCTCTCAAACAGCGCGCAAGTTGGAAATACCGGTCGCATCCGCTCACCATCAAAATTTGTTTGTAGAGCTGGGGAGACTGCGGAAGTGCGTAGCATTTTCCCGGGTTGACGCGTGAAGGAACAATATAATCGCGTGCTCCTTCCGGTGTTGATTTAACTAAGATGGGAGTTTCAATTTCTAAAAATCCTTGGCTGGACATAAACGCGCGTGCTGTCTGTGCTGCAGTGTGTCTTATCTGAAGACGCTTCTGCATGAGGGGTCTTCGTAAATCCAGATACCTATATTGTAAACGGATATCTTCATTTGCAACGACGTTATCATCAACTTCAAGCGGAGGCACATCTGATTTATTGAGCATGACTAATTTTTCTGAAACCACTTCGATCTCTCCTGTTTTCAGGTTGGAGTTTGCCATACCTTTGGGCCGGGGGCGTACTTTTCCTGTTAATTGGAGGCAGTCTTCTCTTCGCAGATGTTCAGCTTGATCAAAGCCAGGCGTTCCGGGGTTGAAAACAACTTGGGTGATGCCATAACGATCTCTCAGATCAACAAAAATAACACCGCCATGGTCTCTTCGTGTATTGACCCAGCCACAGACTGTTACGATTGCTTTGTCGTCCTTGCCAGTGAGTTCGCCACAGGTGTGGGTTCTGAGAGAAGTGGCTAGCGGAGAAGTCGCATGCGTTGCATGCGTTGCACTTTTTGACGTGTCTTTTGCTGTCTCAGTCTTTTTAGCCATGTGCATCGTGGTTTGAATAAATATATATAAAGCTTATGGGATTCGTTCCCTCTCTTTGTGCTATGGTCTTGATCACCATCAACTTTTTTAATAGCATAGTTCTTGATTGCTTTTTTATGGGACGTCGTTCAGATGAGAGAGTATTCAAGCGTTTAGCTGAGAAAGAAGCTGAGAGCAGACGAAGGCTTGATCTTGCAAAACATGTTCTTGCAGAAATGAATCAGGAAGAACCCACAACAAATTATGCAGGAGATCCCATTCCTACGATGGTGCAACGCTATGGTCCTCTTGTTGCATGGGTGATCTATTGTTCTGGCAATGGTGCAGAGAATGAGCATCTTGCGTTGATTGGTGCGCGTCCTGAAGCAGGACATGAACGGGTATATATCATTACTCCTACTGACAAATATCAACCCGGATTTATGGGCGTTAACCAAGAACCTGATTTTTATCTACACCATCAGAGGTTTGGCAATGATCACAACCATGACTCAATTTCTGATGATGTTTCCATGATTGATACCTTGGTTCGTCGATTGTACGAACTGGTAGAAGAGCCACGTGGTCCACTATACCTTACTCCGCGTCTTGATCGTGTACGCATTGCTTTCAACTGGTGCACCGAAGATCCGCGGCATGATACCCTCGGTTATGCCACAGTCCAGAGATTGAGAAGAGCGATTGTTGAACGGTATGATCCGAGTATTCGTACTCAAGTGATGCCAGAACGATATACTGATCCAGGAAATCCTCATCAAGAACCACGTTCGCATGTTGTCGAAACAAGGGAAAAAGGGTATCATCGTCCCTTCCTTGGTTCTGCAGAATTTCATTGGGAGCAACGCTTTCCTTCCGCATATCCAATCATTCGACGTTTAGAAGAGTTAACACAAACAGAAAAACCTTAATTAAACCTTATTCTTCAACTTTAACTCAAGCACGACATTCTCAATCTTCTGTAAATCATATTTGATGCCGTCAAACTTGCGCCGAAGTTCGCTGTTTCTAAAATCAAAGCGCATCAACTCTCCATACAACGTTTCCAAGAATTCCCAGATCGCAAGGGTTTCATCATAATTTTCTTTAATCGAAGCATTAATGGCCTTGCGCGTCAGCTCGCCGCTCAAATCGCAAAGCCCCAGCAGATAGTTTTCTGAGGTCACACCAAGATCACTTACGGTGGGAAGCGATTTGTTCTTTACAAATTCATAAAAACACAGCGCCTCAACAAATTCCTGTTCTGCCACCTTAATAGAACCTGAGTAATATAAGTCTGGAAACTTCCTGCATTTTTCTACTACTTTTTTCAGATCTTTCTTGAGCTCCTCTTTTAATTTTCCTGCGTGATTAAGCTCATTGCGCTGGACGCTGTAAATCATTGTTTTAGAACCTTTCAGCACATCGCGGGCTTCTTTGATAATATGTTCGCGCTGGCTGTCTGCTTCTTCCAATTCGTCGTGCAATTTTTTGAAGTCTGCTTTGTTGAGGATCATGGGCATCTGTTAAGCATCTGATGGCCCTTAAGAGAGCCACAATCTTTATAAATCTAACTCCTTTCAACCAAGGTATGGCTTCGACGTTCAGAGATACCATCCAATTCTTTGCTGACCTGGGAGTGTATGACGTTATTTTACCTTTTCTCTTGGTTTTCACGATTGTTTTTGCAGTCTTAGAAAAAACAAGGATCTTCGGCACTGAAGAATTAGGCGGTGTTAAATATACCAAAAAGAACTTGAACTCTATCGTTGCCTTTGTTGCAGCATTCTTGGTGATTGCATCAACACGGCTTGTTGCTGCGATCAATGAATCGGTTGCAAATGTTGTTTTGCTTTTGATGGTGTCCATCTGCTTCCTTTTGCTCATTGGATCTTTTTACAAAGAAGGCGAAGATGTTGCTTTGATGGGGAGCTGGCGAAAGTTTTTCATGGTCATCATGTTTATTGGCGTTGTTGCGATCTTTTTACAGGCGATTAAGATGGACAGCGGGGAAGGAGTGCTTACCTTTATCCTTGACTGGATCCGCTCGACATGGGATAGTGCATTTACTTCTGCAGTTATTCTCATTGTGATTGCAGTGGTCTTCATTTTATACATCACTGCAGACCAGCGTCCGAAGGATGCATCTGCAGGCGGTGGATCGGGTGGCGGACACCATTAGACGTTGGTGGTAGGTCGTGGGTAGTGGGTTGCAGGTAGTTGATTGTTGACCAATATTTCAACGAAAATTTTATAAAGGCGTCACGCTAGGATAAGCTTGAACTATTTTGAATGGTCCATTAATATGATAAACAGAGCTGCCAAGTGAAGAAAGAGGCAGAAAAAGAGGCGATTCCATGGCTACTGGTGGTGTATTCGAGCGGGGTATGCTCGTTTTAGAAGATCTTGGTTTAACTGATGTTTTGTTGCCGTTCTTGCTAATTTTTACGATTGTCTTTGCTGTGCTTCAAAAAACTGAAATGTTTGGAAAGACCGGTAAAAATTTCAATGTGATGATTGCACTTATTCTTGCATTAGGTGTTGTGATCCCCCACATTACCGGATATTATCCTGGCGATTTTGATGTGGTCAATATTATCAACCGCGCCTTGCCGAATGTTTCCATGGTCATTGTTTTGATCCTGATGGCTCTTTTAATGATCGGCATCTTTGCAGGCGGTCCTGTCTGGAAAGGCAATCGTTTATCTGGTATTGTTGCACTCATTGCTTTTATCGTTGTGATCTACATCTTCGGAGCAGCAGCTGATCTTTGGTCTATCAGCCAGCGTGCATCGTTCCTTATTGACGGCGATACGCAGGCAGTTATTGTCGTAATCTTAGTCTTTGCACTCCTGGTGTGGTTTATCACCAAAGAAGAAAAGACAGAAGGCTCTCGTCTTCTCCAAGACTTTGGAGAAATGTTTAAGAAATAATGAAAACGCAGCGAACAGGGAGATGGCAGAAGCTAACAGCTCGATGCAGATCCGCGAGAAGCTAGGGGGCAGGTATGGCTACACTCCTTGATATTGGACTGGCAAGTCAGTTCCAGATGGTTTTCTCTTTTTTCTTTGTTGTTGCAGTCGTCTATGGAGTTCTCGCCTTAACTAAATTCTTTGGTGACAATAAACCTCTCTATGCACTGATTGCAATCCTCTTGGGTATTCTTGTTTTGCTGATTCCTGATGTGAGTTCTCTTATCAATATCATGACTCCTTGGTTTGTCTTCTTGTTCATCTTTTTAGTTTTCCTCCTCATCACTTACAAGATTTTTGGCGCAACCGAGATGGATATTGCTTCAGCACTGAAGGATCGGGCAGTGGTCTGGGTGATTCTTATCATTGCAGTCATTATTGTTATTGGAAGCTTTGCAAGCGTCTTTGGCCAGCGCCTCTTAGAACGTGGATCAGGAAGCGATTTGCGTGCTGATGCCGGAGACGGCCGTACGATTATTGATGCACGGACAGGACGTGTGATCCGTGAAGTTCCGGGTGCAGGAGGCCGTGGTCTTGCTCGTGACAGTGTTGCCGGCGGAAGTTACGGACAAAACCTTCTTTCAACGCTTTTGCATCCCAAAGTCTTAGGCTTTGGTTTAATGGGGCTTATTGCATTATTCACCATCGCGATTCTTGCTATGGAAGCAAAGCTGTAGTTTCCTTGGCATCTTCTTGCACTCTTCTTGGGCTCCAGCACAAGCTTTAAAAAACCCATCATGCCTGAAGAGATTCTATGAAGGCGTATACCGTCAAGAACGACAAAATTATTGAAGTTCCGCTGGATCAGCTTTCAAAATACAAGACGACGATCTGGATTCGCACGATCAATCCTTCTCAAAAAGAAATTGAGTTTCTTGCAGGCATTACCGAAGCTCCGATTGAAGAGTTCAAAGAGTTTCTTGAAGAAGATGAGCGTCCGCGCCTTGAAATTCAAAAATATCTCCAGCTGATCTATCGCTGCCCCTATACGGAAAACGGAGAAATCATTACGGTTCCCGTGACCGTTTTTATCAACAATTATATGGTGGTCACGATTGAAAAACAGAAAACTGCACCGCTAGATTACATCGAAGCCTTGACACAGGAAGGGCGACGGCGTTTCTTATATCGAAAATCTCCGATGACGTTCCTCACCTATTTTATTGACAAAATCAATGACGAATTTTTTGCAAAAATCGACAAGATTGCGGATACCGTCGAGCTCTTCCGCGAACGCAAGCATGGTCTCAGCAAAGAAATGACCGAGAAAGTCTATTCCCTTAGCGTCACGCTCGCTTTCTTTAATCAATCCCTGCTTGGAAATATTGAGGTCTTGAATCATCTGCGCAAAGCCTACTTCCGCATGATCACTCCCAAGGACAAAGAGCATGTTGATGAGTTATATCACGACGCTTTACAGATTCTTGACACCGAAAAAGTTCAGCGGGAAATTGTTGCAAATCTCTTCAATCTTCAATCTGTTATCACCTCTGCAAAACTCAATGAGTTCATTAAAAAACTGACGATTCTTGCACTGGTCATGCTTATTCCCACGCTTCTTTCAGGGATCTTTGGCATGAATGTTCCTCTTCCTTTTGCTCATGATGATCCGTTTGCATTTTATTACATCCTCTTTTTTATGTTTCTTATCACTGCGGGTTCTATTGGTTTCTTTAAATTTATGAAATGGTTTTAGAAGCGGTAGGTATATCTCTTGCACGTATAACCTGGTGGTTATCCAAACTTGTCGCACAAACTTTATAAAATAACTCGCTCTCTTGGTCGCTATGCCAACACCTCGTCGTGCCCCCGAACAACTGAAGCAACCGTCAACACGGCAACAGACCCCGCAACAAACCCGGCAACAAACACAGACTCAGCAAGAGGCACCGACCCTGCAACAGACGCATAAAATTATCGTCGACGAACAGCTCATTACCACGGTTGCCCGCAATGCGCGTCTTGCTCTCACTCCTGCTGAAACCAAGCGTTTTGTTGTTCAATTCAAAGAAATTCTTGATGCATTCTCAAAAGTCAGCAAAGTTCCTACGAATGATGTTGCCTTGATGATCCACCCTGTTCCCCTTAAAAATGTCATGCGCCAGGACATTGTCAAGCCTTCTTTTCCAGTTGAAACTGCTTTAGCAAATACACAACATAAGAAAGACAACTACTTTAAGGGGCCCCGCATTGTTTCCTAAGGGATGGCAGGAGATGGTGAGTATCTATGGCTGATGCACTCAGTATTATTGCATTGAAACAAAAGCTCTTGACAGGCGAGCTTGATGTGGTTGAACATACAGAGATGATACTCCAAGAGGCAGAAAAACTGAATCCCAGTTATCATTATTTTAATGTTATCAGCAGCAACCTTGCGCGTGTGCAGGCACAGGAACTCCGGAGAGAAATTCAAACTGCATTAAAATTAAAGGACAAAAAGAAGCTTCAGGTTCTTCAGCAAAAAAAATTGTTGGGGATTCCTATCTCTGTAAAAGATGCAATTTGTGTCAAAGGTGTTGAATCCACTGCAGGGAGTAGAATTTTGAAAGGATATCTTCCTCCGTTTAATGCTACGGTTATCAGCAGAAGCGTCAATGAAGGGGGCATTATTATCGGAAAAACGAGCCAGGATGAATTTGGTTTCGGTGGTTTCAATGTCAATGTTGGTCTTGGCTATCAAGTTCCTAAAAATCCCTTTGACAAAAATCGCACAACCGGCGGAAGCAGTGGGGGCGGTTCTGGTTTTACTCAACTTACAAAATATACACATGTTTCCTTAACTGAATCAACAGGAGGGAGCATTGTTGAACCTGCCGCTTTCTGCGGAGTTGTTGGTTTATGCCCCACCTACGGAAGGGTATCGCGCTACGGCTTGATGGACTTTGCAAATTCTCTTGATAAAATTGGTGCTACAGGAAAAACCACTGCAGATGTTGCGGTCCTTCTGCAGAGCATTGCAGGATTTGACCAGAAAAATGCAACCACCGCAGACGTTCCTGTTGAAGATTACTCTTCTTTTGTTGGCAAACCCATCAAGGGATTGAAGATCGGCGTTGTTTCAGTTGCTTTTGGAGACGGAACTGATTCTTTTGTTGCAGAGCGCGTTTGGAAAGGCATTAAATCCCTCGAAAGCCAGGGAGCTTCGTATGAAGAAGTGAACCTTGACCTTCCTATCACGATGGGTGTTCCCACCTATTACCTCATTGCAACCAGCGAGGCTTCAACGAATCTTGCAAAATACTGCGGCCTTCGTTATGGGAAACACGAGCCTCTGGAAGGCAGTTTCAATGAATACTTTACGCAGGTGCGTTCAAAAAATTTAGGAGAAGAAGCAAAGCGCAGAATTATGCTCGGAACCTTTGCCCGCATGGCAGGTTACCGTGACGCATGCTACCTTCAAGCATTAAAGGTGCGGACAAAAATGATTGAGGAATATAAGAAACTATTCACGAAATACGATGTGCTCATGACTCCTACAGCACCCATCGTTGCTCCGAAATTTGACGAGATTGCCAAGCTTACTCCGCTTCAGCATTATATGATTGATATTTTTACGGTTGGTCCTAATATTGCAGGATTGCCCCATATCAGTGTTCCTGTTGGAAAACAGAATGGCATGCCGGTGGGTGCTCTTGCGATTGCTGATCATTTTAAAGAATCGACCCTGATTAAATTGGGTGGTGCTCTTGAAAAAACCTGCGGTGCAGGGCAATGCGCATGCGATTGAGGTCTCTGTATGGCAAAGATTGTTCCGATGGCAAAAACAGTAAACACCGCCACTGAGATCTTTACTTCTGATGTCGTGATAGGTCTTGAAATTCATGTTCAGCTTGACACTGAAAGCAAACTGTTCTGCGGCTGTGCAACGCAACCCACCAAAAAACAGAGAGAACAAGGCCAAGATGTGCCTAACAGCAGAACGTGTGAAGTGTGTTTGGGCATGCCCGGAAGCAAACCGGTTTTTAATGAGAAAGTTCTTCAATACGCCTTAAAACTCTGTCTTGCACTCAACTGTGCGATTGCACCTGAACTGATCTTTTCAAGGAAATCTTATTTTTATCCTGATCTTGCAAAAAATTACCAAATCACCCAATATGAAAAGCCCTTGGGGAGCAATGGATTCCTTACGCTTCCCACCGGCAAAAAAGTTGGGATCACTCGTGTGCATATCGAAGAAGATCCTGCTTCGCTCGTGCATCCGGGCGGGAATCTTGCAAATGCATCAAGTGCATCTTCAGTTCTGATTGATTACAACCGAAGTGGTATTCCGCTGTGTGAGATTGTAACAACCCCCACGATAACAAACCCTGAAGAAGCGCGTGCTTTTATGAACAAATTGATTATTATTCTGCATTATCTTGGCATTTTCGACGAGAAAAATAGCGTCATCAAGGCAGATGCAAATATTTCAATCAAAAAATCAGGCTACATTCGCAGTGAAGTAAAGAACGTTACTGGATTTAAAGAAATTGAACGCGCCTTGTTCTATGAAGTTGGGCGTCAGCAGAAAGCAGTTGATTCAGGAGAACGCCTGGTTCTTGACACCCGAGGATGGGATCCGAATAAAGGGCTTACTTTTAGAATGCGGACAAAAGAGACCGAAGCAGATTATGGGTATATTCTTGATACTGATTTGGTGGCTATTGACGTAACGCAAGATTTATTGACGCAAATCAAGCACGAAATGCCGGAGCTTGCCGATGCAAAAATTGCTAAATACACGGATCAGCACGGAATTTCAAAGCTCGATGCAGAAGTGCTTGCGCAGGAAAAGAAGCTTGCAGAACTTTTTGAAAAAGTTTCCAAGAAGGTTGATCCACTCCTTGCAGCAAAATGGCTCAGACGCGAACTTGTGAGAGTTATGAATTACAACAAACAGACGTTTGATGATCTCCTTATTGATGAGACGCACATGATCGAACTGCTTGATCTGATTGAGAAAAAAGTTATTACCGAACACGTTGCGCAAAGGCTCCTTGAGCAGTTGATCGTGAAGCCTTTTTCTCCGAAAGCATATGTGCAGAAACAGGGTCTGGGTGCGCTGTCTGACAACAAGCAGATTGAGAAGATCTGTAAAGAAGTGATTGCTGAAAATCCTAGCGTTGTTCAGGATTACAAAAAAGGAAACGAGAAATCACTCCATTTCCTCATCGGCCAAGTCATGCGCAAGACGCAGGGCAAAGCAACACCCAAAGAAGTGAATGAGATTATGAAGAAGTTGTTGAAGTGAATGTACTGTTGAAGTGAAGATCATGTTGAAATGAACGTCAAAATAAAAAAATGAACTCAGTTTCGTAATTCTTCCGGTTCAGACCTTAGTATTTCCGATTTTTAGCATCCAAAACCGGAAATTCTGCTATTTCAACCGGAAAGTTTCCGGTTTTTTTCTGCAAAGGTTTATTAAAAGTAAATTCTCTATTCTTAGAATATGGAAGTTGTTTTAAGTGCATTCAAAAACAAGAAATGGATATACCTCACTTCGGTAGCTGCATTCGGAACTATTGTCATGATCAATGAAATGCTTGATTTTGGAGAAAAAATTATAAAGACTCCACTATTGGTTATTATGGCAGTTTTTATTTTCAGCTTTTTGATTGTTACTCTTTCCGGCGTGAAACATGAACAAAAATCAGAATAACACAAACCAAGAAATTGATTATCGAGCGATGGTCAGTTTTTTGGGAATTGCAGGTCTTATCATACTCATCGGTCGTCTCCTCGGTTGGTGGTAACGTGTTTGTTCACAATCTCGACCCCCTGTTGCTCGAAATTGGTCCTTTCTCTATTCGTTGGTATGGCTTGTTGATGGCGCTGGCGTTTCTTTGCGGATATTTCATTATCAAAAAGCTGGCAAAAGAACGAAAACTGGATGTTGATGCAGACACCTATTTGATTTATATGATTCTCGGCTTGCTGGGCGGGGCACGGCTGGGAGAAATTTTCTTTTATCAAAATGCTCTTTATTATCTCACTAACCCGCTCAAAATTATTGCTGTTTGGGAAGGGGGTTTAGCAAGCCATGGCGCAGTCTTAGGGGGAATTTTTGCTCATTGGCTGTACTGCAGAAGAAATAAGATTCACTTTTATGATCTTGCCGATGTTGCAGTGATTCCCATTGCTCTCGGTGCAAGTTTTGTAAGAATAGGTAATTTTTTCAATGCAGAAATTGTGGGAAGAATAACCACGGTTTCCTGGGCTGTGCAATATCCGCCTTCTGATGCGCTGAGGCATCCTTCACAGTTGTATGAAGCATTCAAGAATCTCTTGATCTTCGGAATTCTGTGGCGTATGCGCCTCGTTGCAACTCTTCCTCGTGGATTCTTGTTCTGGGCATTCCTGGTGTTATTTTCCGTATTCCGCTTTTTTGTCGAGTTCTTTAAAGACTATCAGCCAGGAGAACTCATGGTGCAGTATGGTTCGCTGACAATGGGGCAGGTGTTGAGTATTCCATTGTTTATTGTTTCGGTGGCGATGCTGTGGGTGGTATGGAAGAAAAAATGACCCCGCCAACTTTTACTTCTTTTTCCAATTTTTCTCAACATCCTTTTTGTAATCTAAAAACTCGTCTTTCTTAATCGTTTCCCGTATCTCTTCCATCAATCTCGTCATAAAATGAAGATTATGGTAGGAGAGATAGCGATGCACCGTGTACTCATTCACTTTCAAGAGATGGTGCAGATAGGCGCGTGAAAAGGTGGTGCAGACATAACAGGTGCATGCCTGATCTAAAGCTTTGCTATCATACGCATACGCTGTTCTTGTTATTTCATGCTGTCCAGTGCTGGTAAAAACAAGGCCTTCTCGTGCTTTTCGGGTTGGAAAGATGCTGTCGCAACAGTCTACCCCTTTCGCAACTGCTTCGAGGATGTCAAGCGGAGTTCCCACTCCCATAAGATATGCTGGTTTGTTTTTATCAAACACCTTCAATTGTGTCTGTGCACATACCATCATCTCTTTTTTAGTTTCTCCAATGCACAAACCGCCGATTGCATGGCCGTCAAAATTAAGATTATTGATATATTGGGCGCTTTTCTTCCTCAGTGCAAGATTCTTTCCTCCTTGTGCAATGCCGAACAAGAGCTGTTGAGAATTGGTCGCATGGCCCTGTTTTTTGAGCATATCATGTTTTTCTTTGCACCGCTTTGCCCAAAGATGTGTTCTCTTGTACGCTTCTTCAATCTGTTGCTTTGGTGCATTGACCGGTGCAACATGGTCCAAACACATTGCAACATCAGCTCCGATTTTCATCTCGATTTCCATGATTTGTTCAGGAGTGACAAACAGTTTTTGTAAGTTGAAGGGATTGCGAAAATAAACGCCTTGATCGCTGATTTTTTCAAATAAGCTGGGAATGAGCATTTGGAATCCGCCAGAATCAGTAAAAATCGTGCGATGAAACTGCATGAACTTGTGGAGACCTCCTTGTTTTTTGAGGAAGTCTGATCCTGGTTTGAGATGAAGAAGCAAAGCATTTGCAATAAGGGATTGTACGCCTTGTTTTCCCATCTGCTCGAGTTCAGGACCGCTGACATATTTCACCGTACCTTTGGTTGCAACGGGCATGAAGAAGGGTGTTTCTGCTTTGCCGTGGCTGGTGTGAAGTATTCCTGTTCTCGCTTCGCAGTCTGATGCAGTTGTTTGAATGGCGAACATCCTATTTCTTCCTCATAAAATAGATCAGACTGTTTGCTGTCGCATGGAACGGCCAGTCAAACTTCCACTTGAAGAACGGAATGGTGGTGTGGCTTGCTTCAATTTTGTACACTTCAAATTTGTGTTCGGCACAGCGTTCTATGAGTTCTTGGGTAATTATTGCCCGATTGCTTTTTTCTTTTGCAAAGCGAAGCGTTTCACCCGTAAACAAGAAAAAAAGACGGTTATACACGTTTGCTTGGTGCGGTGTTGATAGAATAAACAAGCCATCTTGTTTCAAGTGCTGATGTGCTTGATCAAAAAAATGATAGGGATTTTTAAGATGTTCAATGACTTCAGTAGCTATAATCACATCAAACTGCTCTCCTTTTTTGCTGATCTCTAGTGCATCTTTATTCAGATCCCTGAGTTTAAATGGAAAACGTGAAGGAAGTTCGGGGTGCCGGAAAATATCGCATCCTGCGAGATGGGTGTACCCTTGTTCTTCAAGAATGTTCAGCATCCGCCCGTCGATACAGCCGCAGTCAAGAATCTTTGCTTCTTTAGTTACTTTTTCATTAAGTTCTTTCAGAATTTTTTGGGTAATAATCTTTGGTTTATAACTCACATTGTAGCTTGTTCTATCCAACTTGCTCATGCGTTCATGAGGCGGTGCTTTGGTTGCTATTTTTATTTCCATCTCGTAGAGGAGAAAACTTTCTCTTTATAAGGTTTTAGGATCCTCACCTGTTTCTTCTTCATCTCTCTTCCTTTAAGGTGATCCATCCCTCTTTTTTTACAATCAACTGTTCTTTTTCCATCTTTTGTATGATTTGCTTCAGACGAGCGTGTTTCATAGTTTTCTTGAGCTCACGCAATGAAAGAGATTCCTGGTTCAGAAGCATTTTCACCATCTTGCCTCTGACCCATCGTTCTGAGCCTTCAAATTTGCTTTGTTTTGAAAGTGAAGCAATGCCTGTTTTCTGTGCTGTTGCATGCAGAGCGCCATAATCCATCAATGCATTGTGCCAGATCCTTGATTTTCCTCGGGGGATGAGCGATTGTGCAATCGTTGCAAGCTCTTTTTTTCCGATAGCTTCGGAAAGCTTGAGTTTGTGGATCAGAACACGCCGAATATTGGTATCTACAACAGGAACTTCCTGATTCTCTGCAAATGCCAGCACTGCACAAGCAGTGTACGGTCCAATACCTGGAAGCTTGCAGAGTTCTTCTTCTGTTTTCGGAATCCTTCCCCCCTCTACAACAATCTGTTTTGCTGTTTCTTGCAGGCGAAGTGCTCGCTGATTATATCCCAATCCTGACCAGTGCTGGAGGAGGGTTCGTTTATCTGCGTTTGCCAATGCTTCCCAGTTTGGAAAAGTGCGCATAAAACGCTCATAATAAGGAATCACGCGGTCAACCTGCGTTTGCTGGAGCATGATTTCAGAAACAAGAATTGCGTACGGATCAGTTGTTGTTCTCCACGGCAGACTGCGTTGATTTGTCTTGTACCAGGTAAAAATCTCTTGTTGGATCTTTCCTCTCTGTTTTGCTGTGATCTTTTTCATGATCATCTGTTCTCTTCACTTACGTTCTCCTCCTTATATTACTTTCTTCTCTTGCAGTACTCTTTCCATCTCTTCTTTCACGCGCGTTTCAAACGTGGTATTCGTTTCCCCCTCTGACTTTTCAGTTGCAAGCACTCCGAGTATGGACTGCGTGAACTCTTTTTCTTCGTCGCGAGAAAGCCCCAGTTTCAGTTGGCCAAGATACTCAGTTATCACTGCTTCTTCAATCTGCTCAGGTTGTTGGAGTGCCATTCCGATAGTTCCTAAGTCATCAACCCCTTCTGCAACCAATTTTGCAGTGTTTTTCATCACAAAATGAGCACCTCGTTCATACAACATACCAAACATCGACGTAAAATGAATATCATAAAGGCTTCCTGAAGCAAGGGTTCCTGCAATGCGTATCAGGACAATTTTTCCATAGACCTCGCTTTTGCGAATCTGCTGTACGAGTTCTTCTTCAATCTGATGCGGTGTTTTGCGATGGCCATCCATGCTCAAACACAAGGTATCAGCTACCCTCATCGGTTCCCACTGTACGGTTTGTTCTCGTTTTCCTTCTGGGGTGGTATGCACCTGAACAAAATATCCTCCGCCGCAGCCAAACTGCTCGAGTTCTCGAAAGTTGCAGGGAAACAAGGCTCCGGGATACGCAATAAATCCGTACCCTTCCTGCTGTTTTGAAAAAATATAATGCACATGGCCTGCTGCATAGTAATCAAAACCCTTAGGCAGAAGCGAGAGCGGGTGTGCTTCCATCTGTTCAAGTTCCTTAGGTTTGAATTCACTGAGTGCAGTATGGAGCATGAAAATTTTGTAGCCTTGTTCAGCTTCCAGATTGGTTTTGTCTAATTCTTCGTAGTATTTTCTGTCGAGCATTCCTTTTTTTCCCAGCAATCCCGTAATCTTTGCACCTGTTTTTTGATCAGTCGTAAATCGAAGACAGAGTTTTCCCTTTCCATTTTCTTTTCCTTCTTCTCCCTGCATACCCTGCACATCACCTTTTGCTACATTCTTCACTAACCCTGCTTCTTCTAAGACGTCAAGCATCGTTTTTCCACTGGGAGAATAATCATGGCTTCCTGCAATAATATAAACGGGTATCTCTTGTTCGTGCAGACGCTTCAGCATTCCGGTCACGGTTTTCAACTTATCAATGGGCGGCATGGGTGTGTTAAAGATATCACCACTCAACAAAATAAAATCAATATGGCGTTTGATGCATTCTTGCATGGCTTTGACAAACGCTTGCGTTGCAAAGTCGCGCATTCTGGGATCTCTCCACGAGCCGATATGGATGTCTGAGAAATGCGCGAAGGTGAAGCGGGTTGTCATGTTTTCACGCTCTTTCTAACCCTTAATTTCCAATTCCAGGAAATGCAGTTTGTATTTTCTTTATCTCATTCTTTATTCCATATCGATTTTCCTGTTGAATCTTCTCCTGCTGCGTCTTCTTTACGAGCTCCTGAAACAAAGGGATCTTTACCGGAATCGCAAAACTGCTGAAGTTGGAAGTAATAATCGCTTCTCCTTTGTCCAGCGAAGCAATCGCACGATGATCATTGGAAAGATCTTGTGCAGAGCTGTCAATCACTGCCTGTCGCTCAGGAGCCATCTCAATACCAAGTATAATCTTCGTGTTCATGTTTGCGAGAATCTCTCTCGGAATTAACGAAGGAAGCTGGGTAATCGCAACAAGGCCAATCTGAAACTTTCTTCCTTCTCGTGCAATGGTTGAGAAAATATTGCTCCCCCGTTCCAGCACCTCTTTTCCAAGCACACGGGGAGCTTCTTCAAGAATAATTCCGATAACAGGTTTGTTGTGGAGCTTTCCTTGTGCTTTGTACGAGCGATAGCGATTAAAAATTTCAGTGCTTAAAATGCTTCCGACCAGAATCTCCGCAGCTCCTGAAAAACTGGAGGTATCCACAATCACCGTGTTTCCTTGTTCAAGCTGGTTAACCATATCTGCAATCGTTGTGGTTCCTGCGTGGAGCGAGAAGATGCCTTTTTCAAAAAGCTGAAATTCCCGAAATTCAAGATCTAAAAGTTGAAGCATTCTTCTTCGCACCACGCCCAGCGTTCCTTCATGGAAGGATCCATGAGATGATCCCTCGCTCTCTAATGGCTTCTCAAGAATAATCGCTTCAATCCATGATTTTCCATATTTTTTGTAATAGGCATAGAGCGCTTCTTTTTGCGGGTCGCTCCAATCTACTGCTCCGTTAAAATGATGGGGTTTGATCAGTTCAAGATTAATTTTGAGGCTTGATGCGTTTGCTGGAACATCAAATGCTGTGTAATAAAACACCCGTTTTTTTTCTTGGTTGATCGGATGATCCTTCAGCCCGATGCCGTGCCTGCCATAATATTCATCATGAGGGTCCAGTACAAAGAATCCACAAAAGGGTGCGTCAAGGCTGTTCCACAATAAACAGCTTGTCAAATTGGATTTTCCCCGCCCTGTTGTTGCAGGAATGAGGACATGGTGGCTCAGGACTTTTTGCCCGTCAAGAAAGATGGGAACTGCAAGTTCTTTTGACCCTGATCTCAGGTTGCCGAGAAACAGGGGATTTTTTGGTTTAGTGATAAACTGAAGATCAGTTTCTTGTACTTCGCTGACTGATGTGAAGACGCGGGGGAGGGTTTTGGTCAGCGAGGGTTTATTGTTTTTGATGGTGACAACGGTCTTCAGAAATGCAAGTTTGTAATGTTTTAGTTCTTCATCAATGATGCTCATCTCACTTGCCTGCTCTTTCCCTTCTTCAAGTTGAAGCCCAGCGATCAGCTCAAGATTCTGCTGGGAGATCTGGCTTCCATAGCCGAGATCATAGACTTGGAGCAGGATTTTTTTATCGAAAGCCGATGCAGGTTCCTGCGCAATGAGAAGCTCTCCGATTTCAATCTCTTGGTCTGATTTCTGCCGGACGCAGATCTTCCCTACTTCCCCAGAAATGACTTGGCCTTTGATCACATCTTTTTGCATGAAAACAGGGACTTTAAGTGGTAATATAAAGATTGTTGTGGGGGAGTTTTATACAGAGACATATTAAAATGAACTACCTTTTAATCTTGTGGCGAGATCCCCTGCTAATGATCTCTGTTCTTCCTCTATCCTTCTCTTCCTTTCCGCTTCTCTCTGCTCTTCTTGTCTTTCCGCAATTCGTAATCGTTCTAAAATCATCTGTACAGGGTACATTACGGGAGACTCGGTAGAAGGAATCCATCGCTCACATAATTGTTTTTTAAACTGCCCAATC
>Ga0209211_10001844_pt1 | contig 38374 bp, 42 predicted proteins | sample RifGroA2_FD_183992 | JGI IMG/M metagenome (GOLD analysis project Ga0209211, IMG submission 183992) | Groundwater microbial communities from Rifle, Colorado, USA - Groundwater A2 (SPAdes) (version 2) | ecosystem: Environmental > Aquatic > Deep subsurface > Groundwater | place: Rifle, Colorado...
GCACGCCATACACGTCGCGCGCCGGCAGGCCGATCGCGCGCGCCAGCCCCACATACAGCGCATTGAGGTCGGCGCACTTGCCGCTGAGATTGCCCGATTCGAGCATGCCGCGAATGTCGCCGGTGCCGCAGCCCTTCGTTTTCGGGCTGCGCTGGGTGTTGTCCACCACCCATTCGTAGATCGCCCGTGCCTGGTCGAGGTCGGTCTTCGCGCCCCGGGTGATTTCGCGGGCGGTCTTCCTGACGATGCCGCCGGTGGGCAGCAGTTGGGTGGCGCGGGTGGTGACCTCGAATACGCGCCAGCCGTTGGCGGCAGCGGGGGTGAAGCCGCCCTCCACGGCCAGGGCATAGCGCGGCGCGGCCAGCGCGGCGGCGGTCTTGAGGAAGTGCCGGCGATGCATGATGTTCTCCTGGATTATTTGAGCAGGGCTTGCAATTGCTTGTCGATGGCGGGTGCATCCCAGTCGATGGCGCCGGTGCCGCGGCCGACGATGCGATGCCGGCGGTCGAGGATCACCGGTGGGCAGCACGCGGGCGCCCCAGGCGCGGCTGATGGTTTGCTCGCGGTCGTGGAGCACGGGAAGCTCCGCGGAAACTTCCCACAGGAAGTCCTCGACGAGCTTCTCGTTGTCAGCCACGGCGACCGTCCGCACCACCAGGCCCTTCGCCTGCCAGCGCGCCGCGAGGCGCGCCAGCGACGGCATTTCCTCGCGGCAGGGCGGGCACCAGGTGGCCCAGAAATTCACCAGCACCGGCTTGCCCGTGTAGCTTGCCAGCACCTGCGTCAGACGCGCGTCGGCGCTGACGGGAAGGGCCCGCGGCACCACGGGTGTCAGGCTTGCCGTAGCCGGGGCTGCGGCAAAGGCCGCGGGCAGCAGCAGGCTGAAAATAATCGGCGGAGCTGCCGCCAAAGCGAAAAAACGTCGATCCATCATCATGCCTCCCGTTACTGCAACCGCCGCGGAGCGGAAGCCACCGCGGCTTACGATGCTCCCTCAGGAGCGGCCTTACGTGCCCAGTCCGCGCGAAGCGGATAGCTGGGCAGCGAATTCGGGTTCCTCGTGCGCGGCCAGGCAGCGCAGGTCGAGCAGCAGCGCGCCGTCCTCGATGCGGCCGATCACCGGTTTCGGCAGGGCGCGCAGGCCCTGCTCGATGCGGTTCAGCACCCCGCCCTTCCTGCCCTGCGGTCTGACTGCAAAGCCGGCCGAGGGCAGGCGATCGACCGGCAGCGAGCCGGAGCCGATCTGCGACTTCAGCGCAACGATCCCGGCCGTGACCGCCAGTCCGTTCAAGGCCGCCTGCAGCGCCGGCAGCAGGCGCGCCGCCTGCGCCGCGATGTCGGCTGCGGGGCGGGTCAGTTGGCGCACGGCGGTGACGCGCAGGTGCAGGCGGTCGGGATCGCGATAGAGCGCCAGCACCGCTTCGAGCGCGGCCAGCGTCAGCTTGCCGACGCGCAGGGCGCGCTTCAGCGGGTTCTTCTTGAGCTTCACGATCAGGTCGCGGCGCCCCACCAGCAAACCCGCCTGCGGCCCGCCCAGCAGCTTGTCGCCGGAAAAGGTGACGAGGTCGGCGCCGGCGGCGATGGCTTCCCGCGGCGTCGGTTCGTGCGGCAGGCCGTAGACAGCCAGGTCGGCCAGGGTGCCGCTGCCGAGGTCGATGACGAAGGGCAGCTGGTGCTGATGCGCCAATGCGGCGAGTTCGGCTTCCGGCACGGCATGGGTGAAGCCGTGGATCGCGTAATTGCTGGCGTGCACCTTCATCAGCATCGCCGTGCGCGGGTTGATGGCTTCGGCGAAATCCTTGAGATGGGTGCGGTTGGTGGTGCCGACCTCGACCAGCTTGGCGCCGGCGCGGCTCATGATGTCGGGTACGCGAAAGGCGCCGCCGATTTCGATCAGCTCGCCGCGCGAAACGACCACCTGTTTCTTCGGCGCCAGGGTATTGAGCAGCAGGAACACCGCGGCGGCGTTGTTGTTCACCACGGTGGCGGCCTCGGCGCCGGTGAGTTCGCAGAGCAGTTCGCTGACGATGTCGTCGCGGTCGCCGCGGCCGCCGGAGTCGATGTCGTACTCCAGCGCGCAAGGGCTGCGCGCGGCGGCGACCAGGGCCTGCACCGCTTCCTCGGGCAGCGGCGCACGACCGAGATTGGTGTGCAGCACGGTGCCGGTCAGATTGAATACCGGGCGCAGCTTCGGCAGCGTTTTCGCCGTGACGCCAGCGCCGACTCTTGCCAGCAAGGCCGCTTCATCGGGCACCGGCGCACCCTCCCTGGCGGTGCTGCGCGCCTCGGCGAGAACCTCGCGCACGGTGCCGGTGACGATCGCCCGGCCGTGGACGTCAACTAGTGCGGCGAGCGCAGCTGCGGAAAGCAGGCGGTCGACGGAAGGAAGCTGGGAAAGTGGATTCATGATTTCACCCGAACCGGGCAGAAACGAGATGGAAAATATTCTAAGCCATCCGGCGCGCGGCGGACATCAAAATCGAAACCGGGATTGCTCGCCGCGAGCCTTGCTACGGGACTGTCGATCGGCGCCATGCACTACTTGCGCTGCATCCATCCGCCGGCCGCGGCAACGGCGGTGACCGCGGTGCTCGGCAGCGAGCAGTTGCGCGCCTTGGGCTACGGCTTCATCCTGGCGCCGGTGCTGGTGAACGTCCTCATCGTCCTCGCCGTCGCGGTGGCCTTCAACGCCCTGTTTCCCTGGCGCCGCTACCCTTTGTTCCTGGCGCGCCGCGCCGCCAGGCCGGAACCGGCCGCCGCCGGCTACGCGGCCATCTCGCATGAGGACTTCGTCTTCGCCCTGGCGCAGATGGATTCCTTCATCGACGTTTCCGAAGAAGACCTGTTGCGCATCTACAGCCTGGCCACTGGGCGCCACCGCGAGTTGGCGGCGCGAACGGCCGCAAACGCCGCGAGTGCTAACCCCGTTGCGCCGCCTTGAACTCCGAAAATCCTGTTTTCAGGTAATGCTTTTCCGAAACGAAGCGGTCCAGCAGCAGCGCGTCTGCGGCCGACTTCAGACCCCCAGTCATGCGCGCCACCTCCTTGCCCTGGCCGTCGAGGAACACCAGCACCGGCCGCAGCTTGCGCGGGTTGTGGCGCTTGACCATGGCATTAAGTTGGTCGTTGTCTTCCAGCTCCAGTTCGCCGAAATCGGCGTGGGCGCCGACGTAGTTCTTGATGAATTTCGCGCTGACTTCGGGCTTGCGCAGCACACTCACGGTGTAGCGGCAGGCCCCTCAGTTCAGGTGGTCGCCGAAGTAGAGCAGGACATGGCGCCCCTGCGCTGACTTCAGTTTCGCCACCGCAGCGATGTCGTCCGCCACCAGCGGCACCACCCCGTCCAGGTGGTCGGCGGCGGCCGGCAGGCTGAATGCGGCGGCAATAACAAAGGCGAGCAGGGAAAGCAGGCGTCTCATCGGGTCTCCTCGGGTTGTCTGCGGGAATCGAAAATATCGACAGACAGTGTAGTCGGGGATTTGGTTCCGGGGAACGTCATGCCTCTTCAGCAAAGAGTCGGCGCCGGCGGGACGGTGATTTGCACCGTCAAAGCATTTACCCCGAAGCGGACCACAAATCGCCGCGCTTTCCAATCAGGCGGAAGGCGTCCACTTTTGCCCCGCGCGTGTTGTGGCAATCGCAATGGGTGGCCATGATGTCCTTCTGCGGGACGAGAATGTCGGGCTCGATCTAATTTGAGCCTGGGTCATTTGATTCCGAAGCCGGTCGTTACCCGATTGGGCACTTACCGCACCCATGCAGCAAGTTCTTCTTTCGCACCGTCAGTCACCTGTAGGGCGATGAACTCGTTGAGTGATTCTGGGTCGGGCTCAACACGAGCCGGTTCAGCTATTGTTTCCCATGTGTCGTAGTCGGCTGGATCGGTAGCGGTAATGACGCCGATACCGTGACGCTCGGCTTCTTCTTTTATTCGACGGAGAACCTCCACCTCTTGATCGCCGCCTTGGCAATGCAACCAAACGTAGGATTGGGTGGCTGCTCGCCTGTGTGCAAGGGCCTCATAGACTGCTGTTACATCAACAGCCCACCTTGGCTTGATCTCAAAAGTGATGAGATCGAAAAACTTTCCGGGAAGAAACGGAAACACTCGGAGTGCAGCCACAATGATATCGGGGCGGGTCCATGTCCCACCTGTGTTTCTACGCCCCTGACTTGCGGTGATTTCTACAATTTGGTGCCTGAAGCGACTGTCTCGTGCCCACTGGCCTTTGAGCACCGTTGCGACCGGATCGTAGAGGTCTCTTTCGGCGGGAGCATTGACTGGTGCGGGTTGTTTTTCGTCAGGTTGCGCTTGCGCTTCGGGCTCAACTTGAACCGGTTGTGGTGGAGGCACCAATGCAACAGCCCCTCCGCGAGCGCGATAGCGGCGAAGGCTTCCAAGATCGACAAGGCGGTCTCGGATAGGCCAATAGTCTTCCTCTTCCCAAATCAGCGAGCGTTGAAGCGCGGTATTTCCGGCGCTTCCACCCAACTCCTGAACCTTTGCCAGCAGCGCAGTTTCGAGAGCACGAATTTCTTCTTCTGACTTACCTTGAAGGGACATGAATGTCTCCAGATGAGAATGCCCAACTTGGAATGGAAGTCGTTGCGAATATCCGGATATAAGCTCTTGGATCCAGATCTGGAAATTCATATCCACGCATGGCAATCGCGGAGTGTCCATATTCAGGCACGCTCGTAACTTTCCAAGGTAGGCATTTCGGTTGGTGATCTCGCGCGCCGCACGAAACACGGCACACGAGGAAATGACGCCAGCTTAGACTCCTTCCATGCCGCTCGCAAGGGCCTGCCGGGACTCGGTGGACCCCGACCTTCACCGGGGCGACGGATTCATTTTCGCCGTACCGCCAGCACCGACGTTCGACGCCGGACCCGTCGCGCTATTTCCAGCAGTTAGCGGCTCCGCAAGAAAGCGGCGAACCGCAGCAACGGCTGCCAAGCAATATTTATCAACTTGAGTAGTTTTTATCATCCTGATAACATCGATTCCCGTGGAGAAAATCAAGCCTCATTACCGGCTATCGGCGGTTCAGGATGAAGTTGTCCGACGCGGTGCCTCGGCCTTCATGCCTTCACCATGACCGCGCTGCGGAACGGCCTGGCGATGGGGCTCACGGTGGTTGAGATGGTTGACGTGGTTCGCGGTCTCACGCGGGGCGACTTCTGCAAGTCCATGACCGCGCACGCCGATCATCGGATTTGGCAGGACGTGTATCGCGCGACCACGCCGGCCTGGAAGATGGCGTATATCAAGGTCACCGGCCAGGGCGAAGGCATGCCGCCGGTGATCCAGTTCAAGGAGTTGTGAGCATGAAGATGAAATGCCCGAAATGCGGCAAGGCCATGAAGCGGGACGAATCCCGGACCGAACGGGTCGAGTACGACGGGGAATTTGCGATGGTCGAGGGCCTGTCCGGCTGGTTCTGCCCGTCCTGCGGCGAAGCCATACTCGATGATGACAGCGCCCGCCGCTACGGCGAGGCCGGGGATACGCTGCTCGCGCATTCGCGGGAACGGCGCCAGGCCGAAATCCGCCGCATCCGCAAGAAGCTGAAGCTGACCCAGGTCGAGGCCAGCCAGTTGGTCGGCATCGGCAAGATCGCCTTTTCCCGCTACGAGCGTGGCGAGACGCAGGCGCCCGCACCCTTGGTCAAGCTGCTGCGCCTGGTGGATCAACACCCGGAACTGCTGGACGAGGTGGGCGCGCTGTAGGTGTCAAATCGCCGTCCCGGACTCTGTCAGCCGGGGATTCCGCTTTATGTCCCGGAGGGACGGCATCCACCCGGGCGCGGGCCGGCAAGCGCCGACTTTCAGCCGCCCGGCACAAACAGCAGGTTCGGCCCGCTGCGGGCGTAGCCCGCCTCGTCCACCAGGATATCCAGCGCCAGTGTGGCGAGGTCGTCGGCCACCGGATCGACCGGACCCTTTTCCGTATAGACGATCTTGAGGTAGCTCTTGCAGGAATCGCAGGTTTCGGCGCGCACGGCAGCGGCGCCTTGCAGGCCTTCGGCTTCGAGATGGCGGTAGCTGACGCCTTCGGTGGCGTCGCAGGCGGAGCACTTGACGCGCACCAGGTTCCATTCGGTGTTGCACAGGGCGCAATGCAGGTAGCGCAGGCCGCCTACCTCGCCGATGCCGCGCACCACGCTGGCGACCGGCAGAAAGCCGCAGCAGGGGCAGACGCCGGGGACGTCGAGGGCAGCGATCTCGGTGACGCCGAGGCGCGCCGCGGCGGCGGTCCATAACACCTGCAGCGCGGCGGCGACATAGGGCAGCAGGGCGGCATCATCGCCGTAGAGTTCGGTGTGCAGCACGCGCTCGGCCAGCGCCTCGATGCGCTCGGCGTCGTAAGCGGCGAGCCGGGCCAGATCATTGCGGGCGGCTTCCGGCGCCGCGGGGGTGACGGCGGCGATGATCAGCGCCAGGCTGTTGCGCCAGGCCGGATCGCGCGGCCAGGACTGCGCCGGCAGCGGCGGCATGCGGTGTTCGCGAGCCAGCGCCAGCGTTGCCGCGGCGGGCAGCGACAATTGCGGCAGCACTTGCAGCGCCTCGTGCTGGGCACGCGTGATGGCCGCCAGAAAGCGCAGCCAGTCGCCCAGGCTGTGGCCTGCGGCAAGCTGGTCGAAGCGCTGCGCACGGGTGGCGAAGATCGTTGCGGTATCGGGCGCGATGACATGCGGCGGCTCGCTGCTCGACTTGATCGGGATGATGGAGGTTTGGGTAGTTGTACTCATGGTTCGGTTAGTGTGACATATCCCACAAGGGGATACCGTCTCCGCCTTTGGCGGAGACATAAAAACCCGCGGGCCGCAGCCCGCGGGTTTGTCCTCGCGACTGAATGCCGACTCAGGACTTGCCGGTGACCTGACGATACCACGCTCGGTGATGCTGCTTGGCCCAGGCGCGGGTGACCGTGCCGTAGACCATGGCGCGCACCGTGCCCCTGACCCACAGCGCGGCATAGACATGGACGAAGATCATCGCGATCATGATCGCGGCGATCGCGGCATGCACCACGGCACCGAGCCGCACCACATCCACCGGCAGGCTGAAGTAGGCGCGCCACAGGAAGATGCCGGAAACGAACAGCAGCAGAATGCTCAGCGACATGGCCCAGAACATCGCCTTTTGGCCGCCGTTGTATTTGCCTTGTTCCGGCATGTTGTGGTCGTCGCCATTCATCATTTCCCCGGCGCGGGACAGCCATTCCTTGTCCGCCGGCGTCATGACGTTGAGCGACCTGAAGCGAAAAAACATCGCCAGGAAGCCCAGCGCCATGACGACGCCGATGAAGGGGTGCAGGATGCGCGCCCAGACACCGCCGCCGAAGATCTGCGTCAGCGGATAGAAGGCCGGATGGAAGAAGGCCAGGCCGGACAGCGCGAGCAGGATGAAGCAGATGCCCACCAGCCAGTGATTGGCCCGCTCGTGCGCGTCGTAGCGCGTGAGGTCTTTCGGATTGCGGATCATTTTGCATCCTCCTTTTCCATCTCGTCTTCCAGCTCCTTCGACACCTCGTTCGGACCCTTCATCACGTAGTGGAACAGGCTGCCCAGTGCCACGGCAGCCATGGCCACGGTGGCCAGCGGTTTGGCGAAGCCCTTCCACAGCGACACCAGCGGACTGATGCTGGGATCGTTAGGCAGGCCCTTGTAGAGCTCCGGCCGGTCGGCGTGGTGCAGCACGTACATGACGTGCGTGCCGCCCACGCCGGCAGGATCGTAGAGCCCCGCCTTGTCGTAGCCGCGCGACTTGAGGTCAACCACGCGCTTGGCCGCGTAATCCGTCATCTGCTCCTTCGAGCCGAACTGGATCGCGCCGGTCGGGCAGACCTTGGCACAAGCCGGAGCCTGGCCGACAGCCACCCGATCCGAGCACAGCGTGCACTTGTAGGCCTTGTTGTCGGCTTCGGAAATGCGCGGGATGTTGAAAGGACAGCCGGTGATGCAGTAGCCGCAGCCGATGCAGTTTTCCTGGTGGAAATCGACGATGCCGTTGGCGTACTGGATGATGGCGCCGGGGGCCGGACAGGCCTTGAGGCAGCCCGGATCGGCGCAGTGCATGCAGCCGTCCTTGCGGATCAGCCACTCCAGCTTGCCCTTCTCTTCGACTTCGGCGAAACGCATCACGGTCCACGACTTGGCCGTCAGGTCGACCGGGTTGTCGTAGACGCCGTGGTTGACGCCGACCTCGTCACGGATGTCGTTCCATTCCATGCACGCCGCCTGGCAGGCTTTGCAGCCGATGCAGGTGGAAACGTCGATCAGCTTGGCCACTGCCGTGGTCTGCCGTACGCCGGGTGCCGCAGTGGTCGTCGCCGAGCGGCGGGCGATATCTAGCGATTGCAATGCCATGTCATATCTCCCTTAGATCTTCTCGATGTTGACCAGGAACGCCTTGTATTCCGGCGTCTGGCAATTGGCGTCGCCGACAAAAGGCGTCAGCGTGTTGGTGATGAAGCCCGGTTTGGCGACCCCCTTGAAGCCCCAGTGAATCGGAATGCCCACGGTATGCACCTTCTTGCCGTCGACGTCGAGGGTCTTGATGCGCTTGGTGACCACCGCCACCGCCTTGATGAAACCGCGGTTGCTGCGCACCTTGATCTTGTCGCCGGTGGCAATGCCTTTCTCCTTGGCCAATTCCTCGCTGATCTCGACGAACTGGTCGGGTTGCAGCACGGCATTGATCTTCGAATGCTTGGTCCAGTAGTGGAAGTGCTCGACCAGTCGGTAGGTGGTGGCTACATACGGGAAGTCCTTGGCCTTGCCGAAGGTTTCCATGTCGCCCTTGAACACCCGCGCCGCCGGGTTGCTGACGGCCTTGGGGTTGTTGGGGTGGAAGGGGTTTTTGTCCAGCGGCGTTTCGAAGGGCTCGTAGTGCTCGGGGAAAGGACCGTCGGCCATCGCCGGCGCAAACAGCCGCGCCACGCCTTCCGGCGTCATGATGAAAGGCATCACGTTCTCGTCGGGCGCCGCGTCGGGCCGCATGTCGGGCACGTCGTTGCCGCCCCAGGCGGTACCCGTCCACTTGATCACGGTGCGCTTCGGATCCCAGGGCTTGCCGGCAAGGTCGCAACTGGCGCGGTTGTAAATGATGCGCCGGTTGGCCGGCCAGGAAAAGCCCCAGTTCAGCGTCTGCCCCAGTCCCGAGGGATCGGAGTTGTCGCGCCGCGCCGTGAGGTTGCCCGCCTGCGACCAGCAGCCGCTGTAAATCCAGTTGCCGCACTGGGTCGAACCGTCGTCGCGCAACTGCGCGAAGCCGGCCACTTGGTCGCCCGCCTTGACGATGACCTTGGTCTTGTCTTTCGGATCGAAGACATCGCCCAAGGCCTTGCCGGAAATCTCCATGAGAAGCTCTGCCGGAGACGGCTTGGCGGGAATGCGGTAGGGCCAGGTCAGGTTCATGATCGGCTCTGGCAACTTGCCGCCATCCTTGGCATACATCGCCTTCAGCTTGAGGAACAGCGCCGCCAGGATCTCGATGTCGCCCTTCGATTCGCCAGGACCGTCGGCCGCCTTCCAGTGCCACTGGATGACGCGACCGGAATTGGTGAAGCTGGCCGTCTCTTCGGCGAAAAGGTTGGCCGGCAGGCGGAACACCTCGGTCTGGACCTTGGTCGGATCGATTTCATTGAATTCGCCATGCGGCTTCCAGAACTCCGACGTGTCGGTCGCCAGCGGATCGATGATGACCAAGAACTTGAGCTTGGCCAGCGCATCGCCCACCTTCTTCTTGTTCGCCACCGAGGCCAGCGGGTTGAAGCCCTGGCAGAAGAAGCCGTTCATCTTGCCCTGGTGCATGCGCTCGAACATCGCCAGCACGTCATAGGCGGCATCTTTCTTCGGCAGCCACTCGTAACCGTAGTCGTTCTTGTCGGTCGCGGCAGCCCCGTACCAAGCCTTCTGCAGGCTGGTGAACCACTTCGGGAAGTTCTGCGGGAAGTTCATCTGGTTCGGCCGCAGCGCCTTCGGTGTGCGCTTCTCCAGATAAGTCTTGCGATCGACGTCGGCATCGGTCGGCGCCAACAGGTAGCCGGGCAACACTTCCGAGTAGAGGCACATGTCGGTGATGCCCTGCACGTTGGCGTGGCCGCGCAGCGCGTTGATGCCGCCGCCGGCCATGCCCATGTTGCCGAGCAGCAGCTGGATCAGGGCCATGGTGCGGATGTTCTGCGAGCCGACCGAATGCTCGGTCCAGCCCAGCGCATAACAAATCGTCATGGTCTTGTCGGGCGCCGATGTCTCCGCCATCATTTCGCAGATCTTGAGGAAGGCGTCCTGCGGCGTGCCGGTGGTCTTGCTCACCAGTTCCGGCGTGTAGCGGCTGTAGTGCTTCTTCATCAGCTGGAACACGCAGTTCGGGCTTTGCAGGGTCGGATCGACCATCGCAAACCCGTCCTTGCCCATCTGGTATTTCCAGGTGTCCTTGCCGTAGCTGCGCTTTTCGGCGTTGTACCCGGAGAACAGGCCGTCGTCGAACTTGAAGCCTTCGTCGATCAGGAACGCGGCGTTGGTGTAGTTCTTGACGTACTCGTGATGGATCTTGTCTTTCGACAGCAGGTAGTTGATGACGCCGCCGAGGAAGGCGATGTCGGAACCGGCGCGAATCGGCGCGTAGAAGTCGGAAACGGCGGCGGAACGCGTGAATCGCGGGTCGACCACGATCAGCTTGGCCTTGCGGTCCTTCTTCGCTTCGATCACCCATTTAAAGCCGCAGGGATGCGCTTCGGCAGCATTGCCGCCCATGACGATCACCAGGTCCGAATTCTTCAGATCGACCCAGTGATTGGTCATTGCACCACGCCCAAATGTCGGACCCAGACTGGATACCGTGGGGGCGTGTCAGATGCGTGCTTGCGTGTCGAGTGCGACGACTCCGAGGTTGCGCAGAACCTTGACCGTCAGGTAGCCGGCTTCGTTGCCGGCGGCCGACGAGGCGAGGAAACCCGTGGTGTTCCAGCGGTTGACCGTGACGCCGGCGGCATTCTTCTCGATCAGGTTGGCGTCGCGGTCTTTTTTGACGTGGACCGCGATGCGGTTGATGGCGTCATCCCAGGAGATGCGCTTCCATTCGCTGCTGCCGGCTTCGCGCACTTCGGGGAATTTGAGCCGGTTCGGGCTCTTGACCATGTCGAGCAGGCCGGCGCCTTTCGGGCACAGCGTGCCGCGATTGACGGGATTATCCGGATCGCCCTCGATGTGGATGATGTCCGCTTTCGCGTTCTTGGACTTGTCGCCCGTGGTGTAGATCAACACCCCGCAACTGACCGAGCAGTAGGGGCACATGTTGCGGGTTTCCGTGGCGCGGGCGAGCTTGAAGCTGCGCACCTCGGCCAGGGCCGATGTTGGCGAGAATCCCATCAGTGCGATGGAAGACCCGCTCAGACCGGCGCCGCAGACCTTGAAGAACTGCCGCCGTGTGACTTGCATTGTTTGTCTCCTCCTTGTTTGTGTACTGGCTCGCCTGGATCGACGCGGGCCAGCCCGGTTACAACGCAAGTTCTACGCCAATCCAATGCTCATAACAGACTCAAATACTTACCGCATTGCAGCAAGTTTCATTGGACAAAATGTCCAAGACATATTGGAGCCATGGGACATTTTGTCGCGCGATCAAACGCCGATTGCCAAGCTTCGTCGAATTGACGATGATTGCCGGCATAAGAGAAAAAGGGGAGAGACTTGGATTCCGTTCCTGCGGTGGCAACGGTCGAACTTTCGCCGTGGCAGCATCAATCGGTGCTGGTGGTCGACGACGAACCGGGCATGGTCAGTTTTCTGCACCGTTCCCTGGCGCAGCGTTGCGGCTGGGTGGCCGCCGCCGGCAGCGTCGAGGAAGCCGCGGAGCTCCTCAATCGTCGCCACTTCGACCTTATCGTGCTCGACATCGCGCTGCCCGGGCGCTCGGGCGTCGAGTGGCTGCACCAGTTGCGTGACCAGGGCTTCGTCGGCGACGTGGTGCTGATGACCGCTTACGCCGACCTCGAAACGGCGATCGATGCGCTGCGCGCCGGCGCCGCCGATTTCCTGCTGAAGCCGTTCTCGGTGGCGCAGATGCTGAACGCGGTGAAGCGCTGCTTCGAGCGTTCTTCGTTGCGTCGCGAGAATTTCGTGCTGCGCCGCGAGCTGGATCAGCGCGACGACAGCGTCGAGGGCATGATCGGCAACTCGGCCTCGATCCGCGATGTCTGCGCCCGCATCAAGCGCATCGCGCCGACCCCGTCCACCGTGCTGATCCACGGCGAATCGGGCACCGGCAAGGAACTCGCGGCGCGCGCATTGCATCGCATGAGTCCGCGCGGCAGCGGGAAAAATGCAGGCCCTTTCGTGCCGATCAACTGCGCCGCGATTGCCGAAGAACTGATCGAGTCCGAGTTGTTCGGTCACGTCAAGGGCGCATTTACCGGCGCCGCTGCGGGCCGCGAGGGCCTCTTCTATTACGCCCGCGGCGGCACGCTGTTTCTCGACGAAATTTCCGAACTGCCCTTGCCGCTGCAGGCCAAGTTGTTGCGCGTACTGGAGGAGCGCAAGGTGCGCCCGGTGGGCTCGGAGCAGGAAGTGCCGGTGGATGTGCGCGTGGTCGCCGCGACCAATCGCGACCTGGTAAAGGAAGTTGCAGCGGGACGGTTTCGTCGCGATCTGTATTACCGCCTGCAGGTGGTCGAGGTGCTGCTGCCGCCCTTGCGCGAGCGGATCGACGACCTGCCGGATCTGGTCGAGTATTTCATCGCGCAACTGACGCCGCGTCTCGGTGTGGCGGAACTCGCGCACGACGAGGAGGCGCTGGCGCGCCTGGCGCGCTACAGCTGGCCGGGAAATGTGCGGGAACTGAAGAACCTGATCGAGCGTTCGTTGATCCTTGGTTACTTCGCCGACGATTTTGCGCAGGATGAGGAGGAAGCTGCCACAGCCGGTCAGGGAGCTTCCCTCGGCGTGTCGCCAGCGCCGACTGCCGGGGATACCGCCTCCGACTGTGCCGGCGGCACGGCTCTTGAGCCGGGGGGCGAAGAGTCGCTTGCCGCGATCGAGCGGCGCCACATTCTCGGTGTGCTGGAAACCTGCAAGGGCAACAAGTCGGAGGCGGCGCGACGGCTCGGCGTCTCGCGCAAGACGCTGGAGCGCAAGTGCGCGGTGTGGGGGGTCTAGCGATTTTCGCCCGCCTGCGCGCGCGCTTTCACGGCTCCCTGCGCTTCAAGCTGCTGGCGCTGGCGCTCGGTCCTTTGCTGGTTGCCGCGCCGATCTTGATCGGTATCCTCGCTGCCTGGGGTGCGGTGTACTACGATCGTCTGCTGATCACCAAGATCCAAAGCGACCTGGCCGTTGCCCACGGCTATTTCGAGCAGGTCAAGGAAGGAGTCGGTCGTCGCGTCGACACTCTGGCCGGGTCCGAGCGCCTTGCCCGTGCGTTGCGCGAGCGGCCGGGGCCGGCGGCGCTGGGCGACCTGCTGCGCGAGATGCGGCAGCAGCTCGGGATCGATTTCCTGATCCTGCTCGACAGCAATGGCCGGGTGCGCGCCGCCAGCGGCGGACCGGCACCGGGCAGCGGCTATACGGATTGGGAAGTCGTGCGCCGCGCACTGGCCGGTCATGCCGAAACCGAGGTGGATATCCTGGAGGCCGCCCAGCTTGCCGCCATCGATCCGGCGCTGACGGAAAAGGCCCGCACCCCGCTGATCGCCACGCGCAACGCGCAAGCCACGCAGCGCAACGAAGAAACGCGCGGCATGGTGATGCACGCCGCGGCCCCGATCGCCTCCGCGGCGCGTGAAGGCGGCGCCAGCGCCGGCGTGCTGGTGGGCGGATTGCTGCTCAACAAGAACCTTGAGTTCGTCGATCGCATCAACGACATCGTCTATCCAGAAGGCGCGCTGCCGCTAGGCAGCGTCGGCACCGCGACACTGTTTCTCGACGACGTGCGCATCGCCACCAACGTGCGCCTATTCGAGAACGTGCGCGCCATCGGCACCCGCGTTTCGGCCGCCGTGCGACATACGGCGCTCGATCTGGGCCGGACCTGGCTGGATCGCGCCTTCGTGGTGAACGACTGGTATGTCTCCGCCTACGAGCCCATCATCGACAGCCGCGGCAGGCGAGTCGGCATGCTCTACGTCGGTTTTCTCGAAGCCCCTTTTCAACAGGCGCGGCAATTGGCGTTGGCGGCGGTGGCCCTGCTGTTCGTCCTCACGGTGATAGTCGCCGCGTTTGTTTCGCTGCGCCTGGCGCGGCATGTTTCGCAGCCGGTGGAACGCATGCACGGCACCATGAGCGCCATCGAGGCCGGCCAGACCGAGGCGCGCGTTGGCACCCATTTGCCGGAACTTGGCGAGGCGGACGAACTGGCCGAGCTCGCCGCCCGTCTTGCGCTGCAAACCGAAGCGTTACATCGCTGGGGCAGCGAACTCGACACCAAGGTCGCGGAGCGCACCCAGGAACTGGCGGCCGCCAACCAGACGCTGCGCTCGGCGCAGCAGCGGCTGGTGATGTCGGAAAAGCTCGCCGCGATCGGCCAGTTGGCCGCCGGCGTGGCGCACGAGATCAACAATCCGGTGGCCGTGATCCAAGGCAATCTCGACGTGCTGCGGGAAACCCTGGGCGACGCGGCGGAACCGGCGATGGCCGAGATTCGCTTGATCCAGGATCAGGTGTTCCGCATCCGTTTGATCGTCACCAAGCTGCTGCAGTTCGCGCGACCGGCTGAATTCGTCGGCTATCTGGAGCCGGTGCGCCTCGATCAGGTGGTGCAGGACAGCCTGGTCCTGGTGGCGCACCAGATGAAAAAGACCAGCGTCGAGGTGATCCAGGAAATGCATGCGACGCGGCCGGTGACGATCAACCGCAACGAATTGCAGCAGGTGCTGATCAATTTGATTGTGAACGCGTTGCAGGCGATGCCGGAAGGCGGCACCTTATTGCTGGCCAGCGGCGACCGCGAGGAGGGTGGCATCAAGGGCGGCTTCGTCGCCGTGGGCGACAGCGGCCCCGGCATCGCGCCGGAAATCCGCGAGCGATTGTTCGATCCCTTCTTCACCACCAAGACCAGCGACGGTACCGGCCTGGGCCTGTGGGTCAGCCTCGGCCTTGTTCAGCGGTATGGTGGCCGGATCGATGTTGCCAGCCCGCAAAGCGGAATCCCTGGCATGCAAAGCGCCAGCCCGCAAAGCGGAATCCCTGGCATGCAAGGCACGGGTCGGTCGACCGGTGGCACGGTATTTACCGTGTGGCTGCCCAACGAGACGCAAGCAGAAGTGTCGGCGGCCTGACTCTCACTCTCTCAGCCGCCGGATCCGCCGAAGCGCTTCACTATTTCCGCTGCCGGAATATAGCCGCCGACCCGTTCACCGCTGGCGAAAAAGATCGCCGGCGTGCCATTGATGCGCATTCTGCTGCCCAGTTGCGCCGATTTGTTCAGGCCGGCGACATCGCACTTGGCGGGCATGGCAGGCGGCGCTTTGCCGGCGGTCATCCAGTCGGTCCAGGCTTTGGCCTTGTCGGGCGCGCACCAGATCGCCTTCGACTTTTCGTAGGAATCATCGCCCAGCACCGGCAGGAGGAAGGTGTAGACGGTTACGTCCTTCAAGGTCTGGATGTCTTTCGCCAGCTTCTTGCAGTAGCCGCAGTTCGGGTCTTCGAAGGTGACCATGACGTTCTTGCCGGAACCGCGCACCTGCTTCAGCGCCAGTTCGAGCGGCAGGGAATTGAACTGGCGCTCCGCCGTAAGGTTCTTGCCGGTCTTCATGTCCAGCATGTTGCCGAACAGAAGGTAGCTGGCCTTGTCGTCGGCGTAAAAAATCTGCCCATCCACCGTCACTTCCCAAATTCCTGCCATGGGGGCCCGGACTATCTTTTCGACCTTGCCCAGTTTGGCTTCGACGGCTTTTTTTACATCGACCTCGTCGGCAACGGCGGCGAAGGACACACAGGCCAGGGCGGCCGCAAACAAGGGTGATTTCATGAGTTCTCCAGGAAAAATCAGGACGCCAGCGCGTAACGAACCAGCAAGTCCTTTACGACCGGCAAAGTATTGGTGAGGTTCAATCCAAGATTGCGCAGTCTGGCCATAGGACCGGTAGCGGGGCGGAACAGGTCGTGCAGGCTGTCGGTCAGCGTCTGCAATGTCACCACCTCTTCCTTGCGTGCCCGCTCGTACCCGCGCAGCAGCGCCAGATCGCCGCAATCGACGTAAGCGGGCTTGTCGCACAGCGCCGCTGCCAGGGTCTGCGCGTCCTGGAAGCCGAGATTGATGCCATGACCGGACAGCGGGTGGATGGTATGCGCCGCATCGCCGATCAAGGCCAGTCGCGGCGCCACGGAATGCGGCGCGCGCATCAGGCGCAATGGGAAGCCCGCGGGAGGAGTGATCAATTCCAACGTGCCGAGGCGATGGTCGCCTGCCTCTGCAACACGGGCGCACAGCGCGGCGTGGTCCAGCGCCAGCAGTTCGCGCCCGTGATCCTCCCCGGTAGACCAGACCATCGAGATGCGATTGCCCGGTAGCGGCAGCCAGGCCAGCACGCCGTCCCGGCGAAACCATTGAAAGGCTGTGCCGCGATGCGGCTGCCCGGTGGTGAAATTGGCGACGACGCCTTGCTGATCGTAAGGGTCGAAGCGCACATGGACACCCGCCGCGGCGCGCGTCCACGAATCGGCGCCATCCGCCGCAACGACCAGCCGCGCGGAAAGCCTGCGGCCGTCGTCAAGTGTCAGCTGCGCCGCATCGGCCTCGAACGTCAGCGCCTGCGGGCGAGCCGGACAGAACAGAGCCAGATTGCCCTGCCGCTTGACCGTCTCCCACAGTTCGCGCTGCATCAGTGACGATTCGAGGATCCAGGCCAGTTCCGACACGCCGCTGCCATAGGCGGTGAAATCCAGCCGCCCACCGGCGTCGCCATGAATTTCCATGGCGCGCACAGCCTCCGTGCGCGCCACCTCCAGATGGCGCCAGACGCCCACGGCATCTAGGAAGTGCGCATTGGCCGGACTGATCGCGTAAATCCGCGAATCCCATCCTTCGGGAAAGGACGGCGCCTTGCCTTCGACCAATGCCACCGACAAGGCCGAGCGGCGCAAAGCCGCCGCCAGGGCCAAGCCCGCCAAGCCACCCCCAACAATCACCACATCGAAGTCCATGCGCAATTGTCGCCTACCAGTGCTTACCTTGACAAGGCGAGCGTACGGCGAGGATAATTCCGCCCCTTTGCACGGTGATGTAGCTCAGCTGGTTAGAGCGACGGATTCATAATCCGTAGGTCGAGGGTTCAAGTCCCCCCATCACCACCAGTATCTAAGCGGCTCCCAGCGATGGGGGCCGTTTTTCTTTTGGCACCGCGCAATGCCGCCCCTTGGGTGTGGGCACTGGCTTCGCAGGAGATCATGGCTCGCATACCCCAACACCGGCTGCGACTGCGGCATCGCGTAGCGCGCCATCCACAGCCGCAATCGGCAACCGTAAACGCAATGCCAAATCCAGATAAGCGGCATCGTAGCTGCTCAGGTTGTAGCGCAGGGCCAGTGCCATGTTTTCGGCGGGGTCGGGTACGTCGGCATGAACGATCAGCGATAGCCCGGCCTGAATCTGCATGATCTCCCTGGCGCGCTCTTCGGTAATCTTTTTGCCGGTCAGCGCCTTGCGCACCACATTCGAGAATTCCAGCGGCCACAAAGCCGGAACATGGGCCACGTCGTTCGCCAGCTTGTCGAGCACCGCATCGGTGTAGTCGGTGGCCTGGCCGCTGAGATGCCAGCCGATAACGACAGAGTTATCGACTACAAAGGACATCAGTCCCGGCCCTCTTCGAGGGCGGCGCGAAGGTCAACCCCTTCGACAGGGGTGGCTTTGCGGGCCTCACGGCAGCGGACAATCAGGGCGCGGCGCAGCTGGCTTGCGGCCTCGCTGCGTTCCTTCTGGTGATAGGGCACGATGAGGGCAATCGGTTCGCCCCGCTTGGTGACGGTGAATTCCTCGCCATGCTCAACGGCGGCAAGGATTTCGGAGAGGCGGGATTTTGCTTCGAAGATGGCGATGGTTTCCATTTCTGCCCCATGATGATTTGGCTAGCCTGATTATAGGCCGTGGCCGATGGGGGCGTCCATCGCGCGGATTCCGGCTTGGCAGATGGCTAAATACCCTACGGTTTCCGCACCGTGAAAGAGACCGACACCCTTATTTTGCGGGGGTTTCGCAAGGGGGCGTGAATTACCCCTTTTGCGGAGCAAAACAGACAATAACCCATTGAAGTAACGGGCATGACAAACCAGACCCAAAATCCGTAGGTCGAGGGTTCAAGTCCCCCCATCACCACCAGGCCCTCAGCGATGGGGGCCGTCGGGCTAGCTGGCCCGATTCTGCCGGCGACGGTCCAGCCACCAGGCGAGCACGGGCAGTACGACAAAGGAGCCGGGCAGCACCATTACCACCAGATAAGGCGAGAGGTGCGCCAAGGCTCGCAACTGGTCCAGCAAGGCAGTCCGCTCGGTGGCTGTCCAGCGTTCGCCGTTGCGGGGTTTCATCAGCAGCGGCATGAGCCCGCGCACCTTGACCATTTCCCCCAACAACTGCTTGCGCTCACGGTTCTGCGCCGCCAGCATTTTCTGCATCAGGCTCGGGGATACGCGCATACCGGTGGCTGCCGAGACTCGGCGACGGGCTTCCTTGACTTCGCCGCGCGGACGAAAGCGAACCATGGCTGAGCGTCAGCGAGGGCCGGCGCCCGCGATGGCAGTCGCCCTGCCATGACCGAAACGTGGAGACGTCATAACGGATCAGGCCGGCTCGTGGCGTTCCATGAGCGCATGCAGCTTGCGCCATGCCTGCCAGGCGAAAAATGCGCGACGCCCCCAACTCCAGACACGTTTCGGTCGCGCGACGGCCAGCGCGACACCGCCTGCCACGACAATCTGGGGATGGCGCCGCATCCAGCGGACGCCTTCGACGGCGCAGTCCGCGCCGGTGAAGGCGGGCGCCAGTCCTGCCGCATAACGTCCGAAGTCGGCGCGCAATTGTTCGCTGGCGATCTGGAGCCGCTGCTTCTTCAGGGCAAGTTCGAGCGTTGTGGCGTTCACTGCGGCCTTGCGGCGTCGCCCGCCGCCAGGGCTTCGCTGTCCTTGCGCAGCTCTGCCAGGCTGGCGGAAAACAGCTTCGAACCGGAGCGCGCCAGGCTCATTGTCAGTGTCAGACTGGTGATGCCGGCGCCGAGAAAAAGGGCGGAAAAAACGCCCAGCGTCAGCAGCCGGTTGCTTTCCCACAGCAGCACGGTGAGAAAGATGGCGAGAAAGACCAAGCCCACGGCGATGCAGACAAAGGCCGCCGCGCCGTAAGCCAGCAGCGAAAGCAGCCTCACTCGCTCCTCGGCGAGTTCCACGCCGAGGAGTTCAAGACGTTTCTGGAGCAGGGTGATGCCGGTGCCGAGCAGGCCCTTGGTCGACGCGAACAGGCCGCGCTGACCCGACGCCTTGTCCGCCGCGTCACCCATCGCCGCGCTCAGCGACGGCCGATCAGCAGACCGACGATGAAACCGAAGCCGGCCGCCACGCCCACCGAACGCCAGGGATTGTCATGCACATAGTCGTCGGCGACGCGGCCGACCTGCTTGGCCTTGTCCACCACGGCAGCTTCGGCCTCGGCCAGCTTGATCTTGGCCCCGGCAAGGCTATCCTGGGTGCGGGCGCGGATATCAGCGATCTTTTCGCCGGCTTGCCCCGCGGTGGCGCGCAGGAGTTCCTCGGTGTCGGCGATCACCAGCTTTACGTCGGCAATCAGTTTGTCCTTGGTGACATCGCTCATGTCGCTCATGCTCTTCTCCTGAAATGAATTACCAAAATCGCAAGGCTACCGATTTTGTCGCTGCGCCGCAATGATGTATGTCATGCGCGAGCCAATTCGTAGTCCACGGTCAGCGGCGCATGGTCCGAGAAGCGCTGATCCTTGTAGACCATCACCCGGCGCGCCGCCGCCGCCAAGCCAGGCGTGGCAATCTGGTAGTCGATGCGCCAGCCGACATTCTTCGCCCAGGCTTGGCCCCGGTTCGACCACCAGGTGTAGGCCTCGCCGGTCGCTTCGGGCAGCAGGCGGCGATGCACATCGACCCATCCCAGTTCATCGAAGACGGCGGACAGCCAGGCTCTTTCTTCCGGCAGGAAACCCGAATTCTTTTGGTTGGACTTCCAGTTCTTGAGATCGATTTCCCGGTGGGCGATGTTCCAGTCGCCGCACAGGAGAATTTCGCGTGCACCCTGTCGGGCTTCGCTGGCGAGGCGTTCCAGTTGCGGCCGGAATTGATCGAGGAAGCGGAACTTGGCGTGCTGGCGCTCGTCTGAGCTGGAGCCGGACGGCAGGTACAAGGAGACCACCGACAGCTTGCCGAAGTCGGCTTGCAGGTAGCGGCCCTCGGCGTCGAATTCGGGATTGCCGAACCCTTCGACGATGCGGTCGGGTGTCCGCCGGGAATAGATGCCGACCCCGCTGTAGCCCTTCTTCTCCGCGGCATGAAAGCAGCCGACGAATCCCGTCGGCTCCCGCAGCGCGGGGGTCAGGTCGCCCAGTTGCGCCTTGAGTTCCTGGACGCAGACGAAGTCCGCCTGCTGCGCTGCCAGCCAGTCGAAAAAACCCTTGCTGGCGGCGGAACGGATACCATTGAGATTCAGACTGAGTATTCGGAGCATGTGCTTCAGCATGTAGAATGCGTTTGATGAATACGAACGTCGCCCTTTCTGCCGCCAGCGCCGTCACCGGCGAGCTGAGCCGCGAGTTTATCGCCTTCGCCTGCGAAATTGGGGTGTTGCGTTTCGGCGAATTCAAGACCAAGGCCGGTCGCCTGAGTCCCTATTTCTTCAACGCCGGTTTGTTCAACGACGGTGCCTCCCTGGCGCGTCTCAGCGATTTTTACGCACGCAGCATTCTGGCGGCGGGCGTGGAGTTCGACGTGCTGTTCGGGCCGGCCTATAAGGGCATTCCGCTTGCGGCCGGCGCGGCCATGGCGCTGGCCGGTCTCGGGCGCAACACGCCCTATGCCTACAACCGCAAGGAAGCCAAGGATCACGGCGAAGGCGGTACGCTGGTAGGCGCGCCGCTCAAGGGGCGAGTGTTGATCATCGACGACGTGATTTCCGCGGGCACCTCGGTGCGCGAATCGGTGGACCTGATCCGCGCCGCCGGCGCGACGCCTGCTGCGGTGGTCATTGCGCTCGATCGCCAGGAACGCGGTCAGGGCGATCTTTCGGCCGTGCAGGAAGTCGAAGAAAATTACGGTATTCCGGTGATCAGCGTTGCCAGCCTGACCGACCTGATCGACTACCTCTCCGGCCATCCGGAACTTGAAAACAAGCTCGCGGCCGTGCGTGCTTATCGTGTTCGTTACGGCATCGACTGATGCCGATGACGCCTCTCCAGGGAGATACCCCATGCGCCTGATCACTGCCTTGCTGTTTGCTTCCTCAGCCGTGCTTGCCTTGGGCGCCGCCGCCCAGACCCGCATTTATTGCTGCGATGATGCTGCCGGGCGCAAGGTGTGCGGCGATTTCCTGCCGGCTGCCTGCCAGGGCAGGGCTTATGAAGAGCGCGACAATCGTGGCTTCATATCCAAATCGGTCGAAGCCCCGCTGACCGCCGAACAACAGGCGCGCCGCGACGCGGAAGCGGCCAAGAAGGAAGAGCTGAAGAAGAAGGCGGCAGAGGAACGCCGCCGCACGCTTGCGCTGCTGGCGACCTATTCCAGCGAAAAGGACATCAATTCGGCGCGGGACCGGGCCTTGGCCGAAGTGGACAAGGCCATGAAGCAGTCCCAGCAACGGCTGGAGGAGGCCAACAAGAAGAAGCAGAAGCTGGAACGCGACAAGGAGTTCTACAAGGGCAAGCCGCTGCCTGAGCAGGTCAAGGCGCAAGTCCTCGACAACGAAAAAGAAATCAAGGCGCAGCAGGACGCGGTGGAAGCCAAGGTCAAGGAGATGGAAGAAGTCCGACTCCGTTTCGCCGAGGAGAAGACGCGCTATCTCGAATTGACCGGCAAGAAGTCGACCGAAGCCGCTCCCGCGGTTCCGGCGGCACCCGCAGCGGCGCCAGCCAAGCCCGCCGCCGAGAAAAAGTAATCAGCCGCCGAGTTTCTTCTTCAGCAGGTCGGTGACCTGCTGGGGGTTGGCCTTGCCGCGGGTTGCTTTCATGGCCTGGCCGACCAGGGCATTGAAGGCTTTTTCCTTGCCGGCGCGATATTCCTCAACCGATTTCTGATTGGCTGCGATCACTTCATCGACCAGCGCCTCGATGGCGCCGGTATCGGTGATCTGCTTCCAGCCTTTTGCTTCGATCACGGCGTCGGCATCCTTGCCGTCGCCGGCCCATAGCGTCTCGAAGACATCCTTGGCGATCTTGTTGGAGATCGTGTTGTCCGCAATGCGGCGCACGATGCTGGCAAGCTGCTGCGCCGACAGCGGAGCGGCCGCAATTTCCAGTCCATCCTTGTTGAGCCGGGCCGACAGTTCGCCCATCACCCAGTTGGCCACGGGCTTGGCGTTCTCCTTGCCCGCCGAGTCCAGCGCGGTTTCGAAGTAGGCTGCCATTTCGCGCGATGCCGTCAGCGTGGCGGCGTCGTAGGAAGAGAGCCCGAACTCGGTCTGGAAGCGCTGCTGCATCGCCTGCGGCAGTTCCGGCATCCCGGACTTCACTTCGGCGATCCAGTCGGCTGTGATTTCCAGCGGCAGCAGATCGGGGTCGGGGAAGTAACGGTAATCGTGCGCGTCTTCCTTACTGCGCATCGAACGCGTCTCGCCCGTGTCCGGATCGAACAGCACGGTGGCCTGCTGGATGGCGCGGCCTTCCTCGATCTCGTTGATCTGCCATTGCACCTCGAAGTCGATCGCCTGCTGCATGAAGCGGAAGGAGTTGAGGTTCTTGATTTCGCGCCGCGTGCCGAATTCCTTCTGGTTCATGGGCCGCACCGACACGTTGGCGTCGCAGCGGAACGAGCCTTCCTGCATGTTGCCGTCGCAAATCCCGATCCACTGCACCAGCGCGTGCAGCGCCTTGGCGTAGGCGACCGCCTCGGCGGAAGAACGCATGTCCGGTTCGGTGACGATTTCCAGCAGCGGCGTACCGGCGCGATTCAGGTCGATGCCGGTGCGGCCGTGGAAGTCCTCGTGCAGCGACTTGCCGGCGTCCTCTTCGAGATGGGCGCGGGTCAGGTGCACATACTTCTCGGTCGCCTGGCTTTGCACTCCCTTCGGTCCGTCACCCGCGTTGCCGACGCCCCGAAGGAAGTCCCCTTGGGGGACGCTTATCGCCAAGCCGCCGCCCGACACCACCGGAATCTCGAACTGGCTGATCTGGTAGCCCTTGGGCAGGTCGGGGTAGAAATAGTTCTTGCGGGCGAAGATCGAACGCGGCGCGATCTGCGCTCCGACGGCCAGGCCGAACTTGATGGCGCAGACCACGGCCTCGCGGTTCAACACCGGCAGCACGCCGGGCAGCGCGATGTCTACCGCGCAGGCCTGCACATTCGGTTCGGCGCCGAAGGCGATGCTGCTGCCGGAGAAAATCTTGGACTTGGTTTGCAACTGGGCGTGGGTTTCCAGTCCGATCACCACTTCCCACTGCGTGTCGCGCTTCATTTCAGAGTCTCCGGCATCCGTGTGTGCCAGTCGGTAACTTGCTGGTATTTGTGGGCAACATTCAGCATTCTGGCTTCATCGAACCAGTTGCCGATGATCTGTAGGCCCACCGGCATATTGTTGGCGCCGAAGCCGCAGGGCAGCGACATGCCCGGCAGGCCGGCGAGGTTGGTGGAGATCGTGTAGATATCCGACAGGTACATCTGCACCGGGTCGGCGCTCTTGGCGCCGAAGGCGAAGGCCACCGAGGGCGAGGTCGGCCCCATGATCACGTCGCATTGCTGGAACGCGGCCTGAAAGTCGGCGGCGATCAGACGGCGAATCTTCTGCGCCTGGAGGTAATAGGCGTCGTAGTAGCCGTGCGACAGCACATAGGTGCCGATCAGGATGCGGCGCTTCACTTCGGCGCCGAAGCCCTGCGCCCGGCTACGCGAATACATCTCCGCCAGATCGGCGTACTCCGGCGCCCGGTAGCCGTAGCGCACGCCGTCGAAACGCGACAGGTTCGAGCTGGCCTCGGCCGGCGCGATCACGTAATACGCCGGCACCGAGAGGCCCGAATTGGTCAGCCGCACTTCAAGCGTGGTGGCACCCAGCCGGCGGTACTCGGCCAGCGCGGCATCGACTGCGGCGCGCACGTCGGCGTCCATGCCTGCGCCGAAGAACTCCTGCGGCAAGCCGATCCTCAGGCCCGCCAGCGGTTTTTCCAGATCGCGGCCATAGTCCTCGACCGGGCGTTGCAGCGAGGTCGAATCGCGGGTATCGAAGCCGGCCATGGCATTGAGCAGCAGCGCGCAGTCCGAGGCTGACTTCGCCATCGGCCCGGCCTGGTCGAGGCTGGAGGCGAAGGCGATCATGCCGTAGCGCGAGACCACGCCGTAAGTGGGCTTGAGGCCGCTGAGACCGCACAGGGCCGCCGGCTGCCGAATCGAGCCGCCGGTGTCGGTGCCGGTTGCCGCGGGCGTCAAGCGCGCCGCGATGGCGGCTGCCGAGCCGCCGGAGGAACCGCCTGGCACGCAGGAAACGTTCCACGGATTCTTGACCGGCCCGAAGTACGAGGTCTCGTTCGACGAGCCCATGGCGAACTCGTCCATGTTCAGCTTGCCCAGGGTCACCATGCCGGCGGCGGCGAGCTTTTCCACCACGTGCGCATCGTAGGGCGAAACGAAGTTGGTCAGCATCTTCGAGCCGCAGCTCGTGCGCCAGCCCTGGGTGCAGAAGATGTCCTTGTGCGCCACGGGGATACCGCAAAGGGGCGAAATCGCCGAGCCGCCGGCGCCGACTATTTTTTCGTCAGCGGTCCGCGCTTGTGCCAAAGTCTTTGCCCGGTCGGTGGTGACGAAGGCGTTGAGCGAGGGGTTGAGCTTCTCGATGCGGTCGAGGAAAAGCGTCGCCAACTCGACGGCGGAAACCTGCCTGGTCGCCAGCGCGGCGGAGAGCTCGCGCAGCGATGAATTGATCAAGTCGCTCATTCGATAACCTTCGGGACGAGATACAGGCCGGCCTCGGCTTCCGGTGCCAACGCCTGGAAATCGGCCCGGCGATCCGTTTCCGTGACGCCGTCGGGGCGCAGGCGCTGGACCACATCCACGGCATGGGCCATCGGCTCGATACCGGTGGTATCGACCGCCTGCAGCTGCTCGATGAAGCCGAGGATGCCGTTCAACTGGCCGCAGGTGGCTTCTGCTTCAGCGGCGGAAAGTTCGATGCGCGCCAGGCGCGCGATGCGGGCTACGTCTGCCAGGTTCAGGGACATGATGACAAATGGGGTAAGTGATGTTGGACCCGGGTGAAACAGGGCCTGATCGGCGCTTATTCTGGCCGACGCGATAGGGTATCATAAGCGACCTTTTGGCTACGGCCGCCGCGTTTAGCACTGATAGGACCGGCGTTGGCCTCCGCTGAAACTTCGTTTTTCGCCTCTGCCCGCTCCGGGCGGGCTTCAACACTGGACCCACGATGTTCGGCTTTCTCCGCTCCTATTTTTCCAACGATCTTGCGATTGACCTCGGTACCGCCAACACGCTGATTTATGTGCGTGGCAAGGGGGTGGTGCTGGATGAACCTTCGGTCGTCGCGATCCGCATCGAAGGCGGCCCCAACGCCAAGAAGACCATCCAGGCGGTCGGCCGCGAGGCCAAGACCATGATTGGCCGCAACCCCAAAGAAATTTCCGTGATCCGCCCGCTGAAGGATGGCGTGATCGCCGACTTCACCGTCACCGAGCAAATGCTCAAGCAGTTCATCAAGCGGGTGCACGAGTCGCGCCTGTTCTCGCCCAGTCCGCGCATCATCATTTGCGTCCCCTCCGGCTCGACCCAGGTCGAACGCCGCGCCATTCGCGAGTCCGCCCTGGGCGCCGGCGCCTCGCAGGTGTACCTGATCGAGGAACCGATGGCGGCAGCGATCGGCGCCGGCCTGCCGGTTTCGGACGCTACCGGTTCGATGGTGGTGGACATCGGTGGCGGCACCACCGAAGTGGGCGTGATTTCGTTGGGCGGCATGGTCTATGCGAACTCGGTGCGCGTCGGTGGCGACAAGTTCGACGAGGCGATCATTTCCTACATCAGCCGCAACTACGGCATGCAGATCGGCGACAACAGCGCCGAGAACATCAAGAAGCAGATCGGCTCGGCCTTTCCCGGCGCCGAAGTGCGGGAGATGGAAGTCTCCGGCATCAATCGCGCCGAGGGCATTCCGCGCAAATTCACGATTTCCTCCAACGAAGTGCTCGAAGCCCTGTCGGAACCGCTCAACCAGGTGGTCAAGGCGGTCAAGGACGCACTGGAAAAGACTCCCCCCGAGCTGGGTGCCGACATCGCCGAGCGTGGCCTGGTGCTGACCGGCGGCGGTGCGCTGCTGCATGACCTGGATCGCCTGCTGACCGAGGAAACCGGCCTGCCGGTGATCGTCGCCGACGATCCGCTGACCTGCGTCGCGCGCGGCTCCGGCATGGCGCTGGAAAAGATGGACAAACTCGGCAGTATTTTTGCCAACGAGTAAGTCCCGGCCCGTGTAGTTTGCAAGCTGGCGCCCATTGCCGCCGGGCGCCGGGTACCGGGGTCCATCTGGCTTTCCATCTCTTTTCGAGGGCGCAACTGCCTTGATGTCCGTCGTTGGCCATGCTCCGCCACCCTTCTTCAAACGGGGTCCGGCGCCGCTTGTGCGGCTGGCCTTTTTCGTCTCGCTGTCGCTGACCCTGCTGATCGCCGACCTGCGCTTTCACACCCTGGAATGGGCGCGCCTGGCGGTTGCCACGATCGCCTGGCCCCTGCAGCGCGCGACCTGGGTGCCGATCGATGCGGCAGGCGACTTCCAGTCCAGCTTGTTGAAAGAAAACGAGAACCTGCGCCGGGGCAAGCTTGGCACCGCCAATCTCCTGCTGCGCCAGCAGCATCTAGAACAGGAGAACAAGCGGCTGCGCGCCTTGCTCGACATGCGCGCGCGGCAGCCGGTCGAAGGCCGCATCGCCGAGATCCTGTATGCGGCGCGCGACCCGTTTTCGCGGCGGGTGATCATCGACAAGGGCATCCAGCATGGCATCCGCGCCGGGCAGGCGGTGGTCGATGACGTCGGCGTCATCGGCCAGGTGGCGCGGGTGTTTCCGCTCATCGCGGAGGTATTGCTGCTGACCGACAAGGATCAGGCGATCCCGGTCGAGGTGCAGCGCAACGGCTTGCGCGCCGTACTGGCCGGTGCCGGTGCGGGCATGATGGAGCTGCGTTTCCTGGCGGCGAACGCCGAGGTGCAGGTCGGCGACGTGCTGGTCACGTCGGGACTGGATGGCGTTTATCTGCCCGGCTTGCCGGTGGCCAGGGTAGTCAAGGTCGACCGTGACAGCGCCTACTCCTTTGCCCGCATCACCTGCGCGCCGCTGGCCGGCGTCGAGCGCCATGGCTTGGCCCTGGTGCTGGGCGAGCGCACTGCCCTGCCGCCGCGGCCGGACGACGTGCTATCCACGGTCGAGCAGCCCAGCCGCGGCAAGCGGGTCAAGAAGAAAGCCAGGCCCTAGATGCAACCCACCCATTCCTCGCGCCGCATCCTGCTGCCGGTCAGAAACTGGTTCATTGCGCTGACGCTGTTTCTCGCCTTGTTGCTGAACCTGATTCCTTTCGGGCGGCTGCCGGGCATTCCCGATTGGGTGGCCCTGGTGCTGGCGTTCTGGTGCGTGCACCAACCCTTGAAGGTCGGCATGGCCGCCGGCTTCGCGCTTGGCCTGGCGATGGATGTGGTGGATGCCAGCGTAATGGGACAGCATGCCCTCGCCTATGTGTTGCTGGCATTCGCAGCCGCCGGACTGTCGCGCCGGGTGTTGTGGTTTCCCCTGGCGCAGCAGGCGCTGCATGTATTGCCGCTGTTTCTGGGCATGCAACTGGTGATGCTGGCGGCGCGCATGCTGGGCGGCGCCGAGTTTCCCGGCGTGCTGTGGTTTCTGTCGAGCTTTACCGCGGCGCTGCTCTGGCATCCGGTGACCTATCTGCTCCTGATTCCCCAGTTTCGCCCGGAAGACAAAGACGTCCATCGGCCGATATGAGCACCCTCCCCCCGGCCCCCTTCCCTGGAGAAGGGGGTGACGCAAGTTCGGCGCCTCACGGCGCCTCCATGTTTCAGGCTGGCGCCGGCTCGGGGCGGCCCATCGTCGGCGCGACCTGATGGAATTCAAGAATCCCCAGGAAGAACTTGAACGCTTCCGTTCGCGGCTGGCGGTGGCGGGCGGCTTCGTGCTGTTCTGCTTCACCTTGTTGTTCATCCGCTTCGTCTGGCTGCAGATTATCCAGCACGACTATTACCAGACCCGCGCCGAGGACAACCGCATTTCGCTGGTGCCCATCGTGCCCAACCGGGGCCTGATCCTCGACCGCAACGGCGTGGTGCTGGCGCTCAATTACTCGGCCTACACGCTGGAGATCACGCCCTCCAAGATCGGCGACCTGGAACAGGTGATCGACGGCCTGGAACAAATCATCGACATCCAGCCCAAGGACCGCAAGCGCTTCAAGAAGCTGCTGGACGAAAGCCGCAACTTCGAGTCGCTGCCGATCCGGACCCGGCTGACGGACGAGGAAGTGGCGAAGTTCATTGCCCATCGTTACCGCTTCCCCGGCGTCGATATCAAGGCGCGCCTGTTCCGCCAGTATCCGGGCGGCGCTTTCGCCTCGCACCTGCTCGGCTACATCGGCCGCGTCAATGACCGCGACCTGGAGAAAATCGAGGAAAAGGAACAGGACGCGAATTATCGCGGCACCGAGCATTTCGGCAAGACCGGACTGGAGCAGCGCTACGAGTTCGAGCTGCACGGCAATACCGGCTTCGAGCAGGTGGAAGTCGATGCCGGCGGTCGCGCCGTGCGCACCCTGGCGCGTACCGCACCGGTGGCCGGCAACAACCTGACGCTGACCGTCGATGCCGAGCTGCAACGCATTGCCGAGCAGGCATTCGGCGACCGTCGCGGCGCGCTGGTCGCCATCGAACCGAGCACCGGCGGCATCCTGGCGCTGGTGGCGGTACCCAACTACGATCCCAACCTGTTTGTCGACGGCATCGACACCCAGAATTGGAAGGAACTCAACGAATCGCCCGACAAGCCGATGGTCAACCGCGCCCTGAACGGGGCCTACCCGCCGGGCTCCACCTTCAAGCCCTTCATGGCGCTGGGCGCCCTGACCATCGGCAAACGCCGCTCGGAGCAGTTGATCTCCGATCCCGGCTTCTTCAATTTCGGCGGCCACCACTTCCGCGACGACAAGAAGGGCGGCCACGGCATGGTGGACATGTACCAGTCCATCGTGCAGTCCTGCGATACCTACTACTACATGCTGGCCAATGACATGGGGATCGACAACATCTCCGCCTTTATGGGCCAGCTTGGTCTCGGCAGCCGCACCGGCATCGATATCGACGGCGAATCGGAAGGCGTGCTGCCTTCCCAGGAATGGAAGCGCAAGCGCTTCAAGAAGCCCGAGCAACAGAAATGGTATGCCGGTGAAACCATTTCGATCGGCATCGGTCAGGGCTACAACGCCTATACGCCGATCCAGTTGGCGCATGCCACGGCCATTCTGGCCAACAACGGCGTGGTGTTTCGGCCGCACCTGGTGAAATTCATCGCCGACACCCGGACTGGCGCGCGGACCTTGATCGAGCCACAGCCGACGCGCAAGCTGGGGCTCAAGGCGGAGCATGTGGAGGTGATCAGAAATGCCATGGTCGGAGTGAACAAGGAGGGTACCGGCGCGCGCGCTTTCGCCGGCGCCGAATACGTCTCCGCCGGCAAAACCGGTACCGCCCAGGTGTATTCGCTGAAGGGGGCGGACTACAAGGCAGGAAGCGTCAAGCACGAACTGCGCGACCACGCCTTGTTCATCGCTTTTGCACCTGCCGACGCGCCAAAGATCGCATTGGCCGTGCTGGTCGAGAACGGCGGCTTCGGCGCCCAGGCCGCTGCTCCCATTGCGCGCCAGGTGCTTGACTACTATCTGCTCGGCAAGCGGCCCAAAGCCCCTGCGCCGATCGATGAAGCGGCCGTCGAGGAGGACGAGGAATGAACCGCGACAGGGGGTTGGGAATGATTCGCGATCTTGCCCAGAGGCTGGTCGCGCCGATCGATCCGCCCTTGATGCTGATCGCCGGCTTGCTGGTGCTGCTGGCGATCGGCGTGATGGGCAGCGCTTCGCCGGAGCGGCTTAATGCGCAACTGATGAATGTTGCGGTGGCCCTGGTGGTGATGCGCGCTCTGGCGCAAATCCCCCCTCAGCGTCTGATGCACCTGGCGGTGCCGGTGTATCTGTTGGGCATGCTGCTGCTGGTCGCTGTCGCTCTCTTCGGCGACGTCTCCAAGGGGGCGCGACGCTGGCTCAATCTCGGCTTCATGCGCGCGCAGCCCTCCGAGCTGATGAAGATCGCCATGCCCCTGCTGCTGGCCTGGTTCTTCCAGCAGCGCGAAGCCATGCCGCGCCTGCGCGACTATGGCATCGCCGCCGTGCTGCTGCTGCTGCCGGTGGCGCTGATCGCGCGCCAGCCCGATCTGGGTACGGCGATCCTGGTCCTGGCGGCCGGCTTCTATGTGATCTTCTTCGCCGGATTGTCATGGAAGATCATGGCCGGCATGGTGGTCGCCGGGCTGGCGGCCGCGCCGCTGGCGTGGAACCTGCTCCACGATTACCAGAGAAATCGCATCATTACGCTGTTCGACCCTGAAAAGGATCCGCTAGGCAAGGGTTTCCACATCATCCAGTCGACCATCGCGATCGGCTCCGGCGGCATTTTCGGCAAGGGCTGGCGGGAGGGCACCCAGGCCCAGCTCGAATTCATTCCCGAGCGTCATACCGACTTCATCTTCGCCGTATTCTCGGAAGAATTCGGCCTGTTCGGCAATCTGCTGCTGCTGGTGCTCTACGCGCTGCTGATCGGCCGCGGCTTGATGATCGCCGCCAATGCGGCGACGCTGTTTTCGCGCCTGCTGGCGGGCGCCGTGACCATGATTTTCTTCACTTATGCCTTCGTCAATATGGGCATGGTCTCGGGCATCCTGCCGGTAGTCGGCGTGCCCCTGCCGCTGATCAGTTACGGCGGGACGGCACTGGTGACGCTGTTCATCGGCATCGGCATACTGATGTCGATCCACGGCCACCGCATGCTGGTGCAGAAATGATTCAGAACCCTTCACCACAGAGGCACAGAGACACAGAGGAGGCACAGAGCACTTCGATATCTGTTCAATTGCTTTTCTCGCCTGGCTTTCCCTCTGTGCCTCTGTGTCTCTGTGGTAGAGCTTTTTCGCTTCTACTCCTCCTCGCCGCCTGCGGCACGCAAGCGCCGCGGCCGGTGATCGATCGCGCCGCGACGCCCGGCGTCGCCGTGCTGCCGGCGCCGACTCCTGCGCAGACGGCCAGGAAGCCGGCGCCGGCCATCAAGTACAGCGGCGGCTTCTACCAGGACGACGGCCCCGGCGACCAGGTGCCGCAAGACATCGACGCGATTCCCGACGCCGTGCCGCGCGCCGAACCGCTGCACCGCTTTGCCAACAATCCCTACTCGGTGCTGGGGCGCGACTACGTGCCGCTGCGCACTCCGGCGCCCTACAAGGCGCGCGGCATCGGCAGCTGGTACGGACGCAAGTTCCACGGCCAGAAAACCTCCAGCGGCGAACTCTACGACATGTACGGCATGACCGCGGCGCATCCGACGCTGCCGATCCCGTCCTATGTCCGCGTCAGCAATCCGGCCAACGGCAGATCGGTGGTGGTGCGCATCAACGACCGTGGCCCCTTCCATGCCGGGCGGCTGATCGATCTGTCGTGGACCGCGGCCTACAAGCTCGGCTATATCGGCGATGGCAGCGCACTGGTCGAGGTGGAAAGCGTACTACCCGGCCAGGCTCTGGCCGTTGCCGTCCCGCGAAGCGGAGAGCCTGGTACGCAAAGCGCGCCAGCGCCGGCAGTGGTCGAAGACCCGATCGCGCAACTGGCGGCAGCGGAGCCCGAACCGGTCTTGCCGCAGGTGCAGGATACGCGCGGACACTTCATCCAGTTGGGCGCCTTCGGCAATCGCGACAACGCCGAGGCGCTGCGCGCGCGACTGGCGCGCGAGCTGGGCGGTCTGGCCGCCAAGCTGGTGATCCAGTCCGCCGGCAAGCTGTTCCGCGTCCAGCTCGGGCCGTGGCCGGACGCCGCCGCGGCGCAGTCGGCAGGCGGACGCCTGCGCGAAAGCCTCGGCATGCTACCGGTCATCGTGCAGCGCTAACCCGCCCCCGTCCGGCCATCGCGCGGATAGCGTTTCCGTCGCAAGGATCGGGAACATATCGCCTGGATACCGTTTCCGCCGCAAGCATCGGGAACATATCGCCTGGATACCGTTCCCGCCGCAAGCATCGGGAACATATAATTCGCACTCTTTGCCACAGCGATTGCCGATGCGATTCCTTGCTTTTTTCCTGGCGCTGCTGCCCCTTGCCGCAAGCCATGCCCAGCCGCTTTCCGTACCGACGCTGAGCGCCCGCGCTTGGTTGTTGATGGACTACACCACCGGCCAGGTGCTCGCCGCACAGGAGGCCGACACGCGACTCGAACCCGCGTCGCTGACCAAGGTGATGACCACCTATCTGGTGGCCGACGCCCTGGCGCAGAAAACCCTGTCCCTGCAGCAAGCCGTCACGGTTTCCGAACGTGCCTGGCGCACCCAGGGTTCGCGCAGTTTCGTCCCGGTGAACAAGGCGGTGGCGGTGGACGATCTGTTCAAGGGCATGGTGATCCAGTCCGGCAACGACGCCTCGGTGGCGCTGGCGGAAGCCATCGGCGGATCGGAGGATGCCTTCGCCGCGATGATGAACCGCACGGCGTTGCGCATGGGCTTGAAGGATACGAATTTTCTCAACGCCAGCGGTTATTTCGAAGGGCCGGCGCCGAATCACTATTCCACGGCGCGCGATCTGGCCCGGCTGGCCGCCGCGCTGATCCGCGATCATCCGGAAACCCATGCCCTGCATGCGACCAAGGAATACACCTACAACGGCATCCGGCAACACAACCGCAATCGCCTGTTGTGGGCCGATCCGACCGTGGACGGGCTGAAAACCGGCCATTCCAACGCGGCCGGCTTCTGCCTGATTGCCACCGCCAAACGCGGCCCGCGCCGGCTGATCTCCGTGGTGCTCGGCACTGCCTCGGAAGAAGCCCGTGCCCGCGATTCGCTCAATCTGCTTAACTGGGGCTTCACCGGCTTCGACGCGGTGAAGCTTTACGACAAAGGGCAGGCCATTTCGCAACTGAAGGTCTTCAAGGGCGTGCAAAACCTGGTCAAGGCCGGGTTTGCCGAAGACTTCGTGGTCTCCGTGCCGCGCGGCATGGCCGACAAGCTCAGCGTGCAGCTGGTCAGCCGGCAACCCCTGGTTGCCCCCGTCGCCGTCGGCAGCGTGGTCGGCACGCTCAAGCTGACGGTGGGCGGCCAGCCTTGGGGCGAGTATCCCGTCGCGGCGCAGGAGACGGTTCCCGTGGCCGGTTTCCTGGGCCGGCTGTGGGACGACATCCGGCTGTTCTTTCAATGAGCGCACGGGTCTTTCTCAATGGTCAGTGGCTGGCAGCGGGCGACGCCCGGGTCTCTGTCATGGATCGCGGCTTCCTCTTCGGCGATGGTGTGTATGAGGTGATCCCGGTGTACTCGCGGCGGGCCTTCCGCCTCGAACAGCATCTGGCCCGCCTGCAGAAAAGTCTGGACGGCATCCAGCTGGCCAACCCATATCGGATCGACGAGTGGGCCGCGCTGGTGACGCAGCTTGCGCGCGAGGCCGAGTGGGAAGACCAGTCGATCTATGTCCAGGTCACGCGCGGGCCGATGGCGGTGCGCAACCACGCCTTCCCCGCAGAGGTCACGCCCACTGTGCTGCTGCTGGCAGAGCCGATGAGTGTGCCGTCGCCCAGCCAGCGTGAGCAGGGCATCACCGCCGTATCCGCGGCCGACATCCGCTGGCTGCGCTGCGATCTCAAAACCACGTCGCTCTTGGCCAACTGCCTGCTGCGTCAATTCGCCGTGTCGGCCGGTTGCGCCGAAGCGGTGCTGTTCCGCGACGGATTTCTCACCGAAGGTTCGGCCTCGTCGATCTTTGTCGTCAAGGACGGCGTGTTGCTGGCGCCGATCAAGAACCACCTGATGCTGCCCGGCATCACCTACGACGTGGTGCTCGAACTCGCCGCGCAACACGGGCTGGCGCACGAAGTGCGCGACATCACCGAGGCGGAAACGCGCGCCGCCGACGAATTGTGGATGTGTTCGTCGACCAAGGAAGTGCTGCCGATCGTCCGGCTCGACGGCGCAATAGTCGGCGCCGGCGGCACGCCGGGACCGGCATTCGCGTGGATGTACGACTGGTACCAGGAGTTCAAGGCGACGGTGATGCGGGCGCCGACATGACGCGGCCGACGCTGCTCGAATTCCCCTGCGATTTCCCGCTGAAGATCATGGGCGCCAGTGATCCCGGCTTCGCCCAGGCCATCGCCGCGGTCGTGGTGAAACATGCGCCGGACTTTGACGTCGCCTCGATCGAGATGCGACCCTCCAAGGCCGGCAACTATCTGTCGCTGACCTGCACGGTGCGCGCGGTTTCCCAGCAACAGCTTGATGCGCTCTATCTCGAACTGACGGCGCACCCAATGGTGAAGGTAGTGCTGTGAGCGGCGTAGCAGGGGCCCCGGGCAGCGGGGATGCGTGCCTGGCGAGCAGCACTGCGAGCCGACAGGAAGGCCTGTCGAGCGTCAAGGGCGGCGCCGAGGCGAGGCTGTGAGCGGCGTAGCAGAGGTGATGTCGTGATCCTGCGCCGGCTGGGCCGCGTCGACTATGCGCCGACCTTCGCCGCGATGCAGGAGTTCACCGCCGCGCGTGACGAAAACACGGTCGACGAACTCTGGCTCTGCGAGCATCCGCCGGTATTCACCCAGGGCCTTTCGGGCAAGCCGGAACACCTGCTCAAGGACATCGGCATTGCGGTGGTGCAGATCGACCGCGGCGGCCAGATCACCTACCACGGTCCCGGCCAGGTGGTGGTCTACCTGCTGCTCGACCTGCGCCGGCGCGCGCTCAAGGTGCGCGACCTGGTGCGGCGCATCGAACAGGCGGTGATCGATCTCTTGGCTGACTATGGCGTCACGGCGGCGCGCCTGACCGGCGCCCCCGGCGTCTATGTCGGCGCCGCCAAGATCGCCGCCCTCGGCTTGCGCGTGAAACACGGCTGCAGCTATCACGGCGTCGCGCTCAACGTCGCCATGGACCTGACGCCCTACGACGCTATAAACCCTTGCGGTTACGAGGGAATGGCCGTGACGCAGCTCTCCGATCTGACCGGCGAATGCGATACAGTGAAGGTCGGCGAGGCGCTCGCCGCACATCTGGCCCGGCAACTGGAACAAGAGATCACATGACGACCAAACAGAAAGGCGAAGCCAAGACGGCGCGCATCCCGATCAAGGTGGTGCCTGCTGCAACGACCTTGAAGAAACCCGACTGGATCCGCGTCAAGGCCGGCAGCAGCGCCGGCCGCTTCGGCGAAATCAAGCAAATCCTGCGCGAACATCATCTGCATACAGTGTGCGAGGAAGCCACCTGCCCCAACATCGGCGAATGCTTCGGCAACGGCACGGCCACCTTCATGATCCTCGGCGATCTGTGTACTCGTCGCTGTCCATTCTGCGACGTCGGCCACGGCAAGCCCCTGGCGCCGGATGCGGACGAGCCGGAAAAACTCGCGCGCACCATCGCCGCGATGAAGCTCAAGTACGTCGTCATCACCAGCGTTGATCGTGACGACTTGCGCGACGGCGGCGCCCAGCACTTCGCCGACTGCATCGCGAAAGTGCGCGAGTATTCGCCGGGAACCAAGATCGAAGTGCTGGTGCCGGACTTTCGCGGCCGCCTCGACATCGCGTTGGACATCCTCGCCGCAACGCCGCCCGACGTGATGAACCACAACATGGAAACCGTGCCGCGCCTTTACAGGCAGGCGCGTCCCGGCGCCGACTACGACAACTCGTTGCAACTGCTGAAGGCCTTCAAGGCGCGCGTGCCGGGCGTGCCGACCAAGTCGGGCCTGATGGTGGGCCTCGGCGAAACCGACGAGGAAATCCTCGCCACGCTGGGCGACCTGCGTGCCCACGGCGTCGAGATGCTGACCATCGGCCAATACCTGGCGCCGTCAGGCCATCACCTGCCGGTGCTGCGCTATGTGAATCCCGATGTCTTCGCCATGTACGCGCGTGAAGCCGCGGCCATGGGCTTCACCCACGCCGCCTCGGCGCCGCTGGTGCGCTCCAGCTACCACGCCGACATGCAGGCGCATGGTGCCGGCGTCGTGTGACCCGGGCGCCGGCGGCTATTTGAGAAAGTAGCCCACTGGCAGCAGTCGCAGGCCAAAGCGCTTCTCGATGGCGCCCCACAGTCCCTGGGGCAGCAGCATCGCGAACAGGAGCGCGGTGGCGCCAAGGCCGATCATGTACCAGACGCCCGTGGCGCCAAACGCCGTCTCGACCGCGAAGAAAAGCACGGCACCGAGGATGGGGCCTTCAAAGGTGCCGATACCGCCGACCAGCACCATGAAGATCATATAGGCCGACCACTGCACGCTGAAGTAGGTCTTGGGCTGAAAACTGATCGTAGTGGCGACCCACAGGGCGCCGGCCAAGGCACCGCCGAAGGCGGACAGCAGAAACAAGGTGCGCTTGGCGGCAAAGACCCGCACGCCCACCGAGGCAGCGGCTTCTTCGTTGTCGCGAATGGCCTGGGCCGCTGTGCCCAGGCGACCACGCAAGAGAAAGAACATGCCCCAGGCCAGGGCGGCCATGGATGCCAGGGCCGCCCAGTAGGTGTAGGACCGGCGTGCCTCGGCATCAAAACTGTTGAGGGCGATGAGCGAGGTGCCGGTCTCGCCCTGGATCAGGGGATCGAGATTCACCAGCAGGTGCACGAACTCGGCCACCACCCACATGCCGATGGCAAACTCCCCACCTTTGAGCCGCAGCATGGCCTGGGCCATGGGCAAGGCGGCGACGGCAACCAGCAGCGCACCGAGGGCCAGGGCAGGATAGACCGGGAAGCCGGCATCGGCCAGACGGATGGCCGCATACGCACCCAGGCCAAAGAAGGCTTGCTGGCCCACGGATATCAGTCCGCCGTAACCGGCCAGGGAATTCCACATCAGGGCCAGGATGCCGTAGATACACAGGGTGGTCAGCCGCTCCACTACGTTGGCACCGAAGACCAATGGCACAGCAACGAGCAGCAGTTGGGCACCAACCACGGCGGCCACCGAGGCCACGGACAGGGGCGTCCAGCGGTGGATACTGAGCGGGGATGGGTTCATGCCTTGGCTCCCTTTAAATTGCGCCAGCGGGTCGCCAACGCCGGCCCGCCATAGACGCGGAACACCAGGATGGCGAGAAAGACCCCGTGGCCGGCGAGTAGGAAGCCCTGGGGATTGATATGGGCACCGACGCTCTGGGCGATGCCGAGGATCACGCCGCCTGCCAGCGTGCCCCACAGGGAACCGGCGCCACCGATGACCACCGCCTCGAAGGCGAAAATCAACTGCGAGGGACCGGCGTAGGGATCGAAGGTGGCACGCAGGGCCATGGCCAGGCCCGCCAGGGTGACGGTAGCCAGGGAAATGGCCGTGGCGATGCCGTAGATGCGGTGCGTATCCACGCCCACCAGGCCGGCGGCATCCGCGTCCTCGGCGGCGGCGCGTATCCGCCGGCCCAAGGTCGTGGCGGAGAGCATCAGTTGCAGGCCGCCCAGCACGGCCAGGCTGGTGGCGAACACGAGCACGGCCAGTTGCCCGACGAAGATATCGCCGGGCAAGGCCCAGCTTTCATAGGCCAGGTCGCCGATGTAAGGGGCCAGGGACCGTGTGTCGGCGCCGAAACCCTGGAACAGCGCGTTGTCCACCACCGTGGCCAGGCCGAAGGAAGCCAGGATGGGCGTCAGCGCGCCACCGCGCAGGCTGCGGGCAAAGACCAGGCGATACAACAGCCAGCCCAGGAAGGCCATCGGCACCATCACCACCGGGAGCATCAGGAAGGGATCGAGCCCATGGCGATCGGCCAACAGCCAAAGCGCGAAGGCGGCCACCACGGCCAGGCTGCCGTGGGCGAGGTTGATGATCCGCATGACGCCGAACAGGAAGGAAAGGCCGGCGGCCAGCAGCGCGTAATAGCCGCCGAGCAGCAGGCCCTGGAGCAGGGCGTTGGTCATGCTGCCTCCGCCGGGCCGCCCCAAGG
>Ga0209211_10001847_pt1 | contig 38303 bp, 48 predicted proteins | sample RifGroA2_FD_183992 | JGI IMG/M metagenome (GOLD analysis project Ga0209211, IMG submission 183992) | Groundwater microbial communities from Rifle, Colorado, USA - Groundwater A2 (SPAdes) (version 2) | ecosystem: Environmental > Aquatic > Deep subsurface > Groundwater | place: Rifle, Colorado...
TATTAATGGCGCAATCCCCATGTAAGATCTATAGCACAAGATGGAAAAACTAACCTTACTATTTGTAATAGCACTATTGACACTCTCCCCTTTAGTCATAGCTGGAGATGGGCTTAAGATGCAGATAAATAATCCTGTGAATGGCTCTGTCGTTACAGAAGATCGTGTTTTGCTTGATGTCTCAACCAATGCTAATGCTATCTGCATGTACAGCTTCGGGAAGTGCTTTCAGCTTCAGTATGGTGGTGGATGTAGCGGAAGCAGATACTATAAGATGTCCGTGACTGGAAAAACTCATCATCTTCAGCTGATCGAGAAGCTCGAAGAGACCATAAATAATCAAGTAAGACAAGAGTATTATTTCTTAGATGTTAAGTGCATCGATAAGCTATCTGGAAATCAGGCCCGCGCGAGAACAGAATTTACCGTGGATTTTCCTTAAGGCAATATACCTGTACCAAGCTCTGGTGTCTCCATAGCACTAAGTTCTGCCTTGTAATAATCCTTTCCGGAGAATCCGAATAATCTCGCGAATATATTTCCTGGGAATCTTTTTATCGCGATGTTATATGCTTGGATAGATTCGATGTATCTCCCTCTTGCAACTGTGATCCTGTTCTGCGTTCCAGATAGCTCATCTGTAAGTGCTATGTATTGCTTGTTGGCCTGGAGCACCGGATAATTTTCTGCAACAGCAACTGCATTCACAAGGGCAGAAATCCCATTATTCATCTGCACTCCTGCAGCATCCCTTTCGAAGTCGCTCTTCGCTGTCTGCCATCTGGAGCGAGCTTCTGTGACCTCTTTTATGAATCTAGTTTCAATTCTGACAGAACTCGATACGGTAGAAACGAGATTTGGAATCAGATCTGCCTGCCGTTGATACTGGTTCTCTACTTCGCTCCATTTGCCATTGATATTTTGTTCTAATGTGATGAATCTGTTATAGGCGAGGATGGTGTATAATAGGATGAAGAGGACAATTATTCCGACAACGATGAGGGCAATTTTCCCTGTTGAAAATTTCTTTTTCTCCATGTTGAATTTAATCTGGGATTATTTAAAAAACTATCTTCCAGCTCCGCCTCCGCCAGAACCTCCTCCGCCGAATCCGCCGCCTCCCATTCCCCCGCCAAATCCGCCGCCGAAGCCCCCTGATCTTGGAAAGAAGATCGGCGCTCCTGCCCATCCTACTCCACTGCCTCTAATCTTTCTTACTCCTTTCTTTCTTGATATGGCTTCTGTGATGGCATACATTATCAAGATTATGAGTATGGATAATACAATGGCAAATATAATTTGCTTGACCCATTCATTTTGTTTCCTTCCTGAGATCACTTCATCTGTATTATCTACAACCACTTGCGAGAGCGCCTCTGCCGCAGCCACGATGCCTTCTGTCACATTGCCCTGGTCCCGCAGGGGAACATAGGTCTCATCAAGTATTCTCCCTACCTTTGAGTCGGGAAGAATCCCCTCAAGGCCGTATCCAGCTTCAACCTCTATCCTTTTTTCCTGCACCGCATAAAGGATGAGAAGCCCATTGTCTTTGCTTTTTTTGCCTATGCTCCATTCATTGAAGAGGGCAGTCCTGTACTCCTGCGGCGAAAATGGAGAGGTGGAACTCAGTGTCACTACAACCACTTCTGCAGTTGTCTGCTCCTGCACTTGCGCCAGCGTATTCTTCAGCTCTTCTGTCTGTTCTGGAGAAAAGAGCAAAGCAAAATCATTCACCTTTGTGTCATATGGCTGCGGAAAATCTTGGGAAGAACCCTGCGCTGAAACATTATGTAGTGAGAGAGATAGGAATGACAGGAAAGATAGGATAAATAACAGAAACAGGAGCAATATCACAATTGAGGAATACTTATGCTTCATCTTGCTTCATCTTACTATGAGTCCCGGCATTTTTTTAAATGTTGCTTTGTGCCTCTTCCTACTTCTTACAGCCTCTTTTTAGATAAAGTTATATAAATTTTAGTCCTTTTACCTGATTATGGGGAAAATACTGGAAAAATAGAATGAAATTCGCTCATCTTGCAGATTGTCATCTTGGATCATGGAGCAGGAAGCCAGAGCTTCAGGAGCTTAATGTGGCTTCCTTTGAGTATGCTATCGATTCCTGTCTCAGCGAGCGCGTCTCCTTTGTCATTGTTGCCGGAGATTTCTTTGATATCTCTTTTCCCACCAATACGTCTGTTCTTGCCCGTGTCTTCTCAAAGCTCCGGGAACTTAAAGAGGCTTCTATTCCCTTGTACTTGATTCCTGGCTCTCATGATTTCTCTGCATCCGGCTCGAGCATGCTCCGTGTGTGTGGGGCCGCAGGCCTCTGCGTAAATCTGATGAATCTGCTTGAATCCAGCAATGATGGAAATAATGGCAAAACTACGCTGAAACTTTTCAAAGATTCCGCACGGAACTTAGTCCTTACAGGAGTTCTTGGTCTTCGTATCGGAATGGAAGTTGATGTGCTGAAGAATATAGATAAGGCAGAAGTGGAGAGAGCTGTGAACAATGAGAAAGGCCTTAAGATTTTCTTGGTGCATACAGCTGTCACTGAACTGCTCCCCTCTGCACTTGCGAATGAGCACATAGAGCAGATATCTCTTTCAGACCTTCCCGCAGGATTTCATTATTATGCAGCAGGACATATCCATGATCCTATAATTTTTGATGGCACAGGGCGGGGAGCCGGGAGCGGAGAGCAAGGAGCTGGGGGTGGAGAGTTCGGAGCGCGGGGCGCGGCCGCATATTCTGGCTGCATCTTCCCAAATAACTTCACAGAACTTGCAAGCATCCAGCACGGAAGCTTTATCCTTGCTGATTTTGATCCTGCAAGTGAAAAGCTTTCTCTAAAGAAGCAGGACATAAAACTGCGTGATGTGATCTCGCTTGAATTTGATGCAGAGGGTAAGAGCGCAAAGGAAGTTGAAAGTGAGATCCTTGCGTGCTTGGATGGGAAGAAGCTCGGGGCCAAGATTCTCCTGCTCAAAGTTTCTGGAACTCTCTCTTCTGGAAAACCTTCTGACATAAATTTTGAGCTTGTGCAAAAGATCGCACAGAAAGAAGAATGCTTCTCTTTCCTGCGGAATACGCACGGGCTTGCGACTAAGGAATTTGAAGTTGCCGTGAGCAAGGCATCAAGTGTTGAAGAGATTGAGCTGGATGTCGTGAATGGAGCTTTCAAGAATCTTGATGACAAGGAAAAGGAAGCGCGGTCTGACCTTGTTTTCTCGCTGATGCATCTCCTGAACAAGGAAAAGGCAGAAGATGAAACAAGAGAATCTTTTTCTGCAAGGATTGTTGATGAGACGATAAAAATCCTGAATCTGGAGGAGAAGATATAGCCCTGTAAAATGCAACTGAAAAAAATTATTCTTGATAATGTACGAAGTTACCTGCATCAGGAGGTTTCATTCCCGGCTGGAAGCCTGATGCTGAGCGGTGAAGCTGGCTCGGGGAAAAGCAGCATTCTCATCTCTATCGAATTTGCTCTTTTTGGATTGGGGAAAGGAAATGATGGAGTGAAGGCAGATGCTCTCATGCGCAGGGGCGCAGATGAATGTTCTGTATCCCTTGTGTTCGCACTTGAGGGGAAAGAGATTGAGATCAGGCGCACGCTTAAGCGCAAGGGTGAAAAGATCTCACAATCTGTGGGACAGCTAAGGATTGATGATCGCACCGAGAATTTTTCTGCTGACGAACTCAAAACTCGCGTCTTACAGCTATTTAACTATCCTCTTGATTTTGTGCGCAAGGGAAAGGGCTTGCCATTCCATTACACTGTCTATACACCTCAAGAACAGATGAAATCCATCCTTCTCGAGGGAAGCGACCTCAGGTTGGATACCCTGCGCAGGGTTTTCGGAGTGGATAAATACAAGACCATCAAGGAAAATTCCGAAGTGCTCGTCGCATTCTTCAGGGACAAGATAAAGGAAAAGGAAGGAGCAATCCTCGATCTGCCTGAGAAGATAGAACTTCTCAAGTTGCAGGAGCAAGAGCTGAAGCTGCAAGAAGGGGAACTTAGGAAGCTCGAACCTTTGCTTTCTGCCGCCAAAGGAGAACTCGATGAGCGGAGGAAGATCCTTCAGGAGATCGAACGCAAGATTGAGGAGGCAAGAAAGCTGCGCGAACTCTTGATTTCAAAGAGAGCTGAAATAAGGAGCAATGGAGAAAGAATCCTGCGCGAGGAGCGCGAAATCTCTGCGTTGGATAAGGAGATAATTGAATTAGAGAAACAGCTTAATGGTGACTCTGCGACATCGGAAAAATTCATCCGTGATGAGGCTGAGGCCTTGGCAAAGAAGAAGAGAGAGATCTCGGAAAGCTTGAAGAAAGCGGAAATTGAAATCAGGAATCTTCTTCAGGTGATGAGCAAGGCAGAAGCGAAGAAAGATGCAGCCTCTTCCCTGAAAGAGAAGATTTCCCGCGTGACTCTTTGTCCCGAGTGCGGACAGAAAGTTACCTCTGAACACAAGTTTGAGATAGAGACAAGGGCGATGCGGGAGATTCAGGAAGTTGATGAGAAGATGTCTGAAGTCAGGACACTTAAGGATCAGAAAGAATTTGAGAAGACATCTCTTGAAAAAGAGCTGGAGATAACTGGGAATAAGGAAAGGGCGATGCAGGAGCTGGAGATGAAATCTGATGCGCTTTCGGAGAAGCACGCAAGGAAGAAGAGAATCGTTCAGGAGAAAGAAGATATCGGCCTGCGCATCAAGGAGCTGGAGAAGGAAGCGTTTGCGCTCGAAACTTCTCTTGAGGATTTGAAGGATTTCGAACTTGAGTATCAGAAGAAGAAGCTTGAATTTGAAGCTGCGCGAGAACGCGAGAAAGAACTCGAGATAAAGAAGGCAGGATTCTCGCGGATGTGCGAGAATCTCTCATCTCAGATTCTGCAACTGGCGAAGGAAATCGCACGAAAGAAAAAGCATGAGGCAGATGCCATCTATCTGAAAGAGATGCGCGATTGGATCTCAAAGAATTTTTCTGAGATCTTGCTGAAGATAGAGCAGAGCGTTCTTGCAACACTGCATTCACAATTCGAATCTCTCCTGAGAAAATGGTTCGCGATGCTTGTCGAGGAGCAGGAGATGAATGTGCGCCTTGATCCTGATTTCTCTCCTATAGTGGAACAGGCAGGATTTGATACCGAATACTCGCATCTTTCTGGCGGAGAGAGGACAGCTGTCGCTCTCGCTTACAGGCTCGCATTGAACCAGGTTATCAATTCTCTGATCTCGCAGATAAAGACAAGGGACTTGCTGATCTTGGATGAACCGACAGAAGGATTCTCATACACGCAGCTGGATAAGATGCGCGATGTCCTGCGGGAGCTGAATCTGAAACAACTAATACTGATCAGCCATAACCCAAAGATAGAAAGTTTTGTCGATAATGTTCTGCGTGCGCAGAAAGAGGGGCATGTGAGTCGGGTTGTTTAGGCTGTATGGGAAACTAAATGCTTAGCGTTAATTCTCAGCGGAAGATTGCATTATACATCTCTGGCATCGCCTGTGCAATCTGCGTTCCGACGTAGATGCCACATGCAACCATCGTTACCATGATTACATCATGTGGGATTCCATATAACTTCGCTGGCTTTGTCCTTTCCCCTCCCTTCTTCTGTGTAGTCTTTAGCATCTTCTCTGCTATCTTATACAATACAATTCCCCCCGCGACTCCTCCAGCTAATGACAGGGATACACTTTGCGCTGCCAATGCACCTAAAGAATTATCACTTGCTATATCACTTATCTTCTCTCCTAGCGTGTCTTCAAGTCCCATAATAAATAAAAAAATGCCGCTGATGCGGCATTTTTATCCCCAGTTAAATCCTCTTTTGTAATTAGTCTAGATAAATTTAACTTTTTCACTGAAGTGCCGCAATTATATAAAGATTATCGTGAAAAAAGATATATTCTGCTGTGTTACCATTCCGGGATTTAATCAAAACGAATCAAAAACAAAGCAAATGCGCAGGTAAAATCCGAGTTTTGTGCGAAAAAGTTAATGAAAAAGTATTTAAACTTTTACTACTCATTCCAACGATATAAAGAGAGGAAAATGAGACAAAAAAAAGTTGGTTATCTTGCTGTTTTCGCTCTGGCAGTCCTATTTTTGACATTAATGGCTTTCGGAGCTTCAGATGTCCTTGCCGCAGGATACGAGGTTACTCTTACACCGATCAAAGATGTAATAACTGAGACTCAGCCAGCCGTATTCGTCCTTACTTTGACTAATAATGATGCCAATGTCGCATATGAGATTTTCTCACTGAGCACTGATTTCTCTTTCCTCGGCGAGACCATGGTTGTCCCTAGCGGATACACAAGGGAGAGCAGGCTTACCTTCTTCCCTAAACTGGATAAGAGTGGTATTTATGAAGTCACGATCTTCGTGCGGAACCAGATTACGCGTGAGGACAAGACAGTTACTGCTCGAATAAGGCTGCTTACACTGAAGGATTCATTAAGCATGTATGTTGAGCCTTCGCTTCTCAAGGTTTCTGATTCAAAACTTACACTTATCATCAAGAACAGGGCTGATAATAACCTGGAGAACGTCAAGCTTGGGGCCTCTTCTCCTATCTTCTCCAAAGATTTCGAATTTTCAGCTTCTGCAAAAGAAGAATTGAGATATGAGATTCCTGTTTCCTTGAAAGGTGCAGAGGGGGGGCAGCATGATATTCACATAAAAGGATACCAAGATGGAACTCTTGCGTTTGAGAGAGATATTCCTTATACTCTAGAGACTATTTATGATTTCGAGCAGAGCAGGAGCCTGACAGGATTCCTTATTCGGGAGAAGAGACTCACCTATGATAATACCGGAAATACAAAAGAAGAAGTGAATGTAGAAGAAGACATGAGTTTCCTGGAGAAGATCTTCAGCTACTTCTCAGAGAAACCCGCATTCAAGACAGAGGGCGGATCATTGAAAGCAACATGGGACCTTGAGGTTGAGCCTTATACTAAGGAAGAGGTTGTTGTGAAGACAAATTATTTGCTTCCCTTGATTATGCTTGTACTCATCGTAGGCGGGTTTGCCCTTACCGTGCGTTACCAAGGAAAGGGAATCATTGTCACGAAGACTGCATCCAGAGGCAAGTCTTCACGTGGAAGTGCATTCAAGGTCACAATCAGAGTGAAGAACAGAAAAGATGCAATACGCGAGGTGAAGATCAAAGATATCTTCCCTAATGTCGCAGGAGCGAAAGTGCATGAGAAGTTCGATTTCATCAAGCCAGCGAAGATTGGTGAGAACTTTGTAGAATGGCATCTTCCATTGCTTCAGGGCGGAGAAGAGCGCGTCTTTACTTATCACATCGTATCTGAGAACGAACTTCCTGGAGCGATTTCATTGCCAAGCGCCACTGTTAATTATTTAACCTTGCATAGAGAGCCTCAGGTTGAATATAGCGGAGGAGCGAGGGTTGAGGCTTTGCAGGTTCCGGTGCAGGCTCGTGGCTCGGGGCAGGGCGCACAGGGCTCAGGGCTCGGAGCAGGCGCGGGCACTTCAGTACAGCCATCGCATTCTACACACACAGGCACAGGCCACACAGCGCAGGGCGCAGGGCACGGAGCTGGGAGAGGTACAGGCTCCAGCACGAGCGGAAGTGGCCATTACGGATTCAGGAAGTAAATTTCTTTTGGAAACTTCGGTAAGTTTAAGTACATCTTATTCTAAGATATAGTAATGAAACAGGGCTATTATCTAATTCTTGGATTCATAGCAATACTTGGGGTGGCTCTTATTATCACTTATAGCGGCAACAAACAAAGCACATCTGACGAAGTAAATACCCCCAATTTAACTATCAAAGAAAAGATATATGATTGGGATATCGAATTAATCTTATGCCAAGAATGCTCTCCCTATAATGAAGAGAATATCTCTCAAGCCGAATTAGAAAGGATAAAAGATGAGTTTATCTCTAACTTTGGGGAGGGAGAAGTGATCTTTGAGAGGTTTGGGAAAAATGGCTTCTTTCTTAAAGTAACGAATGAAGCAGTAGATAAGATGGGGGGCGCGGTTATTTCTGGTGCACGAATTCAAACATTCTATACTAAGATAATAGTTGATGAAGGAATGCAGAAGGAACCTTCAAAAGACGATGAGATATACTTGTGCAAAGAAGATAGAGAATGTATCTCAATAAGCCCTGGATGTTGTGGATGCGGGTCTGGTGGAGAGGCGATTACTATCAATAGAGATTACCTAAATTATTGGCGCAATAAGTTATCAGCTGAATGTGAGGATATGTTATGTACAGCGGTGATTTCAGACCATTGGACTTGCTATGCTAAGCCGAAATGTATTGGGGGTAAATGCCAGTTGATAAGATAGTTATATGAAAAACTATTTAAACAAAATTCCTAATTTATACTTAGTCCCACCCACCTTAGCTCAAATTGTTTTGGATTTCCAGAACAAGGGCATTGGTAGAGCACTCGGCTGTAGTTTCTTACATTAAGCTGACATTCCTCAGCTTTCTTGCATGAGGAAATGCACGAGGAGATAGAGGAGAAGGATGAGGCTTAATCAGCCGAACCCGAGTGGTTCCCGGTTCAAATCCGGGAGGTGGGATTTCATTATCTCTCCCGGATTTGAATGTGTAAACAAAAGTTTCCAATCGTAAACTTTAAATAGTTCCATTTGTACCTTATTTAATGCAATTCCACAATTTCGCAGAAAATTTGCTTGGATCCAGAGTAAAAATTAAATTAGTCCGACAGCTACTTTTGGAAGAGGCTATAACTAGTGAAAGGGATTTAGCCAAACTACTTGGAATATCTCATACTGCAGTAAGTAAGACACTGAAAGAGCTTCATGAATTTAACCTAGTAAGTCCTATGAGGGTTGGTTCTGTAATTATCTGGCAATTAAATAAAGATAGCTACTCTTATCAATTCTTATCTGGATCATTTAAAGAAGGCATAAAGAAAATCCCCCTATCGGACTTAAAAAAAGATATAGAATCCGAGTTATCTTTCTCTTATGTTAAAAAAGTTATTATTTTTGGTTCTGTTGCTGAAGGTAGAGAAATTCCAAATAGTGATATAGACTTATTTATCCTAGTTGGAAACGAAAAGGATAAGAAGAAAATGTTACCACCATTATCTGACTTAAGTACATATATCATAAACAAATTTGGCAATGCTCTCTCTCCGCATATATTCACTCCAAAGGATTTGATGAATACAAAAAATAAGAAACTCTTAGAAAATGTGAATGAGGGGATTATTGTACTGGAAAAATGAAAACTCGATCTGTTGGAAAACTCAGTTCTAAGAATTACCTTCAGAGAGCTGAAGAATGCAAGACTTCAATGAATAATGCTTTTGAAATTGGCAATTGGAATTCTTGTGTAATAAATGCAATACATTGCGCCATTGCAGCGGCAGATGCCCTTTGTATTTTTAAGCTAGGATTAAGAAATGCAAGTGAAAACCATTTTGATTCGGTCAACTTGTTTTTGAGTACAGATAGAAACGATAAAGATACACAATCATATGCCAATCACCTAGTAGGGTTATTAAAAATAAAAACCGATGCTGAATATGGTGAAAGGCTTCTTAATAGGGGCAATGCCGATGATGCCATAAAACATGCGGAGAGACTTTTTTCTTTCGTGAAAAGTAAGATAAAGGTTTAACCTAGAATTAGAATTTAGAACTCACACCCGCACGCCCCTCTTCGCGAGCTTCTTCACCATGGCGGGGCCGAACTTCTTCACCGTCTGCCTTGACTGATGGCATTTGAAGCAGAGCAAGCTGTGGACTATCCAATCCTTGTCGAATAAGATGTGAACATTTGCCGCGAACTTTGCCTTCTTGCAGTCACTGCATGTGAATTGCGCAGCTCTTCCTTGGTACTTATTGGTCTTCGTAAGGCGCTGATTCAGGGGAAGGGAATTTAGTGTCTCTATCTGTAGCTCCTCAATCTCTATATCTCCCTTTCTTGTTCCTCCGAAGATGTCTAGATCGAATCCCATTTTTCTTTCTCTTTTTTTTGGTTTTTTGTTAAGTGACTACATGGCTTTAACCTGTAGGGGCGTTTTCCGTGCGTTTTGCTTTGGCCTTGCCCATGCCATTTTTCTTTTCTATCCGACTTATCCAAATCCCGAAGGAAACCACACACCTTAGTGTGCGGAGGGGGTTTTGGTGTTAAGTCTTACTTTCTAAATGTGAAACTGCGTGGGTTTGGTCCGCACAAGCTTTCAGGCCTTGCCCATGCCACCTTCCTTCCCATTTGACTTATCCTCTTTTTTAATACTTCTTTTTTCCGAGGCCCTCAAAAAATCCCTTTTTCTTCACCGAGACCATCTGAGAGTTGAAGCAATTCCCGCATAGGAGTTTTGCCACAAGCCATTGGTCTCCCAGGCTGAAATGCACCGCGGAAATCTTGCTCTTTGTGCAGACGCTGCAAGAAAATTTTGCATGCTTGCTCTCAAGCTTCCTCACGAGTTCCAGCCTCTTTTCTTTGGGCATTTCATTAAGCTCTGGAATGCTTAACTCGTGGACAAGCTGCGTATCTGACATTTGCCCTGTTCCTGCTTCTCTCTTTTATTTACCTATTCTTCTAGGGGTGCCCTTTATTTTTATATCTTTCTTTCTCTTGTTCCTTCCCCTCTGTGCGAAAATTTAAAAGTCTTGACATGTTACATCTTAAATGTCTGGAACAGGAAAAACAAATTTCGCTTTAATGTTTCTGGTGTTAGCCTCTCTGCTATTTTTGGCAGCAGGATGCCCCCAGACGCAAGTTCAGGAGCGATCAGGGGGGGAAGGAGTATACAATCCACAAATCAATCCTGGAGAATTCACATCTTCTGTTACAAACAAGTATTTCTCACTTATTCCGGGAAAGAAGATGGTCTTTGAGTCTAAAGTTGAAGAAGGAAAAGAAAGGATTGAAGTTTTTGTCACGAATGAAAAGAAATTCGTGGCGGGAATTGAGGCAGTTGTCGTCTGGGACAGGGTTTGGCTTAATGATGAGCTTATAGAGGACACGAGAGATTGGTATGCTCAAGACAAGGAAGGGAATGTATGGTATCTTGGAGAGGATACTAAGGAGATGATTGATGGTAAAGTTGTGAACACGAAGGGCTCGTGGGAAACAGGAGTTGAAGGAGCCAAGCCAGGCATTGCGATGCTTGCGAATCCAAGAGTTGGCCAGACTTATAGGCAAGAATTCTTTGCTGGGGAAGCAGAGGATATGGCTGATGTTATCGCGCTGGGCGAAGCGGTAGATGTTCCTTTCGGAAAATTCAAAGATTGTATTAGGACCTTAGATTACACTCCCCTAGAGCCAGATGTGCGCGAGTATAAGTATTACTGCTCTGAAGTCGGTGGAGTTGCGCTTGAAGTCGGCCTAGGAAGCGGTGAATGGGTTGAGCTTGTTTCTGTTGAGTATGGCGCAGAGCCTGGAGCGCAGGGCACAGAGCCCGAGGCCGGGGGCGCGGGGCAGTCCGAGCGGCCGCAGAATCTTACGACTGGGATTACAGAGGCACAAGCACGTGAAATAGCCCTGAGAGAAGTTCCCGGAATCGTGACAGATGTTTCTATTGAAAGGAAGTATGGGAAGATAGCATATGTTGTGGAGATCAAAGCAGATGCTGATGGAACTGAAAAGGATGTGATTATTGATGCTAGCACCGGACAAGTGCTCGGGGTTGAACGATAAATATTTATACTTCTTCCATGCTACATTACCATGAAAAAGAGAGATGTATTCCTATTACTTTCCTTAGTCTTGTTCTCAGTATCTTTTACATTCCTCTTGAGGGCAGACCCAGACTCGCATTTTATTACAGGGTATGTCCATAATGCAACAGATGGTAAAAGCCCTAACGGAATGAAAGTTATTGCATACAGGCCTGGTACACTCTCAGATAATGTTACCGATATAATCGGCCCGGATGGGAATAGTGGCACAAGCAATGAATACCTGATTGATTGCCAGCTTTTACAGAGCCCCTGCATGGTCGGTGATATCATCACAATCAGAGCTCCTCTTCAAAGAGGATATTTTGCCGGCCCCGTGAATGTCACTGTAACTGCTGCAGGATTTGATGTTGCACCGGATATGACTTTATCTAAGGCACGAAGGAATCATTGCCGTTCTTCCCCCACCTGCAGGTAGCTCCGTAATTCTTAATTCTTGAGAAGATTTAAAAATCTCTTCTACTGAAAATATAGTGTGTAAAGGCAATGCTCCAGTAGTGTAGTGGCCCAGCACGCAACCCTGTCAGCGCACTTTCTTTTCAGAGAAAAGAACCTGCACCAAGAAAGCTTGGGAAGGAAGTGCTGCAGCGCGGTTGAAACCCGGGTTCAAATCCCGGCTGGGGCGTTTACGTCCACATAGAAGATTTTATAAAGATAGTGCCCGTATAAACCTAATGGCATATACTGAAGTCAAAGAGAGTAATGGGAAGAGATATTACTATAGGGTCAGGAGCATAAGGAAGGGAGATGAGTTCAGAAAGGTGAGGATTTATCTGGGAAAAGGGCTAACAAAAGAAGAATTAATTGCTAAAAGTAGAGAAGCCGACATTAAGCTAAATCCTGAAAAAAGATTAAAATCCCTCAGGAAAATTATTCCTGAAATCAAGAGAACACTGAGTAAAAACAAGATAAGGAGAGCTGGAATATTTGGAAGCTATGCTCGGGGCGAGGAGAGAAAAGATAGTGATATCGACATACTTGTAGAGCCTCCTAAGGGAATCGGGTTCAAATTTGCCGGTATTGAGTTGGAGCTTAAGCGTAAATTAAAGAAAAATGTTGATTTAGTCAGTTATAACGGCATTAGCCCATTTCTGAAAGACAAAATTCTTAATGAGGAGATAAGGATAATATGACTGAAAAATATGATTTAGTCTTCATTGAGCACATTTTAGATAGCATTAATGCGATTGAGGAATTCTCTAGGGGAGTTACAAAAGAAGAGATTATTAAAAACAGGTTAAAGCAGAGCGCAATAATAAGGGAGATAGAGGTCATAGGTGAAGCTGCCAAGAACGTATCAAAAAGTCTTAAAAGTAAGTGGAAGGAAGTTGAATGGAGTAATATTGCTGGTACGAGGGATAAGATGATTCACCATTACTTTGGTGTTGACCTCAATATTGTTTGGAATATAGTAAGGAATGACCTTCCGAGATTAAAGGAGCAGATGCGGAAGATAAAAAGGGGGATAAGGTGACGCGGGCTTTAGCCCGGCTGGGGCGAAGGCACTCTGCAATATTTACCCCTACGAAACAAGAAGACTTTTAAATCTGTAGGGGTAATTAAGATAATCAAAGAGAATGTCATTAATACAAAAATTAAAGATAGCATGCATAGGTGCAGTTGCTCTTGGAGTGGCAAATGCGAACGCATTCTTATACGATGATTTCTCATCCGGAACACTCGATCCTAACAAATGGTTCGAGAGTACACAAACAATGTTCCATGATGAGCACTTTGTTAATCCTGCAGAAGGAGCCTATCACACTGCTCATTTGAACGAATCTGATAGAGAAACAGTTTTGATGTTCAATAACTACATTTTCTATCCTGGGGATTCCCTTGAGTACGATATGAATTATGCGGGAGGAAACGGAAACAGAATACATATCGTTGATTTAGATAATGACTACAGATGGCTTGGCCAAGTAGGATATTGGAATGGTATAGAACCTGGTGGAAATGATCCCGGATTATATCATGCAAATGTGGAATTTGATAACTCGGGTGCTAATTTGTTTATTACTAGGCCAGATAATTCAGAATTTTTCAGAAGACTTAATTCTTCAAGCCAGCAACATACATTTGGATTTGGAACCAGAACCGGGCATAATGGCTTAGTTCATATGGATTACGACAATGTGTACATAAATCCTGTCCCAGAGCCTTCAACTCTTGTAGGGCTTGGGATTGGGGCTGCTGGGCTTTATGCTCCGGGGAGAAGGAGACGCCACTAAGATAGTTCAGCGATCTTGAGAGTACCTTTGTATAATTATTAATCAAGTCCAATTTGCTCTTTCCAGAATGCTTTTTGCACACTTAAGGCCTCCTTGAAAGATTTACTTTTTATTTTCTTCTGCCTCTGTCTTTCTATATGTGGCAACCATACTCTAAGAATTATCATGAGGTATGCAAGAGCTGCTAAGAAGAACAGAATAGAAAACATTATACTTATGGGATATACCTTAGTCTTCATAAATTCAAAATTTTCAATAGGAAGTCCAAATACATTTATTGGATTTAGATATGTTAGTGCTATAAACACTAAGCCAAAGAACCCTGAAAGTATAAAGACTGAAGAGATTGAAAAGATGCTAATTTCCACGTTGGAAATGTCTTTAATTTTATTTCTATTTAATGAACCAGAAAGAAAAGTAAAACCAGCAAGTGTGAAGGATAACAAGGTTAAGTATTTGACAAAATCTATTGTCCCTTCATTCATTTCTCTATTAGCAATTTCTAAAAATCCCGCTAGTAAATAACTTGCAAGCAATACTATAATAAATATAAAAATTAAAGTTAATAATAAATCAGCTGAGTGCGAAAATATTTTCCAATAGCGTTTTAATTTTTCCAAAAGAGACAAACCTTTCTTTCTGTAATTTTCGCGTAATCGATGAGCTTTAGCCATTTGCTCTTGACCACGAAGCTTTTATCTCTATTTTTACCACTTTAGGACTCTTATTCGTAATCTCTAAAATAGATATCCCCTTAATTCTCTGACAAGTTTCAGAACCCTTTTGAGAATTGCTTATACTACAAGATGGATAAAGCAGTCCTGAATTTTCATCAGCTAATATAATAACATCAACCCTTGCATCTTCTTCGGCGGTGAATCCATAAGCTATATTTATCGTTTCTGGCATATTCATTAATCCAACAGGATACCTCTTAGATTCATTTACATCAAGATAGGTGGTTTCGTCTATGTACGTATTCCATTTCAAATTAATTAAAATATTTTCTGCTGTTTTTAGTAGCTTATCACTATCAGTTGTGTTAACAAAGGAGCATCCTTCTGCACCAACACCAATAATTACAAGTAAAATTAATATCAAAAGAGCATGTTTTAGTTTCATACTGGTTTATAATCTCACAACCTTAAAAACTTTCCTTTACCCTGCTTTAAGATAGAGCTTAGAGAACAAAGAGTCGGAATTTATTTATATCATTATACCTTTTCTTGTGTCATGTCAATACCAGTGAACATTTTGTCTATAATCCAAAGAATAAACGAAAGTGAAGACCTTTGGAAAGCCACTTATATGGCAATACATCCTTATTCTGCCTATATCGAAAAAACATTTAAAAATACTTTTAATTGGGACGGAAAACTAAAATTAGGGTTACCCCAATCAAAAAATAAAAGTCATGATTATACTCCACGACAATTACATACAATATTGATTACAATGGACGACAACCTTACTCTTGGACATTTAGTAACTCTGTTTTCTTTATTCGAAGAATTAAAAGTAGCAATTCAGAGTAGCTCCTTAAAGATTGAGCTTTCTGATGTAATAAAATCTCATTCAGATGAATTATGGCTTGCTAAAGAAACAAGGAATAGGTATGTTCACACTAATTGGAAAATAAACGATACTTGGCGTAAAGCTTACAAAGCAGCAAGAAATATTCATTCAGCTCATGCTGATGGTACTGATTTAAGAGAAGTATTTCGAGACCCAGCGCTATTTCAGCAAGTGGAGACATGGCATGAGTTGATAGTTGATATAGCCAATAAAATTAAAGTTAAAATAGAAGAAAAATAAATGAGCCCCCCCAAAAGTCACCCCCCACAAAGCCCCAAAAACTCTTCCCGGATCTGCTTGGTTCTCTCAAAACATTGAATCCAACCTGGCAGATTCTCTACGTGCCTTAGCTCTCTGATGAGCCTGATATTTTCTGGGAAAGATACTTCCACTATCGCTCCCTTCGGTATCGCACCCTTAATAATTTAGGATTAATAAGACAAATAAGAACAATTATGCAGGAATAGATAAAACATTAGCTGGATTTTTCGGGGTAAACGAAAAATTAGCCTCTCTTAATTGATATTCTACAACCTTAAACATAGATTTTACTTCATTTGATAAATTTCTCTCTACAATACTCTTTTCAGATCTTTTCTTGAGTTTGAGATACTCATCAGCACAGGACCTCGAAATAAACCCTACCTTCTTAAAATCTATAACAATTTCTTTTTCTCTTGAACTGTTTATTCTCTCAAAAAAATGAGAAAAGGTGTCTCGTGTGATGATGTTATCGCCAAATTCTTTATACAATAGTATCACTTTTTTGACCATATTACTCTAAATAGGGGTATATATTTAAATATTCCTTTGGAGTATTTAACCTCATATACAGAATGGTTCCGCTCAGTGATTCCTTACTAAAATCATAAGATTTGTCTTTTGATTCCGGATTAATAATCACTACTCCTTTCCTAGATATTACATACATCTTCCCATTTAGAGCTTTTTTAACAATCTCTCTTGTGCTTCTAAGGCCAAAGCCCCTTGGACCATCTCCCTTTTTGGTGGTTGTTCCGGTCAAAGCCAAATTTATGGCTTCACTATCCTTTGAAAATTTTATATTGTTCTCCTCGAACAAGCAAGGAATACTCATCCCATCATCAAGAACTCCAAGATCTACATATTTTTTCTGTGGGTAGTACTGTGCCATTATAGAAGCGTAGGAAAATCTAGAATGCTGTTGAATGTTATCTGAAAGCTCTGCCAGTATATAATGAATACTCGTCCCAAAATGACCAGGAACCTTATCGTTTAGATTATTTAGTAGGTTACTTACTTCTCGGTTTATCTCTTTATCTCGACCGAAATGTTTTATTGGTGAATAAGTCCTCCCATCCATTTTTGAACCTAGTGGAAAACCTACCTCTTTAAGGTAATCTTTTACAGATTCCTTTGAAGGTTCAATATACTTAATTTTAATACCCTTATCTATAAAACCCATAATCTTACCACTTAACAATAAGGCAGAACATGGTAAAATCCATTCAATTCCCGATAAGTCTAAGACTATCTCTTCTTTTTTCTTGTAAAGAGAATTCATCTCTTCAATTATACTTAAACCTTCACTAATTTGTTTTATTGGGTCATCCCCCTTTGACAAAATACATTTAACCATGCTGATGATAAATGAGAGTATAATAAAAAGATTTCTATCATCTTTCAAACGCTTTAAAGGAAAAGTAAAATTCATACATAGGTATCACTCCCCAGCCCCAACCCTTAAATAATCCCCCTACTTCTCCCTGTGATAAAGACAAAATGAACCAGAACCAACAAGCGAGGGCCAAATTTCCTGTTGAGCCTCCAAAACCGAAGCCTAAGATTCCTGAAATGGTGAAAGAGATAATCAGGATTTCCGATATAATTCTTGAAATACTTGATGCGCGCTTCATCTCTGAGACACGTAATAAGGAACTTGAGGAAATGATTCTTGCACGGGGCAAGAAGCTGATGTATGTGATAAACAAAGATGATATTGTCGATCGCAGAGCCAAGATTGAGGAAGCTGAATCGCTTAAGCTCTACCCTTACTTCTTCGTGTCCTGCAAAAAGAGAACTGGGATAAAAAGGCTCAGGAACAGAATAAAGGCAGAGGCTCGCAAGGTAAAAGTTGGCGAGCGTAAGGTACAGGTCGGCATCATAGGGTATCCTAATACTGGGAAATCATCTGTGATTAATATTCTGTCCCGAAGGGGTGCGGCGAGAACAAGCTCTCAGGCAGGATACACGAGGGGAGTGCAAAGAATACGCTTCACTTCTGAAATCAGGATTCTTGATACACCAGGCATAATTCCGACAGAAGAGTATTCTCATATACAAGAGGGAGCGATAAAGAAGCATTCGATGATTGGTGCTCGCACTGCAAATACCATCCGTGATCCAGAGATGGTTGTCGCTGATCTGATGAAAAGATATTCCAAGCAGATTGAAAAGTTCTATGGCCTTTCTGTTGACGGGGATTCTGAGGCTCTTATAGAACAACTCGGGAGGAAGAAAGGCTTCCTGAAGAAGGGAGGGGTTGTGGATGAACCTAGGACGGCAAAGACCATAATCAGGGACTGGCAAGAGGGGAAGATAAGGGTCTGATACTTGATTCTTCTGGCCCTGTGTGCGAGGACGAAAAGTATATAAAGTAAGAAAGTTTTACTTTCCTACAATGAAAGAAAAAATTAAGCTTACTACATCCTCTTTCAAGGGACAAGTAGTAATCCCGCAAGAAGTAAGAAGGGAGTTGAGGATAGAAGAAGGTACAAAATTTGCTGTATTTGGCAAAGGAGATACTATAATCCTAAAGAAAATTTCAGTGCCGACTGTAAAGGACTTTGAAAAGCTCGTTTCATTCGGTGCGAAGTTCGCTAAGAAAAAGGGAATTAAAAAAGAAGATGTTCTAGAGGATGACTAAGATAAAAGCAGTTTTAGATACCAATATAATTCTATCATCTATCTTCTGGAGGGGGAAAGAGCACGAAGTTGTAAAGAAGGGTTTAGAGGGGGATTATGTCTTAGTCACTTCTAAAGATATAGTTGACGAGGTTGTTAGAACGTTAAGGGACAAATTCAGATTCCCGGAGGACAAAATCGAAGAACTACTAGCTTTATTAAAAAACTTTTGCGAAATAATTACTATAAAAACCAGACTTAAAATTGTTACAGAAGATCCGACAGACGATAAGATCATAGAAACAGCTGTTGATGGAAACGCCGATTTTATCGTAACGGGTGATAAGCATCTGCTAAAGCTTAAGGAGCACAAAGGCATCAAAATTATGAGCTCCGGCGAGTTTTTGGAACTGATAGGGAGATGAAGAAAAGAAAAACAATCGTGCATATCAATCACAAATGTAAATATTGCAAAGAATGGTATCGAGATTCTCAAAAATCATTAAATCGTATAAAGGAGAAAGATATGAGAAAGAGATTAAACCACCTTTTCCGCACTTTATGGATAAATAATTCCGGCGACTTTGATATCATCTTTTATGAATTTGCCGGCAACCTTGGCAAGAAGGAAGGATAAGGATTTGACGCTTTGGTTTCCTGGTTATTTTTTCTGGTTCTTCTGAAAATAGGAAGGGTAAGCTTTATAAGAATCTCCCGCTTGGGTAGAAAATGGCAAGATTTACTCGTAAAATGTATGTCATAGACTCCTTTGAATTGGAGGTAGAGGCTGAAAATGAGGAAGATGCCGATGACAAACTGAGGGAAAAATTCGAAGAAGGAGAGTTAGAGTCTGATTCCTCTGTTGTGGTTCATCAGGATACAGAGGATTTTGAGAATATCGCATCTTTCGTTGAGGGCGTTTCTAAACAGGAAGAAGATTGAGTGCAGGACTGCAGGATGAAAATGAAAAAGAGTTGGATTTTTATAGTCTTCATTTTGATAATAGGATTATTGATTTTTGCAATGGTGAACAAAGGAAAATTCAAAGGTTCTGATGCAGATGGCTTCGAGGGCGGAAAGGTCTTGCTCGAGACGACGATGGGCAATATAACGATTGAGCTTCGCTCGGACATGCCCATAACTGTCGGAAACTTCAGGAAGCTTGTTTCTCAAGGATACTATGATGGCATAATCTTCCATCGCGTGATTAAGGGCTTCATGATTCAGGGTGGAGATCCAACGGGAACTGGAGCTGGAGGACCTGGGTATAAGATAAAGGATGAATTTACCTCTACAAATCAGAATGACAGAGGAACGATTTCCATGGCAAATGCAGGGCCTGACTCTGGCGGAAGCCAATTCTTCATCAATCTCGTTGATAATAACTTTCTTGATAGCAAGCATCCTGCATTTGGCAAGGTTGTTTCGGGCATAGATGTAGTGGATAAGATTGCTGCTGTGGGGACAGATTCTGGTGATAGGCCTGTTACAGAGGTAAAGATTGTAAGGGCACAGGTTGTTGAAATCTGATTGTAGAAATCTTTATAAAGCTCTTTTTCCCAAAACCTTTATATTCCTTTCTTTCTTCTTTCCGCGAAAGGCACATGGGATTCAAATTACGCAGGACAGAGGAGAAAGATTTCGATTGCGAAGATTGGGCCTACTATTACAATGATCGGATCATCTTCGGCGCTTCAAGATTCCCCTTAATGAAGAATCCAGTTCCTGAGATTATGGTAGATGGGGTTACTGGGAAACAAAATGCGTTGCATAGGCCCTATGCTGCGTTATGGTGGCCATCTGCTGATAAGCCTGCCATGCATGCTGTTGATAAGTTTGTTGAATTTTACAGGCTTATAGAGGGTGATGTCGGATATAGTGCGCTTAATGACGTGGGCAAGGCATACAAAGGGATCTTTGTCTTGAATGGACAGGGCAAGAGAGAAGACGTTTCTGTTTCCCCCCATGATGCTGTTTCTGCTCTTGAAGGGGAACTTGCATCCGAGAACTTTTCTCTGATAAGGATCGGAACTCCTTATGCTGACTTTGGTCTTGAAGCGCTTCCAAAGAATAGTGAAAATGATCTTGGTCTCGCAGAGAGAGATTATACATGGAAAAATGGGGAGAGAAGAATTGGGATTGTGACTCATAATAACATCTCAGATCCTCTTGCTGATCTTATCTTGAGGACGGGAAGAGTTCAGATACTGAAGGGAGATCTTCAGCCTGTACTCAGGGAATTGCTGACGTTTTGAGGATTTCGTGATTGCGTGTAGGAAATAAAAAGAGGGCAGAGGAAAGAAGAGGATGGAGCGCAGATTTGAGCTTGATTTGGAACTTGGAGGAAAGAATATACCTCTTGACATCAGGAAAAGATTTGGTGTGAGGAACATCTCTGTGAGCATTGCTCCACGCTCGCCTGTACGGGTTACAGCACCCTTCTTTGTCTCAGACAGCAGGATCTTCGCATTTCTCTACTCGAAGCAGAATTGGATTCTCGAGAAATTTGAGCATTACTCCTCGCTCCCTACTCCATCTGCCTTTCTCGAGCGGACATATTTTCTTGGGCAAGAGTATAAGATAGTGCATCTGAACAAGCAAGGGAGAAGCGAGATAAGGATTTCTGGGGGAGAGATGCATGTTTTTACTAATGGCATTTCGGGGAAAGAGTTGCGCATGGCCATTGTGCGCTTCTTCAAGGCACATGCGCGCAAGATGATCCTGCATTCTCTCCGGGAATGGAATAAGGATGGCAGGTTTAAGTTTAGGCGCATCTTCCTGAAAGGACAGCGCACTGTGTGGGGCTCTTGCTCGCATCGCGGGAACTTGAATTTTAATTGGAAACTTGTCATGGCCCCCCGCGAAATTCTGCATTACATTGTCCTGCATGAGCTCATGCATCTGGAAGAAATGAATCATTCCAAGCGCTACTGGGCCAAGGTGAGGGAATTGTGCCCGGAGTATAAGCAGTATGAGCGCTATCTGAAGAAGAATGGAGAGAAGTTTGTTTTGTGATTTGGCTTTTAGACACTTTTAGCTAATACCTATCCTCTATTTTTACCTTTTGTTCTGGCTTCTTGGCAAATCCCAACTCTACGAGTTTTGTATCAAGATAGTCTGCACACGCGCGTGCACTCATTCCATATTTTACATTTATCCCATGTACAGCTCTGTGCTCCTGCCCAACTAAATATCCCGTCCATGGCGAAAGGAGAAGACCAAGAAAGAATGGCACATTATTGCTTGTTAAATTCTGCCCAGCGTCTGTAAACTCCATCAAATAGGAAAAGCCATACATCACCCCAATAGTTACGGCAGTTCCCATGGCATAATTATCCCACGCGAGCAATCCCCTCGTCTTAAGATGCTCTGTAGGGATGAGCTCGCCAAGGATTTCCACTGCCGCATTATGGTGCTTGTCTTTCTTTGCGGGAAGAATCCTTTTGATGCCCCTAAGCTTTTCATCCAAGCTTTCGTATGCCTCTCTTATGGAAAGATGGCCTTCCCTTGCGCTCTTAAGGTATGCGTTGTCTTCATATTGTGAAATGATCTCTTTTTGCACATTCTCCTGTGTTTCAGGGCTAATGTTTCCTGCCATTTCATCTGCCTTCATCAACGCGGTAAATAGGTCTCTCTCACGCTTTTCCACTATACACGCTATTGAAACTCTCTCCTTAATTTCCATTTGATATTCAGGATAAAAAAACTTATAACTCTTTCTTTTAGAACATTTTTTAAATGTAAATCCTTTAACAGGGGCATGGAAGATAGAAAAGAGAAAGTAGAAGACAAAGAAAGTAATAGCAGCGGAAAAGAAAGAGAGACCATAGAATTGGACGATAATTTCAAGACTGATGTTTCAATCGTAGACCCAATCGGAGTTCTGAAGTCAAATCTGCCCGTGATAAGGAAAGATGACCTTGAAAGGATGATGAAAGAGGCTGAAGAGGCTAAGAAGGCTGAGCTACAAAAGGGGCACGTGGCTCAGGGCCGGGAGCGCGTGGCACAGAAGGAAGGGGATAGTAAAAAGTCTCCTGGATTTTTCGGGAAGCTTTTTAGCAAGTTCGGCAGAAAGGGCGAAAAGGATATAGGGGGCGAGAAAAATGAGGTAAAGAATGAAAATACAGATTCAAAAAAGGAAGTTTGATGCAGAGCTCTGCTTTGGTGTTGGGAACTGGAAGGGATTCATGTTTACTTTCTCTCAGAAAGGGGCGAAGATACTTTCCTTCCATTCTGAGCGCAGGATTTCTTTGCACATGTTCTTTGTCTTTTTTCCATTGCATGCGCTCTTTCTGGATTCTCGCATGAGAGTTGTGGACTATAAGCTCCTGAGGCCTTTCACTCTTTATTCTTCTCCTTCGAGAGCAAAATATGTTGTTGAAGTGCCTTTTTCTCTCTGGAAGGGATTGCACATGAAAAGGGGTGAGAAAATAAAGTTTATAAGATGAAGAGTCCTTTTCTGAAGATGGTAAAAAAGAAGATGGCAAAAAAAGAGAAATCCTCCTCTCCGGAAAAATCCTTATGCGCGTTCTGCAAGAAAAAGCTCTTGACACTTCCTTTCCAGTGCAAATTTTGCAGCCTTGAGTTCTGTGACGCGCACAGGTTGCCTGAAGATCATTCTTGTCTTGGACTTGCTGCGCGCAAAGAGCAGCTGCGCGCACGGCTTCAAAGAGGGGAGAAGGTTACATATGAGCCTCGTGCGAGAAAGGAGATTGATATTACTGCGGGAAGTGCTCACGGCACAGGGCGCGGGGAAGGGAGCGCGGGGCCGAGGGCTGGAGAAGAGCATTATGGATTAGATCTAAAGGCCATGACAGATCCACTGCTTAAAAGCCCTCTCGCAATTATCGGCATGATTGTCGCTGCTGTCGCAATCGTGGCTATATTATTTTTGATTTTTAGATGAGGTGCTTTGGATAACCCCTATTTCTAATACACTAATCCAACACCTGTATAAATAAGGCCAGCACCGAATGATACTATGATTGCTTTTGATCCCTCTTTGATTTTTCCTTGCTCAACTGCCTCTGACATTCCGACAGCACATGTCGCAGGCGACATGTTTCCATACTTCTCTATATTTATAAAAACTTTGCCTTCAAGCCCTAATCTTTCTCCTACCTGCTTCAAGATCCTTATATTCGCTTGGTGTGGAATAATTAAATCTATATCCTTATTGTCCCATCCGAGCTGATTCTTTATATCTTTTGATAGCGAAACCATGGATTCAATTGCTTCCCTCATCACACTTTTCCCTTCAGGCATCCTCAGCTTTCCGCTTTCACCCTGAAGAATCCACCCACTCTTTCCATCAAATGGATTGCTTCCTGAACTGTATGCCAGAATCCCTTCTCTCTTATCGGTGTAGCTCAGGATGGCGGCTCCTGCTCCGTCCCCGAACAAAGGCGCATTTGCATCGGTGTCATCTGTTATCTTTCTTAATGTATCTACAGCGACTACAAGGTAATTTCCTCTCGAGGCCTGCACTGCAAGATCTGCATGATAAAGCGCAAGGGGAAATCCAGCGCATGCAGCACCGATATCAAATGCCTCTTTTACATTTCTTGCGCCTATAAGCTTCTGCACCTCGATGGCAGCTGACGGAAATCGCGTTTTCTGAGTTACTGAAGTAAGCATGATCCCATCCAAGTCATCTGGCTGCATTCCTGCCATGCATAAGGCTCTTTTCGCAGCCTCTGCTCCGAGGTGATGCACATATTCATCCTTTCCAGCCTCTCTCCTCTCGGCAACTCCCATCCGTCTCATTATCCATTCATCAGAAGTGATTATTGGCTCACCCGTCCTTTCTTCGTTCTGGTCGTATTGGAAAAGAGGATTCCTTTCTTCGAAATAAGAATTAGTTATGACTTTCTCTGGCAGATAATGCCCAACCCCGACAATTTTTGATACCATTTCAATCCTGCCCGCACTTAATTATCCGTACTTAGAAATAAAGGCATCTGCCTCTTGAAGATACTCTGCAATCTCTTCTTGCCCCGCCCTTGCCATTGATGGGTAGGACCTTGAATAAGCCTTAATCTTCTTCTTATCTGCGATTACGAAATTTACTGTGCTGGGCTTCACATCTTCTGGCAAATTCCCAATAGTCAAGTAAAGCCTGTCCTCTGCTTGATTAAGGAATGTCGCAAGTGTTTCTTCTTGTGCCGCTTCCATTCTATTCTGATGGGGTTACTATTTATAATTTTTTCTTTTTATGCTTCATTTAGCTAACCTTTATAAATTTCTTTTCTCTTTCTGACTAGAGGGCTCGTAGCTCAGCCTGGACAGAGCACCGGACTTTTAATCCGGGTGTCGCGGGTTCAACTCCCGTCGAGCCCATTTTTTGTTTTGCCCTCGGAGCAAAAAAGTTTAAATAACACTTTTCCTGATATCTAATACCCTTTCGGGAATAAAAATGACGATTGAAAGCCGTTTAGAAAGGGACTTAGTTCCTTATTGGCAATGAAGATTTTTCTAGCTACCGCCATCGTTTAGATCGCGATTTTCACTTACAGTACTCTTCTTCTAATGAAGTTCTCGAGGAAATATTAGCTGATAATCAGTTGCATGGGGTTAAAGGAGCAGGATTATTCGTCATCGGAGGGTTTGATCAAGTAGCTTCTTTATTAGCTAACTCAGATCTTGATTCTGCTCTGCTGGTGGATAAAAACATTGCGGCAGTTGAATATGCGAGATTCCGATGCGCTCTGGCAGAACTTTCTGGAACAAGGCAGGATTATATCTCAAATTTAACCTCGAGAAAAGTGGATCTGAAATCTCTCGAGGAAAGTTTCTGTGCTGAGCGTCTTAATAAAGAGGCAATCTTAGAAATGGGGGACAGGTTAATTAATTTATACGGGGTAAGCTCCATGATAATCGGTTTGATTCTATCTGATACTGGCTATAGCTATAGCGATGATATGCTAAGGTCTCATCTGAATCAAGAATATTGGAGCCTGCGTGATTTTTTGGAACACAACCCATCTAGCTGGCTGTCTAACGAGGCGAAATATCAAAAACTAAGGAGAATGTATTCGGATGGAAGAATAAAGTTCGCTCTAGTGGACCTGTTTGAGGAAGGCCTGAGTCTTGATGGTGAAGAGGAGTTTTCCCTTGTTTATCTCTCTAACGTCCACGAATATGCTGAACTAGGTGAAAGAATGCACACATTTCATGAGAATCTTGGGAATCTTCAGGTGAGCAGAGATCCGTTATGGGTCATGACGACAACATTAGGCGGCGGTAGGGGGATCCTTATCGGGGGTCATGCTCTTCAACTCGGGTACTTGGAAAGATCTAAAAAAGCGCTTGATAGCCATAATTGCGCTCAAAAGGCATCATACTTGCTAAGACATCGTGATTCTGGTGTTCCTTAAGCATCGGATGCCTAAAAAAAACCGAAAAAACCAAAACCCCAAAAAGGCCAAATTAGCCCTAACAAAGCAAAAAACCGAAAGGCTTTTAAACATGGAAATGGCATAATTTTTACTTACAGCTAAAACTTTAGCCCTAGTCTGAAAAATGCACGTTCTTCAACCAAAACATGTAAAACTTAAAGAGGACGAAGCTGTCAAACTACTTGAGAAGTATAACATTATCAAAGAGCAGCTCCCTAGAATCAAGATTTCTGATCCTGCCATCGCTGATTTAGGCATCAAAAAAGGCGATGTTATCAAAATCCTGAGGAAGGATGAGGCCGGATCAGAGAAGGAATATTTTAGAGTTATAGTTTAATATTTGATACGTTTTAGGCACTACTCAAATAATCGGCAATATAGAAACTCTATAGGCAGATTGGTAGTAAATAGGCGAGTAAAAGGTCAAGCGAGTAAACAGGTGAATGAATAGGTGGTTAGATAATGAAGGAGCTAGTCAAAAGATATTTCGAAGAATTCTCAGCTGTAGAAAGTAATATCAAGAGCTTCAATAATTTTGTCGAATTCAGGTTACAGGTCATTGTCGATGAGTTGAGCGCACAACTCGATCCATCGCTTGGGTTAAAGCTCGGAAAGATTTCTGTCGGAAAACCAATCATAACCGAGGCAGATGGAAGCAAGAAGGATCTGTTTCCCTTCGAGGCCCGTTTGAGGAAGATAACTTATTCTGCCCCTATATTCTTGGAAATTAATCTGCATAGGGGGAACGAGAAGGAATTCTTTAATGCACGTATCTGCGACTTGCCCATCATGGTCAAGAGCAAGTTCTGCCACCTTTCTGGATTGAAAGAACAGGAAATGATCAACAATTATGAGGATCCTGCAGATCCTGGTGGGTATTTTATTCTGAATGGAAATGAAAGAGTTCTTGTCTTGATTGAAGATCTCGCTCCTAATCAGCCATTTGTTGAAAAAGATTCTTCTGGAAACATCTCTGCACGTCTTTTCTCTGAAAGAGGAAGCTACAGGATCCCATTGAATATTACTGAAAATAAGGAAGGTGAGATTCAGATGTCCTTCACCCGTTTCAAGAACCTTCCCGTAATCCCCGTAATCAAGGCACTTGGACTTGTAAGAGATTCTGAAATCTTCGAGGAGATAGGAAAAGAGTATGACAGCTTAATCGTCAACCTGTACTCTTTCTCTAGCCTGCAGAAAGAAGAAGACGCAATAATTTTCCTCGTTGAGCGGATGAATCTCTCTGGAACAAAGCCAGAGATGATAGATAGAGTCACGTCAAGGCTTGATTCATTCCTTCTTCCGCACATCGGCACTGATAAGAACAGCAGAAAAGACAAGGCACGAACCTTGTGCAAGCTTGTGAAGCATCTGCTCCTTGTTTCGAGGGACGGCAGGCCTGTGGATGATAAAGACCACTATCTTAACAAGAGAGTGCGCCTTTCTGGAGATTTGCTTACTGATCTTTTTAGGATAAATCTTTCTATACTTACTAGAGATATGCAGCACACTCTTGAGCGATTCGATAAGAAAAAGAAATTTTATTCCGCAAAAATAATCGTGAAGCCTTCGCTTCTCAGCAGAAGGATTGAAAGTGCGATGGCCACTGGAAGCTGGATTGGCGAAAAGAAAGGAATAACCCAAAATATTCAGAGAACAAATTATCTTGATCTATTCTCTCAGATCCAAAGAGTTGTGAGCCTTCTCCCATCGGAGCAGGAAAACTTCAAGGCAAGAACTTTGCACCCAACACATTACGGAAGGCTCTGTCCAATCGAGACTCCAGAGGGAACTTCTATCGGATTGAGAAAGAATCTCGCGATCTTGGCGAGAATCTCCACTGCGGTTAATGTCGATGAATCTGTCTTGCTTGGAATTTTCGAAGAAGCGGGGATGATGCGCTATGCGAAAAAGGAAAAAGAGAAAGTATCGGAATCTGAATCATCTCCCTCGCGGATATATGATGTATTCCTTAACGGGAAAGTGGTCGGAAAAATCTCTTCTCTGGGTGAATTTGCCTCTCAATTGCGCGAAAGGAGGAGAAGAGGAGAGCTCCCCCTTGAAGGAAGCGTTTACGCTGATGCAGATAAAGAGGCAGTATTTGTTTCGACAGAAGTCGGAAGGGTTCTCAGACCGCTCATAATCTTGAAAGAAGGCAGAAGCCAGCTTGAAGAGAGGCATAAAAAAGAGGTTGAAGCTGGAAGAATGGGATGGAAGGATCTAATCAAGCTTGGGATTGTTGAATTCCTAGATGCTGCGGAGGAAGAGAATTCCCTCGTCGCCTTTACAGAAGCAGATATTTCTCCACTTCATTCTCATCTTGAAGTAGACCCTATAGCACAATTCGGCCTTATTTCCTCTCTGGTTCCTTTCTCTAACTTCTGTCAAAGCGCAAGATTGAACAGAGGAAGCAAGACCCAGAAGCAATCTCTTGGACTTTACACAACGAATTTTCCCGTAAGGCTCGACACAGACATATCTTTGCTTCATTACCCTCAGAAACCCATCGTGCGCAGTTTCGTGCAGGGGACATTGAAACATTACCCTGCAGGACAGAATGTGGTTGTTGCTGTATTGAGTTATGAGGGATATAACATGCAGGATGCGCTTGTAATAAACGCTGGAAGCCTCCAGAGGGGTCTTGCACGAAGCACATATTTCAGGCCTTATGAGACCGAGGAGCTATACTATGCTGGCGGCCTTGCAGATGAGATCACAATCCCTTCTAAAGATGTTGTAGGATACAAGACTGAGAATTCTTATCGCCACCTTGATGATGATGGAATTGCACACAAAGAAGCTTATGCCCGCGAAAATGATGTAGTGATCGGAAAGACATCCCCTCCTAAATTCCTGACAGAGATCGGAGAGATAAGCATGGCAAAAATCAGGAAAGAGAACAGCGTTACAATGAGACAGGAAGAAAAGGGAGTTGTGGACGATGTCTTCATCAGTATCAGTCAGGAAGGAAATAGGATTATCCAGCTTAGAACTAGGGATCCTAGGATTCCAGAAGTAGGAGACAAATTCAGCAGCAGACATGGACAGAAGGGGGTGCTCTCTGCTCTTGTTCCAGAGCAGGATATGCCATACAGCGAAAGAGGGATGAAGCCGGATATACTCTTCTCTCCTCACAGCCTACCTAGCAGAATGACAGTCTCACATCTCATCGAGCTACTCGCAGGCAAAGTAGGAGCATTGAGCGGAAGATTCATTGATGGAACTGCATTCTCCTCAGAAAGAGTAGAGGACCTTGAGAAGGAGCTGAGATCATTCGGATTCAGAGAAGATGGCAAGGAAACCCTTTATGATCCGCGCACTGGAAAGAAGATGGAAGCCAAGATCTACATCGGGAATATGTATTACTTGAAGCTGGAATATATGGTTGCAAACAAGCTCCATGCAAGAAGCTTCGGTCGCGTCACTTTGCTTACACGGCAGCCAGTAGAAGGCAGAAGCAAGGGCGGTGCATTGCGTTTGGGAGAGATGGAGAAGGATGCACTTATCGGACATGGAGCTGCCTTGCTGCTCAAGGAAAGATATGATTCTGACAAGGTAGTAATCTACATATGTGAAAAATGTGATGTGATGGCTATTCATAATTATGCAAAAGAAACAAACACTTGCCCTCTTTGCGGCGAGAGCGCAAATATAGAGCCTGTAGAGGTGAGCTATGCATTCAAGCTTCTGCTTGAGGAGCTGACTTCATTGCATATAATGCCTCGCCTTGAGTTGAAGAGTAAGTATGAGTGAACCCTTTTGGAAAAAGGTTTCATCCAAAAACTCAGCAAAAGAAAAATAAATAAAAGCGAAACGAAAGAAAAATGTCACAGATAATCGTAACCAAACAAGTGAAGGCCATATACTTCACCTTAGTCTCGCCAGAAGAGGTAAAGAAACTTTCGCGAGCGAAGATTGTAACGCCAGAACTTTACGACATGGATGGATATCCTGTAGATGGGGGACTTATGGACCTTCGCCTCGGGGCTATAGATCCTGGAGTAAGATGCAGAACCTGCGCTGGAAAATTAAAGGAATGTTTGGGACACTTTGGCTATATCGAGACTGCAAGGCCAGTCGTTCATATCAAGTACATAGGGATGATAGAGATGTTCCTGAAGGCAACCTGTGAAGAATGCGGAAAGATACTGATGCATAAAGAGGATGCACTAAGGTTAAGGCTTAAGGAAAGGATCGCGAAGGCACGAGTTGCGAAGAAATGCCCTCATTGCAATGCAAAGCAAGGAAAAGTGAAATTTGAAAAGCCATATTCATTCTACATAGACGGAAAGAGAGTTTTCCCTTCAGCTATAAGGAGCATGCTATCCCGCATCAGCAATGAGGACGCAGCGTTGCTTGGAGCGACAAACTGCAGGCCGGAAAACGCCATCCTTACCCTGATTCTTGTTCCGCCAGTTACTGTAAGGCCATCAATCACACTTGAGACAGGAGAGAGAAGTGAAGATGACCTTACTCACAAACTTAGCGACATAGTGAGATCAAATCAGCGTCTATGGGAAAATCTGAATGCAGGAGCGCCAGAGGTGATTATCGAAGACTTGTGGGATTTGCTGCAATATCACGTAGCTACATTCTTTGACAATACTATCTCTCAGGTTCCTCCAGCAAGGCACAGGAGCGGCCAGCCTCTTAAGACTCTCACTGAAAGAATAAAGGGTAAGGAAGGAAGAATAAGGCACAACCTGGCGGGAAAGAGAGTTGATTTCAGCAGCAGAACAGTTGTAAGCTCTGATCCATATCTGAAGATCGATGAGGTTGGAATACCTCTGATGATAGCAACAACACTAACTGTTCCAGAAAAAGTTACAAGCTCTAATATCGAATATTTGAAGCAGTATATACGCAATGGAAAACAGCATCCCGGAGCGAATTACATTGTAAGGCCAGATGGAAGGAAGAAAAGGATAACGGATGATCTTAAAGATGAGCTGATCAATGAACTAGAGATAGGATATGTAGTTGAGCGCCATCTGCGTGATGGAGATGTCCTTCTCTTCAACAGACACCCATCTTTGCACAGGATGAGCTTGATGGCACATTACGCAAAAATCTTGCCTGGAAAAACTTTCCGCCTTAATCCTATTGCAACATTCCCATACAATGCGGATTTTGATGGAGACGAGATGAATATCCACGCTCCGCAGACTGAGGAAGCGCGCAGTGAAGCCATACAGCTTCTCGACATCAAGAATCACCTAGTGACTCCGAAGGATGGAACCAATGTTTTGGGATGCATAGAGGATTCTATCTCCGGAAATTTCATCCTCACTTCTGGAATGCAGATAAATAAGGATGAGGCCATCCAATTGATTGCAGAGACAGGAGCAGAAGTGCCTAAAGAAGCGAAAAGATGGCCGTCTGTTGTCGATGGAAAAGTAATCTTCTCTGCCCTTCTTCCAAAGATCGACCTTAAGATCAAAAGATTGACGATTGAAGACGGAAAGATCATCAAGGGAGTTGTGGATGATGAGTCTATAGGGATTGAGAAAGGAAAGCTTATCCTTGAGATGATGAAGACTTATCCTAAGGAAGAGGTCATCCTCATGCTAGAGCGGATTTTCAGGCTTGGTTGTGGAGTCTTGTCTAGAAGGGGATTTACCGTAGGGCTGGGTGATGTTGTCGTAAACCTTGCCGGCGAGACACAAGAGCTGGTGAAAGACGCGTATAAGAAAGTTGGAGAGATAATTGATAATTTCCATGGAGGAAAGCTTAAGGCCCTTCCAGGAAAGACTCTTGATGAGACGAGGGAGATTGAAATCCAGCAAGCTCTTGATGGGATCAGAAAGAAGATAGCGGGAGTAATTCTTGAGAAGATAAATCGGGAAGAAGAGAAGAATAATCCTGTAAACATCATGATTTTCTCTGGAGCAAGAGGATCGCCAGTCAATAGGGTTCAGATGGGCTCGCTCGTCGGCCAGCAGATCTTATGGGGCAAGAGAATCGAGCTCGGATATAAGAAGAGGACTCTCAGCCATTTCATGCAGGGAGAGCTGATGCCTGCCTCAAGAGGATTTGTCGCAAACAATTTCTACACAGGTCTTGCTCCATATGAATTTTTCTTCTCTGCTATAACTGGAAGAGATAGCCTGATGGATACTGCTTTAAGGACACCAAAGAGCGGATACTTGTACAGGAGACTTGCTAACTCTCTTCAAGATGTAAAAGTAGAATATGATGGGACGATAAGGGATGGAACCTCGAATATCGTGCAGTTCATGTATGGAGATGATGGAATCTCTGTCGACAGGGCGCACTTGAAAGAGAAGATCACACCTGCAGAAGCTATAGGGATAATCACCGCACAGAGCTTTGGAGAGCCATCTACACAGATGACACTGAATGTTTTCCACTTCGCTGGAGTCGCAGAATTCGCAATCACACTCGGACTTCCAAGATTGATTGAGTTGTTCGATGCAAGAAAAGAGCCTACAACTCCAGTCATGGAAGTGTATTTGAAACCAGAATACAATAATGAGGTGGATGCAGAGAGGATAGCTTCAAAGATAAGGGAAGTTACATTGAAAGAGCTCGCATCTGAAATCCAGATTAATTTCACTGAGCTGAAGATAGATGTCAAATTTGATATGAAGGCGATGAAGCAGCACAAGCTCTCTGCCGAGGATGTCGCAGAACAGTTCAAGGATAAAGACTTGAGTGTAAGAGTTACAAAAGAAGGTCTTAGTGTGAAGCTGAAGGGCAAGGCAGATTACAAAGATATCTACAAGATCAAGGGCAAGCTTAGTGGAATAATTGTCTCTGGAGTGAAGGGAGTAAAGGAAGTTCTTCCTCTCAAGCGTGGAGGAGAGAGAGATTACGTCATTCTTACCTACGGAAGCAATCTCGGGGAGGTCTTGAAGATAAAAGAGGTAGATACAAAGAAAACAAGGACTAATAATATCTACGAGGTCGCGAATAATCTTGGGATAGAGGCTGCGAGACAGCTCATCATAGATGAGACTAAGAGCGTTATCGAGAAGCAAGGAATCAGCATTGATGAGAAACACATCAAGCTTATCGCTGATTTGATGACTGCGAATGGAGATGTGCTTGGAGTTACAAGGACTGGGATCATCAAGGAGAAAGGAAGCCTTCTTGCAAAGGCAGCGTTCGAGACTCCGATAAAGCACTTTGTTGCTGCAACATTAAGTGGTGAGAAGGACGTTCTTTCAAGCGTTATCGAGAATGTAATAATCAACCAGCCTGTTCCTGTTGGTACGGGATTGCCAGGCTTGTTTGTGAAAGTAGGAGGAAAGCTTGCCTGATCCTGAATAAGATGGAATTTGATTCTAAGAGAGATATTTATTTTGGACACATGGAGCTCAGAGTGATGGTTAGGGAAGCGCAAGTTGCTCTGGAAGCTGTGAATCCTGAAAATCCTCTTCTTTCTTTGTTTACCATAACTGATAGGGGAGAATATTGGGATTGGAGCTCGTTCAAAGAGTACACAAAGGGCCTATCCCAGGATTTGCGCTTTGATGAATTGATGCTTCTTTACATCGACGATTTGAATGGGGAGGCTGGAAGGATTTCTCTGAATTAGCTCCTTAAAATTAAAATGCCACTCAAAGACCTGCAAAAAAGTTTGAAAGACAAGCCTAAGAAGATAGTCTTTGGCTCTTCCAGAAACCTGAAGCTGATCAAGCTTGATCGTGTGAAAGAGCTATATATTTCGAATAACTGCTCTCCCTCTCTCGGAGAAAAATTGAATCTCTATTCCTCTTTTTCTGCACTTAAGATAGAAATACTTCCATCTACTTCGGAAGAGCTTGCTGTAATCTGTGAAAAAGATTTCCCTGTCTCTGTCATAGGAGTGAGCGCATGATGGCGCGGGCCGGGAGCTCAGAGCGCGGAGCGCGGGGCCGGGAGCGCGGGGCAGAAAACATGAGACAGAATTTAAAAGAAAGCTTTTTAAACAAAATCGCGTTTTAGTGGTCTATAAAAGAGTGCAAAAACTCCACGAGAACGCGAACAGGATAAAAAATTAAAGATGATAAGAAAATTAGTGTTCCAAGATATTCAGTACATAAACCTATTTGAAAGAGTAACCAGGGCAAGGCCTTCGGATTGTTTCACTTATGGGATTTTTCTTATATTCATCGTGCAGGAGGATCAGTTGAGCAGGGCTATCGGGCAGCACGGAGTCAATGCCAAGAAATTGAGCGCTGTCTTGAACCGAAGAGTCAAGGTCATTTCCTATAATGGGAATGAAGTCGAGTTCATCCATTCAATCATCTCTCCTGTAAGGGTCAAAGAGGTCAAGGTCGAGAATGGTGTTGTGAGCATCAGGGCAGGGCCACAGAGCAAAGCCCTGATCATAGGAAAGAACTCCTCTCGGTTGAAGGAGCTGAAGAACATCCTTGAGCGCTACTTTAAGATTGATATGATCAGGGTTATGTAGGGCTTTAAAATTTGTAGATGTGTCTAATTCTGTCTAAAATAGGTCATCTCCTTATAACAATTAGAGGTACATAAAGTTCTTCACTAGAAGTCCCTCCATGGTCTCCTATATGATAATGATCTCTCTTTTGGTATATTGGGTCGTCATAAATTCCATAATGGTCCTTCATTATTAAAATGTAATCTCCTATTCTATTTTTAAATTCGTCATGGGTATTAGATATTCCGAAATATCCTTTACTTAGTAATTCTCCGCTTTTAAATAGCTCACAGCAATGTTTTAATCTGGTATTCACATATCTTTCAAATTCCTTTTGTTCCGAAGGTCTTACATACGCATAAGCGAATCTATGCTCCCCGCATAAAGGCATTACTAAGGTTTCCTTTAATTCTGGATGGTCTCTCATATTAATTCTCTTTGTTGGATGGACATCGGTTATTCCATGATCGGCGGTTATGATTATTGTAGTCTTAGTCCCCTCAATTGATTTTATAAAAAAATCCAGTTTCTTAGACAATTTTTTAAAATGCCTTAGGACTTTTTTATTTGTGCTCCCATTCTTATGGCACAGAGAATCGTGTTCTGGGTAGTACGCGAATATAAATTTTCTTTGACTATTTGAGTTAATGATAGTTTTGATTGCCCTAAAATAACCACCCATTTTATTATATCCCATCCGTTTTGCCTTTCCCGCAGCAGCTACTGTAAAATCTGAATTTAGAATTTTATTTCCTTGGACAACATAAGTCTTTACTTTTAGCCTATCTGAAACGGGTTTAATGTTAAATACATCTTTTAACTTGATTAACTTCCCGAGATTTGATCCTCCTTTAAGTCTGGGAATAAATGGGAGTGGGATTATCTGGCTTCCAAATTCTCTTAGATACATAAACCAGCCCGTCATTCCATGTTCTTGGGGAGAAAGCCCCGTCATTAATGTAGGGATAGCTGCGCTAGTGCTGCTAGGAAAAACACTAGTCATTCTTCCTCTGGTGTTTTTGTTGAATGCAGTTCCTTTACCATTTTTCATTAAGAAATCATAACCCAGTCCGTCTATTAACATTAGAACTATATTCTTTGAATCCTTCAATTCAGAAGGATTTAATTTACTTAATGATTTATACTTTGATCGCCCGCCCATGGCGTTTTCAATTGAGGCAACCAGATTTATAAGGCCCCCCCCGTGATAATTGGGTTTGTTCATATACTGGCAAACTGGAACGTCTTTATTAACCTAACCACCTTAACCTTTCTTCCCCCGATTTTTCCCAAAAGGTTTATAAATTCCCTTCTGGAAGTTTATATATCATACGTATTATACGTGATACTTATCATCCTCTTAGGAATTAAGATGGGACTTTACTCTGCATTAAAAATGAAGAAGAACAGGAGCAAGCTTAGATGGAACTCTAAAAAGTATTCCAAGCGCATCCTGAAACTTAAGGCCCGCTATGATCCTCTCAAAGGAGCCTCACAGGCACGCGGCATCGTTCTGGCAAAGTTCCAGGTTGAGGCAAAGCAGCCAAATTCTGCGATGAGAAAGTGTGTGCGTGTCCAGCTGGCAAAGAATAACAAGCTTATCCCTGCATTCGTGCCGGGGAACGAGGCTATCAAACTCATCGATGAGCACGATGAAGTTGTTGTAGAAGCCATCGGTGGAAACAAGGGAAGAGCAAAGGGGGACATCCCTGGAATCAGATACCAGGTGATAAAGGTGAATGATCAATCTCTTGATGCGCTTTTGAAGGGTAAAATCGAAAAAGGAAGAAAATAAGATTTTAGAAAAAATGAAAATATTCGATCTATGGGACATATCTGAGGTGAAGGTAGAAGATCCGGGATTGCGCCGCTATATCTCTCTTGATGCGAGGCTGATGCCAAAGTCACATGGAAGAGAGCGACATGGATTTTCTAAAGGACGCATCAGCATCATTGAAAGACTGATAAATAAGACCCAGATTCCAGGGCACAGGGGAAAGAAGCATAAGATTATGACAAACAGCACTGGGAAATTTTCCTCTCGTGCCAAAGATGTCATCGAAGCATTCAAGATAATTGAAAAGCAGACAAATCAGAATCCTATTGCAGTACTTGTAAAGGCTATAGAGAACGCTGCTTTCTCTGATGAAACAACCACTATTGAATATGGTGGAGCAAGATACTTGCAGGCAGTGGATACTTCACCTACAAGAAGATTGAACGCTGCCCTGCGCAACTTGTCACATGGTGCTTCTGACAAGGCTTTCAGGAAGAGGATTGGATTTCCAGAAGCTCTTGCAACAGAGCTGATTGCGGCAAGCACCAATGATGCGGCAAAGAGTTTCGCGGTCTCCAAGAAGAATGAGATGACAAGGCAGTCTGATGCTGCGAGGTAAAGACAGCGAAAAGTTTATATATTATAATATATTATAATTCTTACGATGGGGAAGGTCTTCGAAGTCAAGGTCAGGAGAGTTGGAACGTCTCTCGGACTGCTTATCCCTAAAGAGATTGCTGAGAAAGAAAAAATAAAGGAAGGTGAAAAAGTAGAGGTAGGTTTGCTTAAAAAAAGAAAGTTAGAACTGATAGAAAGGGCTTTTGGAATTGCCAAGGGTGCGAAGCCTTTCAAGAGGGAGAGAGTAGATAGACTGGGAGAGTATTAGATAAACAAACACAATTCAAATGTTATTGGACACTTCTGCTTGGATTGAATTTTTTATTAAAAGTGATAAAGGAGCAAAGGTTAAGGATGTCCTAAGGAGGGAGAGATGTTATACAGGTATTGTAACTATCTCAGAAATTTCTAATTGGGCTATGAAGCAAAATGTGCCCCATGAGGAGCTGATAGCAATAGTAACACAAGCAACTCATGTGCTTCCGTTAAATCTGAGCATAGCAAGATTAGCGGGTGGACTGAACTATAAAAGGAAAAAAGTCGTAAAGAACTGGGGAATGATTGACTCCATGATACTCGCAACCGCACTTACTTACAGTCTAAAAATTTTAACAAAGGATTCACATTTTGGAGATTTGGATAATGCAGAAATGCTTTGAATGCAATAGTCAGATGCTGTGTGATAAGGATTGAGTCCAAATTACTTTTCCGCGAAATCGTAGATTAACAGAAACGTTTTTAAAACATCCTGCTTATCCTTTTTTAATTCTCGGAGGCTTCGCACGGAACGCGCTTGTTCCGGCGCGCCGGACCCTGTCCGTGCGTTCAAAAATGGCTTTTCGCGAGTGAGCAGAGCGAAAATAAAGATGGCAGATAATCAAGTAGAAGAAATTGTGCGCCTGATGAAGCAGCCACAATACATCAGGAATATCGGCATAGTCGCGCACATCGACCATGGCAAGACTACAATGACTGACTCTCTCCTTGCGGGAGCCGGAATGATCTCTGAAGAGCTCGCGGGACAGCTTCTTGTAACTGATTTTCATGCTGATGAGAAAGAAAGAGGGATTACGATAGATTCTGCAAGCGTGAATATGATCCACGAGGTTGCTGGCAAGAGGTACTTGATCAATCTGATTGATACTCCGGGACATGTTGATTTTGGTGGAGAAGTGACGAGGGCAATGAGGGCAACAGATGGCGCTGTTGTACTTGTGGATGCTGTAGAGGGGATGATGCCACAGACAGAGACCGTGCTTAGGCAAGCGCTGAAGGAGAGAGTGAAACCGGTTCTTTTCATCAATAAAGTGGATCGTTTGATACGGGAGCTTAAGCTCACACCAGAGGGAATGCAGAATAAATTTCTCAAGATCATTGAAGAAGTCAATGTTTATATCAGCGGTCTTGTGCCAGAGGAATTCAAAGATGAATGGCATCTCAGCGTTCAGGAAGGAAGTGTTTGTTTTGGCTCTGCGATACACAAATGGGCAATGTCTTTCCCATTCATGAAAGCGAACAATCTTTCCTTCGCCGATATCTTGCGCGCTTACGAAGAAGGGAATAGCAAGGAATTGAGCAAGAGGGCCCCTTTGCATCGCGTCATCCTAAACATGGTTGTAAGCCATCTTCCAAATCCTGCACAGGCACAGGAATACAGGATCAGAAAAATATGGCCTGGCGATCTCGAATCTGATC
>Ga0209211_10001848_pt1 | contig 38241 bp, 41 predicted proteins | sample RifGroA2_FD_183992 | JGI IMG/M metagenome (GOLD analysis project Ga0209211, IMG submission 183992) | Groundwater microbial communities from Rifle, Colorado, USA - Groundwater A2 (SPAdes) (version 2) | ecosystem: Environmental > Aquatic > Deep subsurface > Groundwater | place: Rifle, Colorado...
CATCGCGGGATCTCTTGGACTGCACGGCAATGTGCGGATGCAGTACATAAGGCCTGAAATAATAGGCCTTGTGCTGGGGTCCTTTTTAATGGCATTGCACAGAAAGGAATTCAGGGCCACTGCAGGCAGTTCTCCTCTTCTGAGGTTTTTCGTCGGTATCCTGCTCGTCATAGGCTGTTCGGTCTTTATCGGCTGCCCGGTAAAAATGGTGTTTAGAATATCTGCGGGGGACATTACTGCAATCGCGGGACTGTTCGGGCTTGTTGCCGGTGTTTTTATAGGGTTAAAGTTTCTTGAAGGCGGGTTCAGCCTTGGCAGACCTGCAGAGATGCCAAGGGCAAACGGCTTTTTGATGCCTGCATTTATGGTCTTTCTTTTTGCGCTGTTACTGTTAAAGCCTGATTTTATACCATTGAGCAGTAAGGGCTCAGGGGCGCAGTATGCCCCTGTATATTTGTCTCTCGGCGCTGCGCTCGTTGTCGGCGCCCTGGCACAGGCAACAGGGTTCTGTATAACAGGCGGGATAGCGAGGATCTTCCTCTGGGGACCCAAAGAGGTCATTGGATGTCCGAAATCCACAGGGCTTCTTATAAGTATCGCCTCATTTTTCCTGTTTGCCTTGATAACAAGCATCCTTACCGGCCAGTTTTCTCCCGGACTTCATGGTCAGCCGAGTTCAAATGACAGTTACGGCTGGAGTTTTCTGGGGATGCTTATGGTCGGCTTTGGTTCTGTTCTCATCAAGGGATGTCCTCTCAGGCAATTGATATTATCAGGACAGGGTGACGGAGACGCGGGTGTTGCTGTCCTCGGCATGTTTGCCGGCGCTGCAATTGTTCAGAACTGGGGGCTCGGAGGTAATGCTGCTGGTACTCCCTATGAAGGACAGGTTGCAGTTCTTTTTGGCATATGTATGCTCTTTATCATAGGGCTTGGATACAGGAGAAGGGACATGGGATTTGCGCCTGAGTTCCAGACAGGACTGGATTAAAGGAAAATGAGAGATAGAAAAATCAGGAGCGAAGATTGCCAGGTCCACGGAACGCCTTCACGTGCTGCAAATAGGGCGCTCTTTTTCATGATACTGGCCTCACTTTCGTTGATAACCTGGCATGTATGGGTATACGGACCAACCGCGAAGACTGCGTCCCCTGAATTATTGCAAAGGTCATTCCCGGTGCTCCTGGGAAGTGAGATGTGGGATTTAGCGTTTAACCGGCGTGGTATTGTTGCGGAGTTATGGGATGTTTTTCCATATTTCATAGTCGGGATACTTCTTGCCGGATATCTTAGAACTTATAAGGTTGCTGTTAAGCTTCAAAATGCCCTTAAACGGCATGGCATATTAAGTGTTTTTTTTGCATCTCTTGTTGGCATGATAACGCCCCTGTGCGCGTGCGGGACCCTCACCACAGCGATAAGCCTTCTGTTTGCACGCTTTCCACTCGCCCCTGTTATGGCCCTTCTTATTACTTCCCCATTGTTAAGCCCTTCCACCTATCTGCTGACCCTTAATGATCTGGGACCTGAATGGACAGTGATCAGGACGGTTGCGGCCTTTTCAATGGGCATGTTCGCCGGAGTTATTACCCACCTGCTCAGGGACAAGGGCTTCCAAACAAGCAGCATATTTATTGAAGGGGCGGTCCCAAGGGGAGACTTTCATGATGAAGCTTATCCGGATGAACGCCTGAGGTGCAACTGTAAAGAGAAGTTCGGTAACCGGGTGGCGGCCAGGACAAAGAACCTGTTCGTTGTCTTCCTGGCAAAGTCCTCTGAGATGCTTTGGCTGGTGGGTAAATATGTTCTCGTGGGAGTCGCCATAGGCTCTATTGTCGAGAGATACATGCCTTATGAATGGATTTACAGGCTGTTCGGACAAAAAGATATGCTCAGTATCGTATGGGTCACGCTCGGGTCAGTCCCAATGTTCCTGCACCAGATCAGTGCGTCGAGTATCCTCTACCACATAAAGAGCTCTCTTAACGGCACACTTGACGGTGGAGCAGCACTCGCTTTTATGATAGGCGGACCGGTTACAGCTATGCCCACCATGATAATGTTCTGGACGATATTCAAAAAGAGGGTCTTCTTTCTCTATTTGTCCGTATGTGTTGTAGGCACGATCATGATCTCTTATGCGTTTCAATTTCTTATTTTTGTTCCATATGTTGATGCAGGCAACCCCCTGTTAAAGGACGTCAGGTCAATATCCGGGGGGGGCGCAGCCATTATTAACAAGCAAAACAAGCAGGTGCGGATCGTTATGGATCCGGACAATAAAGGCATGATAGCGACCTATAATAATGACCTGAAAGGAGAGGGCGGCATTGTATTTGATTCCGGCTTCGGGCGGTTCATGGATAGTTCTGCAAGCAAGTATGACAACCAGAGGTACGTAAATAATATTGCTGAATGGCTGGCAGAAAATAACAGTTCGCCGGTAAAGAAAAGCATACTCATTTATAATACTTACACCCGATCCGGCCTGGACAGGAATGCCTTTAGCAGGAATGCCCTGAAGGCCCTCGGGGAAAAAGGGTTTGCAGTCAGAATAACAGACAGACAGGAGACCCCTGAGGTCTCTGAACGGGTGCTTGGAGAATATGGACAGCTGTGGATATTGTTTGGAGAGTCGGGTCCGGGGCGGCTTTTTTCAAAGGCCGAGATAGAGAATATTTCGAGGTTCAGCAGTGATGGAAAGAGCATGCTGCTTGTGGCTGGGAAACATCGGGAAGGCGCCAATGATCTGGCCGCAGCGAACCAGTTGTCCTCAAGGTATGGTGTCATATTCTCCGGCTTTGTTGAAAATAAAGACGAACTCCATGCGTCCACGGCGTCTCATTTTTTAAATAGGACGTCAGGGGTCCTTGGGAGAATTTTGAAGCTTGTGAATAAGGCATAAAGGAGGATTATGAAAACGGAGATACTGGATTTTCAGAAGCTGAAGAAGTTTAACGATGAAAAGCGTCACATGGAAACAATATGGGCTGACGAGCAGTCAACGATCAAGCTCATATGCCTGAAGCCGGGGCAGGAGATTACAACCCATACCCATCATGGCAACCATACCTGGGTCGTCCTTGAGGGGAGCGGTGAATTCCTCTCATCCGATAAGGACACACAGGCCATTGATGCCGGTAAGATCGTTATTGTCCCTGCGCTTGTTGACCACGGGGTGCGCAATTCTTCAAAGGACAACCTTGTCCTTGCATCCATTTCAGTCGCGGGTGACTGATATGCCGGGACTCAACAGGTTTTACAGGAATCCCGATGCAATGTGGCGTGAAGAGGACGGCCCAAAGGAGCTTGTCCTGCAAGGGCTTGAACAGGACAGGGACGTGGCTGATATCGGGACTTCAATTGTGCTTATGAACGGGACTATCCACTCCCTTAATATATTGGGCACCGAGATATGGAAGTTGTGCGACGGGAAGATGCTCGATGAGATTGTGTCTGCGCTGAAGGACATCTTTGATGTTGAACAGGCAATACTTGAAGCGGACGTTAATTCATTTTTGGCTGAAATGAAAGGGCTTGGACTTGTATATGAAAAGTGATTGGTACGCGTCATCTCCGGTAACGATTAACTGGGCCGTAACAAATAAATGCAACTTCTGCTGTAGGCATTGTTACAGCAGGTCTGATGCAAGCGAGGAACCCGAGAAACAGGTCCTGCTGGACATAGTCAAAAAACTCTCTGAGGCAGGCGTCTTTTCTCTCAATTTCGGCGGGGGAGAGCCGCTTCTAAGGAAGGACCTTCTGGAGATCGCTTCTTATGCTTCACAACTTGGGATAGCGGTCTCAATGAACAGCAACGGTTTCCTTATCGATGAAAAGACAGCAGTAGAGCTGAGAAAGGCCGGCTTCAAAAAGGTGGGGATAAGCATAGACAGCCCAAGGCCTGAAACGCATGACGAGTTCAGGGGTGTCAGGGGTTGCTATCAAAAGGCCGTTGCCGCGCTGAGGCATCTGAAGGCAGCGGGCATTGAGACGTCCATTTCATCTGTTATTTGCAGGATCAATATCAAAGACATTGGCGGCCTGATAGCCCTTGCCCGGTCTCTTGAGGTCAGTTATCTTAATTTTCACAATTTTAAGTGTTCAGGCCTTGGCTTTACGAACAAGGATGAGCTCGATCTTACGCCGGAGGAATGGAAGGAGTTTTACATATATGTGGCAGGGCAGAAGGCCCTGATCAAAGACCTGCATATTTCCCTGGAAGACCCGATTATAGCCTCCCTTGGACATAAGGACAGCAATGCCCTTGTTAAAGGCAGCGTCTGCGGAAAACTCTCCCTTAATATTAAATCAAACGGAGATATTACCCCCTGCGGTTTTATCCCTATTGTCGTAGGGAATATCATCAGTGACGACCTTAAGAAGATCTGGAACAACTCCCCTGTCCTGAATAAAATGAGGGGCAAGACGCCTAAAGGCAAATGCGTAAGCTGCGACCATTATTCGGATTGCCTTGGTGGCTGTACTGCAAGGGCCCTTGCACTTACAGGTGATATGGAGAACCCGGACCCTCATTGCTGGTGGAACGGTGACGCTTAAAGAATTCAGTACCCCGATTAGGGTCTATTGGGATTTGGAAAATAGGGACAGACCCCATTTTCCCAGTGAAAAAATGGGGTCTGTCCCTATTTTCTCTCGCATATGCAAGGAGCTTATTGATATTAAGATCCTGAATCTCAACCTTCTGGACCAGGGTGCTTCCATCAGTGAAGAATGTCTTGGAATTTTGGAGAGTCTAAAGGATACGCATATGGCAATCTCTCTGACTGCATCGGCTTCAGCCCTGGACAAGCAGTTGATAAGTCGCCTGGCGGTACTGAATGTTAGGGCTCTTTTTGCAGTGGCTGGTTCACTTGATGATCTGCGATTCCCTCTGGATGTTATTCAAAGGCATAAAAGCGCGGGCCTCTCTTTTGGAATAAGCTTCAGCGTTAACAGGGACAATTACACAGACCTGCCGGAGGTATTGACCCTCTGCCTGGATAGTGAAATGGACTATCTGGTAATTCCGATGCAGAGGCTTATGGAAGAGGGAGAATGTTTTTATATTACAAAAAAAGAAAGGGAGGGGCTTGAGCTCAGACTGCGCGGGATTGATAAACCGGAAAGAATGAAGGTCATCATCAACGATCCCTTTTTGTGGAGCGTGTTTTTCCCGGAAGTCCAATATCCTGAGTGCGGTTGCCAGGCCGCAAACAGCATGTTATATATTTCACGCGGGCTTGATGTTTATCCGTGTCCTGCCATGCCTCTAAAGTTGGGAGACCTGAGAAAAACCACACTGAGTGAGATAATCTCCTCTGCTGAGAAAAGTGAGTTCAGGAGGCTGATAAATACAACCCCTGAGGGATGCCGTGACTGTAAGAAGCTGCCCCAATGCCTTGGGGGGTGCAGGGGCAGGACATATGCCTTGAAGGGATCTGCAAATGAGCCTGACCCGGCTTGTGGGTAGTTGACTGTAATGTAGCGCAGTCTGATATATTAATAAATAAAAGCATTTAAAAACAGGAGGTTTCTGAAATGTCTTCGCAACTTAGAACGTTAGCATTTTTCTTTATTGGTGCTGCACTGATAATTGCCGCTTCGCTGTTCTCGGTATCCGGCTTTTCAAAGTCGGTCGCAACTGTTGACGGAGAAAAGATAAGCAAGGATGAATTTAAAAAGGCCCTGAGTCTGCGTGTCGGGATGCACAAGGCAAGGGGTGTCTCTGTTGGTGATGATGCGCTGAAAAGGGCGGTGCTGAACGACTTTATTGATAATATCCTTATACTTAAAGAGGCAAAGAAAAGGGGTGTGTCCGTAAGTGATAACGAGGTCAATGGAATTGTTGAGTCCATTAAAAAGGGGGCACCGGCAGGAGAGTTTGAAAAACAGCTGAAAGACCAGAACCTGCCCTATGCAGATTTTGTAAAAAGGGTCAGGAATGACATGATTGTTGAGAAATTCGAGAGGAGTCTGGTGGGGATGGATTCTGTTACCGACGATGACCTGAAAAGGTTTTATGATTCAGGTTATAAACCCGTAACTTCTCCTGAAAGGACACAACTGAGGTTGATAGAGTTTAAGGCAAGGGAAGATGCTGAAAGAGTAACTGAAGATATGAAGAAAAAATCTATTCCTTTTGACAGGATGGCTGAAACACTAAAGAACAGGAAGGACGGTTCAATTATAGTCAGCTTTTCCGGATGGGTACAGTCTGATGTCTTTTCGCCCCAGGTGGCAGAGGCTATAAGGGGCATAAGGAAGGGCGGTTATGGCGGCCCCATTCAGGGTAAGGACGGATGGTATATCATAAAGGTTGAAGACAGGAAAGAAGCTGCGGTCGCTTCATTTGAAGAGTCAAAGGACCAGTTAAAAGTTATTGCCCTTGAACAAAAGCAGAGGGCAGCCCTGCAGAGGTGGATTGAAAATCAGAGGGCCTCTGCGAAAATAACTATAAATGAAAAGGCAATGTAAAAACCAAAAAATACAGGCTGGCGTATCCGTACTTTTACGTTTTGCTTTTTGCGCCCTGACCTGTTTTTTGTTGTTTGTCCTTTTTTCGCGCGCTCCTTATGTACAGGCCGCAGAAGAAAAATCGTGCCGTGATTGCCATTCCACTCTTTCAAATGATCATGAAAGGCATTTTTCGTTGCCAATCCGTTTTGCTGAATACGGGAACGCGTCTTCAATGAACATTACAGCCGGATATTCCTATAATTGCGGTTCCTGCCACCCTCTCGACTCCACCAGACACAGGGACGGAAAGCTTGATATTGAACTTGCAGGGCCTTCGTCAAGAGGGCTAAAGGCTTTAACTAAAAATGGCGTCTTTGACCCTGTTGCAAAGACCTGTCTGAATGTATATTGTCATTATTCCAAGCCGACCCCGGCCTGGGGAAAAAAGTTTGACACCACCAGGAGGTGTCAATCATGTCATGACACTCCTCCTTCTTCTGACGCGCATTTTAGTGTCGGACAGGGCACCGGACATTTGCTCGGCATACACTGGGATTCAACCGGAGGACACGGCAAAGACGCCAGAAAAGAATTTATGATGGGGTGCAATACCTGTCATTATGCTGTTATTGCAAAGGAAGATACTACATTCACACATCTTACCAAGGGCAAACAGGGTATTTTTTCGTGCAACAGGTGTCACCCCCCCGAACCCGGTGAAATCAAAGACTACAGCCTCCATGCTAACGGAAGGCCCGACATTATTTTCACTCCCACAAAGCTCCGTTCCAAGGCGCAGCTTTTGTTTGAGGTGAAAGGCTGGAACAGGGTCATAGAAAAAGGCTCCAAAGGGGCATATGACGAAACTTCAGCCCCGCTTAACACAGCCTCATATAATCGCGAAACTAAGACTTGCACTAATGTAGCGTGTCATTTAGGAACACCCGTCAGATGGAACGAAAAGGTCATATGTTCCTCCTGCCATAAGGGCTATTAATCCCGCAAACTGCTTTCCGGCTATTTAGGCGGCATTGTTTGATTGTTTGTTTTGTTGTGGCTCTGTGGTTGTTGCTGCTGGGGCGTTCTTGGCGCTGGTGTTTTAGAGCCCGGTGTTGTGGGCGCAGGGGTTGTTGCTTTTGGGGCCGCAGGCTGTACGGGTACTGCGGGCACTGTTATTATTGTCGGGGGCGTCAGGGCTGCGGGGGCTTGCGGAGTGTAAGCGGGTTGGCTTCCCCCTCTGGTAAAAGGCTGAGGCGGCCTGCGAGTATGTCCTCCTCCTGCTGTTGCAGGCGCAATTTTTTTGTCCTGAGATGCTGCTTTTTTCAGTACTATCTCATTCCCATTCCTGACCATAACAGCCTTTTCATGATCAATTTCTTTAAGGGTATACCCGCTCAAAGTATCACCAATCTTTAGTGTCCTGCTTCGCTTCCCTCCGCCGGGGGTGGTGTAAGGCGTTTTCCTGTCATCTATAAAGGCGAGTTTTACGTCATCTGTTACCATGGTCCCGTAAAGGATAAAATCAGGAGGCGGCAGTTTTTCCTCAGGTTTCTGGACTACGATTTTTGGGATATGTCTGTCGGGATGAAACAGGTTGTTTTCAGCGATCAGTTTATATTCCTGGGGGACAAGTGCAGGTTCCTCTTCCTCCTCAGGTTCGCTTTCATCCGTCTTTTCGACCGTTACTTTGGGATTAAACGTCGCCCTGTTCTTCAGCCTTGGTTCCAGCTTGAAATGCACGAATATTAAAGTGATCGTGATAAGAATAATATTCAGTATGTTAAGGTTTTTCAGTAATTGTTTAAACACTCTGTTATTTCCCCTTCATCATTGCCGAAACATCGAGCCTGACTGTCATTTCCCTTGGGGCTTTGAGGTCGTTGACTCTTATGTCCAGGTTATTTATCTTGTAATAAGGAGATTTGGATTCTATCCCGAACAGTATGGCAGTCAGTACTGAAGTGTCCTGCACAATCATGTCCATGCCGATGCTCACTATTTTATAATTGCCCCTGGTCTCTGATTTGTTTACGCGTTCAGTGGTTATATTTCCGCCATTGGATGATACAACCTCTTTTACAGTATTCTGAAGGTTTGCAGCCGCAAGAGCAGGTCCCTGCCATTCCGGCAGCCTGGCCTCTTCGTTTTTAAGCTCTTCTTTCAGTTCGACTAACTCTTTTGCCAGGTTGCCCTTTTGCGCTACCAGCGTGGCATATTTATTAAGGGTCCGTTCTTTTACAAACCGGGCCTCCTTTATTTCCGACATCCTCTCGATCACGTTTCGATAGCCGTAATCATAGGCTGTAAGCCCGACCAGGATAAGGCAGACAATAATCAAAGGTACTAATTTTTTTTTCGGAGTTTCCATATTATTTTTCTTCTATTTTTGCCTTAATGGCAAACCTGTCCATGTCCATTCTAGCATCCCGCATGGTCGGGGACGCAAATTCGACGTTCACAAAATATTTTGATGCCTCTATTTTTGGAATAAGCTTTGTGGCGGCTTCCGAGTATCCATAAAGCTCAACGTTGTCTTCTGCAATCCGTGTCCTGTTGATCCATGTATCCTCAGGGATTATCTTTGTAAGCTCCTTCAGGAGGATTATACGCCTTGTCTCATTTATATGAAAATCTTCAATAAGGGAGATTTTGTCTTCCATTGTCCCTATCTCCTGCTTGATTTTTTCAACGGACATGGCCTCTTTTTTTATTTCATTTATTTTTTTGTCCATGGAGCCTGCAAGTTCCTTCTCCTGCCAGAGGGGGGCCACTGAGAAAACAGCGAGCAGGACCATAAACAAGGCTGCAATCACGGCGCTGAGGACATAACTCTTTTTTGGGACTACCCGTATCCCCTGGGAAAGAAGGTTTAATGCGTTCGCGTCCGGCCACAGCGCTTCGAGGGCACCTCCGAGTGCATGAATATGGATGTCCTTTTTGTCTGCGATGCCTTTTATACCAAAGCTCATTTCGTCAATAAAACGTGTTGATGGAAGTTTGACCCTCAAGGCCTCTTTCATCCGCGCGTCAGGGGCCCTGAAGTAAACTAACAGTAAAGGGGATACCCCGTCTTTTTTCAGGCGATCTGTGTTTGAGCTTATTATTTTATCCACAGTCGAGGTCTTTGTCTCGGTTTGGATATCAGAACCAAACACTTTTCGGACCATTCCGTTAACAATGACAGAGGTTTCAATGTAATTGTCCGCGATCTCCAGCAGAAGTTTTGTCCTGTCCCTGTTCCTGTCCGAGAAATTTTGGAGGGTGCAGAGCGCAGAGGGATTCGAGGTCAGCCTGTTTACAATATATCCATTACTTTTCAGTGTGTCAAGATAGTCTTTTACAGTATCGGTTTTTGTAACTGACAGAATGAACTGTATCTTTCCTTCAGATATACCGTACGACCTGTAATCAAAAAAAACCTCATCAGAACTGAAAGGTGTCAACCTGTCCATTTCATACTGGATTGAAGCGGAGAGGTCGTCTCCTACAGAGGCAGGAAACTCAGAGGCCCTGGTGATGGTCCATCCCTTTGGTATGCAAAGTGTAACAGGAGCGGTCCGCAGGCCTTTTTCATCCATGAACATTTTAAGCGCCGAGGCGACTTCATTCGCGTCCGGGTAGTCGCCCTGCTTGAAGTTGTAAGTTTTAAGGTGCAGTATTTTATAGCCGGAAAGAAATCTCTTTGCGTAGACAATAGACAGGCCGCCTTTCTCAAGGCTTATTGAGATGCATGTGGCAGGCGCTATAGGATCGTCTGCAAGGCTTAAGGTCAGCATCCTTACAGCGGAGAGAGCCAGTCCCTTGAGCTTCTGCACTGCAGGGATGGAGAGCCATTGGCTTATTGGAATGGACTTTATCATTGAGATGTAACAGGGGCAAGGCTTTTCCAGTACAGGATATTGTACTTTTTGTTGCTGTCAATCCTTACCACAGCTTTTGTTCCATATCCTGAAGGTTTGTCGCCGTTCCTGGCTGATACCTCTATTGTGAATACATTTGAACTCTTGCCTGTTGTAATATATGGTCCGCTCTCAGCTCCCTGGGGTGTTTTTTCTTGCTGATCCAGTCCTTTTCTTCCTTCAATTATAGACGTCACGCTTTCTTCAGACATACCCGGAATTGACCTGAGGACCTCTTCGGGAGCAGTCTCTATGTTGACTCTTGCGTCTTTTGAAAAGACGGTCAAAGAATCTATAAGACCCTTTTTCTTGCCTTCAATTCCATACAGAAGTTCGCTTGTCATGCCTTTGACCAGCAAAAGTTCTTCAAGCGAATCAAAGTCTCCGTTTTTGGCTTTATAAGGTCTGGGAAGGGACATGTAATAATCGTTTTCTGCTCCGTGAAGTCTGACCAGATCTTCGTCAGGATCGCGCCAGTCGAGTATTGAATCCACGATTGTATCTGCGGCTTCGTCCTCAAGCTCCATATTTGACAGCAATCCTCTTAATAATATCTCATTTCCCTTGTTTATATCAATCTTGCCGCCTTCATCTGTTATCCTGACGTAATACTCACTATCTCCGATGGTTTCGGTATAAACCGTGCCGTCTATGCTCCAGTAATCTTCTTCGATTATCTCTGCAGTTGTGGACCTGCCGACCTTCTGAAACCTGTAAAGAAGCTCCATTATCGCGTGCTGGACACCTGCCTCTGAGATGAAGTCCCTTTTAACGGCCTCATTATAGGCAAGCGTAGAGAAAGCATTGGTCCTTACTGCCAGGGAGAATGCCATTACAATAACTATCATGATTGTCAGTATCCATATGACCATCAAGAGTGCGATCCCTGATTCTGCTCCGTTATTGTTGTCAGGTTTTGACATTATCATTTAATAATCGTAAGGCCCTTTTTGATGGAGGCCGCAACCCTTACAGGTATAATAATGGTGTCTTCAATCCTGTCCCTGGAGATATGGAGCTGTATCTTTTCGGGCACGGACTCTTCATCCTCCCATGTCTCAATCCATTCGCCCTCTTCCTCATCAAACTCTTTCTTGAAGAACTTGAATGATATTTCAGTAAAGCCGTCAAAGAGTTTCAGTGTGTCGTCTTTGCCGGACTCTGTAACAACGTCCGGTATCTCGGGGGACTCTTCGGTCTCTCCGACCATCTGTGTTTCGGTCAGGTACAGGGCCTTTTCGCTGTTTTGCCCGGTGGCCACTTTGTACGTAACCATTACGTACCCCCGCTGCCTTCCGAGCACGGAATAGTTTGACGGGAACTGGAGGGTGTCCTGTTCCCCTGTAAATCTGTATTTCTTTTCGCCCTCGATCGAAGAACTCACAGGCAATAAAGACTGTATTTGAGAATCAATTATCCTCATTGAGGCCCTTGTCCTCTCCAGGAAGGCAATCTTTTTTTCTCCTGAATCAACAGAGCGGTTGGCGAGCCTCATGGCGCCGAAAATGATAACAAAGATCAGGCTAAGAATAGTTATCGAAATCAGGAGCTCCAGTAATGTAAAACCGTCTGATTTCCTGCTTTTTGCGGGGTCTTTATAGATCATTTTTATTAACGAGCTTATAGGTGCTGAGAGTTATATTGTGCTGTTTTTGGCCGTCTTTCCACTGCATGTTAAGGGTCACTTCGAAGAGATCGAAGTCCAGGTCCTGGGTGCGGTCTTCTTTTGCAGGCTTGACCTCTATGTTTACAGTGTAATTTTCATCTTTGACATCTGAAGTGGAGCCTTCAACCAGTTTTTTATCGTCCTCAAGCACTTCCCTAAGCTTTTCAGCGGCCTTCATCTCCGCCTGCAAATATCCTTCAGAGACGGCTATAGATCTGAGAGAGGACGAAAATAACTGTATAACTACAACGATAGCTATCGCTAGAATGGTAAGGGACACCATGATCTCAAGAAGCGTAAAGCCGTCAGCGCCGCTTGTGTATGAGCTTGAATCCCTTTTGAATAAATTGATTTTGTCCATCTGTCCTTTATCAGTGAACCCCTGAGCAGAACGATTATTTATGCTGATCATCCCCAATCACCACAGAGCCGACTATGGGGTCAACCTTAAGACGTACCTCTGCTTTTTTTGAAGTGAGAATTATAGTACCGCCAGAGACCCCGCCTTCAGGGAAGAATACCACCTGCCATTTGCCTTTGTTTATTTCTCCCTGCACAGGGTCTGTAATCATGAGAGTTACGTCCTCCGGCAGTTGTTTCCCTCCCTGGCCGACTAGCCCGTATTGCCGCGCTTCGATGTCAAACTCGATGGTCTGCTGTTCGCCCTTAAGGTAAGTGAGGGCCTTTGCATTCCTTAGAGCGGCTGACATTTCCCTTGCTGCTGCATGCAATTTATTGGAAGACAGCCTGGACGCAAAATTTATTGAGACGATAGCGAGCATAAGGAGCATGAGGAATATGACTATTGTAAGCTCAATAAGCGTAAAGCCATATTTTGCGCCAATGAAATTTTTCCTGAATTCAACACTCATAATTCATGACTCATAACTCATAACTGCCTTTAAAACGGCATATCTGTCACGCTGAATATTGCGATAAGCATTGAAAGGACAATAAAGCCGACCACGATCCCCATGAGCAGAATTATTGCCGGTTCAAGTATATTCATGAATTGCTTTACGGAAACTTTCAGACTGGTCTCATATATGGAAGCTATCTTCAACAGCATCTTGTCGAGCTGCCCAGTCTCCTCGCCTACCATGATCATGGATACTACGAGAGGAGAGAATACGCCTGTGGCAGCCAGCGGCGCTGCTATACCCTCGCCTTCCTTTGCGCCTTTGGAAACATCGTCTATTGAGTTTGATATTACCTGGTTGCCTACAATATCTTTAACGTTGTTTAAGGCAGGCAGTATCGGGACACCGCTTCTCAGCAGGATGCCGAGGGTCCTGCAGAACCTTGCAGTTTCCAGCTTCCTTATAATGTCCCCCATGACTTTAAGTTTGAATGCGTCCCAGTTGTATTTGCCCTCTTTTGTCCTGATAGAGACCCTCAAAAAGACTATTCCTGCTGCAATTGCCAGGGCAATAATCCACCAGTAATCGGTCATGGCCCCGCTTATCGCAAGCAGGATCTTTGTTGGAAGCGGAAGGGATTGCCCGAAATCTTTGAATATCTGTGAGAATTTCGGTACTACATATGTCAGCAGAATTACAATCGAGCCCCCGGAAGTAAAGATGAGGATCGTCGGATAAATCATCGCTGAAACTACATGGTCCTGCAGTTCCTTTGATGACTCCAGGAACCCTGCGAGTTCATTCATTATGACGTCAAGCACTCCACCTGATTCTCCGGCCCTTACCATGTTCACATATACTTTTGAAAATACCTTCGGGTGTTTTGCGAGGGCCTCATGAAAAGTGCTTCCTTCCCTGATGGAGTTCAGCATTGATAATATGATCTCCTTCATTGCCTCTGTCTCCGACACATCCGACAGTGTCTTGAGCCCCCTCTCAAGTGTTACCCCGGCATTCAAGAGTGCGGCGAGTTCTGATGTAAAGGTCAGGACATTGCCATGCAATGACTTTTGAAAAAGTTTCCGTCGTGCAGAATCGACTTGGGGGGGTATTACCTTTATAGGAATAAGGTTTGAATTCCTCAGTTTATCTATGACAGATTTCTCATCAACTGCCTCAATAACGCCTTCAACAATGCTGCCTGTTGTTGTTGTGGCCTTATAGGAATAGAGGGCCAATTCTTATATTTCCTGTGTGACCCTGAAGAGTTCGCTCAGGTTTGTTATGCCTGCAATTACTTTATCTATCCCGTCTTCCATCAGCGTTTTCATGCCGTGCTCTTTTGCTACGGCCCTTATCCTGTTTGAGGCGGCATTATTGAGAATAAGATGTTTTATTTCTTCGTCAACAGTCAGGAGTTCAAATATCCCGGTCCTTCCATAATATCCTGTGTTTGAGCATTTCTCGCAGCCCATGCCTTTGTAAACAGTTGTGACATTTTTGATGCCAAGCAGGTGAAGTTTTTCGATATCAGTACTCGAATGGTCTATCTCCTTGCAATGGGGGCATATGACCCTTACGAGTCTCTGGGCTAAAACTCCCCTAAGGGTGGATGACAGCAAAAAGTTCTCGACCCCCATATCCAGGAGACGGGTGATGGCGCCCGGGGCATCATTGGTATGGAGCGTCGAAAAAATCAGGTGACCTGTTAAGGCTGACTGTATTGCTATCTCTGCGGTCTCTATATCCCTTATTTCTCCCACCATTATTATGTCGGGATCGTGCCGTACAATATGCCTTAGTATGTTTGCAAAATTAAGCCCGATCTGCGGCTTGACATGTATCTGGTTAATCCCTTTCAACTGGTATTCCACCGGGTCTTCAACTGTCACTATCTTCTTTTCCGGAGAATTTATCTTGTCAAGGGCAGCATAGAGGGTTGTGGTTTTACCACTCCCGGTAGGGCCTGTTGATAATATTATGCCGTGGGGCTTCTCGATAAGGTCCTTGAATTCGCTGATGATGCCTTCAGGAAAGCCCAGAATGTCGAGATTGATTACTATGCTCTCCTTATCAAGTATCCTCATTACAACGCTTTCACCGAACAATACGGGGATAGTCGAGACCCTTATGTCGATCTCCCTGTTCTTTACCCTCAGCTTTATACGACCATCCTGGGGCAGTCTTCTTTCAGCTATATTGAGATTTGCCATTATCTTTACCCTTGAGACTATGGCGGCGCGGAGTTTTCCGGGTGCGGACTCTATATCATGAAGGACCCCGTCAATACGGTATCTCACCTTGAGTTCATCCTCATATGGTTCCATATGGATATCGCTTGTCCTGTTCTCAAGCGCCCTTGAGATGATAAGGTTGACAAGTTTAATGATCGGGGCCTCAGAGGCAAGCCCTTTAAGATGGCTTACATTTTCTTCTTCTTCTCCTGCGAATCCTGTGGTCTGGACGTTTATGTCCTCGATGATCTTGGTCATGTCCGAGGCGCCCTGTTCATAGAATTTTGAAAGGTATTCATCAATATCAGCGCTGTTGCCTGCATATGCCTGGATGTCAGTGCCTGTGGCAACACGCAGGGCTTCGATGGCCTCTGTGTTGTCGGGGTCAGCAATAATAATGCTTAATATCGAATCCTTGAGGTCAATAGGCAGTATCTTGTTCTGTCGCAGAAAACGGGGGGAGACCCCTTTTATGACATGCGGTATCTTGGGATAGTCCTCTATTGAAAGTTGCTGCATCTGATCACTCTTCATGCCTGAATAGTAGCCGTAGCTTTATTCCCAGCTTGTGATGTCCCTGTTGTCGCCTTCGCCGCCATCCATGCCGTCTGCGCCGTAAGAATAAAGGTCATAGTCTCCTCCATGAGTTCCTGGAGACCGGTAATTATAAGGTTTGCCCCAGGGATCGTTGGGAAGGGCTTTTTTAAGATATGGACCTTCCCAGCCTTTTGCGCCTGTACTTGTCATAAGGACGTTCAGTCCCTCGGATGTGGTTGGATAATGTCCGGTGTCGAGCCGAAACTGGTCAAGGGCCTGCCCGAGCATTTCTATCTGGGCCTTTGCAGCGCTCTGTTTGCCCTTTTCTACTTTAGGGAACAGTCTCGGCCCGACCAGGGCAGCGAGGAGTCCTATAATAACCATAACAACAAGGAGTTCTATCAGGGTGAATCCCTTTTGGTCTCTGTGGTATTTTTGAACGGTCCTTTTTTCTGTTGCTTCCATTTGCATACTCCTTTTTGTGAACCTGAAAATATAGTAAATATATGTTTTTATTATAGCATATATACTGTTGCATGGAATGCCATAGTCCGTAATCAGGCTTAGGCCGGTTTGATTTCGGACCATGGTTTTGCAAAATATGGCGATAATGGAATAAAATAAATGCCATATAAATTCAGGAGGATACTTGATGATTAAAGTCCAGCTCGCAGACCGTGTTAAAAACCTGCCCCCATACCTTTTTGCAACTATTGATAAAATGAAGCAGGATGCGCTTTTAAGAGGTGTTGACGTTATAGACCTGAGTATCGGCGACCCTGATATCCCAACTCCAAAACATATTGTGGACGCCATGAAAAAAGCTGTTGAGAGGGCTGAACACCACAGGTATCCTTCGTATGATGGCATGCTCTCTTACAGAGAGGCTGTGGCAGACTGGTATAAACTCAGGTTTAATGTTGCCCTTGACCCGAAAACAGAGGTATTGTCCCTTATAGGCTCCAAGGAAGGCATTGGGCACATACCTCTTGCGTTTGTTAATCCAGGTGATGTTGTGCTCGTCCCGTCACCGGGGTATCCGGTATACCCTGTCGGGACTTTGTTCGCCGGTGGGGAATCATACATGATGCCTTTGAAAGAAGAGAGTGGTTTTCTGCCTGATTTAAAAGCGATACCCGTGGATATATTAAAAAGGGCCAGCTTGATGTACCTTAATTATCCCAATAATCCGACTGCTGCTACAGCACCACTGGATTTTTTTAAAGAGGCAATTGAGCTTGCTGAAAAAAATAATATAATCATATGCCATGATGCAGCATATTCCGAGATATACTATGATGGTGAAAAACCAGCGAGTTTTCTCGAGGTTGATGGCGCTAAGGATGTAGGTATTGAATTCCATTCCCTGTCCAAGACATATAATATGACGGGGTGGAGGATCGGTTTTGCGGTTGGTCACAGGGATGTTGTCGCCGGACTGGGCAAAATCAAGACAAACCTTGACTCAGGTGTTTTTCAGGCGGTCCAGGAAGCTTCAATAACCGCACTTAAAACAGGTGATGATGTTTTATCGGGGATCAGGGACATTTATCAGGAACGAAGGAATGTCCTGTATGAAGGGCTCAGCGGGCTTGGTATGCATATGAACAAGCCGAAGGCCACCTTTTATCTATGGGCAAAAGTGCCTGATGGTTTTGATTCAACAACCTTTGTGGCGCATCTACTTGAAAAGACAGGGGTGCTTGGGACACCCGGGGTCGGATTCGGCGCGCCTGGAGAAGGGTATATAAGATTTGCCCTTACCCGGTCTGTTAACAGAATAAAAGAAGCGGTGGAGAGGATCAAAACTGCCCTTTAATTGTTTTTATGTCAAAAGTATTTATCGGCATAGGCTCCAACCTCGGCGACAGACAGGGCAACTGTGAGAAGGCCATTGAGGTGCTGGAGGAAAAGGGCATTAAGGTAGGGAGACGGTCGTCAATGTATGAGACAGAGCCTTGGGGTGTAAGAGAGCAGGACAAGTTCATCAACATGGTTGTCGAGGCTGAGACGGGGCTCTCGCCTCAGGAACTGCTCGATGTTGTCAAAGGTATCGAATATGAGATGGGAAGGGAAGATTCCATCAAATGGGGGCCCCGTATAATTGACCTTGACATCCTTTTTTATGATGATATGGTAGTCAATAGCGAACATCTTCAGATACCCCACCCATTGCTTCATGAAAGGGACTTTGTTCTTGGTCCGCTTTGTGAAATAGCGCTGGATAAGATGCACCCTGTTAGGGGGAAAACGATTGCTCAACTGAGGAGGGCTTTAAAAAATGGGTAAGACTCTGAATATAAAGAGCAGGTCAAAAACGGAATTCATAGATATTACTGACGACATCCAAAATGTAATAAAGGAATCCGGGGTAAATGACGGGGTTTGCCATATTTATGTCCCGCATACAACTGCCGGCATTACTATAAACGAGGGCGCTGACCCTTCAGTCAAGCGTGACATACTTACAAGCATTAACAGGCTCATTCCTTTTGAGGGGGATTATCAGCATATGGAGGGCAACTCAGCGGCCCATATAAAGTCGTCCCTGGTTGGTGTGTCTAAAACTGTCCTGATTGAAGACGGTAAGCTGCTTTTGGGGACCTGGCAGTCCGTATATTTCTGCGAATTCGACGGCCCAAGACATAGGCGGGTAATTGTAAAGATAGTCTGATTGCATGGGCCAACTGGTTAGGCCGATTTTTTGTTTTATAGTGTAATCGCATTTCGTGTTCTGTTTGCACAGTTAATTATGCCGGGAGAGGTGAAATGAGCGACAAAAAAGTACAATGTATTGTATGTGCGTACAGGGTGGCCTGCCAAAAACAGTTTTCATTGAAGGTTGGGCAGAATTGTCCGGAATTTGAAAGAGACCTGATGCTAAAAGAAAAAGAGGCTGAAGCTGAACAAAAGGAAGACAAGTAAAACAACAGGCACTTGGGTTCCGGTCTATTTATCCAATGTGCCTGTTATTTAAGGTCTAGCTAAGAACTATTTTTTCGATGCGCCTTTATACTGTATCACTGTTTCATACTCAATGCGTGCATGGTCATCTTCAAGGGTGTCTACCTTGCCGCAACAAGCTATTTCCCCTTTTTTTACTTTCTTGTGAGTTTTGACCATATCGGCAACTACGGAAGTCAGGTCAAAACCGCCTCCGTCGCAGCCTTTTATCATGCAATCCATCTTAAAATAGGCATAAGAGGTAGGGAGGACATTTATAGTCCGCAGCATAAGAACAGGATTTGCTCCTTTCCGATAATATGTCATCTGGATTACCATGCCGGAAACTGCAGGAAACCGGTCTGAGACCAAACCGGCAGCAACGTTGTTCTGTTTTTTTAATTCCATCTTTAAGGCGTAATTATGTCTGTTTGCCATTGTTCCCCTCAAATAAAAAAAACCACAAAGCTAAAAGTCTTTGTGGTCTTATCAACTCAAAAACCTCTGAAACTTATTTTAATAATAGCATCTTTTGGACAAAAGAGTCAATTTGCATTGGTTGCATAATCCTTTACATGTGCCGTTAAATGGTATACAGTTTAAGAAAAGAAATTGTATAATGCGAAGCATATTAAGGTAATAATATTATGGCAACAAAATACAGAATAATCCCGGATGATTCTTTAGAAAGTGGGCCGGTAACAGAGCAGAAGATGCAAGGTAGCGATACCCCGATAAAAACCAATTTCAGGGATTTCTATAATTTAAAAGACAGGTTTTTCCAGATTGACAGGTATTCACTTGTCCCCAAAACGCCCGTAAATTTTTCTCTTTTCAGCCAAAAGGCCATGGGCTTTGAAGTTCTTGTCCAGGCAGAGAAAAAAATGCCTGTTGTTCTGAACGATGAGCATATAACACACATATATTACAATGAAAGCGAAGTCCTTATTAAAGAAACGGATTTCCACCTTTATTTTGCGTATTTGAACGCAGTGGCTGAACAATCTAACTTGCCGGAACCCGAGAAATTCAGGAGGCAAGCGATTGTTGTTAAGGAAAGCGCAAAGATTGCGATGAAGGAGTTCCTCGATGACCCCCGCAGTGGTGAAAAAATAAAGCAGGTCAAAAATACAGTCGTAAATATAGCGGACTCTTTAATGGAGAACCATGATCTGATATACACCATGTTGTCCTTGAACAGATACGACTATTATTTATACACCCATTGTGTAAATGTTGGAATTTTAAGTATAAGTCTTGGTATTTCAATGGGTTTGCCTGCAAATGAATTCAGGAAGCTCGGAGTTGGAGCAATGATACATGATATAGGAATGACAGCTATCCCAATTGAAATACGGAACAAACAGGGAAAGCTGAGTGATTTTGAGTATAGATCCATTCAGGAACACGTTAAGGAAGGAGAAAAAGCCATCAGGGACAACGGCGAAGTTCCCAAAGAGGCTTTTTATGCCATTTCACAGCACCATGAAAAAAAGTCCGGTACGGGCTACCCGTACAGGTTGAAAGGCGACGAGATAAATCTTTTTGGTAAGATAACCGGGATTGCAGATTGCTATGACGCCTTAACGACACAACGTCCTCACAGAAAGGCCTATAACCCATTTGAGGCCCTGAAGCTCATATCTCAGGAAAAGCAGGATTACGACCTTGGCCTTTTGAGCCAATTTATCAAGATGCTTGGCAAGATAAACCAGTAAGATTTTATTCCCTGCGCGGCTTCATCTTTTTTAATAATTCATCGGCTTCGAGGGTGTTCAATATATCATTTTTCTCAAGCCAGCCACGCCTCGCAATGGATACCCCGTAGCTCATGTATTTGAATTGTGTCAAAATATGCGCATCGGTGCTTATAACTATCGGTATCCCCATCTCCTTTGCTCGTTTTACATGAATGTCGCTGAGGTCGAGTCGAAGTGGATAGGCGTTTATTTCTAAAACAGTGCCTGTTTTTTTTGCAACCTTAAATATCTCGTCCATATCAAGTTCGTAGGCATCCCGCTCGCCGATAAGCCTTCCTGTGGGATGGGCTACGATGCTTACATGGGGATTTTTCATGGCAGATATTATGCGGCCAGTGAGTTGTTCCCTGGATTGTTTAAATCCGGAATGAATTGAGGCAACGACAATATCAAGTTCTTTTAATGCTTCATCAGGAAAGTCAAGGCCGCCGTCGCTCTTTATGTCCACTTCAGTGCCGTGCAGTATCCTGAACCCCTCCAGTTTATTGTTGAGCAGGCTGATTTGTCTTTTCTGTTCCATGAGTTTTTCAACAGTCAGTCCATGCGCTACAGCAAGTCCTTTTGAATGGTCGGTCAGCGCAAAATAACTGTAGCCGAGTTTTTTTGCTGCATCAACAAGCTGTTCAAAGGTATGGCTCCCATCGCTCCATTTAGAATGGACATGAAGGTCTCCTTTGATGTCTTCAGCTTTGACAAGTTCGGGCAACTTCCCTTCCAGTGCAGCTTCAATCTCTCCCTGATCTTCCCTTAATTCAGGAGGGATATAGGGCAGTCCCAGAATTCTGTATGTATCTTCTTCTTTTTCCCCGCCAAGCCGCACATTGTCCTTTTCTCGAAAAATACCATATTCGTTTATTTTAAGGCCCATCTTTACTGCCCTCTCCCGTAGCCTTATATTATGAGCTTTGCTGCCGGTAAAATAGGCCAGAGCTGCGCCGTATGATTCCTTTGCCACAACCCGTAAATCCACCTGAAGACCTTCATGGATGATTACACTTGATTTGGTTGGTCCCTGCAGAATAATTTCTTTTACCTGCGGAAGATGGACAAATACCCGCATTACTTTTGGGGGGTCAGCTGATGTTACGAGTATATCTATGTCCTTTATGGTATCTTTCCACCTTCTTATGCTTCCGGTAATGTCAATTTTAGATACAGGCGCATTTTTTCGCAGGGTTTCGAGTATATCATTCGCAATGGGAAGCACCTTTCCGAGGGGCTGACGTTCCCTGCCTCTTTTTAGCATTGCTATGCCTTTTAGTATGTTTTCTTCGGTCTTTTCCTTTATTCCTGGCACACCGATGAGCTTATGCCCTGATGATAGTTCTTCAAGATCATCAAGATTTTTGATTTTCAGGTTCTCAAAAAGCATGCGTGCTGTTTTTGGCCCAATGCCAGGTACAGAAAGAATGGTGAGAAGCCCTTCGGGTATCTCATGCTTCAGGTCTTCATGCGACTGTATTTTGCCTGTTTTAATGTATTCCTCGATCTTGCCCGACAGGTCTTGCCCAATGCCAGGGACTTTCAGGAGTTCTTCATGAGTGATAGTCTCTACACTTGTGGAAAGACCTTCTATATTCATGGCTGCACGCTGGTAGGCCCTTATGCGGAAAGGGTTGTCACCCTTTATTTCGAGGAGTTCTGCTATTTCATTAAATATTTTTGCAATTTCCTGGTTCTTCATCACAAAATCTCCGGCAAGAATGAGCGAAAATACTGTGTGCTGACTGCTTAACAAGGTCCATTGTTAGACGCTCTTGATTCAGGCTTTTATAAATTGTATCACCTTTTGAAATATCTTATGAGGGTCATGTATTCCAGTCAGATCAATCCATTGAATGCCTTCTTCTTTCCTGAACCACGTAAATTGTCTTTTTGCATAATTCCTGGACCTTTTTTTAACCAGGTCAACAGCCTCTTTTAAGGTAAGCTCACCAGACAGGTGCATTGCTATCTCTTTATAGCCTATTGCCTGCATTGCAGACAGTGATGAGTGATGAGTTATGAGTGATGAGTTTATGAGATCCAGGACTTCTCTCACTTCTTCGACAAGTCCCTCGTCCATCATCCTGTCAACTCGTTTTTCAATCATGCCGTAAAGTTCCTGCCTGTCCCTTGTAATTCCAATTTTTACGAATTCATAGGGAAGTGGGTTCGTCAGCGATTTTTGTGATTCTGACATTGTACTATCGCTTTTAAGGCAAACTTCCAGGGCCCGGACAATCCTCCGGATGTCAGCCGGTCCAGTTTTTGAAGCAGTAAGCGGGTCTAGTGATTTTAAATATTCGAACAAAAATCCCTTCTCATTTGTCTCCTTGGCGAGCAATTCATTCCGCAGCTCCCAGTCAGCGGATGGCCCGTTAAAAATCCCCCGCGTCATTGCCTTTATGTAGAGGCCTGTGCCACCGACAATAATCGGGATTTTGTCGATTTGATGAAGACCTTCTATTATCGGACGGACGTTCTTGATATATTCCCCTGCACTGAAAGATTCCCAAGGCTCGGCAATATCTATCATGTGGTGTTTTACAGTTTGTCTCTCTTCAGTAGATGGCTTTGCGGTCCCGATGTCCATGTGTCTGTAAATCTGCATGGAATCGGAACTGATTATTTCCGAACTTAGTTTTTTTGCGAGGAGGATAGAGGCAGATGTTTTGCCGACTCCGGTAGGTCCGAGGAGGATTATTATTTTTTTCATGGAATTTATTTGTTTACCAATATATAATAAAAAGTTTATTATAATAAGTTTTTAAAAAGCAATGCGCGGGAGGTGTTTGATGTTACTTAAGGGTAAAGTCTGGAGGTTTGGAGATGATATTGATACGGACGCAATAATACCTGCAAGGTACCTTAATACCTCGGATCCCAAGGAGCTTGCCAGCCATTTGATGGAAGACGCGGACCGTGAATTCCCAAATAAAGTGAAGCCTGGTGACATAATTGTCGCCGGAAAGAATTTCGGGTGTGGCTCCTCGAGGGAACATGCGCCGATAGCCATAAAGGCAGCTGGAATGCAGGCGGTAATTGCTAAAAGTTTTGCACGGATCTTTTACAGGAATTCATTTAATATCGGTCTCCCGATATTTGAATCTGTTGAGGCCTCTGAAAAGATAAAAGAAGGTGATATTGTTGAGATAGATGCTGATAATGGTATTGTCAGAAACCTTACAAAAGGCGAACAATACACTGCAAAGCCTATCCCTCCCTTTATGCAGGAGTTGATAGCAGCAGGCGGACTGATTGAATGGACAAAAAAGAGACTTAAAGGAGCAGCAGCGTGAGTAAAAAAACATATAATATTGCAGTAATACCAGGCGACGGCACAGGACCTGAGGTTGTAGCGGAAGGCATAAAAGTCATAACTGCTGCTTCAGCTAAATTCGGGTTTGGCCTTGAGTTCACGAAGTTCGACTTTGGCGCTGAACGCTATCTGAAGACAGGGGAAACGCTCCCTGACAGCTCGATAGATGAGTTCAGGAAGTTCGATTCGATGTTCCTGGGTGCCATAGGACATCCGGATGTAAAACCCGGAATCCTGGAAATGGGGATCCTCCTTAAGATACGTTTTGCACTTGACCAGTACATCAATCTGAGACCCGTGAAGCTCTATCCCAATGTAGAGACCCCGCTAAAGGACAAAGGGCCTGAACATATAGATTTTGTGGTCATCCGTGAGAACACAGGCGGCATTTATACTGGCCACGGAGGTGCAACTCGGGTGGGGACTTCGGATGAGATCGCTACTCAACTTATGATTTATGACCGCCGTACTGTGGACCGCTGTCTCAAATATGCGTTTGAGCTGAAGAAAAAACGCAATGCGAAGGACCCGAAGTATGCTGAAAAACCGATCACTCTTATACATAAGCGGAATGTTCTTATGCATTGCGGTGACCTGTGGTATCGTGCCTTTGAAGAGATGGGCGAAAAACAATATCCTGAGCTTAAGCGTAACTACAACCACGTTGATGCAGCCAATATGTGGTTTGTAAAGAACCCGGAATGGTTCGACGTTGCTGTGACCGAAAACCTCTTTGGCGATATCATCACCGACCTTGGAGCAATGATACAGGGCGGCCTTGGGGTGTCATCCGGCGGCAATATTAATCCGGAGGGAGTTTCAATGTTCGAGCCTATGGGGGGCAGCGCACCGAAATATACAGGCCAGGGAGTTATAAACCCAATTGCTGCTATTGGCGCGGCCATGATGATGCTTGACAATCTAGGCGAATCAAAGGCCTCGCAAGCTGTTGAGAACGCTATGATTGAGACTATGAAGAAAATGAAGAGCCAGGCTGCAGGGAAGATGGGCTATTCGACTTCCCAGATCGGGGACCTGGTTGCAGGGTTGGTGTAGGATGATGAAAGTAGGTTTCATCGGATGGCGTGGTATGGTTGGCTCAGTGCTCATGGGCCGTATGAGCGAGGAAAAGGATTTTGATCTTGTTGATCCTTTGTTCTTCACAACTTCCAATGTAGGTGGTAAGTCGCCTGAGATAGGCAAAAGTGTACCCCCCTTGAAGGACGCAAAAAACATTGAAGAGTTGAAGGCTATGGATGCTATTGTTTCCTGTCAGGGAGGCGAATACACAAAAGAGATATATCCGAAGCTGCGGGCTGCGGGTTGGAAAGGCTTTTGGATTGATGCGGCTTCTTCACTGCGAATGGAGAAAGACTCAATTATTATCCTTGACCCGGTCAATCGTAAGGTAATTGAGGATGGCCTTGCAAAGGGAATTAAAGACTATATAGGCGGCAACTGCACAGTATCACTGATGCTTATGGCCCTTGGCGGATTATACGACCGTGGACTGGTAGAATGGATGAGCGCGATGACATACCAGGCTGCTTCAGGCGCAGGCGCAAAAAATATGAGGGAATTGATCCTGCAAATGGGTTCTGTCCATGGTTCGGTAAAGGGCCTGCTGGATACCCCATCAAGCGCTATCCTTGAGATAGACCGCAAAGTTGCCGAGCATGTCCGCTCGGAGGCCTATCCAAAGGAATTTTTTGGCGTGCCCCTAGCTTGCTCGTTAATCCCCTGGATTGATAAGCAGCTCGAAAACGGCCAGAGCCGTGAAGAGTGGAAGGGGCAGGCTGAGACCAATAAGGTCCTTGGACGCGAGGCAGACCCCATCCCTATTGACGGGATATGTGTGCGTATCAGCTCTATGCGCTGCCACAGCCAGGCGCTTACGATCAAACTCACAAAGGACGTACCTATAGATGAAATACATTCAATGATTGCCGGGCACAACAAGTGGGTGAAGGTGGTTCCTAATCAGCGTGAGATTACTATGCGTGAACTTACACCTGCTGCAGTCACCGGCACCCTCACTGTGCCTGTCGGTCGCCTTCGCAAGATGAACATGGGACCGCAATTCCTGGCGGCTTTTACCTGCGGAGATCAGCTTCTGTGGGGCGCTGCTGAACCGCTCAGGCGTATGCTCAGGGTCCTTGTGGAGAGATAAGGGAGAAAGAAATGCTTAAAAAGAAAAATAAATATGTTGTAGCGGTTGTAGGGGCCACAGGGGCTGTCGGCAATGAGATGATCTCTGTGCTGGAAGAGAGGGACTTCCCTGTAGAAAAGCTGAGGCTTTTTGCTTCAGAAAGGTCTGAGGGCGTGACACTTCAGTTCGAGGGGAGTGATCTCTCTGTAGAAACGCTTAACGAAGGTTCCTTCAAGGGGATTGATATCGCGCTTTTCTCTGCAGGTGCTGAGAGGTCGAAGATCTGGGCGCCTGTGGCTGCAAAGTCGGGCTGCATTGTTATAGACAACTCAAGCCAGTGGAGAATGGACCCGGCGGTGCCACTTGTGGTACCGGAGGTCAATCCTCAGGACTTGAAGTGGCATAAAGGGATTATTGCAAACCCGAATTGCTCAACCATACAGATGGTTGTGGCGTTAAAGCCTATACATGATGCAGCAAGGATCAAAAGGGTCGTAGTGACGACATTCCAGGCAGTGTCGGGGACCGGCAAGAAGGCTATGGATGAACTTTTACAGCAGACAACGGACCTTCTGAGCTTTAAAGATGTCCAGTGTGCTGTCTATCCCCATCAGATAGCATTTAATGTATTGCCTCACATAGATAAATTTCTTGAAAACGGATATACAAAGGAAGAGATGAAGATGGTCCATGAGACCCAAAAAATTATGGGGGATAAATCCATAAGGGTCACAGCCACAACTGTAAGGGTCCCGGTTTTCAGGGGCCATTCCGAATCCATAAATGTTGAAACCGAGAAGAAGCTGACTGCAAATGAGGCACGCTCTTTGCTGTCAACGTTCCCCGGGATTTCAATCTTTGATGCACCTGAGAAGAACGCATATCCTCTGCCATTGCAGGTCGCAGGCAAGGACGATGTATATGTGGGCAGGATCAGGGAAGATGAATCAATTGAAAATGGAATCAACCTGTGGGTTGTATCAGATAATCTGAGAAAGGGCGCGGCCCTTAATGCAGTACAGATAGCAGAAGAACTAATTAAACATTAAGAATAAAATTGGAGGTGGACCATGGCAAATGACAGAGATTTTTTATTTACATCGGAATCAGTAACAGAAGGACATCCCGACAAGATTGCAGACCAGATATCTGATGCGGTGCTGGATGCTATTATAGCTCAGGACCCGACAGCGAGGGTTGCATGCGAATGTCTCGTAACAACAGGAATGGCGTTTGTGGCAGGCGAGATAACCACGAATTGTTATGTGCATATACCCGACATAGTCAGGACAACTATAAAGGACATCGGATACACAAGGGCTAAATATGGTTTTGATTATGAGACCTGCGCGGTCATCACTGCAATAGATAAGCAGTCAGGTGATATTGCTATGGGTGTTGATACAGGTGGAGCAGGAGACCAGGGGTTGATGTTCGGTTTTGCCTGTGACGAAACGCCTGAGTTGATGCCTATGACTATTATGCTTGCTCATAAGCTTTCAAGGAAATTGACAGAGGTGAGAAAGAATGATGTGCTTGGTTATCTCCGTCCTGATGGAAAGTCGCAGGTTTCCATAGAATATAAAGAAGGTAAGCCTTACAAAGTGCGTACAGTGGTAATATCATCTCAGCACAGCCCTGATATTACATTGAAAGAGATGAGAGAGGACATCATCGAGAAGGTCATAAAGCCTGTTATTCCTGCGGAACTGCTTGATGAAGAAGTCATAACTTATCATATTAATCCCACTGGCAGGTTTGTTGTTGGTGGCCCTATGGGTGACACCGGGCTTACGGGCAGGAAGATCATAGTTGACACCTATGGAGGCGTCGGAAGTCACGGTGGCGGCTGTTTCTCTGGTAAAGACCCTTCAAAAGTCGATAGGTCTGCATCATACATGGCGAGATACATCGCCAAGAATATTGTAGCTTCAGGTATAGCCTCAAGGTGTGAAATACAACTTGCATATGCTATTGGTGTGCCCGAGCCGGTTTCTGTTTTTGTAGATACTTTTGGTACAGGCAAGATAGATGAAGATAAAATATCAAAGATAATTGTAAAAAACTTTGATATGACGCCAAAGGGGATCATCACAACCCTTGACCTTAGAAGGCCTATCTACAAAAAGACCGCTGCATACGGCCATTTTGGCAGGGACGACAAAGATTTTACATGGGAACATACTAATATAGCTGATAAACTCAGGAAGGATGCAGGAATTTAACGACAGATCACTAATAATGGAGGAATAATGGTAAAACATGATGTAAAGGACATTAATTTAGCGAAAAAAGGGAAGTTGAGGATTGAATGGGCAGCCCAGGAAATGCCTGTGCTGAAGATAATAACAGAGAGGTTTAAGAAGGAAAAACCTTTAAAGGGCATGAGGCTTACCGCTTGTCTTCATGTAACTACCGAGACCGCAAGTCTTATGGAGACACTCAAGGAAGGCGGAGCTGAGATTTCTCTTTGCGCATCCAACCCTCTTAGCACCCAGGACGACGTTGCCGCATCACTTGTGAAAAATTCCGGCATATCCGTTTTTGCAATAAAGGGCGAAGACACCAAGACATATTACAGACATATTAAGGATTCTCTTGCCATAAAGCCGCAGATAACAATGGATGATGGCGCAGATGTTGTCTCGTTTCTTCATAAGGAGCACAGGGACCTTTTGAAAAATGTAATAGGTGGCACAGAAGAGACTACTACAGGTGTAATCAGACTGAAGGCAATGGCTGCTGACGGCGCACTTGAATATCCTATAATAGCTGTTAATGATGCCCTAACAAAACATTTGTTTGATAATCGTTATGGGACTGGCCAGAGCACAATGGATGGTGTTATCAGGGCCACGAACCGGCTTATTTCCGGTTCTATCTTTGTGGTGGGCGGATACGGCTGGTGCGGCAAGGGTCTTGCCATGAGGGCAAAAGGCCTTGGCGCAAGGGTGATAGTCACAGAAATTGACCCGTTAAAAGGCATTGAGGCCATTATGGACGGTTTTGAAGTAATGCCTATGAAAGATGCTGCGCGGATTGGAGATATATTTGTAACAGCAACAGGCGATCTGAAGGTCATTTCAAAGGAATGTTTCCCTTTAATGAAAGACGGCGCTATCGTTGCAAATACAGGCCATTTCAATGTTGAGATCGACATCGAAAGCCTTCAGAAGATGTCAAAGGCAAAAAGGACCATAAGGGATTTTGTTGAGGAGTTTACACTCAGAAACGGGAAGAGGATTTATCTCCTTGGAGAAGGAAGACTCATAAACCTCGCAGCTGCCGAAGGACATCCTTCAGCTGTCATGGATATGAGCTTTGCAAACCAGGCCTTATGCGCTGAGTATATGGTCAAGAACGCAAAGAAACTCGAAAAGAAGGTATACAGCGTACCTGAGAAGATTGATAATGAAATAGCACGCCTTAAATTAAAGGCAATGGGCATAAAGATTGACACCCTTACTGCAGAGCAGAAGAAGTACCTGCAGAGCTGGGAGATGGGAACATAGTTTTTTTGTACGCAGGAGGGGACTTTATAGTCCCCTCCTGCCAATCTTCTAAATCCTCAAATCCAACCTCAACCCCATTCTGATTTTCAATTGACAAAAGAAAACAGCCTCCTTACAATAAAAGTAAGGATTTAATTCCCTTGCCTGGAGGCAATCAATGATAACAGCAAAAGTTACATCCAAAGGACAGGTAACTATACCCAAGAAAGTGAGGGAAAAACTTGGAGTGCATCCTGGGGAAGATGTGGGGTTTGAAGAAAAAAATGGTCTCATCTATATTCAGAAGACCGTTAATCCTCAAAGAGGCGAGACACTCGCAAGCGTTTTTGAATCCATTAATTGGGGGACTTAAATAATCGGGGAAATCTCAACGGCGTGCAGTCAGTCTAAGGGTTGTGGTATTTGCAAAAACACTCTTCATCAAAAATCCTTTTTCTTTTTCCGAGTTGGCCTGTCCCCCCCTAATAAAAGCAATCTGAAATTAGCTATACAATGAAAAGCTTCAACCCTGTCTTTTTAATCTCCCACACCAAAGGGTCTTCCTCAACAAAAGTTTCTGGGCAGAACGGAATCGGCTCGATGCGTGAGTCGATTTCACCGGCAAGTTTCATCAATCTCACTCTTTCATCAAATCGTTGATTCGAAAAATCGGGGGACACCACTGCCAGATCTATATCGCTCCATTTATTGCCAAGCCCCTTGGCATACGAGCCGTAAAGATATGCGGCATCAACGCGAATATCGCTTTGACTAAGCCTTTTGAGAAAGCGTGTGATTTTCTCAGCTATGGCAGCATTGATTTCAGCCATTGAAATACCTCTCCTATCCGTTCGAGTTCTAACCTTGTAAAATCTACAGTACATTTTTTCCTGAAAGACCTTTGCTCATCAGGATATCTCGCCTCAAGATTGAACGAAGTAATCCTAATCAAATCGTCCCGCTGTTTCTCCGTCATGTGTATATCTATGGCTTCTGCCAGCCGTATAAGATTGTGAATATAAGGAGGGTGTTCTTCCTTTACAACGACATAAACTGCCTTAAGTATTTTCTCAACGGCCAGATGTCCGAAGAAAAGAGAGTAGGAGAAGTCTTTTTTTTCAAAAAGATGATAAGCGACCTTCAACGCCTCTTCAGCCTCGTCTCTCCAGAAGTCTTTAACTTTCTGAATATCCATGAATTATTCTAACATACTTCCAACGATACGCTTAAACTCTTTGAGAAAGTCCCGGGCAGATCGTGTGCGTCCGCTTTCTATATCGAGCTCAGCCAGCGCAAGAAGGCTTGCAAGATAGATGGTCAAGAATATCGCGAGCATTTCGCTTCAGGTCAGTTGCGGAGCGGATGTCCTCCGAGTGGCTTATGTGTGACATGTCGCACCTCCTGAAATTTACTCCTACAAAGCTTTTTGCAGCCTCTCTGCAACAGTATTAATGAACTCCTCTGTAAGAGCATATTTTGATACAGGCGGGTCTGCAATAAGCATAAGGTCCTTTGTCATAATCCCGTCTTCCACTGTCTGTATCACTAGATTCTCGACAGTCCTGGCAAAATTAACGACTTCAGGTGTGTTGTCTAGTTCTCCCCTCTTTGCTATTGCCCCTGTCCATGCAAATATGGATGCGATTGAGTTTGTGGATGTCGGGTTGCCTTTTAGATGTTCATAATAATGCCTTACAACGGTCCCATGAGCTGCCTCATATTCATATTTACCGTCAGGAGAGACCAGTACAGATGTCATTAGGCCGAGGCTTCCGAACCCGGTTGCTACCATATCTGACATGACATCTCCATCATAGTTCATGCAGGCCCATAACATGCCGCCCTCGGATTTCATCACCTGGGCAACAGCGTCGTCTATGAGCAGGTAGCGGTATTGGATCCCTGCCTTTTGGAACATATCTTTTGTCTTTTCCGCTTCCTCTGCAAATACATCCCTGAAAAAGCCGTGATACTGCTTTGAGATGGTGTCTTTTGCACCAAACCAGAGGTCAACCTTTTCACTGAGTGCATAATTCAAGCACGATTGGGCAAAACTCCTTATGGACGATTCTGTATTATGCATCCCCATTACAACGCCGCGTCCTTTGAAGTCATGGATCTTTAATGAGGTCTTTTCACCACCGTCAGCAGGAGTAAAGACGATCTCAGCAGTGCCGGGCTTGTCTACGACATATTCGATGTTTTTATAGATGTCCCCATAGGCGTGACGCCCGATAATTATGGGCTTCTTCCACTTGTGTACAGCAGGCGGGATGTTTTTTATGATTATCGGCTTTCTGAATACGGTCCCGTCGAGTATTGAACGGATAGTCCCGTTAGGGCTTTTCCACTGCTGTTTGAGGTCATATTCCTTTACGCGAGCAGCATTGGGGGTTATAGTGGCGCATTTTATGCCTATGCCGAATTCCTTGATGGCATTGGCCGCCTCGACTGTAACCTTGTCGTCGGTTTCATCCCTGTGTTTTATGCCGAGGTCAAAATACCTTAAATCAATATCAAGAAAAGGCAGTATCAGTTTGTCTTTAATCAGATGCCATATTATCCTTGTCATCTCATCGCCGTCAATTTCAACGATAGGGTTTTTAACTTTTATTTTTTCGGACATGTTGCCTCCGTATAGCGATATTTATGAAGGTAATATTCTAAATTGAATGCATAAGTGTCGTCAAATTGATGAAGCGTTATCACTACTATGAAGTGTTATAATAAAACCATGTCAAAAACAAATCTCAAGGCCTTATCAAAGCTGGAATTGGAAGAATTTATTCATGGATCAGGCCTCCCTGCCTTCAGGAATAAGCAGATCATTCACTGGCTTTATGAAAAATATGCCGGGTCAATCCAGGAGATTACAGAACTTTCTAAGGATTTAAGGGAAAGACTCTCGGAAAAGGCATATATAGGCAACCTTGATATGCTAAAAAGGCAAATTTCAAAAGACGGCACTGAAAAATTCCTCTTCGGGCTTGAGGATGGAGAAAGCATAGAGAGTGTTCTTATCACTGATGAAGACCGTTTGACTCTATGCATCTCCTCACAAGTGGGCTGCGCTATGAGTTGCAGGTTTTGCCTTACAGGTACTCTTGGACTTAAACGGCATCTGGAGGCCCATGAAATTGTTGATCAGGTAATATCGGCTAACAGGGCTATTGGCCCCAGGCGCATTACTAACATCGTATTGATGGGTATGGGAGAGCCGCTGGCTAATTTAGATAATGTTTCGGAAGCGCTATGGAGGATTACCGGGCTTATGAATATATCTCCGAGACGGATCACCCTGTCAACGTCAGGTATTGCGCCGAAGATCCTTGAACTTGCTCAAAAAGCCCCGCTGGTAAATCTCGCGATATCCCTTAATGCCACTACAGATAAGGTGAGAAGTTACATAATGCCGATAAACAAAACATATCCCCTCAAGGTGTTGCTGGACGCGTGTCGTAAATACCCGCTTCCGCCAAGGAGGAGGATAACCTTTGAATATGTCTTGCTGGGGGGTGTAAATGACAGCCCGGAAGACGCTAAAAGGCTTATAAGTCTTTTAAGAAGTATCCCTTCAAAGGTCAATCTCATCCCCTTCAATCCTTATGAAGGTTCTGAATTCAGAAGGCCGGAGGAGGAAACTGTACTGAAGTTCCAGGACATCCTGATAAGAGGGAATATGACTGCTTTAATAAGAAAGAGTAAAGGGCATGATATTTTGGCAGCCTGCGGCCAGTTGAAAGCAGGGCATAAGTTCGGAAGCTCGGAAGAACGGTAGCCCTGAAGTCAACAAGGAGAGCACTTCAGGGCTTCTGTATTATTTCCTCTTCAGCGTCTCTTCCAGCATCAGCGTAAACTTGGCATATTTGAATCCAAACTTCATAAGTTCCGTTTCATCGTTCCGTATCTGTTTGAGGGTCTTCTCATCAACATCAAACGTTTCGAGGAATTTACTCTCAAAAACGAACCTCCTGAACCTGTCTACGTCGTAACAGGCCATATAAAAGGCCTTTTGTTTTTTGTCGTCCAGCTCCTGTCCGGGAAGGTTCCTTCTGAATAGTATCTCCTTCCATCCCCTGTTCATGTCATCATAGACGTCAACTCCCTGGTCGTCCCGCCAGCCTTTTATTGTCCACTCGTTATCTTCCTTAAACCCAAGACAATGGTCTTCCTTGACAAAGAAATAAAATTCATCGGTGACGATTTCTTCAGTTGCTTCGTCCCTCTTTTTTAATGATGCCTGTCCAACCGGGTAATAACGGCAGTTGGCAGGTCTGTCTGAATAAATATTGCATCCGTCAGCGGTCACAAAAGGACATTTTCTCTCGGCGTCGTTGTTCAGGCTCAGGTACACATACGGATGTGACGACTTTTCATCTATATTGATATAAGTATAATCGTTCAAGAACTCACCTGATGATATGCCCATCCTGTTTTTCAGGCGTATAATGTCATAGGGGGTCAACATTATATCAATATCACTGCAGCATTTGGTGAAACATCCGATTCCTTTATGACACCTGAATTTAAACTTTGCCTCAGGTGAGAGCCTGACAGGCTCAACATTTTTCATGCTTAACATTAGTGTCCTCCAAAAATAAAATATGTTTATTATAACAATATTGAAGCGGGTTAATACAGAAGCAGTTAATATATAAAAACCTTCGGGTCCTTGTATGCATGGCACTTGGTGCAGACTATCTTTGCCCTGTCCTGACCGACAGCCCATAAATGAGGCTTGTGACAGTCCAGACACCCCAACCCTTTTTTCATATGAAATCCGTGCTGCCCGACAGAGGCCTCATTCTGGTGGCATTCGCCGCTGCACATGGTCACGGTGGGAATTATCTGTCCGTGCGGCTTATGACACTGATGGCAGCGAAGATCTGTCATAGGGCCTTTCGAAGGGAAATTCTTATGGCATTTGATGCATGTCCCTTTCGGGACCATGGACGGTGTCTGTTCAGAGAAGGAATGGCATTTCAGACAGGAAAACGCTTCCATTCCAATCCCGTGTACCCCCTTATCCTTATGACAATCCTGACAGGCATTTTCATTAGGGCGAAAAATATGGAGTGCGCTCTTATGGCACGTCTTGCACTCTATGCTCTGCATAAAAACATGCCTTGCGTGTCCGTAGGATTTTTTCATCGTCACAGATCCCTGCATTACGTTGTCTATGTGACAATCTTTGCAAGCCTTCCAGGGCTTTTCCCGTCCATGTGTCTGTTTAAGCGGCTGCTTTCCTTTTACTACATAAGCCACTAAGAGTTGGTTCTGCTCAAAGATGCTCAGATGATGGCACTTCTGGCATACCACGTCTCTATGCTTTCCCTTCTGCCACTCGGTAAACGACTCTTTCATAAGATGGCATGAGGCGCAGTATTGGGGTTCATCCTGTGTGTAACGGTAATAACGATGACCTACAATAACTCCAAGTACCGTAATTATGACAAAAATTGCAAGGATGAAGCCTTTTATATGTTCAATAACGCTTTCAAATAGGTCGGTTATTTTTTTGTGCTGTTTCATTTAGTGTGGGCTGCTTTTTTCGGTTGACATATCTTCAAGTATTTTCAGCTTTGATATTTCCCCGAGGGCTATCAATGTGTCCCCTGCCTTTATAGTGGATTTGAATGTCGGGTTGAATTTCATGCCGCCGCTGTGGTGTTTAATGGCTACTATTATAACCCCAAGTTCTCTTCCAAAGCCACACTCATCCAGTGTGAGGCCCGCAAGCTTTGAATCTTTCTGAATGGTTATTTCCTCCATTTGGAGATCAATATTGCCGCTTTTGGTCGCAAATTCTATGAAATCAACAACTGCCGGCTTCAGTACTGTATGGGCTATCCTTATCCCCCCGATATGATAAGGTGAAACAACCTTGTCAGCGCCTGCTCTTAATAGCTTTTGTCCGGAACCTTCTTCTCCCGCCCTTGCAACTATAAAGAGTTTGGGATTTAATTCCCTTGCGCTTAATACTACGAACAGGTTTTCAGCATCTGTAGGTAATACGGATATCAGCCCCTTTGCCTTTTCTATGCCGGCCTCCCTTAAAACCTCATCCTTTGTGGCGTCTCCCTCAAGGATAAGGATGTCCTTGTTCTCCTGAAAGATGTCCAGCTTTTTTTCAATAACGACAAATTGTATGTTCTTTTCTTTAAGTTCCCTGCATATTATCTTTCCCATCCTGCCGTAACCACAAATAATGTAATGTTCTTTCAGTTCTTTGATTTTCTTTTCCAATCTCTTCCTCCCGAATACCTCTTCTAATTCCCCTTCTAATACAATTTTTGCCGCTGCACTGATGGCATAAGCCACACTGGCCACCCCGCATATTATAAGGACAATAGTGAATAGTCTGCCATTTGAAGACAGGTCATGAATTTCCTTATATCCGACGCTGGCAAGGGTTATTATAGTCATATAAAGGGAATCGAGAAAATTCCATCCTTCTATGACCATATAGCCTAAAGTCCCGATTGAAGCTATAATGAATAACAGTGCTAAGGCTATTATCAGTTTGTTCCTGAGTTTTTCCAATTGACATTGATCTCCTTGAAGACCTGCTCTATTTTCCGGTCAATAAGTCTTTTGTGAGAACCTTCCCAGTAAACTTTACCACAATTCATACATCTAAAAAAAGAATTAAAGTTGAGAAAAACATGCTCAGGCACATCTCCGGCTATGGCCCCCCTGTCTGTCAACGCCAAGGTGCCGTTACATTCAGGGCATCGGGGAGACAGGTCAAACTGCTGACCGGATGATATGACAGACAAGACTTCTTTTAATTGTTGCAGCACATCATCCGATTTTATTTGAATGCAGCTATTGACCTTTTTGTTTTTAATAAGACCAATATCTTTTGTCAGGAGTATTCGCTGCTCCTGCCGGGCCAGTTTTATTATTTCGTTATCATTGATTGTCGTGAAGTATAAGGTATCAAAGCCCAATATCCTTAGCCACTTTGAAAGGCTGCCGAGCATTGCATCTGAAATGAAACGAGGGGGCGGGTTCACGGGAATTTGATATAGTTTTCCCAGATGTGCAGCAGTTCTTTTGTTGCCCTCAAATCTCCGGCGCAATAACGGGCTATTTCAATGTGCCTTCCTGCCCGGAAGTAATCTTTTACTTCATATCCTGTTATGCCGTCGGATTTTGGGCTCTTGATGTCAAAGGTTTTGCACCACATATCAAGGCTGAATCTCCTTTTGGAGGCACCATAGAAGGTCAATTGGTCAAGGAGGTCTATGTGAGGGCCATTGTACCTGTTAGGCATCAGGTCTTTTGTGGGTTTTACCCTGTTTACAGCGGATCTGACCATAATAAAAGGGCAGTCAAAGGCCCTGCCGTTAAATGTCACGAACTGTTTATATGATTTTATGGTGCTCCAGAATTTTTCGAGGACCTCTTTTTCAGTCCCGCATTCGAATTTGATATTGTCTTCTTCAAAGGTATGTGGCACATCCCCGCAGGTCTGAAAATAAACAGCCCCTTTGTTGGAATCGGGGTTTAACATGCCTATGGCGATAATTTCGCCGGTAAGAGGATAAAAAGAAAGACTTTCCTTGACCTTTTCCTCTTCTTCGGAGGTCTCAGCCCATTTAAGAAGATAGTCCTGAGTAGAGGCATCAAGAGAATCAAAGTCCATTCCAGCTGTTTCTATGTCAAATATAATGCGGCCCACGAGTTCAGGCTGCTTTTTTCAGCATCTTTTCGAAGACCTTCCATGTTTTGAGTGTATCAACAGCCCTCTGTAACTGTATATCATCTTTTTCTTCCACCTCAAGCGGCGCTTTTTCGTCTTCCTGGGGGGCTTCATTAGACTGCTCATTTTTAAGGTGTCTTTCGAGATCTTTTTCCCTTACGACTGTATGCCCTTTACCATCCTTGGTGTCCAGCTTTACTGTTATATCTGGTGCTATCCCGACGCCCTGTATGCTTGTTCCCTTGGGTGTATAATATTTTGCTGTGGTCAAACGCAGACCTGAACCGTTACTGAGAGGAATGAGACTCTGTACAGAGCCTTTTCCGAAGGTCTGTACTCCAATAATTATCGCCCTGTTCCAGTCTTTCAGTGCCCCGGCGACAATCTCGGACGCGCTTGCGCTGCCCTGGTTGACGAGAACAACCATAGGCATATCAGCGTAATAAGTGGTCTCTTCTTCAGTAGTGTATTCGGTTTTTTCGCCGTTTCTGTTCTTAATATAAACCACTAATTTTTTTGGCGGAAGAAACTGTTCTGATACCTCAACAGCGCTGTTCAGAAGGCCGCCAGGGTTATTCCTCATGTCGAGTATCATAGCTGTCATTCCTTCATTTTTAAGCTTTGCAAGGGCTGAAATCAGGTCAGAGGCCGTTGATTCCTGAAACTGGGTGAGTTTTATATAACCAATGCCTTCAGGAATAATCCTCGCCTTTACGCTTTTTATCTTTATAACGTCCCTTACTATTGTGAAATCAGCAGGTTCTTTCAAGCCTTCTCTAAGGATGGTTATTGTAATTGATGTGCCCTTGTGTCCCCTCATTTTTGAGACAGCGTCATGGAGTCCCATGTCTTTTGTTGATTCTCCGGCTATTTTTATTATCCTGTCCCCTGCCTTCAGCCCTGCCTTGAACGCCGGGGTGTCTTCTATGGGAGATATTACCGTCAGTAGTCCGTCCTTGACTCCTATCTGGATACCGAGACCTCCGAATTCGCCTTTTGTTTCGACCTGAAAATCTTTGTACTGCTCAGGAGTCATATAACCTGAATGCGGGTCAAGGGAATTTATCATTCCTTTAATAGCGCCTGAAATGAGGTCTTTTGTTTTTACCTCGTCTACATAGTTTTTCTTTATTGTAGTGAGTACCTCGGTGAAATTTTTTAGATCTTCGTAACTATTCTGGGCATTGACCGTATCTACAGTCCATTTACCCATGACAATGCCGATTACTGCGAA
>Ga0209211_10001849_pt1 | contig 38233 bp, 33 predicted proteins | sample RifGroA2_FD_183992 | JGI IMG/M metagenome (GOLD analysis project Ga0209211, IMG submission 183992) | Groundwater microbial communities from Rifle, Colorado, USA - Groundwater A2 (SPAdes) (version 2) | ecosystem: Environmental > Aquatic > Deep subsurface > Groundwater | place: Rifle, Colorado...
ATTCCTGGCTTTCAGCTGCCTCGTTTATTGAAACAGCTAATGTTTTATCAGCCGCGGCAATTGATGCCAGACCGCAAGTAGATAAGCTTTTGGGCTTAAAAGAAAACGTCATCATCGGCCGCCTAATCCCGGTTGGGGAGAGGGCGGTATTGGCCAAAGAATAATTTAAATCTTCTGACAACTCCCGTAAATCGTACTAATTTGAAGGAGTACATTCCTGTAAATTTGGGATTGTGTAGGACCAGATAGATCTGTACACCTTGAAGGTGTATAAATGGATTATTTCTGCAAAAGTCTGCTCTCGTTTAAGAAGTTGCCGTTGACGATTGAGTGAATCTGCTATAATTAATTGAAGCTATAAACTAACGACCGATATTTTTGAAATAATGGAGCTTTTGTCTGGGGAACAATTTCTACCCGCCATCGCGTTATTTATTTTTAATCCAAGTTCGAACAACTTCTTCAAAATTACGAGGTTTCTGTTGTTGGGCTTCCCACTCTTCTTGTCTAATGTAAAGCATTTTGTAAACGATGTTCTTTTGGTTTGCGTTTACATCCACGCACCATTGAGCAAGCCGCTTAATTTTCTCAACATCGTCTAAATCCTCTTGTCCTTTGGTTTCAACGACATAGTATTCTTGTGGCGATACTTTCACAATATAATCCGGGTAGTAATCTGAAATACTACCGTCCGCGTTTTTATAATCAATTTTGAAATGCACCGCAAAGTAGTTTTTAGTGTAGGAAATTATATCCTCGCAATTTTCAAGAAAGCCCGCAAATTCCAGCTCAAAATGGCTATCGCCAATAATTTTGTTAAAAATGCTTCGCTTTGGCACAATATAACCTTGATCTTTGACCACGAACGGGCGGCTTTTGCTAATTTTGATATAGTCGCGAATTTCCGCCTCGCCTTTATCTAAAACAGTAAGTGCGTTAATTTCTTTTTTGAATGTTTCAAAGATCGTTCGCGAAGCTTCAATTTCGGATAGATTGCGAAGCGAATTTAGATTATCAAGATCAATGCGCAAATCAAATAAATATCCCGAAATAAACTCCTTAACCTTGCCATAAAGTATGTCATAGCCGGAAACAAGCCGAAGTTCTTTCATAATAATCTGCGTGAAGTATCCGATTACGCTTTGATAGTTAGGTACAAAATTACTATCAAGTTCTGTTTTGTGCGTAATTTCTCCGCTCGCGATATCGCGAAAAACAATTTCTCGTTTTTCCGCCTCTGAAAATTCTTTGATTGGGATTTTTTTATGGCCGAATTTTGTTACATCAAGTCCGGACAGATTCTTATACTCACGATAAATACGCGGGGTAAGAATCGGAATTTGAATATCCATTTTCTCAATGTCTTTTTTCAGATTTTCGCGATCAACTTCAACCACGAGCGGGCTTTTTGGGGCAGAACCTTCGCCCATTTTGCGGTGTTCAAGTTCAACCCCCTCGCTTTTAATAGATTCCACAAAATCCATGAATGCGTCAGTACCTACAACACTGACAAGCTCCGGCAAGGCCGGATCACGATACATTCGGCGCAAACCTCGGCCAAGCGTCTGCTCGGGCAAAATATTACTTTGTGCAACATACGCCCGCAAACCGACAATCGTCGTCACATTGCGGACATCCCAACCCTCCTTGAGCATAAGCACCGAAACAATCGCTTTATACGGACTGTCGAGGTGATCAATCTCGTTAGCCGCCTTACGCAATATTTTTAGTTCTTCCTCGCTCTTGCCTGTTACGCTTTCTGAAATTTCGCCATTGTCTTTTGTATGAATTACAAGCACCGCATCTTTTAACTCCAAATAAGTGTTTTCAAGATATTCTGCCACCTCATCGCAGTTTTTTGTGTCATCTGTCATCAAAAATAAGACTGCTTTCTTGCCAAGCTTAGTGTGTACATCATAAACTTTTTTCCATTCAAGAAAACCAAGATGAATATAATCTTTGTATTTTTCGGTATATTTTGCGCTTTTGTGTTCCTGTAATTTTGCGCGGCTAGCGGAATCCGGCAAAACAGGGTGCTTAACGACATTTTGATGAATTGCCTCAACAAGCGGATAATCGCTAATCGTTTGCACAAAAATTGCGCCGTTGTTGTGCTTTGGCGTAGCCGTTACGTCAACCTGCAAAGCAAGCTTACCGCCTTTCATTTTGAGCCGATTGTGAATATCCTCAATCGCCTTGAACCAGCTCATGCGCGGATCATGAATATGATGTGCCTCGTCGTTTAACACAATGAGTTCGTCTACATTGCGGACAATATCCCCAAGGTCAAGTTTTGATTCATTCGTCGCGCCAACCGGTTGCTTTCCGAGGAAATAATCGGTTGTATCGGGATCACCAAAACTCGCCGATTCTATCGCGCCCTCATAGACACGATGAATATTTGTAAGAAAAATGTTGCCAGTTTTTTGCACGGTACCAATTTCATCCTGGATATGAAGCGTTATCTGGAAATCATCACGCCAGTTTTGGCCTTGATAAGCATTGTCGGGAAGTACGGGATCCTCAAAAAATATTTTGAGCCCGTCAAAGTCGGCACGAATACGATCAAGAACAATAATATTGGGCGTAATGACCAAAAAATTGCGCGCCAGTTGGGAGTCATCCTCATAAAGTTTATGGTAGTAACACCACGCCAAAATCAAACTTAATACTTTTGTTTTCCCGCTACCGGTTGCCATTTTTACTACATATCGCGTCCACGATTCATCGAACATTCCGGCAGATACCGCGCCTGAACTATCAAAACGAAGGAGATCATATTTATCCCGCGCCTTGGCAACTTCATACAGCCAAATAATTGTTTCCACCGCTTCACGCTGTGCAAAGTAGTATTGAAAAAGAAATATTTCGCCGCTTGATGTTTCTATTGGATGGTCAGTCAAAAACCACCACTTGAGCAATGTTTTGCTTGTTTCGCTTGCGCCGCCATAACCGGCCAACCGCCAATCCCTAACTTTTTTTCGAAGCTCGGCAACGAGCGGGGGTAGCAGTTTTTCATATCCCTTTTCACGCAGATTTTCATCAGCCGGAAACCAACGGATTGCCGGATCAAGGATTTCGTATGGTGATTGTGGAAAATTTTGATGTAGTGCCATAAAAAGAAAATAAACCTTGCTAATTTGCTTATAAAATGCGGGGTGTCACGTTATTTACTTTTGTCCTGGGTAAATAAGAGACCATAAAACTATTTAAAATTCCAACTAATTCGGACCCTTATTTTAAGCCATTTTTCCGTCATTTTTTAACTAATTTGTCTCTCTTTTAACTAACTTCCAATCCGCAATTCTGATCTTTCCTTCTAATCCCTTAGTTAGGATAATGACCCACCCAGAAACGGCCTTAAGATAGAGCATAAATCGGCCTATCATGTTTTATTATCAACCCCCCTTGAAAATAAACCTTTGGGCATCTCTTGTCCCGGCTTTCTGTAGTAACGATCTTTTTTTGCCTTACCAATTTTTTCTAGCAACCCTTTTTCAGCCCAACCTCGTAAAAGTCGTGACATTTTTAACACATCAGTAATACTAGTGATCTCACGAGCTTTTGCATTAGTAATTCGATATTGCTCATTGAGATATTTACTGACTGTATCCCAGTACTCGATTTTATGAAGATTAAGTAGCAATAATAAGACAGTATTTGGTCGTAATGTGGGCGGAAAAAATAATGGCTCATACAAACCTTCTTCTTTCATAACTCTAAACATGCGATCAACGCCTTCCCCAATATCCAAATTAGGAGCAGACTGGAAACGATTAAGCGTACGCAAAATTAATGGGTTGCGAGCAAATCGTTCATTTCGTATGTTTTCAATTGTGATATGCCCTGGATAAGTTCCTGGACTCTCCACCTCCACGCGGTCATCAAAAAAACGTACCTGAATATCGTCCTGTACAGAATAATTTCTGTGTATAACCGCATTTGTTATTGCTTCTTGAAAAGCCCATTCAGGCACTAGAAATGTCGGATGGAAGGTTGCGCCACTTAATTTCGGAGGAGATTTTTTAACGACTTCGCGGAAATATCTAATCGATTGCTCTATTTGGCGGAGAAGAGGTCCCTCGATTGTAAATGGCCGCGCGACAAAATTTGGTTTGCCGGTGTATGCGGGCTTTGTTCCATAATAGTGAGATATCTTGATACCACACTTATTTTTCAAGTCTACTGCCGGATTTTTAGAGAATAGAAGCGCTCCAGCTTTAGTAAGTTCAAAAGATCCTTCAATACCGACGGCAAGGCCGTTGTCTTTTAAAAACTGCCAATCGCTCAATCCTTCGCTTGCCGTATCTTTTTTATAAATAACGAGTAAATCAACATCTATTTCGGTCAAGGATGTTATACCCGACTTCTCGTTCTCAAATTTAATCGCGCCCTTCTCGTACTTAAGACGCATTATTTCCGTAGAGCCGATTTTTACATTCTGTCTGCCTTTCCTTACAAAGGTATCGCCACGCTTGAGAGAATGCACATCGTTGCTCTTTTTTATATTCACGACGAACAGCTTGTCCGGCAACCCATTCACATTAGTTATATCAAGTTCAAATTTTCCCCAAAGGTTAAGGGGTGGTTCAATTTCTTTCTCAATGAGCTTCAAAAACTCTGAAATATTATCCAGGTTTTCACTGATTCCAAGCAAGCGCTTATGGCCCTCTGCTTTGGACGGATCTTCAAGCCCAACGACAATATAACCACCTTCTGTGTTTGCAAAGGCAACAACTGTCTCTAAAAGTTTCGCCGGTTCAATAGCGGCACGTTTGCATTCAAAAGTCTGCCACTCCTGGGTATCTAGAAAAATTTTTATTATTTCATGATCGTTCATATATTCACCTCAATAATTTTCATCGTATCGTTGCCGAAAATGTCTACGACCTTAATGGCTATTTTGCGTTTGCCATTACCAACCTCAACCGACGGGGTTTGTAAAACGAGTTCTCGCTTCTTTTTTGTGCGAAAATCTTGCCACTCATTCTCAAACACATAATCGCCAGTCCACGCCTCATCATATTCAAGTAAACTCGCTTGTGCCGGGTTTACGCTTCCATCCAACTTCCTTTGTTGGGGATCGACCTTGGGGACTCTAATCATCTCTTTTTTGCTCTCAAAATTAAAATCAACTGCCCAGTAATCAATCCAATCCGTCCATTTTTTGGTCAGTGTTTCTTTCTCAACAATGCCGTCTTTATCTTTGGCTACTTTTATTATCTGGCCATTTTCTACAATCAGTTTTTTGCCTCCGGCTTTCAAACTTTCTTCCACTTCTTTAATAGAATCCTGATTATAAAACACGGAAAAATCAGTCAGCTCAATTGCCACCATCCCTTTTTTTACAATTGGTTTAACTTCAATGTAGCTTACATCATGGAATACCACCTGATTTTTCTCAATCGCTCGCTTATCAAACACATCGCGCGGAATGTATTTGAGCGCCAGATCAACGCCTTTGTCTTTGGCTTCTTCCTGAATATTAGGGAATAATCCCATCTCAAATTCAAAAGCCAACACATCAACTTTGGTAATCTGCTTTTCCACCGCTTCTGTTATCACCGCATCCACGAACAGCCGTGATACTGGTAGGTTGATTGGCCCAATGGCGACAAGGCGAGAATTTTTCTTGCCGTGAAAAGTCTTGAAGCCGTCAAAACCTTCGGCTTTGTAAGCAGAAAGAATAAGCGCAATAAAATCTTTTTCTTTTTGGGCGATTTGATTTTGCTTCTCATCTTCGCGTAGATTTGGATTAATGCCGATGTAATGCTGGCGTTCGTATTTACCAAGGTTCAAAATTTCAAACGCGCGAAAATCTTTTCCGGCTTTTGCCAGCTCTCGCTGGACACCAATCATTCGTTTACGAGTTGTGTGAATTGAAAACTTGCCAAGGTCAGAGCCGATCCATTTACGCCCAAGTTTTTCCGCAACTACTAAAGTAGTGCCGGAGCCGGCAAAGAAGTCTGCAACGAGATCACCTTCGTTTGAAGAAACTTTAATTATGCGCTCTAGTAGGGCTTCCGGCTTCTGCGTTGGGTATCCAACCTTTTCTTTGTTCGCTGGACCTGTAGGAACTTTTATATCTGTCCACCAGTCTGTAACAGGCGTTCCTCTTTCAACGTCGACCATAATTCCTTTATGAATACTCTGCATTCTTTTGGCAGTTAGTTCATTGTATGGTCGATATTGAATGTTAAAAATATGATTATCAGTCTTTCTGTATTTTAATAAAGTATCGTGTTTTCTAGGATAATCATCAAAAGGCACTGCGCCACCACTATAAGTCCAAATTACTTCATTTCTAAATTTGTCCTTGCCAAAAATCTCGTCCATTATCAATCTCAAATAACTATTTACTCTATAATCACAATGGACATAGATACTTCCGTCATTTGCAAGCAGATCGCGCATAAGAGACAACCGCTCATAAATCATCGCGATAAAACTATCCGCGCCCTTGCCCCAAGTGTCGCGATACGCCAATTCTTCCAATACCCCCGACTTTTTAGTAAACTCCTCCTCGCCAACTTCAATGTTCATTGAAAAATCCGCGCCAACATCAAACGGCGGGTCAATGTAAATCAATTTAATGCCACCTTGCTCTTGAATTTCTTGACGGAGCGGACCATTTTTCAAGCTGGAAAGAATCAATTTGTTGTCGCCCCAAATGAGCTTGTTCGTCCATCCTTTAAGCTGGCGACCGCGAACATCCACATCAAATAGAGCCTGTTGTAGCTTAACCTCTTTTTCACTTCTCGGTTCATCAACCTGCTCAATAACTTGAAAGGGCAAAACAACATTCGTAACCTCGCTCGTCTTTCCGTTCCAAACAAGCTCTACCTCTTGTTTCTCGGCGAAAAGCAGAAAACGATACTTATCAGGCAATGGTTTGTCTGCTTCAAGATATTTTATTATGTCTCGTTTTTCGTTATCGCTTAACATATTTTTATTGCGACTCCGCTTAGCGGGAGGGCAATTCAAAATACCTTTCCATAATAAGCTCATTTCATGGCTACAGTATAATGTTATCAAAATATTTTGAAATAGCGAAAAGAGGCTTCTCGTTGCCACTGGAGTAAACACGCTGCAATAAACTAAGCCCTTAATTGTTTTTTTGACCTAAACAGGTAGTTTCTTTGATTCTTAAGTCCCTTGTTTATCAGCTTCTCCTTATGCCATAATGTTGATATATCTAACAACAGAAAGTTCAAAGTTTAAAGTTAAAAATTCAAAGTTACAGTTCAAAGTTTAAAGTTTTTGTTTTCTTTATCTTTAATCCCGTAACTTTTAACTTTTCACTTTTAATTTTTAACTCGCCTTTTGTCCCGCCGCCGTCGTTTATTTAAATTAAAACTTAACGAAAAATCAATCCGCTCCATTTTTTCAGTGGTGCTTTTTTTAGGGGCCGTGTTTTTTATCATTTCTTATTTTTCTCCCACTATAATTTCAACTGCTTTTTTCCCAAATATTGAATATTTCTTGGGCAAAGCGTCAATTCTGCTGCCAGTTTTACTGATACTTTTGGCTCTTAATCTTTCCGACATCAAGTGGGCTTTGGCCGAAAGCCGGATTTTGCTGGGATTTGCCTTAATTTTTTTTGGGTTTTTGGGCCTTTTGGGTTTGTTTTCTTTTGATAATGGAGGCTGGTTGGGAAGAAAAGAGGCCTTTTTACTTTCACAAATTTTAACCGGGCTGGGGGCTTTTTTCGTTTTCCTCGGCGCATTTTTAGGGGCGATTCTTTTAATTTTTAACTCTTCTCTGGAAGGGTTAGTTGCTTTTTTATCTTCCATAATTTTGCCTTTGCAAAATTTTATTAAGGCCAAAGATGATAAAGATAATTTAGGCCAAGCGGAAAAAACAATTAAAAAAGAAGAAGCATTATTAAAGGCTAAAGAGAGCGCAGAAGAAAAACCAATTAAAATTAAGGGGCTGGATCCAAGCTTTGAGGTTATTGATGAAGATTTTGAAGTCAAAATCAGATCCGCTTCATTGGAGGCTCAACCTGGCTTCGCCGAGGCGCTACGCCAAGGCGAGCAAAGCGAGCTTACACCAGAAAAGACGGTTTTTGCAAAAAGAGTAAATGAATCTACCGCCTTTGCTTTGCCGTCTTTTTCAATTTTGCCGGATAACCCGCCTAGTTCTGCTGACCGCGGGGACATCAAAAAAAATGCCGCCACCATTGAAAAAACTTTGGAGAGTTTTGGCATTCAAGCCAAAGTGGCAGAAGTTAACCTTGGCCCTTCGGTTACGCAATATGCCCTGGAGTTAACCGAAGGCACCAAAATTGCCAAGATTACCGCCTTACAAAACGATTTAGCCTTAAGCTTGGCCGCCTCAACCGGCACGGTCAGGATTGAAGCGCCAATCGCGGGCCGTTCTTTGGTGGGGATTGAGGTGCCTAATTATTCGCCGACTTTGGTTTCTTTAAAATCGGTTTTAACTTCAGACATAATGCAGACGGTTCGTTCCAAATTGGTGGTGGCTTTGGGCCACAATGTGGCGGGTGAACCGGTGGTAGCTGATATTGCCCGTTGGCCGCACATTTTAATTGCCGGGTCAACCGGTTCCGGCAAATCGGTTTTGATTCACAGCTTTTTGGCTAGCATCTTGTTTCGCGCGACACCGGATGAAGTCCGTTTTATTTTGGTTGATCCCAAACGGGTAGAGTTGACTCAATATAATGGCATTCCCCATCTTTTAACGCCGGTGATTGTGGAGACGGAAAGAGTGGTTTCTTCCTTAAAATGGTCGGTTGCCGAAATGGAAAAAAGATATAAACTTTTTGCTCAAGCTGGAGCTAGGAATTTGCAGGATTTTAACCAAAAATCTGCGGCTACTTCTTTGCCCTTTATTATTATTGTCGTTGATGAGTTGGCTGATTTAATGGCTTTTGCCGCGACCGAAGTGGAATCTTTGGTTACCAGGATTGCTCAGATGTCGCGGGCAACCGGCATTCATTTAGTTTTATCAACTCAACGGCCCTCTGTTGACGTGATCACCGGTTTAATCAAGGCCAATATTCCGGCCCGCATTAGCTTAAACGTTTCTTCCAGCATTGATTCGCGGGTGATTATTGACTCTGTCGGCGCTGAAAAACTTTTGGGCCGCGGCGACCTTTTGTATCTGCCGCCGGAGAGCTCTAAGCCGCAAAGGATTCAAGGGGTTTTTGTTTCTGATGCCGAGCTTAATCTCATAATTGATTATTGGAAAAAGTTTGCAGCGCCTCTGCAATCAACTCCGACAGCTAGCAGCGAAACACCCGCTTTGCCGGTACTTGGTCAAGGTGAGCCCGCTTCGCCAAAGCTTCAGCGAGGCGAGCCGGTCTTAGCTTTAGAAACGAACGGAAGAGTAGATGTTTTGGAGGGCGAAGAAAATTATTCACAAGATGATCTTTTTAATCAAGCCGCCCAAATTATTTTTAATCACCGCTATGCCTCTACTTCGCTTTTGCAGCGCCGATTAAGGATTGGCTATGCCAGGGCTGCCCGCTTGATTGATGAAATGGAGGAGGCCGGCTTTGTGGGGCCAAAAAACGGAGCCAGCCCCAGGGATGTGAATATCTTAAAGTTTGAGAATTATCTTAAGAAACCTAGGTAACCTAGGTGACCTAAAAATGTAGTGAAAACAGCCGGCGAAATTCTTAAAAATCAAAGATTAAAGAAAAGATGGACATTAGAAAAAGTTGCCGGCTTAACCCATATTCAGCCGCTGGTCTTGCAGTCTATTGAAGAAGATAATCTGACCTCTCTGCCCAAACCGCCGTTTGTCTTTGGTTTGGTAAAAAATTATGCCAAAGCCCTAAGTTTAAATAGTGAAGAAGTGCTGGCGATTTTTCGCCGGGAATATAATCTGCGCATCGGCAGTTATTTATTGCCGCCACAGCCTTTGGTCAAAAGTTTTTTTCACCTGAACGGTCCCGCAATCTTGAAGTTTTCCTTGATCTTTTTGACGCTTTTGTTTTTGGGTTATCTTTTAGTGCAGTATTGGCAGTTTGCTCAAGCGCCGGTTTTAATTGTTTCGGCGCCGCAAGACCTTACAGAGGTTTTGGAAACCCAAGTTAATGTTACCGGCCGGACCGATCCTAATGCCAAAGTTTATGTTAATGGCCAGGAAATTTTGGTTGACGAAAAAGGGATTTTTAATACCGTGGTTAGTCTCAACCCAGGAGTAAATGTTTTAAACATTAGAAGCCAAAATTTACAAAAAAAAGAGACGCAAATAAAACGGACGGTCACGGTTAAAACTACCAGTTGACGATTGAAGGCTTCCTAATCTAAGCTTAAATAAACCCACCCCACTTTGCTAAAGCTTCGTGGGGCTTAGCTGCCCATGGATTTAACACAGATAGTTCTTCTTTTAATGATTGTTGTTTTAGGGACCACACTAACCTTGGTGGGCGTCCAGCTGTTTTTTATTCTTCGTGAGGCTGAACGGTCCCTTCGTAAAACCAATCTTTTGCTTGACGATTTTAAAGTTTTGTCCATCAATTTATCGCAGGGTTCTGAGAACCTAAGAAGTTTGGTGGCTAATTTTTCTTTAAAGAATGGTTCACTTTTAATGAGCTTGGCAACTGTTTTTGGTTTGGTCAGAACCTTTTTGGCCAAAAGCAAAAAGAGTCAAAAAGATGGGTGACAAAAACGAAGGTTCTTTTTTGGGCGGGCTTTTGGCCGGCGGGCTTTTGGGGGCAGCGGCCGCCTTGCTTTTAACCCCCTTTAAGGGAGAAGAAGTTAGAGTAAAGTTAAAAAAGAAAGCGACAGTTTTAAAAAAAGAATGGGACAAATCCTTGGAAGAGGCTGGGAAAACGAGCGTTGGTTTTCAAAAAGAAGCCTTGGATTTGGTCAAAGATTTGGGGGATTCTCTGGAGGAAAAAAGCCAGCAACTGCCAAGGCAGGCTAAAAAAATAATTGATGATGTTAAAACTGTGGTGGAAGATAGGCTAGCGCAAGCCCAAAAACCGCCAAAACAGCCCCATAAGCCCCGTTACTTCAAAGGCATTAACCGTTAATTTATACTTTAATTAATCATAGTGGAGCTATTCTAGAAATAATAAAGTATGAAAAATAACAATCAACTCCTCGCATTTCAAGATAAAGAAGTTCGCCGCCAGTGGGACGAAAAACAGGAGAAATGGTATTTTGCCATTGTTGATGTGGTAGAAGTTTTAACGGACAGTAAAAATCCAACCGATTATCTTAAAAAAATGAGAAAAAGAGATAACGAACTCGGATCCTACCTAGGGACAAATTGTCCCCAGGTAGAAATGATGGGTAGGGGCGGAAAAAAGAGAAAAACACTGGCTGGCGATGTAGAACAGATACTCCGTCTTGTTCAGTCCATTCCTTCACCCAAAGCCGAGCCGTTTAAGCTGTGGCTTGCCAAAGTCGGCTATGAAAGGATTCAAGAAACAACGGATCCGGAAAAATCAGTCAATCGGGGCAGAATGAATTGGCAAAGAATGGGCCGCAGTCAAAAATGGATTCAGCAAAGAATGATGGGGCAGGAAATCAGGAATAAGTTAACGGATTATTGGAAAAATAATGAGGTCAAAGAGCAGGCCGAATATGCGATTTTAACAAATATCATTCATCAAGAATGGTCTGATTTGACGGTAAAACAGCATAAAGAGTTTAAGAATTTAAAAACAGAAAATCTGCGCGATCACATGACTGACGCAGAATTGGTTTTTACTGCTTTGGCCGAGCTCTCTACTCGTCAGATTGCCGAAACAGTAGAGGCAAGAGGTTTGAGAGAAAACAAAATTCCGGCCAAAAAAGGCGGCAGGATAGCCAAAAATGCGCGCTTAGAATTGGAACAAAAAACAGGCAAAAAGGTTGTCAGCGGTAAAAATTATAAGCTCCCGCCCGCTGCGGGGATGGTAGCTTGAATTGCTCGCGTGAAGAAAATACGCTTGCAATATATAGGGCTCACATTCCTAAAATGGACTTAAGGTAAGCTCTATGAAGATGTCACAAAGAACTTTTAGTACGTTTTTGGAATGTGACATCTATAGCATTAGCCTTGCTTTGTAGATTTTGCGCTCAAAAGGATCTAAGGCCAAGCCAAAGATTTCCAAAGTTAAGGCGCCCAAAAGCTTACTGTCATTAGCTTCTCCTAAGACGACAGGGGAGGGCAGCTCTTCTTCTTTGAACTGAATAATCGCTGTTCCGATTTTTCTTTTAATCACTTTGCCGTCGGCCAAACTGAATTCCCTTTCATAAAGCGGCTTCAAATTCAGTTTCTTGACGATGTCTTTAGACAAAACCGTGAAGGCCGCTCCGCTGTCAACTAAGAATTTTTCCGCTACCTGACGGTTGGGATCTTGGGGGTTTTTTATTTTTAGAGAGACTTCCGTCATTCCCATACAATTCATTCTATACCCGTCTAACTAGAGTTTGCAACTCTCGTTAGTCGGTTATATATTCACTAACTCTCGTTCGCGCTGGAAACTCGAGTAAGTGAATATAGGCGACCAAAGCTTATTCGTCAATTGCAAGAGATGAATTACCTACGTGGACGGACCTTCTTAATGGATTACTCCAAGACAAGAGGCAGCTTTTTGAAAGAGAGCAGATTTTCGCGGATATTTTTTAAGCGCAGAAGGACTTTGAAAAAAATCCTAATTTCTTTACAGCCCAAAAGCCAGGTTAATAAAAGATAGGTGGAGCCACCCAAGGTTAGAACCAGCCAGACTAAAATGACAAGATTAACCGTGCGGGTGGTATCCAAAAAAACCTGATCTAAAATTTTAACCGGAAAATAAATAGTTGCTGCCATGATTAAGGAGGAAAAAACAATAGGTAAACCGGGGGATAAAACCTCTGCTTTAGTAAATTGTAGTTTTTGATGCAGTTTAAAAAAAAGTAAACCTAATTCAACTAATGTTCCCAAGGTTATACCTAGGACCAACCCTCTGACACCGTAAAAAAGGCCGCTGGGCCAACCATAGGATAAAGCCAGTTTTTCCAAAAATGAGGACAAGAAGATGGCCAAAATTAAACTTAAGACAATAGAAATTAGGCTGATAATTAGTGGATTTTTGGTATCCTGCAAAGCGTAAAAAGCCCTAATAGTTAGATGAATTAAACATTGGGCAAAAATGCCCAAAGAAAAAAGAGCCAAAATCCAGGCTGTAGAAATGGTGGCATTCCAGGAAAAATTACCAACCCCCAAAATCAGACGGACAATGGGAATTTTTAAAATGATAAGAATAATACTTAGGGGGAGACTTAAGTAAAGGATTTCAAAAAAAGTGCTTAAAAAAGTTTCTTTGAATTTCTTCAAATCGGTTAAGGCCTCTTGCGATAAGGTGGGGAGGGCGGCCTGGGCAATGGCCGCGCCAATAACCGAGATGGGGACGGTGGCAATGGATTCGCCAAAGCGCAAAACCGAAATAGCCCCACTGCCCAAAAAAGAGGCAATATTAATTAAGATAAGAGTCTTGATTTGTTCGGCACCAAGGCCAATTGTTCTAAAGGCTGAAAGCCCAAACATTTTTTTAACCAAGTCTTGCCGCCAAGAAATTTTTAATTGATAGCGGAAACCCAAATGAAAAAGAAGCGGCAACTGAATAACAAGGTGTAAAAAAGAACCCAAAACTACTCCCCAAGCCAAGCCGGCAAGACCTAATGGTTGATACAAAAATAAAGCGCCAAAAATGGCGCCTAAATTGTAAGCAATGGGTGAAAGAAAAGGGAAAAAGAAACGTTTGAAAGACTGCAAACTACCGGAGATAAGGGAAGAGACGCCAAGAAGAATTGGCGAGAGTAAAAAAATGCGGGTTAATTCAATAAGCGTTTTAGTTTGTTCCGGATTAAATCCCGCGGCCACCAAAAAACTTAATGGTTTGGCTAGTAAAAAAACCCCAGCTGAAACGACCCCAAAAAAGATCAAAGTCAAATTTAAAATGTTTGAGGCAAAACCCCAGGCTTTTTGTGCGCTTTCTTTGGCAATGAGACCCGAAAATAAAGGGATAAAGGCGGCATTTAAGGACCCCACAATAATCAACTGAAAAATTAAATCCGGTATTCTAAAGGCAGCCACAAAAACGTCAAATTGAGGCCCCACCCCCAAAATTCCAGCGTACAGCCGCATTTTAACCAATCCCAAAAAAGAAGAGGTCAAAACCATAAAACTAATCACTGCCGCGGCGGACAAAATTGTTTTTTGTTCCTGGAAAAGAAGGTTTTGGCCGTTTTTAAAAAAGGACTTGACCATAAATGTTAACCCCAAAGGGGTGCAAGGCTACCAATTGCAAAATATTTTTTGCAGCTTTATAATAACATAGGTTATTTAGATAACCTATGTAATTTAGGTACGAGTTTTGCACTAAATCTTCGTTCTTTGTCTTCAGGAAAAATAAGCAGAGCTTGCGCTTCGCTATTGTGGTACACTGTTAAAAATTTTGGAGCGCACAATTTTCCCTTCATCCAAAGAACTGCGATTTTTTCGTGCAAAACTCGCGCTAGGTTAAAAAATGCCAATTACTCAATCAGTTAAAAAAGCCTTGCGGGTTTCGCAAAGGCGCCAAAAAATAAATCTAAAAGCTGAAAGAAGCCTAAAACAAGCCCTAAAACTCTTGAAGGAAAAAGGGATGGAGGTTTGGCCCAAAACCCAAAGCTCAATTGACAAAAGCGTTAAGGCAAAAATTATAAGCAAACAAAAAGCCGGACGAATAAAAAGCCGATTGCTTAAAAGGTTACGAGTTTCGCTTTAAACTTTTGGTCTTTGTCCTCAAGCAAAACTTGTGGCTGATTAAAAAAGACTTTTTAAAAAGGGCAAAAAACCAATCTCTAAATCAACCTCTCCTGATTTGGCGTTTTCCTCAAGAGAAACCGTTTTTTTGTAAGCATCCTTAAGTTCTGGGAGCGTCCAGAGTTTTGCGTGCGAAATCATTTTTTCCTGGGTATAAGTTTTTTCGTAAGTTAAGGCTTTTTTTTGGGCTAAAACCAAAAGGCGCAGTTGCCTTCCAAGCATATTTAAAAGATAAAAATGGTCAGCGCGGTTTTGCAAGAAAAGATTATAATTGGTTAAAGCCAAAGACTCACGCTTGTTGCCTACAGCATCGCATAGGGCAAAAACGATTTTGGCAGATTGGCTAAAAGAATTTTTGCCAAGGGTTGAAACTGCCTTGGTTTTAGTTGAGAAAAGGTTTGGTTGGTCGGAGAGAGGCACTTTAAAAAAACTCAAAGCTCAAATCTCAAAGCTCAAAACCAAAACTTAAATGTTCAATCTTTTGTCAGATTTGAGATTTTAGATTTGGATTTGATATTTGAGTTTTGACATTTGAGATATCTTAGAATTTATTATGTCAAAATTACAGACTTTTGAAAATCAACCAGAAAAATTGGAAAAACGTCCCCCCATTGTAACCATCATGGGTCATGTTGACCATGGTAAAACCACTCTTTTGGATTACATCAGAAAAACTCAAGTCGCGCACAAAGAAGCCGGCGGAATTACTCAATCCATTGGCGCTTATCAGGTAGAGGTTAATGGCGAAAAAATCACTTTTATTGATACCCCAGGCCATGAAGCTTTTACCAAACTTCGGGCTCGGGGCGGTCAAATTGCCGATATTGTCGTTTTGGTAGTTTCGGCTGTTGATGGCGTAATGCCGCAAACAATTGAGGCCATTGCCCATGCTAAGGCGGCCAATGTTTCTATTATTGTTGCTTTTAGCAAGATTGACCTTGTGGATTCTTCTGTTGATCGTGTTAAAGAACAATTGAGCAAGGAGGGGATTTTGGTTGAAAACTGGGGCGGGGATGTTGTTTCGGTTTCGGTTTCCGGAAAAACCGGGCAAGGAGTTGACAATCTTTTAGAGATGATTCTTTTGGTTTCTTCAATGAAAGAGTTGCAATCTGACACAAACTGTTTTTGCACTGGTTTTGTTTTAGAGTCGGCTAAAGACGAAAAAAAAGGCATCTTTGTTACTTTAATTATTAAAAGCGGGATTTTGAAAACCGGGCAAATAATTGTGGCGGGCGAAGTATTTATGGCCGTGGAAAGCGAAAAAGAAGCCCAAAACATGGTTTTAGAAAAAGAAAAGAATAAGCAGAGCTTGATTTCTGCGGGGGAAAATAAGCCGGAACCCGGCGTAAAACTGACAACTAGTGAAGCTGGGGCTTCAATCAAAGTTATTTCCTTAATCATTAAGGCAGATACTCAAGGGTCGCTTGAGGCTGTGCATCATTCTTTGGAAAATTTAAAAACCGCGGAGGTAATTTTTAATTTCTTGCATCAGGGAATTGGTCAAATTAATGAAGGCGATATTATTTTGGCGGCCGCCTCAAACGCCAAGGTTTTTGGTTTTAGGGTAGAAGTAGATAAAAGCGCCGCAACCTTGCAGGAGTTTAAAAAAGTAGATGTTTCAACTTATGAAATTATTTATCGTTTATTAGAAGATGTGGAAAAAATAATCAAAGGCCAAGAAAAGCCCAAAGAAGAAATCATTTCCCGCGGTAAAGTCTTAAAAGTTTTTATCCTGACCAATGAATCACAAGTGGCGGGCTGCAAAATTGAAGAAGGCTTTATTGTTCGCGGTATGAAAGCCAGATTTACCCGTGAGGCTGTGGTGATTGGCGAGGCCAAAATAGAATCCTTAAAAATTGAAAAAGAAAAAAAGGACCGCGTGCAAAAGGGCGATATTGCCGGGTTAGCTTTGGAACAAAAGTTGGAAATTGAGGGGGGGGATTTGTTGGAAGTTGTGAAGGTCTGATGCACTTTAATGTTTTAAAACATTGAAGCAAAATGCATATTGACATACTGGTGTAAATATGTTTATATGTATATATGCAAACAATGATTAGAACTTCTATCACTTTTCCTGCCGATCTTTATGAAGCCTTAAGACTACAGGCATTCTCTCAAAGAACCAGCGTTTCTCAATTGATTCGGGAAAAAGTGTTTACAAAGGCAAAAAAGAGGATCAAACAGGCAAAGGCTGGGCAAGGCATAGAGGCTTTGCTTGAGTTAAGCAAGTTGACCAAGGGTAGCGACTTGGAGTTTGATCGCAAAAAATTCTATGATGATCTTATCAAACACAAAATGTCTTTTGGATTCTAATATTTTAATAGCCGTGGTTAACCCCAAAAGTGAGAATCATAAGCGGGCAAAGGACTTTTTGGAAGAAAGTCAGGGGCATAATTTGCAGTTTGTAGTTTCTTCACAAAACTTTCTGGAGACCTCGACAGTTTTGGTGCATGGACTAAAAATTCCCCGCCGTGATGTTAGCAAAAGCATACGAGTTGTGTTGGAGGATCCGTTGTTTACCCCCATTTATCCTAATGTTGAGGCATTAAAACGGTTTTTCACTCTGATTGCAGATAATGCCGTTGTTCATTTGACTGACCTCTTTTTGGCCGCCACTGCCTTAGCTTATGGCATTACGACCATTGCGACCAACGACCGTGATTTTGAGAAAATCAAAGGCATCAAAGTTTACAACCCCTTTGCCTCATAAAAAAATCCGGCGAAGGTTAATGCCCGCGCCGGTGATTTGGAAAATTAATTTTCAAACTTAGAACGAAATTCTTCAGGAACCAAACGCAAAAGCCATTCTTGCTTAATACCGTACCAGCAATAAAACCAGTGATCTTTTTCTTCAATTATGGACCAACCCAAAAAAGGTCTTTCAGAAAATCCAGCGCCTCTTCAGATGCCCGACCCAGCCTCCACTTACCACCTGTCGGCCAAACCTTTAATGTTTTGTTCTTTGGACTGTATTCAATAACAAAACCTTCAGATTCATGTCCTTCTGGCCTTAGCGAGATTTGTACCCCGACGGTTCCGATCTCGCCCTCATTTTGTTTAGCGTCAGCTCTTAAGTCCTTCGGGAATACCATAATAGTGTAAGCAAGCATTGCCGCTATTTTTTGCTCTTCGGTTAATGAAATTTGTCCAAAGTGAACAAATGTTGCCATGATCTCTCCTCCTTTTTATTTCCCATAGTTAATTATACAGGGTTTGTCAAATGATCAGAGAATTGCTATAATTAGATTGCTCATGCTTATTTCCAGTTATTCAGATCAAATTAAAGAGCTTTTACTTGGCTCGCAAAAAGTTTTAATTGCCACAAAGAAAAATCCGGACCTTGATTTATTGACCGCGGCTTGGGTTTTAGAGCGCAATCTAAAAAAGCAAGGCAAAGAAACGACTCTTTTGGTTGAGGACTTTAAGACTTTAGGCTTGCCGGCTTTTTTTGACGGATTAAATATTCAAACCACCTTGCCGCCCAAAAGCTTGATTGTCTCGGTTAATTTACAGGGCAATCTTATTGAAAAAATTAACTATCAAACCGTTGATGGCCGGCTGGATTTAATTATTACTCCAAAAAGCGGCAATATTACCGCCGAAGCCATTGAATTTAAGCAAAGCGATTTGGACTATGATTTGATTTTGGTTTTGGGAGCGCAAAAATTAGAAGAGATTGGGAATGTGGCCTTGGAGCATCAGGAAGCCCTCAATCAAATTTCCTTGGTTAATATTGATAACAACGCGGCAAATTCGCTATTTGGTAAATTGAATTTGGTTGATCAAACAAACTTTACCTTAGGCCAAACCGTTTTTGCGCTGGTTAAGTCATTGGGTTATAATCTTGACTCCTTGGATGCCACGGCCTTGTATTTTGCGCTGGTTGACAAAACCAAGCAGTTTAGTCAGAATGTTTCGGTTGCTGCTTTTAAAATGGCGGCCGAGCTTTTAGAGTTGGGAGCAAAAATTGAGAGCTTAGACCTGCCAAAAGAAGAGGTTGTTAAAGAGGAAGTGGAAATGAGATAAACGGCTGGTATCTGTTATAATAAGAAACAACAGTTGTATTTATGTTCAAAGTTCAAAATCCAAATGCCAAAATGATAAATCACTATCAAAATACCAAAATGTCAAAATGTAAAAATAGAGAAATCTGAATTTTTGTATTTATCATTTTGATATTTTTATATTGATTTTGATATTTATTATTTTGTCATTTGTTATTGATTTAACATTTGAACTTTTCAACCCATGTCCTTGACACTAGATGATAAAACCAAGATAATCCAAAGCTATAAAACGCATGAAAAAGACACCGGCTCGCCCGAGGTCCAGATTGCGCTTTTAACCGAAAAAATTGGCCGCTTAACCAAGCATTTAAATGAGCATAATCACGACTTTCATTCCCGTCGGGGTCTTTTGGGCATGGTCGGAAGGCGGCGCCGATTATTAAGGTACTTAATGAAAAAAGACCCGACCCGTTACAAGACAACCCTCGAGAGGTTAGACTTGAAACAATAAAATCAGCTTTCGTTGGAAACTTAAACCCAACCATTTTTAGCTCAAAGCTCAAATCTCAAAACTCAAAGCCACAATTCAAAACTCAAAGTTGACAAAACTTTTTAGCTTTGCACTTGGTTTTACATTCTGAACTTTGCACTTTGCACTCATAAATAATGTCTAAATCAATTATTACAAAAGAATTAAAAATTAATGATCAAATTATTATCATGGAAACCGGGCGTTTGGCTCATCAGGCTAACTCTTCGGTCTTGGCGCGTTATGGCGATACGGTGGTTTTGGCCACGGTTTGTTTGGGCCAATTAAAAGAAGAGCAGAGCTTTTTGCCTTTGACGGTAGATTTTGAGGAACGGTTTTACGCCGGCGGCCGCATTAAAAGTTCTCGTTTTGTTAAAAGAGAAGGCCGGCCTTCGGAGGAGTCCATCTTAACCAGCCGTTTGATTGATCGGTCTATTAGGCCCCTTTTCCCCAAAGATTTTTTCTATGAAGTGCAAATTGTGATTACGCTTTTGTCCATTGATTTGGACCATGATCCGGTTATTTTAGCCATGCTTGCAACTTTTGCCGCCTTAAATAATTCTTCAATTCCTTGGGCTGGGCCTCTGGCGGCTTTTAGGATTGGCTATTTGCCTTCCGAAGAGGGGTCGTTTTTATTAAATCCTAACAACAGCGAGTTAAGTCTTTCAGATTTGGATTTGGTTACCTCGGTCAGCCGTGAAGGCGTGGTGATGGTTGAGGCCGGGGCCAATCAGATGTCGGAGGAGACGGTTATAAAGGCTTTAGAATTTGCGCAAGGCAAAGCCAAGGCGGTCATTGAATCTTTGGAAGAATTTCAAAAAGAGGCGGGCAAGACTAAAATGATTTATAGCGTAAAAGAAGTTAATGAAGAATTGCATAATGCTATAGAAGGTTATATTAACGAAAAACTTTCCGAGGGCATACTGGGTCCCACCAAGTCAGAAAGAGAAAGTGCCCGCGACGAATTCCTAGAAGAACTATTTGCGGTTTTTGAGGGTAAGGCCAGCAAATCCGAGATGACGGAAATTTTTGACAAAATGCTTAAAAAATTGGTGCGCAAAAAAATCTTGGATGAAGGCGTGAGGCCCGATGGCCGCAAATCAACTTCAGAGATTAGGCCTTTAAGCATTGAAGTTGGCGTTTTGCCGCGTACTCACGGCTCGGCCATTTTTCAAAGAGGGGAAACCCAGGTTTTATCAACCGTAACATTGGCCTCTACCTCTTTGGAATTATTAATGGAAGGGCCTTTGGGCGAGGAGACTCGCAGATATTTGCATCATTACAATTTTCCACCTTTCAGCAATGGCGAGGTTGGCCGCATGGGCAGCCCTTCCAGGCGTGAGATCGGGCATGGCGCTTTGGCTGAGAGAGCATTGTTGCCGGTTATCCCTAAAGACGATGTTTTTCCTTACACAGTCCGGGTGGTCTCGGAAGTATTATCTTCGTCAGGCTCAACATCAATGGCGGCCACTTGTGGCTCAACCCTCTCTTTGATGGATGCCGGGGTGCCAATTTTAGCTCCGGTTTCCGGGGTCGCCATGGGCTTAATTACCGATGGCGATAAGTTTGAAATTTTGACTGACATTCAGGCTTTGGAGGATTATTACGGGGATATGGATTTTAAAGTGGCAGGAACAGAAAAAGGAATTACCGCTTTGCAAATGGATATTAAGGTCAAAAAAATAAAACACGAGATCATGGTTAAGGCCTTGGAGCGCGCCAAAGAAGGCCGGCTGTTCATTTTGGAAAAGATGCTGCAGGTTTTGCCGCAAACGCATTCAAATCTCTCAACCTTTGCCCCGCGAATTACCAAAGTAATGATTGATCCTAAAAAGATTGGCGAAGTAATTGGTTCAGGCGGAAAAATAATTAAAGCTTTACAGGAAGAAACTAAAACCGTTGTGGATATTCGCGACGATGGTTCGGTTTTTGTCTCAGCGGCTACTGACGAAGAGGCTAAATCCGCCGCGGACAAAATCTTGGCTTTGGTCCGTGAGGTCAAGGTGGGCGAAAAGTTTGACGGCAGGGTCGTCAGAATTATGGATTTTGGCGCTTTTGTGGAGATTTTGCCCGGCAAAGATGGCTTGGTTCATATTTCCGGACTTTCTGATCAATTTGTGGAAAATATTAATGACGTGGTTAAAGTTGGCGATGAAATGAGAGTTAAAGTAACCGAAGTTGACATGCAAGGCCGTATTAATTTGGCGCGCATTATTCCCGGCCAGGACGAGCTTACTTATACTTCTCGCCCCCGTACGCCCCGCGCTGGCGGATCAATGGGCGGTGGTCGGTCATCTGGCGGCAGGTCCAGCAGTGGCGTTCCCCGTTCCGGCTACACCGGCTTTGGCACCCCGTATCATCAAAAGCCCTCGTATCGAAAAAGCTAACTTTCTTCAGACGTCTGGCAAAAGATGTTTTTCATGAGGTTTTTGTTATCAAAAAATGGTATCATATCTTTTGTGGATACTGACATAAGTTATTTGAGGGATAAAATTCTTCCTTTTCTTAAAGCCGCTGGAGTAAAGCGCGGGGCTTTTTTTGGTTCTTTTGCCAAGGGTCAGGCAAAAGCAGATAGCGATTTAGATGTTTTAATTGATTTTCCAAAGAATCAAAGTCTTTTGGATTTTGTGCGGTTAAAATTGCAGTTAGAAGAGTCATTAAAAAGAAAAGTAGATTTGGTGGAATATGATTTGATCAAACCGGCAATAAGAGATGAAGTTCTAAAAAGCCAGATTATAATTTTATAATTGAGCTAATAGCCGTTAGGCCATGCTCAATTTCAAGGTTCTTGAGTCCGTCAGCCGACGGACGAAAGGTTCTTTAGGAGCGAAGCGACGCAAGGTTCTTGAGCGAAGCGAAAGGTTCTTATGAAAAGGGAAATTAAATTGTATCTAGACGATTTATTGGAGAGCATCTGTTTAATCGAAGACTATGTTAATGGTATTGATGAAATAACTTTTGAAGAAAATTCGCAGATTCAGGATTCGGTCATCAGGCGGTTAGAGGTTATCGGTGAGGCAGTCAAGCATCTCCCCGACGATGTTAAAGAAAAATATCCGCGGATCCCCTGGAAAGAAATTGCCGGTCTTCGCGATGTTCTAACCCATGAGTACTTTGGCGTCAGTATTCCTAGAGTTTGGAAGGTAATCATTGACGATTTGCCAAAACTGAAAGAACAAATTGAAAACGTTCTCAAAGAGAATTCTTAATTTTAGTGTTAGGTCAAATTACTTAATCTTGCTGGCTATACCGGCTTTGGCACCCCGTATCATCAAAAGCCTTCGTATCGAAAAAGCTAGTCCTTTACATAGGCGTCACTTTAATTTAATAAAGTCTTCCGGAGACAGGGCAATATCGCGAAGAATCTGTCTTAATAACCCTTGGCCAATTTTTTCTCCGGCATGAATAGGGACGGTTGTCCTTCTCCCATCGTGATGCATCAGCCGCAGATGACTTCCTTTTTGATGAATTGGCACAAAACCTAAAGAGGACAAGACTTTCAGGAGATCTTTGCTGCTGATGGGTGAAAGCTTAGGCATAAAGGGGAATGGCGATATTTTCTATACCCAAGAAGCGTGGATAGGAGGTAATGGTCTTTTTAGTCTTTGTTTCAATTCTTTGTTCTGCCTCCAAAACCAACTCAATAGCTTCTTTAATTCGGGTACGAACTTCTTTAAGAGTTTTCCCTTGGGTATGACAACCCGGCAATTCCGGCGCCGAAGCCACATAAAGACCGTCCTCGTCTTGTTCCAAGAGAACTTTGAATTGTAATTTTTTGTTTTGCTTGAGAGCCATAACCATATCTTACTCTTTATATGAAGTTTTTCAACTTGTGATTCTGTTTGCGGTATAATGGGTGTATAATTAATTAAACTAACAAAAAAAGGAGCAGACGAATGGCGGGAATAAAGAGCTTGATACTGCATAAGCTAGTCTTCTTTTCGCTGGTGTTGGGAGTTTTTTGGCTCATTCCTTTAGCTGATCCGTTTTATTTGCAGATTACCCTATTTAGCCTAGCCCTGGTATTATCATTGGCTGTAGTGCTGATTACGATGTTTTTAATTGTATTTGTTGCCAGAATAAATGGTATACCTTTGCAGCAGCTGCCTCCGCTGGCTAATCTCTATTCTATTATCACGGCCTTTTTTATGACCTTAATCACCTTGAACAGCGTTAATACAATTCATGATATTAAGAATCTTACTATACTTTGGGGTTTAAGTCTGCCAACATTCTTTACCAGTCTTAGTTCTTATGTATTTTTTAATGTTTTTATATACGCCATGTTTGGTTACATGATTTTTCGCGTCTTCAGGATTGAGGGGGTCAAGGAGAGGGCAATTTTGACTTTGAATTTGATTGAGATTGTTGTCTTTAATTTGCTCATTTTTAACTTTTCTGCCTTTGGAGTATTCCCTTTGAGCTTTTGAAGAGAAGGAAAGTTCAGTATCATAGTCCCGCCTAGGCGGGACTTTTTTTAGAAAAATGTTGCAAATGAGAATAAGATAATTATAATGAGTTTAACGTGCCCAAAACTTTTCCTGTCGATACTTCGGATTCAGCCACAATTAATCCTTCTCAATCCCTCGACAAGCTCGGGATTGTCTCGAGCAAAGTCGAGAGACAAATAGACGAACTGCAAAAGTTAAAGGGACAGTTAGAAAAAACATTTTTGCCGCCGGAGCTAAAATTAAAAGCCGAGCGGATGTTGGAATCTTTAGGAAGAATGCAAGGGTCGGTTGGATATAATGCCGAATATAATTCCGTGGAGCGCTATTTGGATTGGATTTGTAATTTGCCGTGGGACAAAAGAAGCGAGGATCAGTTGGATTTGGATAAAGCCCGCGATATTTTGGACTCTACTCATTATGGCTTGGAAGATATTAAAGAGCGGATTTTGGAGCATTTGGCCATTTTAAAGTTGCAAAAAGAAGCCGCTAAAAATCAAGAGACAATGGATTTGGGCAAAGAAATTGAAAAGCAGGGGCAAATGAGAGCGGCAACTTTGTTTTTTGTAGGGTTGCCGGGAATTGGTAAAACCTCAATTGCTTATACCATTGCCAAATCTTTAAACCGCCAATTTATCCGCATTGCCATGGGCGGAATGGGCGATGCTCTGCAGTTGAGGGGTCAATCCCAAATGCATTTGGATGCGGAGCCGGGGTTAATTATCAAGGGTTTGCGAAGAGCCGGTACTAAAAACCCGGTTATTCTCTTAGACGAAATCGATCGGACGGCCGAATCAGCTCGAGCGCAGATCATGGGAGTTTTGTTAGAACTTTTGGATCCGGAGCAAAACTTTGCTTATATGGATCATTTTATTGATTATCCTTTTGATTTGTCCGAGGTTTTATTTATTGCTTCAGCCAATAATACCGCCGGCATTGCCAACGCCGTTTTAGATCGTATGGAAGAAATTATGATGCCGGGTTATGCTGATGACGAAAAAATTGCGATTGCCAAAAGTTATTTACTGCCTCGTCAGCTAAAACTAGCCGGATTATCCCCTGATGTTATTTCCTTTGAGGAAGAAGTCTGGCCGTCAATTACCCGACCCTTGGGGTTTGATGCTGGCATCCGCACCATGGAGCGGACCATCAACGGCATAGTTCGCAAAGCGGCCAAAAAACTTGTTTTAGGCCAGGGCCAAAAATTTGTTATTTCACTGCAAAACATTAAAGAGTATTTGCCAAAGTGGTGAAACCTTCGGGAAAGGCAGAACCTATTGTGTGTTCTGGCACGCATCATGATACGTATTCCGATACTTGACAAGAGCTGTTTAAGAGTATATAATTAAAGATATGAACAGTCGTATTATTCCCATCACCGATTTTATCCGCAAATTTGGCGACTATGCCGCTATTCTGCCTTTCATAGACGAATTGATTGTTACCCGCGAAGGCCGGCCTTTTGCCACCATAAAAGCAACACCCGAAGAAAAAAATAGAGAACTCCTAAAGTGTGTTGGATTATGGAAGGGGAGCGTGCTTGATAGCGATGATTTCTGGAAAAATGTTTTTAAAAGAAAGAATCGTTCGGAACCTTTAATTTGGTGATTATGGCCGCCTATCTTTTGGATACTTCAGTTTTAATTGACCTTTTAAGGCAAAAAGGGGAGGCAGCTGATTTTATTGCCAAACACCCCCAAGATATCTTTATGACGAGCTGCATTTGCCAGATGGAAATTTTTTTAGGGTTATATCTTGGTAAGCCGGAAATTCTGCAAAGCAAGAAAGAGGAGGCTCAAAAACTTCTTTCCTCGCTTTACGAGGTAAAATCCTTTGATTCGGAACAGGCGGAAATTGCCAGTCAGATTAAAACCAAATTAATGAAAAAAGGGGAGCTGATTGACGATTTGGATATTTTAATTGCCGCCTGCTCCATAAGTTATCGGGCGACCATTTTGACCAAAAACGCCAAACATTTTTCCCGTGTATTGGGTCTTTTGTTAAAGGAATTTTAGAAATCCTAAAATGATTTTTTTAACAATCTGATTTTCCGATTCCCTTCGCAAAACATTAAAGAGTATCTGCCAAAATGGTAGGTGTGTGAGAGATGCTAGATAGTGTATCATTTTGTTTAGGATTTAGAAATTAGGATTTAGGATTTTTCGTTGATATGCCTCATTTTTTTAAAAAAGAACAAAAACTAAAAATTATTCCCTTGGGCGGGATTGGCACCGTTACCAAGAATATGTATATTTACGAGTACGGCGCTGATATTTTGATTGTGGATTGCGGCATTGGTTTTCCCGAAGAAGAACAGTTGGGGGTTGATCTGGTAATTCCGGATATTTCCTATTTGCGCGATAAACTTTCCCGTATCCGCGGCATTGTTATTACCCACGGTCATGATGATCATTACGGCGGTTTGCCTTATTTAATTGACGATTTGGGCAAGCCGCAAATTTTTGCGACTAAACTCGTTTCCGGTTTTATCCAAAATAAATTAACTGAAGTTAACAAGTGGAAGGGCCAGAGTTTAAAAATTATCGAGCCGGAAAAAGATACACTGCAGTTAGGCAGCTTTTTTATTACCCCTTTTAGGGTTAATCATTCAGTGCCGGATGCTTGCGGCCTGTCAATTAAAACTCCCATCGGTCAAATTATCCATGCCCCGGATTTTAAGTTTGACTGGACCCCGGTTGACGGCAAAGCCTTTGAAGTGGGAAAGCTTGCGCGCTTATCACAAGAAGGAGTTTTGTGCTTGCTCTCCGATTCTTTAGGCGTTACCAACCGCGGTTATACTGCCTCTGAAAAAGATATTCAGGCAACTTTTGATGAACAATTTGCCAAGGCCGAACGCCGCATTTTTGTGACCACTATTTCTTCCAATGTTTCCCGCATGCAACAGGCTATAAATTCTTCAATCAAATTTGGCCGTAGGGTGGTTTTGGCTGGTCGCTCAATAGAACAAAATGTTTTTACCGCCAAGCGCTTAGGTTATTTGCATTACCCCCTGGAAACAGTGGTTTCTTTGGAGGAATCCAGAAAGCTGCAACCATTTGAAGTGACATATTTAATTTCCGGCTGTTACGGTCAGGAAAATTCGGCTTTGGTCAGGTTAGCCAGAGGAGAGAGGACAAACTTGGAGATCAGTGAGGGCGATTTTGTGATTTTTTCCGCTGATCCCATTCCCGGGACCGAAAGAGCGGTCAACCGCACTATAGATCAATTAATTGAAAAAGGCGCTCGGGTTATTTATTCCGAAATCCAAGGCGGCTTGCATGTTTCGGGTCACGGTTGCCGCGGCGATTTGGCTATGATGGTGGGCTTAACTCAGCCAAAATATTTTGTGCCCATTGGCGGAAACATTAGACATATGCACGAATATAAGCGCATGGTCGTTGAAATGGGTTATGATCCGCAGACCGTTTTTGAACCAAAAAACGGCGAGTGGTTAGAATTTGGGAGAGATAAGGCCAAAATTGCCGGAATCATGGAGTTAAATGATGTGTTTGTGGATGGATCATTGGTGGGGGATGTGGGGCCCAAAGTTTTGGAAGACCGCCGGGTTTTATCATCCGAAGGGATTGTGGTCGTTATTTTGAATAAAGATAAATCAGGTAAAATTGCAGCTTCGGTTGGAATAGTTTCACGCGGTTTTGTTTATATGGCAGATAGTACCTCCTTAATCCGCAAGGCGGAAAATTTGGTTAGGCAGGAGGGGGCTGGCCGCGACATTCGCGAGTGGAGCAAAGTTAAATTTAGAATCGAAGAAAAACTGGGCAATTTCTTTTACAAAGAAACCGCCAGAAAACCCTTGGTTCTTCCGGTCTTGGTTGATTCCGCCGCTTGACAAAGTTTGTATGATAGCCATACAATCAATTCATGACCACAACCATTAATATTTCATTACCACAAGCAATGTATTTAACTGCCAAAAAGACGGTATCCACGCGCGGTTATACCTCTTTTAGTGAATTGGTGCGGGAGGCCTTGCGTTTTGTTTTGTATCCTCGGTTGACGGAAAACGGCTTTACGCCGGAGTTTGAGAATGAGGTTTTGAGGATTGCTAATAATCCCAAGGAGCCCTTTAAAAGATGGGACGGAAAAACTCCCTTTTCTAAATTTGTTTTGGAAAATTCTCCGCAATGATCAAGCTTGATTTTTCGACCGACTTTCGTCGTGATTACAAGGATTTGATAACAGAAGATTTACAAGGAGATGAAACAAGGGAATTGGTTGATCAAGCGTTGTTTCGTTTTAGTCGCAACCCCAGCGATACTCGTTTAAGTAATCATGCTCTTTCTGGCAAGCTTTATGGTTTTTGGTCATTTAGCGTAACCGACGATTTGCGGATAGTTTACCGCTGGAAGGGGAAAAATTTAGTTCAGCTTTTAGCCTTTGGCCCTCATCAAAAAGTTTACGGCATCCATGCGTTCAGCACGGGCACTTAACAAAAAGTTAAACTTTCTGTAAAGTGTTGATTGCAGATGGTTTATATACGCCCTTGCGGTATGAAAGCTTTACTTTTGCCGTATCAAGTTTGATTGCTTCTTTTTCAGATTTTGTTTTGTACGCAGATCGCTTAACATAACAATGCCCCAGGAACCTTACCTTTCCATTTTTCTTCTCAAAATGAATTGCTCACGTTTTACGCTCGCAATATAAAAAAGTGGTAAAATGATAGAATGTACAATTGGAATACCAATCTTTCTCAATGGAATAAAAAAAGCGAACCTTACATTCTTTGGAAGCTTCAGCAACTCATCAATTTTGGCCTAAACGGAGAAAAATTAAGTTTAAGTTTAATTAAAAAGTATTGGTCAAAATTAGACCTGGACCCGCAAAGGAAAAAATTCCTTAAGTTAATTATATGGCCGCAACAATTTTAACGCCCGGCCAAAGGCAAATTTTAGCATTTTTGGCAAAAGATAAAGTTTTTTCAAAGCATTTTTATTTAAGCGGAGGAACGGCTCTTTCCGAATATTATCTTCATCATCGGGTTTCAGAAGATTTGGATTTTTTCTCGGAAGATGAAATTGATAAAATTTGGCTGAACTCATTAGCCAAAAAGATTAAACAGAAGATTGGTTTTAAAAAACTAGACATTGAAGAAAGTTTCAATCGCAATTTGGTTTATTTTCTATCCGCGAATACCCCGCCGCTTGAGGCGGGGATGAAGTGGAAGAAATCGAGCTTCCCACCGCAAGGTGGGATACCTCGAAGCTCACTTCGAGGAGGGGCTCATTTTACGACCCCGGCAACCACCGTTAAAACAGAATTTACTTATTATCCGTTTGTCCAGATTGAACCCTTGGTGATTAAAGATGGGATCAGAGTTGATTCACTGACGGATATTGCCGTTAATAAATTTTTTACAATCTATCAAAAACCGACGGCCAGGCATTTTATTGATCTTTATTTAATCCTGAGCAAAAAGAAATATACCTGGGATCAATTAGAAAAATTTGCTCGGATTAAATTTGAAACAGAGATTGATCCAATTCAATTGGGGAGCCAATTAATAAAATCGGAAACCGTAAAAGATATGCCCAATATGATTAGTAAATTATCCGAAATTCAATGGCGAAGCTATTTTATCCAAAAAGCAAAAAACCTCAAAGGACGAATCGCAAAATAGCCATGGCTACTCATCAAAAAGTTTACGACAGTTAGATTCTTTTATAGTGGGGGTAAGAATGAATCGCATTAAATTCTTTTTTTAAAGAAACCTCAAAGAAACCGTAATTCTGTTAGTCAAAAGTTGATTTTAACTCAAGGTTGGGTATGATGAAGATTCGGGTGATAAAACTTGTAACCATTACAAAACCAAGAAGAACAAATATATTTACAAGAAACAATTTGTCCCATTGTTTTGTCACCAACCGCTTGAGAAAACTAAAGACCAAGGCAATGAAGGCTAAGTACTGTAGGATTGTTCCAAAGCCAGAGATAATTGTAGTAAAATCTCCAAATAATTCTAAACCCTGCACTTCAAAAGCTACATTAGTTAGTAGAAAAATAACTGTGGTTACACAATAAAAAAATATAGAAAGACCATTTAGATCCCGTGAAGTAAACATAACGATTCAATTATCGTAGGGAAATAAACCGTTGTCAATCACATAATGTACGGTGTCCAGGACATACTATACAGTTTGGATATTTCCTGTATATCCGCCGGGTTCCAGAATTACTCCGCTAGAATTCTAAGAAGGCTTCTTGGGAAGACCGTTGGGTGGGCAAAGACTTAGTCCACTTTTTAGCCATCCACCCATCAAAAAGTTTACGGCGGTTGAATGATTTGTGGAAAGAATGAAGATAGATTCGCTTTAATGTTTTAAAACATTAAAGCAAGCTTAGAAGCATCTCAAAAAAGCGGCGTAGTTTTTAATCGTTAGCGCAAGTAGAATTCCAAGAAGACTTCTTAGAAAAACCGCCAGATGGACAAAAATTTAGCGGAGCTTTTAGCCATTGCCATCCAGCAAAGAGTTTACGGAGGTTAAATAATTTGTAGTAGAAGCAAAAAACGAATTTAACTATGGGAGATTTACTCGAATTCCATTTGCGACCAGCTGTTTTTTCTCAATCAATTCATCAGTGATATCTCGAATTCTGTCAATCTCCTCTGGATCGGTTCTAGCAACTTCAAACACTTTCGCTACGGCGTGTGGAATTTCTTCTCGAATAATACCAAATTGATCCTCAACCAGATAGAGTATTGCCAGAGAAATTTCTTGAGGGGATATGTAGCGAATTGGTCTTTTCATATTATCTCCGGGAATTCTGAATGTTTTTAACTCTTCATCCTTAATCCAAACAAAAGATTTTTTGTGTTCCACTAAGTTATTTCGCATTAGGGATACTAGAGACTTTTTAATATTCGCACGTATAATGACTCCTATCTTTTGCACACCGAAGACCTCTTTCAGGCGTTCATCTAGAATATCTTCGTGGATAGGGTCCTCATAGTCAATAATATTTAGCAAAATGTCTTTGAAATGACTTATATTTTTATCGAGCATTAATAACTCCCTATTGATTCTTCTTTTAGATTTGCAGTATGGTGTTCCTGGTTTATATTTTCTGATTATTCTCGGTACTGGAAGTGGTTTAAAATTATATTCTTTATCTTCGGGAAGGGCTGTCGCGAGCATAGATTGCATTGGATCTAAAGAAAGTGCTCTCTCGATATTATCGAGCATTAATTTGATTGTTGCATCCCTATTTTGAAACCACTCTGTTGACCAAACTCTATACAGCCTCCAACCCATATTACGAAGTATCTCTTCTCTGAGTAAATCTCTGTCTCTTGCTACCCTAGAACTATGATAAGTCGCCCCATCACACTCCACGCCTATTAAGTACTTTGAAGAATCTTTGGGATCTCTAATAGCCAAATCAATTCTAAAATTACGAGCTCCAACCTGAGCATCTACCACGTATCCTCTTTCTAGTAGGACTACTCTTACGGCGTCTTCAAAATCGTCAGTCTCTCCTTCTGTGACTTGTGCAGGGTCGGGGGGCAAAGATCCTCCTTTTTCTGCGTATTCGATATAATTCTTAAGAGCTATAGCTCCTCGGTTCTGGGGATTTACTCTATGCAATTCTGCAGATCGCAGGCTAGTTAGCAAAATGACCTGCCACTTGGCCCGTGTAATAAGCACATTGAGTCGCCGCCACCCACCCTCCATATTCAGCGGACCAAAATTCAAGGTGAGGGAGCCATCTGCATTCTTACCGTACCCAACACTAATTATCATTACATCACGTTCATCACCCTGAACGCTCTCCAGAGACTTTATAAAGAATGCTTCCTGTCGAGAAGAATCAAAGAATGGTAACAGCTCTGGTCGTTCTAGAAGTTCTTCGTTAAGAGCGTCTTCTATGGCTTCACGTTGGTAGGTATTCAAAGCAACAATGCCTAAACTTTTTTCTGGAAATTTTTTGAAATGATCAATAGCCAGTTGGGCCGCTCTTCTTGCTTCGCGGCGGTTGGTTCGACTTTTACCTCTGTCCCAAATTCCGTCAGCTATATACTCAAGCGAAATGCCGCGACCATCATTGTTTGTATCTGCTGATGGAAACGTAATAAGTTTGTTATCGTAAAAGTAGTGGTTAGAAAAGTTAATCAAACGCTCATCACGGCTTCGATAATGCCACTTGAGATACGCTTCCTGGAAAACAGGGACAGAAGCAACGCAATCATCCAGCAACGATTCTAACGGGGTTTGGAATAGTTCCTCCTCGAAATCTTCGTTGTCTTCTCCAATTAGAGAAGTATTAAAGAACGAAGTCGGTGGTAACTGATTTGGGTCTCCTGCCACAATAACCTGATCCGCCCTTAGAATAGACGGCACTGCCTCAGCTGTAGGGAGCTGTGATGCTTCATCAAAAATAACCAAATCAAAGTGAAAGGTTTCTGGCTTAAGGTAGGTAGAGACAGAAATTGGACTCATGAGCATACATGGTTTTAGCGCCTGCAAAACATGTGGTATTTCGCTAAAGAGTTTCCGTAGGGGTTTTATTCTTTTCCTCTTCTGCATCTCGAATCTTAGAATTCCTACTTCGCTTCCGTTACCCAACCCAAACTGTGCTGATTTTACTTTCCTTGAATTGACGGCAGCAGAAGCCTTGATGTGCATTTTAACAAGGCGGCGAATTCTTCCGTCAAGGATTCGAAACTTTTCAATGAGTTCTTGTTGTTTGAGGCTGGAAAATTCAGTCAGACACTGCGTTTTACTGACAACCCTATCAATCCAGAGCGTTAAAAATCTTTTTTCAAAAACAGAGGGCAATTCAGAAGCGCTAATATTCCCGGTAGATTCTAAGAAACTTCCGAGATTGAGATCTTCACAATGTTTGATGGTTGTTTGTAATAACACCCACTCTCTAAACTTATCGAGATTGATCAAAACCTCGTTGGCTCGTTGAACAAGTTGTAATAAAGGCGTCTGGAGCATCAAATATCCATTGACTAATCCATTCGGCCATAAACCATTTATTTTTTCGGCAGTTTTGCGAATTGACTCATCTTGATGATTCAAGTTAGAAACAAGTGCTGCTGTGGTTTTGCTAATTTCGGAATCTATGAGGGTGACTTCAGAATTTATCCACCTGTAGTTAGGCAGTGCTTCCCGCAAAAGAATGGCAGCTTCGTATCGGTTTATCACATTTTCTAGAACTTCTAGCTGTTTAAATTCCTGAACCGGCATCTCTTCTCCAAGCACCGAACTTTTTTGTTTAAAAAAATCTTCGATATCCAATAAGCGTTTTGCTGTTGCATAATAATTTTGAATATTTTTATACCCAAGCCTGGTGTTTGGCGCGAGCTTTTGTTTAACTGTTGTTTGCCATTTAAAATAAGGAATTGTAAATCTGCGGTACCAGAGTTTAAATATACCGTTTACCTCTTGTAATAATTCAACCGTGTCCTCATGCGATAAATTAGAAACCTGCTGGTGTGTGACATTTTTGTTAGCATACTCCTTTGCTAGTAGATAGGCCTCCTTGAGGGTGGCTTCTTTTTCTTTAATTTCCTTCATCTCCAATTTCCACCAATCTATAGGTAGCTTTTTTACCTTGGAAATGGAGCTTAGCGCCGGAATCAAATTCGACAAGTCATTGAAGGTTAAATTTTGTTCCGGTAACAAGTTTTTTAAACGTCCGATTACTTCGTTAATATCTGTAAAATTTTGGGAAAGGAATTTGAGATCCCTCTCAACTTTTTCTTGTGACTGTAAACTAAAGTCTAATGAGACAAAACCTGCCCAAGGATGGGTTTTACGCGTATCAAAAAGTTTGGCCATTTGAGAAAGGCTGGCAAGTGCATCAAGACATAGATTCGACGTGTCCATGGAAACTTCAAGTACATTTTCCCACGGAAGGGGACTTTTTATATCTATAGTTTTCTGTAATTTTGTAAAACGACCTATCGCTTGAAATACTGAAATACCTAAAGGAGCGTGTATTGCGTGTATCGCATTGACGTAATCGTTAAGTTGCGTTCGGGTACGCTGTAAGTTTTCTAGTTCTTGTTCGAGAGGTCCGACATTATTAGAATCTTCAGATTCAATGGTTCGCTTTAGCTCCTCAATGATTTTTAATTTACCAGCTTTTATACCATGTGCTTCCAGACAAAACTCACCCAAACCCTCCTCCTTGAGTCTGTTGAATACAACATTAAGGGCGGCCATCTTTGCGCTAACAAATAAAACCTTCTTATTTTTTCCCAAAGCATCGGCAATGATGTTGCTGATAGTTTGACTCTTGCCCGTTCCTGGGGGTCCATGAATAACCACGTGTTTTCCCGAAGCCCCATAGGCAAGGGCCTTGAGTTGACTTGAATCTACAGGCAACACCGGCACTGGAATTAATTCGGGGGTGGACAGGGAATCCAAATCATCGTTTAGCGCTTCGCTAGCCTCATTGTTTCCCTTCGAAGCATGGGCAAACGCTGCGATGAGAGGACTTAAACAGGCACTCTTTGTCAAAAGCTTCAAATCTTGATATAAAACCAAAGATTCAAAGCTGAACGTGCCCAGCCAAACTTCATCAGAGACTTTCCATCCTTGTTCATTAATATTCTTTTCAATCTTTTCGAATAATACTTTGAGTGAAGCTTGGTCTAGTGTTGTCACGCCCTTATCTGTAGTAATTTCCGGTAAGTCTATCTTGTGTTTCTCTCGAAAATAATAAATGATAGCTGGATTTATCTGAATTTCATCGTCGGTCATACGCAGGCGTAGCGCAGCATTCGGTCCTTTAGAAACCAGTTCGCAAGGTATAAGTAGTATGGGGCTGACTGAATCTCCAAGAACATCATCATTCCAGTAAATCACTCCAAGGGTGGTATAGAGGGTTACTACGCCTCTTTCCTCAACAGTAAGATGAGAGTTATCATAGATTCTTCGTAACTTTCTTCTTAAATCAATCGGAGAATTAACTTCGAGTTGCAGATCACCCTCCTCAATTTCGTAGTTTTCTTTCTCTTCTTCTGCTTCTTCGGGATCAAACAAAGTACCAATGGCTTTTGTTTTATTTATTTTTTTTACAAAAGGTAAACGCAACTCCCCCTCTTCAACTACAAGTTTTTGAAAAATATCAAGCGAGGGTGAGTCCTTGAGTTTAAGTTTTGCTGCTCTTGTGCGGTTTAATCCCAAAAGCGGATTTCCCTTACTCACATCAAGAAGTTTTTCTTGCCAACGTTTAAGTTGAAGGCGTATTTTTTCAACATCAAAATCAGTTTGGTTTAACATAATTATTTACTATTGTAATCTTAATGCTAAGGAATTACGAAACATAAAGGCGTCAGATTCAACCCCCCTTAGTTAGTCGAATTAGACGGACTAGAATGATTGATCGCTTCCGTGCTGCCTCTTGCGTCCAGCCCCAATCTCTACTAGAATGACGCAGTCTTATGCCAACTATTAATCAATTAGTAAGAAAGGGCCGAAAGCCAAGACACAAAAAACTCAAGGCCACTGCGCTTAGGGGCAGTTTTAACAGCATCAAACGCCGTTTTGTTAAAACCATGGCTCCTTTTAAAAGGGGAGTAGTGCTTTTGGTAAGGACCATGACCCCCAGAAAACCCAACTCCGCTTTGCGCAAAGTGGCCAGGGTCAGGTTATCAAACCGTAAAGAAATAACCGCTTATATTCCCGGTGAAGGCCACAATTTACAGGAACACTCCATAGTTTTGGTTCGCGGCGGCAGAGTTAAGGATTTGCCCGGAGTCAAATATCATATTGTGCGGGGAACCTTGGATACGGGCGGCGTGGAAAAACGAAAAAGAAGCCGTTCGCGCTACGGCACCAAAAAGACAGCCGGACCAAAGATAGGTTCTAGGGGTTAGGTTCTAGGTTTTAGGTTTTGGGTTTCAGGTTTTAGGTTTCAGGTTTCAGCCTTTAATCCCTAAAACCTAGCACCTAAAACCTAGCACCTACTCAACATGCCAAGAAATAAAAAAAATGTTGTCAAAAGAAAAATAATAGCGGATCCAATTTTTGATTCGGCCACCGTGACCAAACTTATTAACCGCTTAATGAAAGGCGGTAAAAAAACCGTGGCGCAAAAAATTGTTTATAGCGCTTTTGATTTGATTAAAGAAAAAACTCATGAGGAGCCGCTGGCCGTTTTTCAAAAAGCGCTGGCCAATGTTATTCCGGCTCAGGAAGTAAAATCGCGCCGAGTTGGTGGCGCCAATTATCAGGTGCCAATTCCGGTTAAAAAAGACCGCGGTGAGGCCTTAGCCATGCGTTGGATTATTGAGGCGGCCCGATCCAAAAAAGGCAAACCAATGAAAGAAGATTTGGCGCAGGAATTAATTGAGGCAGCCAAAGGCGAGGGCGAGGCCATCAAAAAGCGGACCGATATGCAACGGATGGCCGATGCCAATAGGGCATTTGCTCACTTTAGATGGTGATAGGTAACCTAGACGACTTAAGTTACTTAAAGTGATGGAGAACAAAGATTACCCTTTAGAAAAAATTAGAAACATTGGTATCATTGCTCACATTGACGCGGGCAAGACTACGACCACCGAAAGATTTTTATACTATACCGGATTAAATTACAAAATCGGCAATGTTGACGAAGGGACCACGACGACAGATTGGATGCCGCAAGAACGCGAGCGCGGCATTACCATTGTCTCGGCCGCCATTTCCACTTTTTGGAGGGATTGCCGCATTAATTTAATTGATACTCCGGGCCACTTGGATTTTACCGCTGAAGTGGAGCGGGCCTTGCGAGTTTTAGACGGGGCGGTTATGGTTTTGGATGCTGAAGAAGGAGTGCAATCGCAATCAGAAACCGTTTCCCGGCAGGCTGATAAATACAAAGTTCCCCGTATTTTTTTCATTAATAAAATGGATAAATTAGGCGCTGATTTTTTTAGAACCTTGGGGTTAATCCGTAATCGTTTAGGGTCGCCAGCCGTAGCCTATACCATACCTATTGGCAAAGAGCAAAATTTTTTGGGCGTTGTAGATCTTTTAGAACAAAAAGCTTATGTCTGGCGGGATGAAGAAGCTTTAGGCGCTAAATTTGAAATTGAAGAAGTGCCGGCTGATCTTTTGGACGAAGTCAAAAAATATCGCAATGAATTAATTGAAAAAATCTCTGAAACTGACGATTCGTTGATGGAAAAGTTCATTCACGGTCATGAACCATCAGTTGAAGAGTTAAAATTAGCCCTAAGACGCGCAGTCACCGAGTACAAATTGGTGCCGGTTTTGGCGGGTTCATCTTTGCGCAATAAAGGTGTTCAGCCGCTATTAGATGCGGTTTGCGACTTTTTGCCTTCACCTTTGGAAAGGCCAGCAATCAAAGGCTTGAATCCGGAAACTCAAGAAGAGGTTGAAAGAAAAGCTGACGAAAACGAATTATTTTCCGCGCTTGCGTTTAAAATTCAGACTGACCCTTATGTTGGCCGTTTAACTTATATTCGTGTTTATTCCGGAAAACTTAGTGCCGGATCTGCTGTTTTTAACTCCACCAAAAAAGTTAAGGAAAGATTAAGCCGTATTGTTTTAATGCATGCCAACCAGCGCGAGGAACTATCGGAAATTAAAGTGGGCGGGATAGGCGCGGCCGTTGGTTTAAAAGAATCGGTTACCGGAGACACCTTATGCGATGAAAATAATCCCATCATTTTTGAGAATATCCAGTTTCCGGAGCCGGTTATCTCTTTATCTATTGAGCCCAAAACCAAGGCTGATCGGGAAAAATTGGGCGGGGCTTTAAAAAAACTCCAGGAAGAGGACCCTACTTTTACTTTAAAATATGATAGTGAAACAGGGCAAAGCTTAATTTCCGGCATGGGCGAACTGCATCTGGAAATTAAGGTTGATAGATTAAAGCGGGAATTTAATGTGGATGCTAATGTCGGCAAGCCTCAAGTTGCTTATCGTGAAACCATTAAAAATAAAGTGGAAGATCAGGAAGGCAAATATATTAGGCAAAGCGGTGGTCGGGGTCAGTATGGTCATGTTGTTTTAGAACTTGTGCCCAAAGCCAGAGGTGAGGGTCGGGAGTTTATTGATGCTGTCAAGGGCGGAGCAATTCCTAAAAACTTTATTCCTGCCGCAGAAAAAGGGGTTATTGAAGCTTTGGACAATGGCGTTTTGGCTGGTTATCCGGTCACGGACATTGAGGTTTCTTTAACCGACGGTTCCTGGCATGAAGTAGATTCTTCGGAAATTGCCTTTAAATTGGCGGCCGAAATTGCCGTTAAAGAGGGGATCAGAAGAGCTATCCCGGTTCTCTTGGAGCCGATCATGAGTTTAGAGGTAGTAGTGCCGGAAGAGTTTATGGGTACAATTATTGGTGATCTTTCCTCCAAGCGCGGCCAGGTTACCGATACTGAACTACGCGGCAATACGCGCATCATTAAAGCAGTTATTCCTTTGGCGGAAATGTTTGGCTATGCAACAACAATGCGATCGCAAACCCAAGGACGTGGGACATTTAGCATGGTGCCGTCGCATTACCAGGAA
>Ga0209211_10001851_pt1 | contig 38212 bp, 33 predicted proteins | sample RifGroA2_FD_183992 | JGI IMG/M metagenome (GOLD analysis project Ga0209211, IMG submission 183992) | Groundwater microbial communities from Rifle, Colorado, USA - Groundwater A2 (SPAdes) (version 2) | ecosystem: Environmental > Aquatic > Deep subsurface > Groundwater | place: Rifle, Colorado...
CTTCGCCGGGCTCGGCTTCTCGGTCGCCGAGGGGCCCGAGGTCGAGACCGACTACTACAACTTCGAGGCCCTCAACATCCCGCGCGACCATCCCGCGCGGGACATGCAGGACACGCTCTACCTGTCGGGCGAGACGCTGCTGCGGACGCACACCTCGCCCGTGCAGGTCCGGACGATGCAGGCCCAGCGGCCGCCGGTGCGCATCATCGTGCCCGGCAAGGTCTACCGTCGCGACGTCGGCGACGCGTCGCACTCGCCGATGTTCCACCAGGTCGAGGGGCTCGCCGTGGACCGGCACATCACGATGGGCGACCTCAAGGGCACGCTCGAGCTGTTCGCGCGCGAGATGTTCGGCCCGCAGTCGCGGATCCGCTTCCGGCCCTCGTTCTTCCCGTTCACGGAGCCCTCGGCCGAGGTGGACGTGCTGTGCTTCCTCTGCCGGGGCGCCGGCTGCCGGCTCTGCAAGCAGGGGGGCTGGCTCGAGATCCTCGGCTCGGGCATGGTCCACCCCCGGGTGCTGCGCAACGTGGGCTACGACCCGGAGGAGGTCACCGGCTGGGCGTTCGGCATGGGGATCGAGCGCATCGCGATGCTCAAGTACGGCATCGACGATCTCCGCCTGTTCTTCGACAACGACCTCCGCTTCCTGCGGCAGTTCGCCTGAGATGAAGGTCCCGTACGGCTGGCTCCGGGAGTTCGTGGACCTCGACCTCGCGCCCGCGGAGGCGGCCGACCGGCTCGTCAATGCGGGGATCGAGGTCGCGAGCGTCACGCCCCTCGCCCCGGCGGGGCTCGCGGGCGTCGTCGTCGGGGAGATCGAGGCGATCGAGCGCGAGCTCGGCGAGAGCCGCGGGCACCGCCTGCTCCTCTGCCGCGTCTCGACCGGGCGCGCGCGCTTCAGCGTCGTCTGCGGCGCGCCCAACACCAAGGTCGGCGCGCGCGCGGCGTTCGCGCCGCCGGGCGCCACGCTGCCGGGGGGCCGCCGGATCGGCGCCGCGACGCTCCACGGGGTCGAGTCGCAGGGGATGCTCTGCTCCGAGCGCGAGCTGGGCCTCGGCGAGGAGCACGAGGCGGGCCTCCTGCTCGTGGACGACGGCGCGCATCCCGGCGCCGACCTGCTCGCCCACCTCGGCCTCGACGACCACGTGCTCGAGGTCGAGGTGACGCCGAACCGGCCCGACTGCCTGTCGGTGCTCGGCGTGGCGCGCGAGCTGGCGGCGCTCACCGGCGCGCGGCTCCGCCCGCCGCGGGTCGCCCTGCGCGAGGGCGGGGCGCCGGCGCGCGGGCTGGTCCGCGTGCGCATCGAGGCGCCCGACCTCTGCCACCGATTCACCGCGCGCGTGATCGCGGGCGTGCGCGTCGGGCCGTCGCCCGCGTGGCTCCAGCAGCGGCTGCGCGCCGTGGGCTTGCGGCCGATCAGCAACGTCGTGGACGTCACCAACTACGTCCTCTGGGAGCTGGGCCACCCGCTCCACGTCTTCGACTACGACACGGTCGCCGACCGGACGATCGTCGTGCGCCGCGCCCGCGCCGGCGAGCGGTTCCGGACGCTCGACGGCCAGGAGCGGACGCTGACCGACGCGATGCTCGTCATCGCCGACCCGGCCCGCGCGATCGGGCTCGCCGGGGTGATGGGCGGCGCCAACACGGAAGTGGGCGAGGCCACGACGCGCGTGCTCCTCGAGAGCGCGTACTTCCAGCCGGTGTCGATCCGGCGCACGTCGCGCGCGCTCGGCCTCGCGACCGACGCCGCCTACCGCTTCGAGCGCGGCGCCGACGTCGAGGCGCTGGCCACCGCGAGCGCGCGCGCCGCCGGGCTGATCGCCGAGCTGGCCGGCGGCACGGTGGCGCGCGGCGTGGTGGACGCGTACCCGCGCCGGCGCCGGCCCGTGCGCCTGCGCCTCAGGATGGCGCGCGTCCGGCGCGTCCTCGGGGTGGCGCCGACGGCCGCCCACGCCCGGCGCATCCTCACGGGCCTCGGCCTGCCGACGCGCGCCCGGGGCGCCGTGCTCGACGTCGAGGTCCCGAGCTTCAGGCGCGACCTCGCGATGGAGGACGACCTGGTCGAGGAGCTGATCCGCGTCTGGGGCTACGACAAGCTCCCCGCGACGCTCCCCGCGAGCGCGATCGAGGTCGTCCGGCAGCCGGCGGGCCTGCGCCAGGCGGAGGCCGTGCGCCGCGCGCTCGTCGGCGCCGGGCTCGTCGAGACGGTCACATTGAGCTTCGGCGATCCGGCCCGCGCGGCGGCGCTCGGGCGCGCCGGCGCGGGCGAGCCGCTCGCGCTGCTGAACCCGCTCGCCCAGGACGCCTCGCTTCTGCGCCAGCACCCGCTCGAGGGCGTGCTCGGCGCGGTCGCGACGAACCTCCGGCGCCAGCAGCCGGACGTGCGCGTCTTCGAGCTGACCCGGACGTACGAGCGCGCGGCCGGCGAGACCGGCGCCCGGGAGCCGCGCTGGGTCGCGCTCGCGCTCGCGGGCGCGCGCGGCGAGGCCGCGTGGTGGAGCGGCGACGCGGCCGTGGACGTCTACGACGCCAAGGGGCTCGCCGAGCACGTCCTGCGCGCCTTCCGGCTCGCGGGCGCGCCGGCGGCGGGCCGCCTGCCGGGCTTCGAGCCCGACTGCCACGGCGCGCTCGCCGTGGACGGCGAGATCGTCGCCGAGTTCGGCGAGGTCCTGGCCGCGGCGCGCGCGGCGTACGGGATCGACGCGCCGGTGTTCGCCGCCGTGGTGGCGCTCGACGCGCTCGCGGCGCGCGCGGAGCCGCCGCCGCGCCACGAGCCGCTTCCGCGCTTCCCCGCCGTCCAGCGCGACCTCGCCTTCGTGCTCGCGGCCGGGCAGGCGACGAGCGCCGCCGCGCTCGAGGCCGCGCTCGCCGCGGAGGCGGGCCCGCTGCTCCGGCACGTGACGCTCTTCGACGTGTTCCGGTTCCCGGACGGCCGGACGAGCCTCGCGTGGCGGCTCGTCTTCCAGGCCGAGGACCGGACGCTGACCGACGACGAGGTGAACGCGGTCCAGGAACGCGTGGCGCGGCGGATCACCGAGCGCTTCGGCGTGACGCTCCGGAGCGCCTGATGGGCGACGGGATCGTGGAACGGATGGCGGAGCTGGAGGCGGCCGTGCGGCGCGCCGTGGACGCGCTCTCACGGCTCGCCGAGGAGAACGGCGCGCTCCGGCGCGAGATCCGGCGCCTCACCGACGAGCGCCGGCAGGTGCTCTCCCAGGTGGACGCGATCCTCAAGGACATCGGCAAGCTCGAGCTCCCCCGGGGGCCGGAATGAGCGGCGCGCATCTGTCTCGGGCCACCCACGGTTGGAGCCGGCCTCGCGGCCCCCGCTACAAATGACCGAGGCCCGGCGCGTCGAGCTCTCGCTCCTCGGCCAGACCCTCGTGCTCCGGAGCGCGGAGTCGCCGGAGTACCTGCGCTCGCTCGCGGCCTACCTGGAGGAGCGCGTGACGGAGCTCAAGCGCTCGGGCGTGAAGGACCCGGCCGCCGCGCTCGCGCTCGCCGCGCTCGACATCACCGACGAGCTGTTCCGCGCCCGGGGCGACAAGGGGCGCGCCGAGGGCGACCTGGGCGCGCGGCTCGGCGCGCTCGCGACGCTCCTCGAGCGCGCGACACCTCCGCCGCCCGAGCGCTAGCGCGTCCCGACGATTCCCCTTGACGCCGCGGCGCATCCTCAGTACACAGAACCTGTCCCTGCGCTGTTCGTGATGCCGGGGGGGAGTTTCAACCTCGGGAACGCAACGGGAGCCGTCGTGGAGGGCGGTGCGCAAGCCCCTCTTCGAAGGGGAAGCCTGAAGCCCTCCGGATCACGGCGCCCACCTGGTCATACCAGGTTCGAAACACCGTCGGCACACGGCAGAGGTGGGGATGCTATACTCCTGTCATGCAAGGCGTTTGGCTGATTCTGGACTCGCTGATCGCCATCCTTGCCCTCCTCGCCGGCTTCTTCCTCTACAAGGTCGTCAGCGAGCGCAAAGTCGGTGAGGCCGGCGCCCGCGCCGAGCGCATCCTCCAGGACGCCGCCCACGAGGCCGAGAACCGTCGGAAGACCGCCGAGCTGGAAGCGCGGGAGATCGCGCTCAAGGCGCGCGCCGCGCTCGATGAGGAGTCGCGCCGGCGCGAGCGCGAGGTCCAGCGGATCGAGCAGCGCGTCCTCGCGAAGGAGGAGGAGCTCGCCCGCAAGCTCGACCAGATGGAGCGCCGGCTCACCGAGACCACGGCCAGGGAGCGCGACGTGATGGGGCGCGAGCAGACCGTCGCCGAGAAAGAGGCGCGCCTCGCGACGGCGCTCGAGGAGCAGCGGCGCAAGCTCGAGACGATCGCCGGGCTCACCGCCGAGGAGGCCAAGCGCCAGCTCCTCGCCGCGATGGAGCAGGAGGCGCGGCGCGAGGCGCAGCTCGTCGCGATGCGGCTCGAGGAGGAGGCGCGCGAGACCGCCGAGGTGAAGGCCAAGGAGGTCCTCGCGACGACGATCCAGCGGCTGGCCCCCGACTACACGGTCGAGACGGCGGTGTCCGTCGTGGACCTGCCGTCCGACGACATGAAGGGGCGCATCATCGGCCGCGAGGGGCGCAACATCCGCGCGCTCGAGCTGCACACGGGCGTGGACCTCATCGTCGACGACACGCCCGAGGCCGTCCTGATCTCCGCCTACGACCCCTACCGCCGCGAGATCGCGCGGCGCGCGCTCCAGGTCCTGATCGCCGACGGGCGCATCCACCCGGCGCGCATCGAGGAGGTCGTCGAGAAGGTCAAGAAGGAGATGGAGCAGCACCTCAAGGAGGAGGGCGAGCGCGCCTGCTTCGAGGTGGGCGTGCACGGGCTCCATCCCGAGCTGATCAAGCTCGTCGGCCGGCTGAAGTTCCGGACCTCCTACGGCCAGAACTGCCTCCAGCACTCGATGGAGGTCGCGTGGCTCGCGGGCATGATGGCGGCCGAGATCCGGGTCGACGTGAAGCTCGCCAAGCGCATGGGGCTGCTGCACGACATCGGCAAGGCGCTCACGCACGAGCAGGAGGGGAGCCATCCCGAGCTGTCGCTCCAGGTGCTCACGAAGTACCACGAGTCGCCCGCGGTCATCAACGCGGCGCTCTGCGGCCACGAGAACGTCGAGCCGGAGACGATCGAGGCGGTGCTCGTCGAGGCCGCTGACGGGATCTCCGCGGCGCGCCCGGGCGCGCGGCGCGACGTGCTCGAGTCGTACATCAAGCGCCTGGCCAAGCTCGAGGAGATCGCGCTGTCCTACAAGGGCGTCGAGCTGTGCTACGCGATCCAGGCCGGCCGCGAGCTGCGCGTGATGACCAAGGCCGACGTCATCTCCGACTTCGACGCGCACCAGCTCGCGAAGGACATCTCCAAGCGCATCGAGGCGGAGATGCAGTACCCCGGGCACATCAAGGTGGTCGTCATCCGCGAGACCCGCGCGGTCGAAGTGGCCAAGTAGCGTCCGTGAACATCCTGATGGTCGGCGACATCTTCGGCGAGCCCGGGCGCACGGCGCTCGCCCGGCTCCTGCCCGGACTCCGCCAGCAGCACGCGATCGACTTCTGCGTGGTCAACGTCGAGAACGCGGCCGCCGGCTTCGGCGTGACGCCGGCGATCGCCCGCCAGGTCCTCGCCGAGGGCGCCGACGTGCTGACCTCGGGCAACCACATCTGGGACAAGCGGGAGATCGTCGAGTACATCGCGCGCGAGAACCTGCTCCTGCGCCCGGCGAACTACCCCGTGGGCACGCCCGGCGTGGGCCACATCAGTGTCAAGTGCGGGCCCCACAAGGTCGCGGTGCTGAACCTCATGGGGCGCGTCTTCATGCTGCCGATCGACTGCCCCTTCCGGAAGGCCGACGAGATCGTCCCCGAGCTGCGCCGGGAGACCCCGATCGTCCTCGTGGACATGCACGCCGAGGCCACGTCCGAGTCGCAGGCGATGGGCTGGTACCTCGACGGGCGCGTGAGCGCCGTGATCGGCACCCACCGCCACGTCCAGACCGCCGACGAGCGCGTGCTGCCCGGGGGCACCGCGTACATCACCGACGTCGGCATGACCGGCCCGACCGAGGGCGTGATCGGCGTCGACCGCGACGTGATCCTCCAGCGGTTCCTCCAGCAGATGCCGGCGCGCTTCGAGCCGGCGAAGGGGCCGGCCGCGCTGCACGGAGCCGTGATCGCGGTGGACCCGGACTCGGGCCGCGCCCTGGACATCCGCCGCCTCCGCGTCCCGGCTTGATCCTCGACGGCAAGCTCGTCGCCCAGAAGGTGCTGGACGAGGTGCGCGCGGGCGTGGCGCGGCTCTCCGAGCAGGCGGGCCTCCAGCCCCGGCTCGCGGCGGTCCTCGTCGGCGACTTCGCGCCCTCGCGGATCTACGTCGGGAACAAGATGAAGGCCGCCGCTGCGGTCGGGATCGCCTCGGAGGACCACGTCCACCCGGGCGGGCTCGACCGCGCGGCGCTGCTCGCGCTGCTCGGCCGCCTGAGCGCGGACCCGGCCGTCCACGCGATCCTCCTCCAGCTCCCGCTGCCCCGCGGGCTCGACGAGGACGAGATGCTCGCGGCGATCGCGCCCGAGAAGGACGTGGACGGCCTGCACCCGGCGAACCTCGGCGCGCTGCTCGCCGGCACGCCGACGGTGGTCCCGTGCACGCCGGCCGGGTGCCTGGAGATCCTCGACCACTACGGCGCCACGCTCGAGGGCGCGGAGGCCGTGGTGGTCGGCCGCTCGCGCCTCGTCGGCAAGCCGCTCGCGCAGCTCCTCCTCGCGCGGCACGCGACGGTCACGATGTGCCACACGCGCACGCGCGACCTCGCCGCCCACACGCGGCGCGCCGACGTGCTCTGCGTCGCCGCGGGCCGCGCGGGCGTGATCACGGGGGACATGGTCAAGGAGGGCGCCTGGGTCGTGGACGTCGGCGTCAACCGGCTGGAGACGGGCAAGCTCGCCGGCGACGTGGAGTTCGCGTCGGCCGAGAAGCGGGCGCACGCGATCACCCCGGTGCCGGGCGGCGTCGGGCCGATGACGGTCGCGATGCTGCTCCGCAACACGCTGCGCGCGGCCGAGCGCCGGGCGGCCCGCCGGTGAGCGGCGAGCGCGCGGTCCTCACGGTCGCGGCGCTGACCGAGCAGCTCCGCGCGCTCGTGGAGGACCGCTTCCCGGCCGTCTGGGTCGAGGGCGAGGTCTCGAATTTCAGACTGTATGGCTCCGGCCACGCCTACTTCACGCTCAAGGACGCCGAGGCGCAGCTCCGCTGCGCGCTCTTCCGCAACCGCGGCCGGCGCCTGCGCTTCGAGCCCGCCGACGGGCTCCACGTGCTGGCCTTCGGCAGCGTCGAGGTGTACGCGCAGCGCGGCGAGTACCAGCTCGTCGTCGAGCTGCTCGAGCCGCGCGGGCTCGGGGCGCTCCAGCTCGCGTTCGAGCAGCTCAAGGCGCGGCTCGGGGCGGAAGGGTTGTTCGACCCGGCCCGCAAGCGGGCGCTGCCCCGGTTTCCCCGGACGATCGGGATCGTCACCTCCCCGAGCGGGGCGGCGCTGCGCGACATGCTGCGCGTGATCGGCCGGCGCTTCGGCGGACTCCGCATCGTGGTCGCGGGCTGCCGCGTCCAGGGCGAGGGGGCCGCGGCAGAGATCGCGCAGGCGCTCCGCGACCTCGACGCGCTGGGCGACGTGGACGTCGTCATCGTCGGCCGCGGCGGCGGCTCGCTCGAGGACCTGTGGGCGTTCAACGAGGAGGTCGTCGCGCGCGCGATCGCGGCGTCGAAGGCGCCCGTGATCTCCGCGGTCGGCCACGAGGTGGACGTGACGATCGCCGACTTCGTCGCCGACCTGCGGGCGCCGACCCCCTCGGCGGCCGCCGAGCTGGTCGTGCGCGAGAAGCAGGCGGTGCTGGACGCGCTCACGGATCTGCGCGCGCGGCTGGACCGCGCGGCCACGCGACCGCTCAGGGATCTCGAGCGCCGGGTGGACGAGGGGGTCGGGCGGCTCGGGCGCGGGGTCGAGGGCCGGCTGCGCGGCGCCGCCCACCGCGTGGAGCTAGCCCGGCGGGCGCTCGGCGCGGCGAGCCCGTTCGCGCGCGTGACGGGCGGGCGCCACCGTCTGGAGCGGCTCGACGCGCGGCTGCGCGCCGAGATCGCGCGCGCGCACGACCACGCGCGGCACCGCGTCGGCGCAGCGGTCGCCCGGCTCGACTCGCTCTCGCCGCTCGCGGTGCTCGGGCGCGGCTACAGCCTGACGCTCGGGCCGGCGCGCGGGATCGTGCGGAGCTGGCGCGACGTCGGGGCGGGGGAGGACGTGCGGGTGCTGCTCCACGAGGGAAGCCTCGAGTGCCGGGTGACCGCGACGAGGGAGCGCGATGACCGACCTCAAGTTTGAGGACTCGCTGGCGCGGCTCGAGCAGATCGTGAGCCAGCTCGAGACCGGCAACCTCCCCCTCGAGGAGTCGCTCCGGGTCTTCGAGGAGGGCGTGACGCTCGCCCGCCACTGCGCGCGGTACCTCGAGGAGGCCGAGAAGCGCATCGAGCTCTTGACGAAGGACGAGGCCGGCGCGCTCGGGACCCGGCCGCTCGTCTGGGAGCCGGAGGACGAGGCGTGAGCGACTTCGACCTCGCCGCGTACCTCGCGGAGCGCCGCGCGCTCGTGGACGCGGCGCTCGAGCGCGTGCTGCCGGCCGAGGACACGCCGCCCGCCACCGTGCACCGGGCCATGCGCTACAGCGTCCTGGCGGGCGGCAAGCGCCTGCGACCGATCCTCGTGATCGCGGGCGCCGAGGCCGTCGGCGGCGCCCCGTGCGAGGTCCTGCCGGCGGCGTGCGCGCTCGAGCTGATCCACACCTACTCGCTGATCCACGACGACCTGCCCGCGATGGACGACGACGACTACCGGCGCGGCCGGCTCACCAGCCACAAGGTCTTCGGCGAGGCGATGGCGATCCTCGCGGGCGACGGGCTGCTGACGCTGGCCTTCAAGCTCGTCGCGGACAACGCGGCGCTCGCGCGCGACCCGCGCGTGCTCCGCGATGTCGTCACCGCGCTGGCCGACGCGGCCGGGACCTTCGGCATGGTCGGCGGCCAGGTCGTCGACATCGAGTCCGAGGGCAAGACGATCACGCCCGAGACGCTCGAGTACATCCACCTGCACAAGACCGCCGCCCTGATCCGGGCCGCGATGCGCGTCGGCGCGCTGCTCGGCGGCGGCGGCCCGGCGGCCGTCGAGGCGATCGGCGACGCCGGGCGCGATCTCGGCCTCGCCTTCCAGATCGTGGACGACATCCTGGATGTCGAGGGCAGCCTCGAGGAGCTGGGCAAGACCGCGGGGAGCGACGCGCGCAAGCAGAAGGCGACCTACCCGGCGCTCCACGGCGTCCCCGCCTCGCGGCGCGAGGCGCAGCGCCTCGTCGCCGGCGTGAAGGCGCGGCTCGCGCCGCTCGGCGCGCCGGCCGCGCCGCTCGGCGCCCTGGCCGACTACGTGCTGGAAAGGAAGAACTAGCGTGTCCACGATCACCGGCGTCTACGCGCGCGAGATCCTCGACTCGCGCGGGCATCCGACGATCGAGGTCGAGGTGCAGCTCGAGTCCGGCGCGTGGGGGCGCGCGGCCGTGCCCTCCGGCGCGAGCACGGGCAAGCGCGAGGCCGTCGAGCTGCGCGACGCCGACGCGCAACGCTACCGCGGCAAGGGCGTCCGCCAGGCGGTGCGCAACGTCGAGGAGACGATCGCGCCCGAGGTCGAGGGCTTCGAGGCCTCGGAGCAGGCCGCCCTGGACCAGGCGCTGCTCGAGCTCGACGGCACGCCGAACAAGTCCGGGCTCGGCGCCAACGCGATCCTGGCCGTCTCGCTCGCGGTCGCGCGCGCGGCGGCCGACGACGCAGGACTGCCGCTCTACGCCTACCTGGGCGGCGTCGGCGGCCGGCTGATGCCGGTGCCGATGCTGAACGTGCTGAACGGCGGCGCCCACGCCGACAACGGCCTCGACTTCCAGGAGTTCATGCTCGTGCCGGCCGGCGCCGAGAGCTTCGCCGAGGCGCTCCGCTCGGGCGTCGAGGTCTTCCACACGCTCAAGGAGCTGCTGCGGGAGAAGGGCCTCGCGACCGGCGTGGGGGACGAGGGCGGCTTCGCGCCGAACCTCGCGAGCAACACGGCGGCGCTCGACCTGTTCATGACCGCGATCGAGCGCACCGGCTACCGCCCCGGCGAGGACGTCCTGCTCGCGCTCGACGTCGCGGCGAGCGAGTTCGCCGAGGCCGGCGGCCGCTACCGCCTGCGCCGCGAGGGCGTCGTGCTCTCGAGCGACGAGCTGATCGCGCGCTACGAGGCGCTCTGCGACCGCTACCCGATCGTCTCGATCGAGGACGGCCTCGGGGAGGACGACCTGGCCGGCTGGGGGGCGCTCACGCGGCGGCTCGGCGCCCGCGTCCAGCTCGTGGGCGACGACGTGTTCGTGACGAACCCGGCGATCATCCAGCAGGGGATCCAGCACGGGCTCGCCAACGCGGTGCTCATCAAGGTGAACCAGGTCGGCACGCTCACCGAGACGCTCGACGCGATCGAGCTGGCCAAGCGCGCCGGGTACGGCACGGTGATCTCCCACCGCTCGGGCGAGACCGAGGACGCGTTCATCGCCGACCTCGCCGTCGCCGTCAACGCCGGCCAGATCAAGACGGGCTCGGTCGCGCGCGGCGAGCGCACGGCCAAGTACAACCAGCTCCTCCGCATCGAGGAAGAGCTGGGGCACGCCGCGTCGTGGCCGGGCCGCTCCTTCTACACCCGCGGGAGCCGGTGAGCGCGCGCCGCCTCGGGGTCGCCCTCGTCCTGCTGCTCGCCGCGGGCCTCGCCGTCTACGGCGCGACCAACGCGGTCCGCGTCTGGCGCATGCAGCGCGCGATCGAGGCGCTCGAGCAGGACATCGCCGCGCTCCGCGCGCGGCAGGAGCGGCTCACGCAGACGGTGGACCGGCTGCGGAACGACCCCGCCTACATCGAGAAGCTCGCCCGCGAGGAGCTGGGGATGGTGCGCGAGGGCGAGACCGTGCTGAAGTTCCCCTCGCAGCCGCCCCCGACCGGCCGCTAGGCCGACCGGCGCGGACGCCGCCGACATGGACGCGGTCTGGGCGTGGCTCTGGGGCACGAGCGCCTTCTGGCTCGTGCTCTTCTGGGTGGCCTTCCTCGTGAACGCCCGCGCGGTCTTCAAGCTCGCGCTCGACTGGAAGGGCATGCTCACGACGTGCCGCTTCGTCGAGGCGGCGTACCGGCACCTGGCCGCGCTCCCCGACGAGGCCGCGCTCGAGCGCGACCCGGCGGCGCCCGTCTTCGTGCACCTGGTGCCCGCGTGGCAGGAGCCCGCGATCGCGACGACCCTCCGCACGCTCCTCGCCTCACGCTACCCGCACGCGCGCCTGCACGTCGTCGTCGCGACCCGGGAGGACGAGGAGCGCGCCCCGCACCCCGAGATGGCCGCGCCGACGGCCGAGCTGGTGCGGCGCTTCCGGGAGAGCCTGCCGCCCTGGCAGCAGAAGATGCTCTCGGTCGTCGCGCTGCCGGGCCCGGGGCGGAAGGCCCACCAGCTCAACTGGGCGCTGCGGCCCGAGGTCCTCCGGCCGCTGCTCGGCGAGGCGTACGACCCGGCGCGCGTGTGGGTCGGCGTGAGCGACGCCGACTCGATCCCCGACCCGCACACCTACCGCTGGATCGCCTGGGACCTCGCCGCGGCGCGGGCGCGCGGCGAGGCCGAGCGCCTCGCCTACCAGGGCGTGACGCTCTCGCTCGCCAACTTCGAGCGCCTCGACCACCGGGCGCGCGTGTGCGCGATCCAGCAGTCGTCCATCTTCATCCGCGTCTCGATCGCGCGGCTCATCAACGAGCGCCGGCGCGTCGCGTGGTTCCGGCGCCTCCGGGCGCGGGCGCCGCGGCTCGGGCGCGCCGTGCGCCCGCTCTTCGAGCTGGGCTTCCGCCGCTCGCAGATCTGCCTCGGGCACCACCAGTTCGTACGCCTGGACACGCTCCAGGCGCTCGGGGGCTTCCCGGCCGCGGGGGCGACCGAGGACTCGACGCTCGGCCTGGCCCTCGGCGCGCGCGGCATCCTGCTCGCGCCGCTGCCGCTGCTCGAGCTGGTGGACCTGCCGGAGACGCGGGAGGGGATGATCCGGCAGAACGCGCGCTGGTACAAGGGCGTGCTCGACGACGTCGGCTTCCTCTGGCGGACGTGGCGTCGCGCGCCGACGGCGTTCAACCTGGCGCAGCTCGCCCGGCACGTCGGCAACAAGGTGGTCGAGTGGCCGATCGCCGCGTGCGTCTACCCCGTGCTCGGCTTCCTCGGCTGGCACCTCGCGTACCGCTTCGCGTACCACCCGGCGTGGTTCGTGCTGGGCGTGACGGCGCCGACGCTCTCGCTGGCGCTCACGGTCTGGGTGGGCGGGATCCTCACCCAGCAGACGATCGAGCGCCTGACGCCGTGGTTCCCCCGGCCGGTCTCGGTCGCGCGGACGACCCTCCGCCAGAAGCTCTGGGGGACGTTCCGCTGCCAGACCTACTGGCTGCTCGCCACGCGCGGGGCGTGGCGCGTGCTCTGGGCGCTCGCGCGCGCGGGGCGCTTCGAGGCGGCGAAGACCGACCGCGTCCTCCGCGCCTGACGAGCTCCGCGGCGCGCGCGCCGCCTGCCGCTGGGCCGCCCGCGTCAGTTCGTCTTGGGCGTCGCCTGGATGGTCTTGGAGCCCGTGCCCGCCAGGTGCCGATCGTCCTCCTTGGACGTCACCTGCACGGTGCGCGCGCCGATGCCGCCGCCGCTGCCGATCGCGTAGCTGGAGGCGACCTCGCCGCTCGCGTCGGTGACCTTGAGCGGGCCGCCCGGCACCTGGACCTGGACCTCCTTGGCCGGCGCGCCGTCCGTGGCCCGCGTGACCTTCGCCTTCAGCGCGAGCGTCCGGCCGATCTGGCCGCTGCCCGGCCCGGTCACCGCGATGTTCACCGGCGTCTTGTTCACCTTGAGGATCCCGCCCAGCGCGTAGAGCTTCTCGACGCTCAGCTCGCCGTCCACCCCGTCCACGCGTAGATGCTGTAGCCGAACGCCTTGTCGTCGATCTTGAAGGAGGGCGTCGCGACCCCGTTCGCGTTGGTCGTCGCGGTGCCGAGCGTCTTGGACGGGATGTGCGGCGCCGCCCAGCGCGCGTCGCGCTCGCGCCAGAAGCGGACGCTCTTGCCCCCGATGCCGGTGTTCGGCTTCGGCGGGTTCGACGTGCCGAGCTTGGCGCTGACCGTCTGAGCAGGTCGGGCTTCACGCTGAAGCTGAGGGTCCCCGCGGTCGGCACGTAGAGCGTGTCGCCTTCGAACGCCGCCTCGATCTTGCCGGTCTTGACGCCGTAGCCCTCCGGCACCTTGTAGCTGATCGAGAATCCGCCGCTCGGCGAGGTGGCGAGGCGGGCGGCCTCCTTGCCGTCCACCTTGACGGGATCTCGCGGCCGTCGAGCCCCGCCTGGTCGGTGATGCGCACGATCTTGCCGTTGACGTGCACGGTGCTGCCTTCGCGGATCGGCAGGTTCGGGTTCAGGAGCGCGAGCGTCATCTTCGTCGCCGACTTCACGACGCCGAGCGTCTCCTCGTCCTTGGCCGCGGCGCAGACGAGCGTGCCCGCGAACTCGACCTCGAGCTTCCGGGCGCCGAACTGGTTCGGCACCTTGTAGTCGACCTGGGCCGTGCCCTGGCCGTTGGTCTTGTCGGCGCCGACGCTGGTCCCGCTCACGCGGAAGCGGATCGTGTGGTTGGGCACGGGCCTGCCGTCGGTCTTGAGCTTGAGCGTGGCCTTGAGCGGCACGGTGGCGCCGATCGCGCCGATCATGTCGTGGGCCTTGAGCTCGGTCGGCGTGCGCAGGGCGGTGGGGCTCGGCTGAGCCACCACGACGCCTCCCGGCTGGGCCGGGGCCGGCTGGCCGCGCACGGGGCCGGGGCCGAGCGCCGCGGGGGGCTGGGAGCCGACGATCGGCGCGGGCTGGGCCATCGTCTGCGGCAGCTCGACCCCGCAGACGGGAGCCTGGACCGCGCCCGGCTGGGCCATCACTGGGCCCTGCCCGGCCGGCGGCTGGGCCGCCGGATCCCCCTGCGCCAGCACGAGCGCCGCCGCGGTCACCAGGGTCCCGACGAGCAGGCTGTGTCGCGTCATTGCATTGCGCTCCTTCCGCTCTCCTGTGGACGGCCCCGCCGGACCGGGCTCCCGGGCGCACCCCGCCCGAGGCCCCCCGCGGCCGCTACCCTACAGGACGCCGGTGGCCCGCTCCGGCATCGAGTCGTCGGCGCCGCCAGGCCGGGACCGTCAGGGCCTCGATCAGCCCGGGCCCGGCCCGAGCGCGCGCCTCCTGGGCCGCCGGCGCGCCGGGCGAATCTCCCGCAGAGGGTTGACTGGGCGGCCGGACCACGGTAAGGTGCATGAGTCACCGCGGGGTGGAGCAGCCCGGTAGCTCGTTGGGCTCATAACCCAAAGGTCGCTGGTTCAAATCCAGCCCCCGCAACCAACGTCCCGCACGCAGCCTCCTGGCTCATTGCCAGGAGGCTGTCGCGCTTTATGCGACAGCGGATCTCGAAGGGATGCTGCGGGCCCGTCTTGCCAGCGTCGATCTCTTCCGGCAGGGCCTCAGCGGGCAAGGAAGGATCGTCAGGTCCCCGTCCAGGTGCTCGGTTGACTTGGGCCGCCGGGGGCGCGATGGTCGGGGCGGAGGAAGCCTGCGATGAATGACGCGGTCGACGCGCTCAAGCGCGCCAACGCCGAATATCTCTGGCACCCGATGGCGCATCCGAAGGCGATGCGCGAGACCCGGCCGGACATCATCGCCCGCGGCGAGGGCTGCTGGGTGTGGGACGTCGACGGCCACAAGATGCTCGACGGCGTGGCCGGGCTGTGGAGCAGCAACCTCGGCCATTCGTGCAAGCCGGTGCGCGACGCGATCGTCGCGCAGCTCGACGAGCTGCCGTTCTTCAACACCTTCGCCGGCACGAGCCATCCGCGCGCGATCGAGCTGTCGGCCGCGCTGGTGGCGCTGATGCGCCCGGACGGCGTCGCCGCGGTGATGTTCGGCAACGGCGGCAGCGACGCGGTCGAGGGCGCGCTGAAGATCGCGCGCCAGTACCACAAGCTGCGCGGCGACAAGGACCGCACCAAGTTCATCGCGCTGAGGCAGGGCTACCACGGCGTGCACTTCGGCGGTGCGAGCGTCAACGGCAACCCTCGCTTTCGGCGCGCGTACGAGCCGCTGCTGCCGGGCTGTCTCCACATCGACTCGCCGTGGCTGTATCGCAACCCGTACACGAACGACGAGGCCGAGCTCGGCCGCATCGTCGCCGGGCAGCTCGAGCGCGAGATCGTGTTCCAGGGCCCGGACACCGTGGCCGCCTTCATCGCCGAGCCGATCCAGGGCGCCGGCGGCGTGATCGTGCCGCCGGCCACCTTCTGGCCGCTGGTGCGCGAGGTCTGTGACCGTCACGGCGTGCTGCTGATCGCCGACGAGGTGGTCACCGGCTTCGGCCGCGGCGGCGCGATGTTCGGCACGCGCCTCTGGGGCGTCAAGGCCGACCTGTGGTGCCTGGCCAAGGGCATCAGCAGCGGCTACATCCCGCTCGGCGCGACGGCGATCGGCACGAAGGTGGCCGACGTGTTCGACCGCGACGCCACCGGCGGCGGCCAGGTGATGCACGGCTACACCTACAGCGCGCATCCGGTGGCCGCGGCCGCGGCGCTGGCGACGCTGAAGATCCTGGAGGGCGACGACATCCCGGGCCACGTCGCCCGGGTCGGGCCTGCGTTCCAGCAGCGGCTGCGCGGCCTGGTCGGACGCGTGCCCTTCGTCGGCGACGTGCGCGGCCGTGGGCTGATGTCATGCGTCGAGATGGTCGCCGATCCGGCGACGAAGGCGCCGCTGCCCAGGACGAGCGACCTGCCCGCGCGCGTCGCCCGCGCGGCCTACCGCCGCGGGCTGATGGTGCGGGTGTCGGGCGGCAACATGATCCTGTCGCCGCCGCTGGTGATCACGCCGGACGAGCTCGGCTTCCTGTGCGGCACGCTCGAGGCCGCGCTCGACGAGGTCGCCGCCTCGTGACCGCGGCGCCGACGATCCTGCTCGTCGGCACCGTCGACACGAAACGCGACGAGCTCGCGTTCTTGCGCGAGCGCCTGCTGGCCCTGGGCGCGCGGGCGCGGCTGATGGACGTGGGCGTGCTGGCGGCCGGCCACGCCCCGGTCGACATCGCCAACACCGAGGTCGCCGCCGCGGCCGGCACGACGCTGCGGGCGGTGATCGACGGCGGCGACGAAAACATCGCGATGACGCGGATGGCCGAGGGCGCCGCGGCGATCGCCAGCCGGCTGCACGCGCAAGGCGAGATCCAGGGCCTGCTGGCGCTGGGCGGTACCATGGGCACCGACCTCGCGTTCGACGTCGCCGCGGCGCTGCCGTTGGGCTGCCCGAAGGTCGTGCTGTCGACGGTGGCCTATTCGCACCTGATCCCGCCGGAGCGCATCACGCCCGACCTCATCATGGTGCTGTGGGCGGGCGGGCTCTACGGCCTGAACAGCCTGTGCCGCTCGGCGCTCGCGCAGGCCGCCGGGGCGGTGGTGGGCGCGGCGCGCGCCGCGCTGCCGCCGCGGTCCCACCGGCCGCTGGTGGGGATGACCTCGCTGGGCAAGAGCTGCCTCGCGTACATGGTGGCGCTGAAGCCCGCGCTCGAGGCGCGCGGCTACGAGCTGGCGGTGTTTCACACCACCGGGATGGGCGGGCGCGCGTTCGAGGCGCTGGCCGCCGCCGGCCGCTTCGCCGCGGTGATGGACTTCAGCCTGCAGGAGCTGGCCAACCACGTCGGCGGTTCGGTCGTCACCGCCGGGGCCGACCGGCTGACTGGCGCCGGCCGTGCCGGCACCCCGCAGATCGTCGCGCCGGGCGCGGTGGACATGGTCGATTTTCCGGCCTGGGCGCCGGTGCCACCGGTGCTGGCCGGGCGGCCGGTGCACCGGCACAACCGGCTGATCGCGTCGGCCACGTCGGCGCCGACGCTGCGCGCGGCGATCGCGCGGGCGATCGGCGAGCGTCTGGGCGCGGCCAAGGGGCCGACCTGCCTGCTGCTGCCCACGCGCGGCATCGAGCAGTGGGACCGCCCGGGCGAGCCGCTGCACGACGCCGAGGGCCTGCAGGCCTTCCTCGCCGCGATGCGCACGGCGGTGCCGACGTCAGTGCGTTGCGTCGAGCTCGACGCCCACATCAACGATCCTGCGTTCTGCGACGCGGCGTTGCGGGTGCTCGACGATTGGGTCGCACGCGGACTCGTGCCGCCAGGGTGTCCGTAGGCGGGCCGAGCGCCGGGCCGCTCCCGGCCGGGGAGCGCGGCTCGTCGCGACGATGAGGAGGGCGAGGAAGCCAAAGGAGTAGAGTAGCGACCATGGCCACGCGCCGGGACACGCCCTTCCGGGAGGCGATGAGGTCGCTGCTCGTCTTCGACGGCGCGATGGGGTCGCTGCTCTACGAGCGCGGCGTGTTCGTCACCCAGAACTTCGAGCAGCTCAACGTCACGCGATCGGACATCGTCCGGAAGATCCACGACGACTACGTCGCCGCCGGCGCGCAGGTCATCGAGACGAACACGTTCGGCGCCAATCGCTTCCGCCTCGACCGCCACGGCCTCGCCGACCAGGTCCGCGCGTTCAACGTGGCGGGCGCGCGGCTCGCGCGCCAGGCCGCGGGCGAGACGGTGTGGGTCGGGGGCTCCATGGGGCCGTCCGGCCTCGTCCCCGGCGTCGCGACGCAGGCCGAGCTCGCCCTCGTGTCCGCGACGTTCGCCGAGCAGGCGGCGGCGCTGGTCGAGGGCGGGGCCGACGTGCTCGTGCTCGAGACCTTCCGGCACCTGGCGGAGATCCGTCTCGCGCTCGAGGCCGCGCGCGAGGCCGCGCCGGACACCCCCGTCATCGCCTCCATGACCTTCGACCCGACGGGGACGGTCGCCGACGGGTCCACGCCCGAGCAGGTGGCCAGCACGCTGCGCGACCTGGGCGCGGACGCGATCGGCGTGAACTGCGGCGACGGCCCGCAGCTGGCGCTCGCCATCGCCGAGCGCCTCGTGCGGTCGGGGCTCCCGCTCTGCGTGCAGCCGAACGCGGGCCTGCCACGCAACGTCGACGGCCGCCTGCTCTACATGGCGACGCCGGAGTACTTCGACGTGTTCCTGCGGCGCACGGTCCAGCTGGGCGCCACCATGATCGGCGGCTGCTGCGGCACGACGCCGGAGCACGTCCGGTGGATGGCGAAGTCCGCCCGCATGCTCGGCGACCGGCGCGTCGAGGTCGTGCCGGTGGGCGCCGTCACGACGGCCGAGGCGTTCGCCGGCCTCACGCCCACGCCGCTCGCCGAGCGTAGCGCGTTCGCCGCGAAGGTCGCGGCCGGCAGGTTCGTGGTGTCGGTCGAGGTGAACCCCGCCCCGGGCCTGGACCCGTCGAAGGCGCTCGAGGGGGCGAAGATGCTCATCGACAGCGGCGTGGACATCGTCAACGTCGCGGACGGTCCGCGCGCGATGGCGCGCATGTCGAATCTGGCGTTCTGCGCCCTCCTCCTCGTGCGCTACGGGATCCAGCCGATCCTCCACGTGTGCGGTCGCGACCGGAACCTCCTCGCCCAGATCGCGCACCTCCTCGGGGCGCACGCCATCGGCATCCGCAACCTCGTCATCATCACGGGCGATCCGCCGAAGGTGGGCGACTACCCGGAGGCCACGGCCGTCTACGACCTCGACTCGATCGGCCTGCTCCACGTGGCGTCGTCCGCGAACCGCGGCGTCGACCCCGCCGGCAAGCCCCTGCCGGGCGGCAAGACGGCGTTCCTGCTCGCGACGGGCTTCGAGCCGGGCGCGGCGGACCTCGATCGCGAGATCCAGCGCCTCGAGAAGAAGAAGACCGCGGGCGCCGAGCTGGTGATGACGCAGCCCATCTTCCAGCAGGACCTGCTCGACACGGTCCTCCGGCGCATCGCGCACCTGGAGCTGCCCGTCATGGTCGGGGTGCTCCCGCTGGTGAGCTACAAGAACGCCGAGTTCCTGCACAACGAGGTCCCCGGCATGCAGATTCCCGAGGAGATCCGCGAGCGCATGCGTCGGACGCCCGGTGGCGAGGCGGCGCGTAAGGAGGGCGTGCGGATCGCCCGCGAGATGCTGTTCGCCGTGCGGGATCGCGTGCAGGGCGCGTACCTCATGCCGCCGCTCGGCAGGTACGAGCTGGCCCTGGAGGTGCTGGAAGGCCTCACGGTGTAGCGTCAGGCGTCGTTCGCCTGCGCCCGCAGCACGAACTTCTGGATCTTGCCCGTGGAGGTCTTGGGCAGGGGGCCGAAGACCACGTGCTTGGGCACCTTGTAGCGGGCGAGGTGGTCGCGGCTCCACTGGATCAGCTCCTCGGCGGTGACGGACGGGGCGCCGGGCTTCAGGGTGACGAAGGCGCACGGGACCTCGCCCCACCGGGGGTCGGGCCGCGCGACCACGGCGGCTTCCATCACGGCCGGGTGGCGGTAGAGCGCCTCCTCGACCTCGAGCGAGGAGATGTTCTCGCCGCCCGAGATGATGATGTCCTTCGAGCGATCCTTGATCTCCATGTAGTTGTCGGGGTGCCAGACGGCGAGGTCGCCCGTGTGGAACCAGCCGCGGCGGAAGGCCTCCTGCGTGGCGCGGGGGTTCTTCAAGTAGCCCTTCATCACCGTGTTGCCGCGGAGCATCAGCTCGCCGAGGACGGCGCCGTTGCGGGTGACCGGCTTCATGGTGCGCGGGTCCGCCACCATGAGGTCCTCGAGCGTCGGGTAGCGCACGCCCTGCCGCGCCATCTTCTCGGCGCGCGCCGTGAGGTCGAGCCCGTCCCACTCCGCCTGCCAGGCGCAGAGGGCGGACGGGCCGTACGTCTCGGTGAGGCCGTAGAGGTGGGTGACGCGGAAGCCCAGCGACTCCATGGCGGCGATGACGGCCGAGGGCGGCGCCGCGCCGCCCGTCGCCATCTCGACGACATGGTCGAACGCGACCTTCACCTCTGCGGGGGCGTGGACCAGCATGGTCATCACGATGGGGGCGCCGCACATGTGGGTCACGCGATGGCGCTGGATGGCGGGGAAGATGAGCGCCGGGTCCACGCGGCGGAGGCAGACGTGGGTGCCGCCCGCGGCCGTCACCGCCCACGTGTAGGTCCAGCCGTCGCAGTGGAACATGGGCAGGGTCCAGAGGTAGACCGCGCGCGGGGTCAGGCCGAAGGCGAGCGCGTTGCCGAGGGCGTTGAGGTAGGCGCCGCGGTGGTCGTAGACGACGCCCTTGGGGTTGCCCGTGGTCCCGGAGGTATAGAGGAGCGAGATCGCCTGCCACTCGTCGGCGGGTCCGCGCCAGGCGTACTCGGGATCGCCCTCCTCGAGGAAGGCCTCGTAGTCCTTCTCGCCCAGGAGCGTGCCGCCCTCGTGGAGCGGATCGTCGATGTCGATGACCGTGAGCCGGCGCCGGAGCGTGCCGAGGGCCTGGCCGATGGTGTCGGAGAACTCGCGGTCGGTGATCAGGACCCGGGCCCCGCCGTGCTCGAGCATGAAGGCGATGGAGCGGGCGTCGAGCCGGTAGTTGAGGGAGTTCAGCACCGCGCCCGCCATGGGCACGCCGTAGTGGGCCTCGAGCATGGCCGGCACGTTGGGCGCCATGACCGCTACCGTGTCGCCGAGCCCGATCCGGCGCCGGCGAAGCGCCGAGGCCAGGCGCCGGCAGCGCGCGTAGAACTGGGCGTACGTGAAGCTGCGGTCGCCGTGGATGACGGCGGGCTTGTCGGCGTAGACGGTGGCTGCCCGCGCCAGGAAGGACAGCGGGGAAAGGGGCACGTAGTTGGCCGGCCCGCGGTCCAGGTCACGCTCGTAGTGGTTCGCCCGGGCTCGAGCCTTCGGCTTCGTGATCGTGCGGCGCTGTGGCACGACGTCCTCCCGCGCTTGCGTGATCGCTGCTCGCTCGCCGGGATGATAGGACGGCGGGCCGGGCCGGGTAAAGGCACTGCGGGCGGTCTCGCCGGGGAACGGCTGGAATCGCCCGTACGTCGAGGAAGGGATCGCCGCCTTCCGCGAGCGGCGCCGGCGAGGCACGAGGGCCCGCGCCCGCGTGATGCGAACGTCCCGGGCCGCGTGAGTCTCATGGCCTACGGGAGCGCCGGGATCCGCGAGGCGGACTTCTGACGGATAATGGGCTGCGCCGCCGGCGCCCCGCGCGCATCGTCCGGCAAGGAGGGCGGCTCCGATGACAGACGACCGCGATTCCCTGGAGGTGGCGCTCCACGGCCGGGGCGGGCAGGGCGTGAAGACCGCCGGTGACCTCGTCGTCTACGCCCTGTCTGCGGTCGGGTATCGCGTCACTGGACAACCCCTCTACGGCGGCGAGCGCATGGGAGCGCCGGTCGCGTACTTCATCCGGTTCAAGCGCTCGGCGGCGCCGATCGACGATCGCAGCCTGGTGCGCCGGCCGCACGTCATGCTGGTCTTCGACGCCACGATGCTGGCCGCGACGCCGCGCCTGGTCGCGAGCCTCGCCCCGGGCGGCGTCCTTCTGGTGAACAGCCGGCGGACGGCGGCCGAGCTCGCGCAGCTCGGGTGCTCGGTCGCGACCGTGTGGGCCAGCCGGATCGCCAAGGAGTGCGGCCTGGTGCGCGGCAACGTGCCCATCGTGGGGACCGTGATGGTGGGGGCCTTCGCGCGTCTGACGGGCCTGGTCTCGCTTCCCGCGCTGGAGCAATGCATGGAGAAGGTGACCGGGGACATGTCCCGGGATCAGATCGAGGGGAACGTCACCGGCCTGCGACGGGGGTACGACGCGGTCGACCGGCTCGCGTGGCGGGCCGTGGAAAGGGTGTAGCGACCATGGTCACCGGGTTCGAGACGAGCCTCCGGTACCGCTCCTGGAGGCCGCACACCGAGAACAAGACCGGCGCTCAGCGCTACGAGCGGCCGGTCTACGACTACACTGCGAAGCTCTCGCCGTGCCGTGAAGGCTGCCCCACCGGGCACGACATCGCGCTGGCGCTGCTGCTCATCGCGCGGGGCCGCCCCGACCTCGCCGACCGCGTCTTCCGGGAGGAGAGCCCCTTCCCGGCGATCACGGGACGCGTCTGCTATCACCCCTGCGAGGCGTCGTGCAATCGCGCGTCGTACGACCAGCCGCTTGCGATCGCGCAGCTCGAGCGATTCGCGGCCGAGCACGCGGGCGGCGACGCGCCGGAGGGGAGCGACGTCGAGCACGACGCGCAGGTGGCGGTGGTCGGGAGCGGCCCGGCCGGGCTCGCCTGCGCCTATCACCTGCGGCGCCTCGGCTACCCGGTGACGGTCTACGAGGCGAGCCGCGAGCCCGGCGGGGCGTTGCGCTACGGCATCCCCGCGTACCGCCTGCCACGCAGCGTGCTCGACGGGGAGATCGCGCGGCTCGAGGCCCAGGGGGTGGCCTTCCGCTGCGGTGTGCGGATCGGCGAGAACGTGAGTGCCGGACGATTGCGCGAGGAGCACGCTGCCGTCTTCCTGGGCGTCGGCCTCTCCCGTCCGCGGCGCCTGACCGTCCCGGGCGCGAACGCGGACGGCGTGGTGTCCGGTCTCGAGCTGCTCCGGTCGGTCAACGAGGGCGTGAGCGTGCGCCTCGGGCGCCGGGTGATCGTGATCGGCGGCGGCGACGTCGCGGTCGACGTCGCCCGCGTGGCCCGGCGGCTCGGGGCCGCCGAGGTCGTGCTGTGCGCGGTGGAGGGAGAGTCCGCGCTCCCGGCGCACCCGGAAGAGGCGGCGGCGGCAAGGCAGGAGGCGGCCCGCGTCGAGGCCGGCTGGGCGCCGCTCGCGATCACCGCGCGGGACGGCGCGCTCGGCGTCACCGTCGCCCGCGTGACGGGCGTCCAGCGTGACCGATCCGGCGCGGTCAGCTTCCAGGTGGATCGCGCGGACGTGCGTCAGCTCGCCGCCGAGACCGTCGTCTACGCCATCGGTCAGGAACTGGAGCGGGGGAGCCTCCCCGAGGGCCTGGGCGACGGTGCGCGCGTGGCCGTCGGCGACTGGGGCGAGACCGCCCTGCCCGGGGTCTTCGCCGGCGGCGATGCCACGGGGTCGTACAACGTCGTGCAGGCCCTGGGCGCGGGCAAGCGCGCGGCGATCGGGATCGACTGCTACCTGCAGCGGCGCGATCGGGCCGACCTGGCGCGCCGCATCGGCGTCGGCGCCCGCGGGGCGCTCTCGTTCGCCTCCTATCTCGCGCTCATCGCGGGCCGCCCGGAGCCGATGCGCGCCAATGTCGTCGGCTTCCCGGAGATCAACCTCGACTACTTCAGGCCCACGGCGCGGGCCGCGAAGCCCGAGGCCGAGGTGGCCGCGAGACTCGAGGGCTTCGTCGAGGTGGCGGCGCCGCTGGATGGGCGGGCGGCGCAGGGCGAGGCCCGACGCTGCTTCGGCTGTGGATTTTGCACCATGTGCGGCAACTGCTTCACGTACTGCCCCGACGCCGCAATCAGGCAGCGGGCCGACTGGGGGTTCGAGATCGACCTCGACTACTGCAAGGGGTGCGGGGTCTGCGTCCACGAGTGCCCGCGGTCGGCGATGAGCATGATCCCCGAGGAGGAGTCGTAACCATGGCGCTCGACGAGCCCGCCGGCATCGCCTCCTCCCAGCGGAGGATCGTCACCGGGGCCGAGGCCATGGCGCTCGCGTACGAGCTGGCCGGCGTGCGCATCGCGTACGTCTTTCCGATCACGCCGCAGACCGAGGTGCTGGAGACGATGGTCCGTAGCCAGCGGGTGCGGGTGATCCCCTCGGACTCCGAGTTCAATGCGATCGCCTCGGCGACGGGCGTCTTCTGGGGGGGCGAGCGCTGCGCCATCTACACGTCCTCGCAGGGCCTCGTGCTCATGAGCGAGGTCATGTGGGAGGTGGCGGGCAACCGGCTGCCGATGGTGATGGGCGTCTTCAACCGGGCCCTCCGGGGGCCCGCCTGGACGCTGGGGCCGCAGCAGAACGACTCGCTCTTCATGCGCGACACCGGCTGGCTGCAGTTCTACGGGGAGACCGCCCAGGACATCTTCGATTTCACCCTGCTGGCGATGCGGGTGGCCGAGCGCGTGTGCCTGCCCGCGCTGGTCTGCGGCGACGGCTTCTACCTCTCGCACCAGAAGGAAGAGATCGAGATCCCGGACGAGGCGGCCGTGCGCGCCTTCGTCGGCGAGCTGGCCATTCCCGATTTGCCGGACTCGAGCCGGCCGGCGACGTTCGGCGGCGTCGTCACCACCGCGCAGCAGTACTTCAGGCTCTCGGAGCGGATGCATCGCGACGTCGTCGGCTCGCAGGACGTGTTCCTCGAGGTCGCCAAGGGGTTCGAGGTGCTCTTCGGGCGCCGCCGCACGCTCACCGAGCCCTACGAGATGGACGACGCCGAACTGGTGCTGATGGCGAGTGGCGCGACGTGCGGCGCGGTGCGCGAGGAGGTCAAGCGCCGCCGCCGGCGGGGCCAGAAGGTCGGGCTGTTGAAGCTCTGCAGCATCCGGCCGCTGCCGGTCGGCGAGCTCGTCCGACACCTGCGGCCGGGACAGAAGGCCGTGGTCCTCGACCGCAACGTCGCCGCGGGCACGGGCGGCATCTTCCACTGCGAGATCTCGGCGGCGCTCCGCGGCCTCGTCGACGACCTCGTGCTGCTCGGCTGCGTCACGGGGCTGGGCGGCGTCGACCTGACGCCGGAGGCCGCGGGCGAGCTGATCGACTACCTGGCCGCCGCGGGCCCGGCGCAGCAGGGGCTGGTGCACTTCCTGGACGAAACGGGCCTGCACGCCGTCGGGAGGACCGAGCGATGCGACTGACCGCAAGCGAGCTGGGCATCCGGCCGTTCAGCAACGATCGATACTTCGGCGGGCACGGGGCGTGCCCGGGATGCGGCGCGGTCAGCATGCTCCGCCAGGTGATGCAGACCGTCGGCCCCAAGGCGTACTATTTCATCCTCGCGAGTTGCGCCGGCAGCTACTTCCCCGGCGAGTTCACCGTGTGCGACAGCTCCATCATCTTCACCGTCTATGCGGCCGGCTTCGCCGAGGCGGAAGGCATGTCCCAGGCGCTCGAGCTGAGGGGCCGCACCGACGAGACGGTCGTGGCCTACTCGGGCGACGGCGGCGCGTTCGACATCGGGCTGGGCGGTCTCTCCGGCATCGCCGAGCGCAACGCCAACGTGCTCGTCATCGTGAACGACAATCAGGGCTACCAGAACACGGGCGGCCAGCAGTCGGGCGGCACCCCGCGGGGCATCATCACGAAGTCGACGCAGCCGTTCCATCAGGTGCCCGCCGCGGCCCGCAACCGCAAGGACCTGCTGGAGCTCCTCGCCGCGCACCGGGTGCCGTACCTGGCCACCGCGTCGGCGGCGTTTCCGAGGGATCTCGACGCGAAGCTCAGGAAGGCGCTCACCTACAAGGGCTTCAAGCTGGTCCACGTGGTGACGGCGTGTCTGAACTGGGGCTTCGAGTCCCGCCTGGCGATCCGCGTCGCCCGCCTGGCCGTGGAAACCGGCGTCCACCCGCTCTACGAGATCGAGGGCGGGCGGCGCTATCGCCTCAGCTACGAGCCGACCTTCGCGCCGCTCGAGGACTTCACGCGCCTGCAGCGCCGCTTCCAGGGCGTCGACCTTGCGCTCTTGAAGCAGGACATCGCCGAGCGCTGGGAGGACCTGCGCTACAAGGCCGCCCGCGCGTGGCCGGCCTCGGCGCGCCAGAGCGCCTGACGCGCGCGAGATCCCCGATCAGCCGCTGGGAGAGCATTCTCCCCGGGGGCATTGCCGCCGCGGTACTCTAGTGGCGTGGAGAACGGAGAGCCATGAGAGCGATGAGCGGCGGGGTCGAGTGCAAGCACGGTCTGAGACTCGGGTGCAGCTACTGTCACGCGAGCCCGGCGGCGATGGTCAAGAGGCCGGGGAAGACGAAGCGCACCGGGAGCTCGCGCCTCGCCGAGCAGATGAACGACCGCATGACCGTCCTCAACCGGCGGCTGCGAGCGCTCCGCGGCGAGTGACTTCGCCCCGCACGGATGTCGTGGTCGCGAGAGCGATCACGCCGGGCCGGGCTCGCGGGCGGCCGTGACGGGTGCGGGCCCTCGCGGCCCGGCGCGGAGTCCCCGGTACCGCCGCCCGAGCCAGAGCGCGAGGAGCAGCCACGCCCCGGAGAGCGGGACCATCGTGAGGGCGAGGCCCGAGAGCCCGAGCCCCAGCCAGGCGATCGCCGTGTAGGACCAGGCGCCGAGCTGGTCGCCCACGCGGTACACGAAGGTGTCGTTGAAGTTCTTCGCCTTGTACTTGTCCGCGCGCGGCAGGACGGTGTAGAGGACCTCGCGGGCCGGACGCTGGACGGCGAAGTTGCCCGCCCGGCGCAGCACCTGGAAGACGACGAGGACGCCCAGGACGGGCGCGCCCCCGAGGATCCCGAACCCGAGCAGGCTCAGCACCGGCAGGACGGCGAGGGCGAGGCCCACCCCGAGCCAGCGGAGCAGCCGCCCGGTGAGAAAGACCTGCGTGACGAGGGTGAGGACGTTCACCGCCAGGTCGATGCCGGCGAAGAGTCGCGTCCGGGCCTCCCGATCGCCCTCGAAGGCGCGCGCGACGATGGCGGCCTGCTGGAAGTAGAGGAAGGTGGACGCGATGGTGAAGAGCAGCATGAGGGCCGCGATCCCGAGGAGGTAAGGCGAGCGGGCCACCCGCCGGATGCCGTCGAACGCGCCGCCCCCGATGATCCCGGCGCCCTGGAGCCCCGCCGCCTCGGGCGAGCGATCCGGGCCGCGGACGGCGTCCGCCTCCTCCCGCCGCGCGGCCCGCGCGAGCGCTGCCTCCTGGCCGTCGAGCGCGCGGGCGGCGCGGGCGGCGACCTCCAGGAGCAGCGCCGAGACGAGGAGCAGGTTCACCGGGCCCAGGAGGGGCACGAGCGTCGAGGTGAGCGTCGAGCCGAGGATCGCCCCCAGGGTGCCCCCGAGGGCCACGAGGCCGAAGAGGCGCTGGCTCTGCGCCGGGCGGTAGAGGTCCGTCATGAAGGACCAGAACACGGACACGACGAAGAGGTTGAAGACGCTCGTCCAGACGAAGAACACGCGGCCGACCCACACGGCCCGCTCGGCATCCACCGCGCGGAAGACGAGGAAGAAGACGACGAGGTTCAGGACGAAGAACCGGTAGATGAGCGGCACGAACCGCCGCCGCGGGAACCGCGCGACGAGCGCGGTGAAGAGAGGGTGCAGGAGGAGCATCCCGACGAGGGTCCCCGTGAAGAGCCAGGCCAGGTGGGGGACGCCCCCGGCCACGCCCATCTCGTCGCGCACGGGGCGGATCACGTAGTAGGCGGAGAGGACGAAGAAGAAGTACGCGCAGGAGGCGACGAGCGCGGCGGTCTCGTGCTCCCGGACGTCGACCAACCGGCGGAGGAGCCTGCCGAACGCCCCCGTCATCGGGCGCCGCTCACGCCGCGTCGATCAGCGCCGCCATCCGCCGGCGGGTCGCCTCGTCGGGGAGCGGTCCGCGGGCCGCGCCGAGGTTGTCGACGAGGTAGGCGAGCCGCGCCGTGCCGGGGATCGCGCACGTCACCGCCGGGTGCGAGATCACGTACTTCAACGCGAACTGGGCCCAGCTCGTGATCCCCAGCTCCGCCGCCCACCCGGGGATCGGGCCGCTCCCGAGCGCCTGGAACACCCTCCCGCGCCCGAAGGGGAGGTTCGTGAGGACGGCCACGCCGCGGTCGGCGGCGAGTGGGAGCAGGCGGTCGGCCGCCGCGCGGTTGTCGATGGCGTAGTCGACCTGGATGAAGTCGAGCGGCTCCCGCTGCACGAGCCGGGCGAGGGGCTCGTGCTGGCGCGCGGAGGAGGTCGTGACGCCGTAGTAGCGGACGCGCCCCTGCCGCTTCCACTCGCGCAGCACGGGCAGCATCTGCTCGACGCCGGCCATGTTGTGGACCTGGAGCAGGTCGATCCGCTCGGTGCGGAGCCGCTCCAACGACCGCCGCATCTCCGCGAGGCCGGCGGCGACCCCGGCGCCGCCGCGGCCGACCTTCGTGGCGATGAAGAGCGCGCGCCGGTTGCCGAGCTCCGCGACGAGATCGCCGACGACCGTTTCCGCCGCGCCGTAGGACGGGGCGGTGTCGACCACCGTCCCGCCCAGGCGGGGAAGCTCGCGGAGGACCTCGCGGAGCGGCGTACGCGCCTCCGCGGAGTCGCCGACGTCGAACCGCCGCGAGGTGCCGATGCCGACCGCCGGGATCCGCTCGCCCGAGGAAGGGATCGGCTTGCTGATGAGCTCGGCCGACGCGGACGCGAGGGGCGCCCGTGGCGCCAGGAGCCCGAGGCCCCCCAGCGCGAGCGCCGCGCGCGCGCCGAGCTCGAGCGCCGCGCGTCGCGTGATCGGCCCGGTCGCGCCGCCGCCCCCGGGGCGCCTCACGGCGTGATCCCCAGACCCTGCCGCAGCTCGCGGGCCGTGAGCGCCCGGCCGAACACGGCCGTGCCGACGTCGAAGCCTTTCGAGCGCGCCAGCGGGCCGACCAGGACGGGCTCGAAGCCCGCGTCCCTCACCAGGCGCGCGGCGACCTCGATCGCCTCCCGGTCGTCGGACGCGAGCGGCACCGCGATGCGTTCCCCCCTCCGGTGGGCCTCGCTCCTGAGCGCCCCGGCGGGGATCGTGTTGAACGCGCGGACGAGCCTCACGCCGCGGAGGTATTGCAGGGACGCTATGGCGGTTCCCTTTCTTCGCGCCTCCTCCGCCATCGGGCCATCCCGCTGCGGGAACGGATTGCCGGGGTCGAGCACGATCTTGCCGTGCAGCTCGTCGGCATGGTCCCGACCCACCTGGGGAAACGCGCCGAAGGGGACGGAGACCAGGATCACCTCGCCGAAGGCGGCCGCCTGTTGTGGTGTTCCCACCCGGGCGCGGGGGCCCAGGCGGTCTGCGAGGGCCTTGAGGTTCTCCGGATGCCGCGACGAGAGCAGGACCTCGTGGCCGGCCTTCACCCAGAGCTCGCCGAGCGCACCGCCGATCCGGCCCGCGCCGATGATCCCGATCTTCAAGCGCGCCTGGCCCGCCGCCGGTTTGGCGAGCGTGAAGAGCGGCAGACCGCTCGCCGCGCCGGCCAGCGCCACGGCGCCAGCGCCTCGGAGGAGATCACGGCGGCTCGGCGTCAGGACGCGGGTGTCGCAGCGGGAATCCCGCTTGATGCTCATGGCTCCCCCCCTCTTGCCTGCGATGCTTGCCAGAGATGCGTCCTGTCGAAGATACCTCCGCCGCCATTCTCCCCCGCCTGGGAAGCCCATGCAGCGGATCGGAGCAACTCGGGCTCGGCTGAGTCAGGCTATTAGTCGATGAATCACCTAATAAGCTAGTTGATTGAGTGTAGAATCCACTCATGCTTCTCCCGTACGACCCCAAGGCCGTGGTCGAGCTGGCCGGCGAGCTGGACCGCTGGAAAACCCAACTCGATTACCGGGGTCCGATCCCCCGAGCGTGGGCCGGTCGCCTCCGGCGCGACCTCGAGGCGGAGGCCGTCCACGCCTCCACCTCGATGGAGGGGGTACCTGTCACGATCGAGGAGGTCCACAGGATTCTCGCCGGGGGCGCCATCGGTCCGACTACTACAAGGCGTTCCGGTGCCTCGGCGAGACCTTCGACCCCACCGCCGATGTCACGTCGTTCATCTACGCCCACCTGGAGGCCCAGCTCCACCAGGTGCGGGCTCTCGACCTGAGAGAGCGCGTCCAGCAGAGGATCTGGACGGCGGTGGAAGAGAGCGTGACGGCCGCCGGCCTCGAGCCCCGTGTGGCGAACGCGGTGTGGGATGCCTTCTTCGGGCGGAGCGTCACGCCGCGCTACTATCGGCCGCTCGCCAGCGTGAGCCCGGCGACCGCGACCAACGATCTCGCCGCGGCGGTGGCTGCCGGTCTCCTGCGCCCCGAGGGCAGAGCCAGATCACGGAGGTATCGAGCCGGGGACGGTCTCTATCATCGGATCGGGACAGCGCTCGGAGTGCGGGTCGACGAGTCGGGGGACCCGGCACGTGCGCTCATCATCGGCGAACTGACGAAGCGCGTCGTCTCAGAGAGGTCGAAGTAGACCGCATCGCGCGACAGCCCGTCTTCCAGCCATACGCACGTATGGCTATCCAGGCAGCTTCGTGCTAGCCTTCCTTCGTGGCGAAGGTCCGCTTCGAATGGGACGCGAAGAAGGCTCAGGAGAACCAGAGGAAGCATGGGGTCTCATTCGTGAAGGCGCAGTTCGCCTTCGCGGACCCTCATCGTGTGCTCGCGGAGGACCTGTCCCATAGCTCGAGCGAGAAGCGATACTACTGCTTCGGTTGGGTCGAAGGCGGAATCATGACGGTCCGATTCACATACCGTGACGCCGTAATTCGAATCTTCGGCGCCGGTTACTGGCGGAAGGGCAAGCAAACGTATGAGCGAGAACATCAGGTACACGGACGAACCTCTCGGAAGGCTCAAGGTCGTTCCTGACTTCCTTCCTCGCCCTGAGGACCTGGTCTTTCGGGATGAGGGGGTCAAGGTCACGATCGCGTTGAGCAGGCGCAGCGTGGAATTCTTCAAGAACGAGGCGCGTAGACACAACACGCAGTACCAGCGGATGATCCGCCGGCTGCTCGATGCGTATGCCGAGCACCATGCTCGACCTCGAACCGCGCGCTCGACACGGACGCGTGCAAAGGTCGCGCGCGCCGGTTAGCGGGGGTCGTGATCTCGCGACCTAGCCGATCGGGCAGGGCTCGCTCGACGGCGCGGCGAGCCAGGGCGCGAGCTTGACGGCGAGCGCCTCGAGGCTGACCGGCTTCGTGAGGACGGGCCGGCCGGTCTCCTCGAGGAAGCGGTTCGTCTCGGGGTCCACGGTGTCGCCGGTGACGAAGACGACCCGGTCGACCAGCGGGTTGTCGTGGGCTATGAGCCTCCGCCAGAGGGCCGGCCCCGAGAGGTCCGGCATCTTGACGTCGAGCGTCACCGCGTCGTAGGAGGCATGCGGCCGGTTGAGGTGCCGCCATCCGGCCTCCCCGCTCGGGGCGACGGTCACCGTCTGCCCCAGCATCCCGAGGAGGTCCCGCAGCACGTCCGCGACGTCCGGTTCGTCCTCCACGACCAGGATGTGTCCGGGCCGGAGGCTCGGAAGCTCCGCCGCCGGCGCCTGGGGCGGGGCCACCTCGTGCCGCAACGCCGGCAGGTCGACGATGAACGTCGCGCCGCGGCCGGGGGGACTCTCCGCCCACATCCGGCCGTGGTGGGCCTGGACGATCCCGTAGCAGATCGAGAGCCCCAGTCCCGTCCCTTGCCCCACCGGCTTTGTCGTGAAGAACGGGTCGAAGATGCGCGGGAGGACGTCGGGGGCGATGCCGGGGCCGGTGTCGGCGACGGTCAGCCGGACGTGCTCGCCCTCCGAGGCGAGCCGCGCCGTGATGGTCTGCGGCCCGGTCTGCGGCCCGCGAGCGCTCGCCAGCGCCTGCTCGGCGTTCAGCAGGAGATTCAGGACCACCTGCTCGAGCTGGCCGGGGTCGCCGTGGACGCGTGGGAGGTTCAGGGGGGTGTCCTGCTCGACCAGGATGCCGCTCACGGCGAGGGTGTGCTGGCGCAGGTCGACGACGCGCTCCACGACCTCCGCCATCTGGACCGCTGTCAGGTCGGGAGGCTTCGGCCTGGCGAAGTTCTGAAGCTCCCGGACGATCCGGGCAACCCGCTTCGTCCCGGCGAGCATCTTCTCCGCGCGCGCGCCGACGTCCGGATCCGGGCTCGTCGCGCGCAGCTGTGAGGCGTGGCCCATGATCACCGCCAGGGGATTGTTGATCTCGTGGGCCACCCCCGCCGCCAGCTGCCCGACGGCCGCCAGCCTGCTCGCCTGGCGGAGCTGCGCCTCGCTCTCGCGCAGAGCCTCCTCCGCACGCTTGCGAAGGGTGATGTCGCGCCAGACCGCCCGGCGATGAGCCCCCGGGCTTCCCGCGTCCCGGACGGCGGAGACGTTCAGGCTCACGTCGATGGTGGTCCCGTCCGTGCGCCTGAGCCTGAGCTCGATGTCCCGCGCCGGCTCCGTGTGGGCGGGAGACTCGAAGACCTTCCGGACCTCCGCCGCGCAGTCGGGATGGTGAAGCTCCGCGACGGGCCGCCCCACGATCTCCGATTTGGCGTAGCCGAGGCTGTCGGCCAGTGTCCGATTGCACTGCTGGATCCGTCCGGTCCGCGCGTCCACGGACGCGAACATGTCGGGCGCGTTGTCGTAGAGGTCCTGGTACTTCGCCTCGGAGGCCTTGATCTCCTCCTCCGCCCGCCAGCGTTCGGCGATCTCCCGCTCGAGCTCCTCGTTGGCCGTGAGCAGCTCGCTCCGCTGCCGCCGTAGGTCGGCCAACACGGCGTCGAACGTCTCGCCGAGCCGCGCCATCTCGTCCGCCCCCGCGCCGGTCCTGCCGGAGGGCGTGCCCTCGCCCGTCGCGTGCTCCGCGGTGGCGTGCTCCGCGGTCGCGTGCTCCCCGGCGTGGATGAACCGCTCGAGCGGTCTCGACACCCAGGCGGTGAGCGAGACGACGAGGGCCGCCGTGCCGAGACCGGCGAAGAGGAGAGTCACCGCGACGGAGTACCAGATCATCCCGGTGACCTTGTCCCCGACGAACCGAGCCGGAAAGCCGATCCGCACGGTGGCCACGTGCTCGCCGCGGTAGAAGACGGGCGTGAAGACCTCATAGAATCGCTCGCCCTCGTAGGACAACATCGCCGAGGTGGCCCGGGCGAGCCGGACCTGGGCCAGCATCTCGGGGTCGGCGATCGCATGGGCGCGCGGACCCCGGTCGCTCTGGATGAGGATCTCGCCGCCGGGGCTCACGACCATCGCGTGGGACAGGAAGGGGTGCCGCGCGAGCGCCTCCTGGAGCTGCTCCTCGAAGCCGACCAGCTCTCCGACGGGGATGTTGAGGGCGAGCAGCCGGTCGAGCTGGGAGGTCAGGCCGTCGCCGACGACGAAGGCGCGGGACAGGACCGCCCCGGAGTACTCCCGGGCGAACACGAGCCCGTTGACCGCCGTGTTCGCCGCCATCGCCAACGAGAGGATGGCGCCGGCGATGAGGACCAGCTTCGCGCGCAGGCTGACCCGGAGGGCGATCACTGACGCCTCGCTGCCCCCGTCGCCTGCTCCACCCAGGCGTACGTGGAGACGACCTTCGCGGTGAGCAGCACGCCCGTCTTGACCCGGATGCCGAGGGCGTTCGCGCGCGCCAGGCTGACGAGGGGTTCCCCCCTGGCGGACGATTTCATCGGGTAGCTGGCCGGGCTCCGGCCCTCCGCCAGGATCCCGCGCGCGATCTTGCCGGCCGCCAGGCCCTGCTCGTACCCGGAGACGCTCACCGCGGTCAGCGTGCCGTGGAGCACGCGGTCCTTCCAGAAGCTCAGGTCAGGCAGCCGGCTGTTCTCGGCGGTCCACCGGAGGACCTCCTGGTAGGGAACGTTCTGACCCGCGTCGTCCTTGAAGGTGAAGATCCCCACGAGGGCCACGGCGTCCACCTCGCCCTCGAGATGCTTCATCCGTTCCTTGTACTGGCGGAAGGTCTTGACGACGTCCCAGCTCGTCACGCTGACGCCGAGCCCGGGAAGCTGCGCCTTCATCCGCTGGACGACCGGGTCCCACATCGGGCTGTCGTCCAGGATGACGGCGATCCGGCGGGCCGCCGGCACGATCTGCCTCAGCAGGGCCACGCTCTCCACGAAGTGCTCGTGCTCCACGACGCCCGTGACGTTCGTGCTGCCCACGAAGCCGTACTTCTGGGGGTCGGCGTTGACCCCGCTGAAGACGAAGGGGATGGGGCCGTTCACGTAGCGCGCGGCGACGTACGCCTGGGCGTCGTCGTCGCTGGTGTAGACGAGGTCGGGCTTCCAGGCGTCGAGCAGCTCGCGCGCCTGCCCGCCGACGGCCCGCTTCCACTCCGGATCGCTCCGGCGCTTGGTGTCCATCTGGAAGACCCTGTACTCGACGTCCAGGTCGTGCAGGGCCGCCCTGAACCCCTGGAGCTGGGTGTCCGTCCATTCCCAGGGGCTGTGGTAGCTCATGACGTGCAACACCTTGAACCTGTGCTGCGGCGCCTTGCCGGACTCGCGGAAGGCTTCGCCCCACGGAATGAGCGGGACGAGGAACAGGCTCGCCGCCATCACGGCCGATGTGAGAAATCTGGTCAGTCCGCTCTTCACGTTCGGATCCTCCGCTCTGGCGCCATGCCCCGGCTCAAAGCAGGCTCCGTGCCATCTGCGCTAACCTCGGACCCGGCCGAACGTTTTCGGTCCTGAGCGCCTCCGGAAGGCGCCGCGATGTGACAGAACTGGCAGACGAGAGTGGCGGGAGGTGCTGCTCAGCTCAGTATGGAGTCCTGCACGGAATGACCTGTCGGCCGTGACGCCGATAGACGCGGAAGTCTGCATCGGTGGTGAAGATGATCGGGTCGGCCACCGTCTCGCACATCCGCACGAGGCAGGCGTCGGCCAGGCTCATCGGGACGTCCGCGTACTTCTGCATCAGATCCAGGACGCGGCCCTGCTCGTCGGCGAGGTGGAAGGCGGCGACCACGGCGCCGCGGCGCAGAAGCGCGGCCAGCGCGGGCCGGCCCCGCGACCCGAGCAGGTGAAAGGCTTCGGACAGCCCCGCTTCGCACGTCTGCCAGGGCAGGGCGAGACGGGGTAGCTGTGCCGCCGCCCAGGAATGGTGGCGGTCGCGACGGCTCAGCAGGGCGATGAGGAAGCCGGCATCAACGAGCACGCCGGCCATAGCCCGTGGCCCTGAGATACGATTTCTTCCGCCGACTCAGATCAACAGGCAACCCATCCACCGAGCCCACCAGATCAGCGACCGCCGGGGGCACGGGCCGCGCGCGTGGTCGCGTCGCGAGGGCCAGGCGCTCCCGAACGACGTCGGATTTCGAGCGCCGGCGTTCGCGAGACTCGGCCTCGATTTCAGCGACCAGGGTTTCGGGCAGGCGGACGGTGAGGGTCTTCATCGCCGAAGTGTAATACGCTGCTGGCATCGGTGCAATACGCCCGTCTCGTGCGGCGGCGGGCCGCGGCCGGACGATCCCGGGGCGACAGGAGGAGCGCACGTGTGGGCGGCGGCCGCATCCTCGTCGACGTGACGGTGGGCGTGCCGAATCCCAGCGCCGTCGACGTCGAGCAGGTGCGGCGGGAGCTTCCCGTGGGCGAGGTCACCGTGTGCGCCGTCGAGGGGGCCTGCGCGTCCCCGGCGCCGACACGCTGCTCGCGTGCGCCGCGGTCACCGTGTGCGTGGAGGACGAGGGCACGGAGGGCGCCGCGCCCTCCGCGACCGGCCCGTCAGGGGGCGTGGTTGGGGGGCCCTTCGAGGCCCCCCATGAACTCAGAGCCTGTGAACCAATCGCGTGGTCGAGGAGCGCCACGGGTTCCCCGGGGCGCTCCGAGCGTCGGGGGGATTGGGGGGCCCTTCGAGGCCCCCCATGAAACTAGACGCGCTGCCTGACGGCGTCGAGCCCGAGGCGGAACGCTTCGCGGTTCAGCCGGAGGACCTCGTCCGCGAAGCGCTCCCCGAGGATGCGCACGACCGCGTCGGGCTGGACCGGCAGCCAGCCGGTGCCGACGAGGGCGCCCACCATGGCGAGGTTCTGCGCCCTGACGTCGCCGGCCTCGCGGGCCAGCTCCGTGGCCTCGACGACCGTCAGCTCCGCGGCGAGCGTCCCGAGCGTCTCGATCAGCTCGCGCGGGTCGGGGTAGGTGGCCTCGCCCGTCTGGACGGCCAGCGGGTAGACCGGGCGCGGGTTCACGACCACGCGCGTGGTCTCGCGCCCGTACTCGGCGGTGACCCGGAGGGTCTCGAGGGGCTCGAAGCCCAGCACGATGTCGACGAGGCCCTTCGGGATCAGCGGGCCCGGCGTCTCGCCGCGGGCGCCGCGCACGTGGCTCATTACCGAGCCGCCGCGCTGCGAGGCGCCGAAGGTCTCGCCGACGCTCACCCGGTAGCCGCTCGCCGCCAGCGCGGTCGCGAGGATCTCCGAGGCGACGACGTTGCCCTGGCCGCCCACCCCCGCGATGACGAGGTTCACCGGCTGCACGGCGCGGCCCTCCCCTGGGCGGCCTCGCCGAGCAGGCGCTCGGCCCGCGCCGGGTTGAAGACGCCGCACGAGCAGAAGCGGGCCAGGCAGCGCGCGGCCTCGCCCGGCGCGCGGCGGCCTTCCTTCACCAGCTCGACCATCTTCTGGGCCAGGCCGGCGGCGATCATGCCGTGCCCGCACATCGTGGAGAGCTCGAGCGTGAGCCGGTCGGGCAGCCGGTCGGTCTGGCCCAGGCAGAAGCCGAGCGAGAACTCGACGCTGTGCCGGACGATGCCGGCGCGGGCCGCGGCCTGCCGGGCCTCGTCGGTGAGCGCGCTCACGTTCACGGAGATGCCGAGCGCCTGCCGGCTCACGTCGGCCAGGAAGGCTTCCATCCGCGCCCGGTCGTCGAACACGGCGCACACGACCGACGGCGCGTCCACGCCGGCGACGACCTCGTCGGGCGTGAGGCCGCCGTCCTGCCGCCGCCAGTGGACGAGCGGGGTGAGGCGCTCGCAGGGGCGGAAGAAGCCGCCCACCTTGGCGTTGCCGAGGTTCACCGGGGCGTGGCGGGCCGCGGTGCGGAGAAACGCCTGGAGCTTGGGGACCGCGCCCTCGGCGTTGGCCCGGGTGGCCATCGCGAAGACGATGAAGTCGTCCCGCAGGCTGGCGGGGCTGCCGGCGCGGTGCAGGGTGTTGGTCATGCGACCTCCCGGAACAGCGGGCGCCCGAGCCCGAGGTTGGTCTTGCCGCGCCAAAACTCCCAGCCCTCGGCGCGCAGGAGGTCCTCGAGCGGCGTGTCGCCGCGCTCGTCGCAGCGCGCGGCGACGCCGACGCTGATGACCGTGTCCACCTCGGGCGCCACCGCGCGCAGCGTGCGCAGCACGTCGGGCACGCGGCCGAGATCGGTCTTCAGCTCGACGATCGCCGAGAGGATCTTCTCGTCCAGGATGTCCTCCCGGATCTCGCCGCGGGCCGGGTCGCTCATGAGGGACGTGACCGGGTTCATCGTCTCGAAGCTGATGCCGGTCCGGGCGAGCGCCCGGGTGACCCGCGCGATGTCGCGGAAGCGGACGCCGATGCCCGGCCGCCCGAACTCGACCGTGAAGCCGGCCTCGCCCGGGCCGACCCGGCCGGTGACGTCGTTGGTCTTGACCTCCTCGGTGCCGCGCCCGGCCACGCCCGTGGACTCGTGCGGCACGACCGGGTCGGAGAAGGCCCGCCTGACGAGCCGGGGCCAGGCCAGCTCGACGGGCGTCAGCGCGGCGGTCGGGCACACGTCGGGCTCGGGGTCAAAGCGGAACCGGAAGGCGCGGGCCGCCCGGCGGACGGCCCGCACCAGCGCGGGCGGCAGGTGCTCCTGCGACATGCCGCGGTAGCACGCGTAGCACTCCACGCACTCGTCCTCGTTCACCACGGCGCGGCCGAGTGCCTGGTCCACGGCGATCGCGCCCATCGGGCAGACCGCGACGCAGTTGCCGCAGGCCACGCACCGGCTAGGGTCGATGCGCACTACGCCAGCTCCTGGAACGCGATGGCCTCGCGCGGGCAGAGGTCGATGCACACGCCGCAGCCCGAGCACAGCACCTCGTCCACGCGCGCCCGCTCGAGCGCGCGGTCCCACACGAGGGCCGGGCACGAGAAGGCGCGGTTGCAGAAGCGGCCGCAGCCGCAGGCCTCGCCGATGCAGCGCGTCGTGTCCACCGCGGCGCGGCGCAGGCGCTTCACCGAGGGGAGCAGGACGCACGGGCTCCGGAGGATCAGGAGCTTGGCGCCGTCGGTCCTGAGCAGGCGGTACACGCTCTCGACGGTCTCGTCCACCTGGAGCGGGTCCTGCACCTCGGTCGGCAGCCCGAGCCCGCGGGCGATGGCCTCGATCGGCAGCGCCGGCGCGAGGTCGCCCATCGCGTGCCGCCCGGTGCCGGGGTGGGGCTGATGCCCGGTCATGGCCGTCGTGGCGTTGTCGAGCACCACGACCAGCACGGGCGAGTCGTTGTAGCGCGCGTTGACGAGCGCCGGGACGACGGCGTGGTAGAAGGTGGAGTCGCCGATCACGGCGACGACCGGCTGGGTGAAGCCGAGGAGGTCGAGCTTGCCGAAGCCCGAGGCCAGGCCCACGCCCGAGCCCATCGCGTGCACGGTCTTGAGCGTGAAATAGCCCGTCTGCATCGC
>Ga0209211_10001854_pt1 | contig 38150 bp, 41 predicted proteins | sample RifGroA2_FD_183992 | JGI IMG/M metagenome (GOLD analysis project Ga0209211, IMG submission 183992) | Groundwater microbial communities from Rifle, Colorado, USA - Groundwater A2 (SPAdes) (version 2) | ecosystem: Environmental > Aquatic > Deep subsurface > Groundwater | place: Rifle, Colorado...
AATGTATACATCAAACCAGCGACCGCGGTAAATAGGTATAAGCGGATAATGAGATAGAGAAAGAGGAAAAGACTGAAGAACAAGTTGCTTTTTGACAAATGCTCCAATTTTTTGCTATCTTGCTTAGTCAAGCCAATGGGAAACATATGGTTTGTAAGGCAGTTCTCGAAAAACTGAATAATAGAGGAAGACACCATGAAACGAATCGGATTTGCAGGATCAGACGGTCGCACCCTTCTCTCAGCATTGGTTACTAGTCGTAGCGGAAAGGGAGATGAATTCCGTGGCACAGTCATCAGGGGTATGCCCGCGATGAAACCGTATACGAAGCTCATGAACTGGCCAGTCGACTTCATCGACGTGCCGGGGGCCTCCACAACGGCAAGCTACATCGAGGCGGCAGTTTCCGCCTTGCATGACGGGCAGATTGCCTACTTGATACCGATGCCGGAAGCCTTGCAGTTCGAAGGCTTCGTCGATGCAATGATTACGGCCGGACTCGGCGATCGGGTCTGCGGCCTGACCAAAGAAGCGTCGTTCCTCGAAGGTGACAAGGCCGCATGCTATCAGTTCTGCGATGAAGCAGAAGTACCGGTGGCGCCTGAATGGATCGTCGGTGACTTGAGGGATTATCGCCTGTTTCTTGGAACATCACTCAAGTATTTGGAACATCACGGCGGATTGTATGTGAAGTTCCCATACTCGGCTGCCGGCAAAGGCTCGCGTTTCATCGGTTCGCCCTGGGATATCAGGCACGTATATCAGGGATTGCTGGATGACTACGGCAAGACTTATGAAAAACTCTTTCCGAGCGGAAAGCCGTGGCCGATCCTGTTTGCGTCCTACATGAATGCTATCGAGGTGAGTTTCACGGCACTTGTGGATCAATTCGGACATTTCCAAATCCTGCCAACCGGCATGGACTATCAGGGACGCTATTCCGGACCGATCACGACTAAAAACACCATTACCGGCGGAATGGCTAGTGTCTCCCCACACCCGGTTCAATCACCAGCCTTGCTCAAGCTCGCGCGGAAACAAATCTTCGAGCCTTTTATCGAGGGGATGCGGCGAAAAAAAATCCTCCGTCCGTGTATCTTGTACCCGGGCTGCATGGTTTACTTCAATGCGGACGGCTGCCCGTGGGATATTCGTCTGTGCGAAATGAATATCCGAGCGCCTGAGCCGGAGTTCCAGACAATGGCGTGGCTGATCAAGAATTTCGGTCACCTCGTCGAGGCTATATTCAAGGGGAATCTCGACGAAGTCGTGCCGGAAATCCGGAACGACCAAATTGCCATGACGTTAGCCCTGGTCACCGGCCCTGGCCCCGGCAGTGAATACCCGGGGTATCCGTGGCGTCATAAACCAGGTGAGCCGATGGTACTCAACCTGAGCGCCCTCAAAAAAAATAATGTCACGATGATCCCGGCTGGCATGGGATACAACGAAGCCACAAAGACATTCGTTTCGGACGGAACCCGGGTGGCATACCTCATCGGGGCAGTCACAGTATCGGGAAAAGCCCGGAGTGAAGTAGCGAATGAACTTCGTGCCAAACTTTACCGGTTGTTCGAAGCTGGCGTTGTGCGAACCATTCCAAGCGAAAATCCAATGGGCAACCGCCTCGTGGTAAACTTTACCGGTTGTTCGAAGCTGGCGTTGTGCGAACCATTCCAAGCGAAAATCCAATGGGCAACCGCCTCGTGGTGCGCGACGACGTCGGCACGCATTTCATGATTGCCGAACAGGTGTTTCACAGGACTACCAGCTGACTGGCCGCTGGAGCGGCTTGAAGATCGGCAACGGCCGGCGAGGTACATTGTGGTGGATCTATGTTATACAAAAGGGCGAGGGGGTGGTAAACGTACACCTCTTCGCCCGATTTTTTTATCCATTTGAAAGCAGATGAGAGATGCATGATAAGAGATGTATGATATGATGAATGTACGACAACTATTTATAAAATTTATGGATTTATTGAACAAGAAATGTGTGCCGTGCGAGGGTGGGACGGCGCCTCTGACAGGGGAGCGGACTGCCGAATATTTCCAAGCATTGACAGGTTGGCAGGTTGTACAAGAGAAAGAGCTTGTCAAAGAGTATCAATGCAAAGATTTTGCTGAAGCGCTGGCTTTTGTAAACGCTGTTGGAACGATAGCTGAAGCGGAAGGGCATCATCCGGATATCAACCTGCATAGCTGGAACAAGGTTGTCGTGACGCTCTCGACCCACGCCATCGGCGGCCTCTCCATCAATGACTTCATTCTGGCCGCCAAAATAGATGCCGTGAAAGGAGAAAAGTTCCCAACAATTACGTAATTAATTACGTAACTGGTTACATAACCTTTTTATCAAGCTTGAAACTCCGTTTTGCCGGAGTTTTTCTTTTTGCAACAGATAGATTTTACCCAATAAATGAATTTACCATCTATCGACGGCCGTCGATAGATGGTAAATATTATAGAGGGGGAGGTTTTGGCAGAGAAATTTCTTTTTCAGTTAATGAGTTTAGCACCGAGTGACGACAGTCGACAAAAGTACATTCGTTTGTTCATTTCAAGCATGGGCTTTCTTTGACAAACAGGCCACAAAAATAGAGGAACAGGACTTTCTACGCAATCGCGACAAAAGTGCTGCTTTACTTATTCGAAACGAGGGCTTTTGACAAGCAAGCTTGTTTTTTGGTATCTTTCGGAGTCAGGCCGATTCCAAGCAATACGGTCTGAAAAGTGTAGTTCCTGAACAACTGAATACTTTGAAAGGCTGAGAAAATCATGGAAACCTCTAATCAGAAACCAAGTTCTACGGAGTCACGAATTATTGTTGCGTTTGACGTTTCAAATTATGCCGCGGCAATACAGCTTGCGCGGCGCATGGATCCGAAACAGTACCGCGCTGCAAAAGTCGGCAAGGAACTTTTCACGGCAGCCGGTCCGGGAGTAGTGGAGGATCTCATAAAGGCGGGCATCGACGTTTTTCTCGATCTGAAGTTCCACGACATCCCGAACACCGTCGCGGGCGCTGTTCGCGCCGCGTGCGGTCTCGGCGTGTGGATGATGAACGTTCACGCTCTTGGCGGCAAGGAAATGCTGGAAGCGGCGGCCAATGAACTCGCGAAAATGCCAGTGGATAAGCGTCCACTCGGTGTCGGCGTGACGCTTCTTACGAGTATGGGGCAAGCGGGGATGGATCAAGTTGGACTCAACGGCGATCCGGCTGCTTGCGTGCTGCGATTGGCAGGGCTTGTCAGAACATCAGGCCTTGATGGCGTGGTGTGCTCCAGCCAGGAGGCGCTGTTGCTCCGAAACGATATGGGTAAGGACTTTGTGCTCGTCACACCAGGTATCCGACTCCCTGATGGCAAGAAAAATGATCAGGAGCGTGTCGGAACACCTGAGTTCGCCATCGAAAGCGGAGCGCATTATCTCGTCATCGGCCGGCCGGTTACTCAAGCCGAATCCCCGAATGATGTGCTGCTTGATATCAATCGGCGCGTTGCATCGGTGCAGAAACAATAAACCAGGAGAACGATATGCAGTTACCAGATAAGTTGCAAGTGCCCTCGGGTGCAGTGTTTTTGAAAGAGAAATTGCAGTGTCTCATACGCGCTGGCGAAGCGGGTTCGATCAAGTATCTAGGTAAACCCGTTACCATGAAAAACAAGGTGCTGACATACGTATACGTATTCTTGCGCGGTGACCTCACTGATGATGCCGTTCTGAATTACTTGGTAGGGCGCTGTGCAGCGCGTTCTTGCGTTTCGTACATGCAAAGCATAGGCGAGCAGCGCCAGCTGAATCTCATCGGCTTGCCGACAGCTGGAACGGCGATTGCAATTGCGACTTCTGTCGCGAGCGTCAGCCTTCGCGCTGAAGATGAAAACTTCCCGCTTATTTCCTCGCGTATCATGCGGGAAGTGAAGAAAACGGACCACGGTACTCATGGTAATTGGGTCAACGGTGAAACCAGCGGTTTGCCCAATCTGCAACAGTTTTTCTTTGGAGCAGCAGACAACGTCGTTACGGACGCCGGTACCAAGGTGGAGTCAGCTACACGTTTTCTCGAAGATGGCTACCCTGCCTACGATATGTTGCAGTACATTTTCGTCGATCGGCAGCAGGGCGGGGTGCCGCGGATGGTGAAGGCTGGTTTCAAGCACGTCGCCGTTGAATTCCTGCTTCTCGACATGGCTTACGCCTACGGCGAAATCGGGATGTGGCCGAAACAAGCGGTGAAGCAGGTCGAGGAAGAAATCAAAGCGTTTCAGTTCGCGTAGCTGAAAGCTACAACAAGGGGTACCGAGTGTGAGTTGCTATCACGTAGCGCACACCACGGGCCTCGTTTTTATTATTCAAAAATGCGCAAGAAACCTTGTTTTTGGGTTTTTTTCTTGATATACTCCTCATTACGTTGAGTATTTTAAATGATAGCTGGTTATAAGCCAAATAAAGTGGTTTCTTCTCGTGTTGTTCTTGTGGATACTGTATTCCCGCTGGATGTTTACCCGCCGACTGGAGGGCGGGAATGACAAAGAGGGTAAGTTTTTGTTAATTCTACTATGGAAATTGAAGCTGAATTGAAGGCTTTCAAGGCGCGTCTCGATCCGCAAATCGGGGCGTATTTTGATAAGGCCATAGAAGAGGCGAGCAAAGAAGATGCTTTCGTCACGGACGCGCTCCGCTATGGGAAGACGCTTATGCTGGCCGGAGGAAAGCGTTTGCGGGCGGCTTTTATGTACTATGGCTACTTGGGCACCGGAGGAACGGAAGAGGACAAGTTGCTCTCGGCATCCATGAGTATCGAATTTATCCACGCGTTTCTTCTCGTCCATGATGACATCATCGATCAAGATGATATGCGCCATGGCGTGGCGACGTTCCATCGACACTATGCCGATATCGGAGAAAAATTGTTTCCGGGAAAGGATAGGGAACACTTCGGAAATGCTATCGCCATCATCATGGGGGATATGCTGGGCGCTTTCGGGAATGATATTATTTTCTCATCTCAATTTCCACTGGAGCAGAAATTTCAGGCGCTCACGAAACTGCAGCGCATCGTTTCTTATACGGTCATCGGCCAGGCGCGCGACATCTATATGGAATTCAAGGGTGAGGCGAGTGAAGCAGAGATTCTCTCAATGTACAGGAACAAGACCGCCCGCTATACGGTCGAGGGATCGCTCCACTTGGGAGCTATTTTGGCCGGGGCTTCGCAGGAGATATTGGATGGGCTCTCGGCCTATGCCATACCGCTCGGCATCGCTTTCCAGATCCAGGACGATATCTTGGGCATTTTCGGCACTACCGAACGCCTGGGAAAACCGGTCGGTTCCGATATAGAGGAAGGGAAGATCACACTGCTCGTTTCGCGGGCCCTGCGCGATGGGACAGGTGAACAGAAAAAGCGCCTCACGGAAATCTTGTCTTTGGGGGAAAGCCTGACAGAAAAAGATATTGAAGAATTCCGCGAACTGATAAGAGCCACCGGGGCATATGACGGCACCAAAGCACTGGCTCTGGAGTATATTGAAGAGGGAAAGCAAGCGCTCAAAGTGCTCGAGGACAAATTGCAGCCGCGTGCCTATGACTTTCTTTTTTCTGTGGCGGAGTATATGATGAAACGTGAATATTAGGCTTACTACAAATTACAAATACAACTACAAATAAACAAATATGAAAAACGAAGAAAGAAGGATTTGTATATTTGTAAAAAGATTTGTAATTTGTAGTAGGGTATGAAGAATATGACTTCTTATGAAACAAAATCGTTGCCCAAACATGTGGTCATCATACCGGATGGCAATCGCCGTTGGGCGGTTCAACACGGACTGAAGGTCTGGGAAGGGCATGAAGCGGGAGCCAAGAATACGGAAAATTTGGTTCGCGAAGCAGAGCGTCTCGGTATTCGGGAGATTTCCTTCTGGGGATCCTCTTTGGAAAATCTCACCAAGCGGCCGGTCGCCGAGAGTCAGGCTCTGCTGCGTATCTACGAAACCTATTTCAAAAAGCTTCTGGAGAGCGAGGATATCCACAAGGATGAGGTGCATATCCGTTTCATCGGGCATTGGGAGGAACAATTCCCGGATTCGCTCAAAAAGGTGATGTATGCTTGTTTGAAAGCCACTGAGAATTATAAGAAGCATTATCTGAACTTCTTTTTGGCATATAGCGGTGATGATGATATGCGAATTGCTTTCCAGAAAGTAGCTGTGACACTCAAGCATGGAGAACTAGTGACCGATGCGCTCATCAAAAAGAATCTGATGACATGCGAACTGGCGCCGGTGGAGCTGCTCATTCGGACAGGCGGAGAGCCGCATCTTTCTTCCGGCTTCATGATGTGGGACATCGCCAATGCCCAGCTCTATTTTTCGGACAAATATTACCCGGATTTTGGTGTGGCAGCCTTTCGGGAAGCGCTAGCTGATTATGCCGCGCGGGAGCGTCGTTTTGGTCGCTAATTCCTTATGGATTATGGGGCGAGTATTTGTTTCATCAGAGCGAGAGTGAAGCTAGCCTTTAACGGGGTTGACCCCGTTAGAACTCTGGCTGGAACGTATAGTGAAGACAAGCGACTAAAGATATTCAAGTAGTGAGTCTTTAGGGTTCATTTTGGCAGACCTCTAACGGGGTTGACAATAATCTTAAGCTCCACTACAATAAGACTACGTTTTGAAAAATTGAAGAGAAAGTATCAAAGAGGGTTGGGCGACCGCTGAACTACACGATCTAGGATTGATTGCTCCCATTAACTCCTGCCTCTCTTTTTGCATTGCTAATGTTCGCGAATAAACACGAATATAGGACGAATGGCACGAATTGGGTTTAATTCGTGGAAATTTGATTCTTATTTTGTGTAATTGGTGAGCAAGTGAACTATGGCCAACAACAAAGAATTGATCCGGGTAGAAGGCGAGGTTCTGGAAACGTTGCCAAGCACGACGTTTCGTGTTCGTCTCGATAATGGACACGAAGTGCTGGCTCATATTTCCGGTCGGATGCGCGTGCATTATATCCGTCTTTTGCCGGGGGATCGCGTGACTCTTGAAATGAGCCCATATGATCTTTCCAAAGGCCGGATTGTCCTCCGCAATAAATAATTGTTTACGAATATACGCGAATGATGCCACGAATTGGCACGAATGATTCGTGAATATTTGTAAGGAATTTGTGAGTATTTGTGGAATTATTAGTGTTCATTAGTGAGCAACCAAAATGAAAGTCAGAGCCTCCGTCAAGAAAATCTGTGTGCACTGTAAAATAGTCAAACGCCGCGGTACGGTGTTTGTCATTTGTTCGACCCCGAAGCACAAGCAGCGGCAAGGCTAGTTAACAAACAACCAACGACAAACGACTAACAACAGACTGGAAGTGGAAAACGGGAGAGATGTGAATGTCGTAAGTCGTCGGTCGTAAGTCGTAAGTAAAGATAGTATGGTCAGAATAGCGGGAATCAACATTCCAGATAACAAAAGAATCGAGGTCGCTCTGACGTATATTTACGGCATCGGCCTGTCGACGAGCCAGAAGATCTTGAAGGAACTTTCGGTGGATGTGGATACGCGCGCCAAGAATTTGACGGCTGAGGATGCCAATCGTCTGCGCGAAGTGATCGAGAAAAAATACCGCGTCGAGGGGGAGCTTCATCACGTGGTCAAGCAAAATATCAAGCGTTTGAAGGAAATCGGCTGCTATCGGGGCATGCGCCATCAGAAAGGTCGGCTGCTATCGGGGCATGCGCCATCAGAAAGGTCTCCCGTCCCGTGGTCAACGCACCAAGACCAACACGCGCACCGTGCGGGGGAATGTTCGCAAAACTATGGGCAGCGGTCGCAAGAAATCATCCGATAAGACCTAAGTCGCCAATGACACGAATGATGCCACGAATTGGCACAAATGATCCGTTAGTATATGTGGGTAATTAGTGAATATTCGTATGCCAGAAGAAGTAACAACAACTGAAAAGAAAGCGGCGGCAGAAGAAGGCATGGCCAAGGCAGGAGCCAATGATGCCTCTCTGGTAAAGAAAGCCAAGAAGCCCAAGCGCCAAGTTTTGAAAGGGCGGGCGAATATTCAGTGTACGTATAACAATACGATTGTTACTCTGACCGATTTGAACGGGGCAGTTCTCGGATGGTCGAGTTCCGGCCATTTGAGTTTCAAAGGCGCCAAGAAATCCACTCCCTATGCCGCTACGCAGGTGGTCGCCGATGTTTCCGAAAAAGTGAAGAAGTATGGTCTCCAAGAATTGGAAGTATTTGTGAAAGGTGTCGGCTCGGGTCGTGAAGCTTCGATTCGCGCCCTGTCCAACAACGGTTTTAATCTGACCAGCATCAAAGACATCACCCCGATTCCGCACAACGGTTGCCGCCCGCGCCGCCCGAGAAGAATATAAGTCCTATAAGACATATTGTGACCTATGTCAGTTATCGATTCCAAATGCAAACTTTGCCGCCGGGCCGGTGAAAAACTCTTTCTCAAAGGAGATCGTTGTTTGTCGCCGAAATGCGCTATGGTGCGCCGTCCGTACGCTCCCGGTATCCATGGGCACAATCCGTCCCGGGGCGGCAACGAATTCGGACGTCAGCTTGCAATGAAACAAAAAATCAAGCGTCTTTATGGCGTGATGGAACGTCAGTTCCGTCATCATTTCGATGAAGTGCGCAAGAGCCCTGGCATTACCGGTGACCAGCTCATTTCCCGTTTGGAACGCCGTTTGGACAATGTCATTTATCGTCTCGGGTTTGCCGTTTCACGGGCTCAGGCCAAGCAGCTCGTGAGCCACAAGATGTTCGAAGTGAACGGCAAGCGCGTGAACATTCCTTCATTCGAAGTTCGGGTGCATGATATGATTGTCCTGAAGCAGAACAAAAAGAACAAGCAATTTTTCAAGAATCAGGAAGAAATTTTGAAAAATAAGAAAGATGTGCCGCATTGGCTCGCTCTCGATGCTGAAAAGCAGACCGGGAAGGTGCTTGCATTGCCGGCTCGCGATGATGTCGGAGTGCGGGTTGACGCGCAGATGGTTGTCGAATATTATTCGAAATAAACTACGAATTACGAATTTTCATACGAATATACGAATGGGGAAGACAGAGAAAAAAAATAACAAAATTTCTTGATTTGTATATTTGTAATATGATTTGTAATTTGTAGTTGTATAAGTAATCAATACCTAATAATTTAACGTTTCCGGTGATCGGTCTTTCTAAACCAGATCCGACAGTTCATCCGAAACCACACGTCTCGTATGCAGACAATCACTTCCCCGCAAACGCCGCGGTACACGGCTCTTGGGAAAAATTATGGCAAGTTCGAGATTCTCGGGTGTTACCCGGGATATGGAACGACTTTGGGCAATGCGCTGCGCCGTGTGCTTTTGTCGTCTCTCGATGGCGCCGCCGCCAAATCGGTGAAGATCAAGGGTGTTGCTCATGAATTTTCTACGATTTCTGGCGTGATGGAAGACGTCGTGCAGATTATCCTTAATTTGAAGCAGGTCCGTTTCAAGTTACATGGAGAAGAAGCCGTCAAAATTACCCTGAAGAGCAAGGGCGAGGGGGTCGTGACTGCTGCCGCTATCAAGACGCCGTCGAGCGTGGAGATCATCAATCCGGATCAGGTCATCGCTACCATCACTGACAAAAAAACGGAATTCGAGATGGAGATAGAAATCGACAAAGGGGTCGGCTATGTGCCGGTGGAAAGCCGCGAAAAGGAAGACCGCGATATCAGCGTTATCGCCATCGACGCCATCTATACGCCGGTGAGGCGCGTGAATTACGAGATCGAGAACATGCGCGTCGGCAAGCGGACCGATTATGACAAGATCACTCTGGAAGTCGTGACCGATGGCAGTATAACTCCCGTGGAGGCCTTCGAGAAAAGCGTTGCTATCCTTGTTTCCCAGTTTTCTTCTTTGGCTCTGGTGGAGGGAGATGCATCCGAAGTGAAGGAAGAGGCACAAGCGGAAGAAGAGGTTACGGAGGTGAAGGAAAAAAAGCCGAAGAAAGTTTCAAAGAAGAAAGCTAAAAGCGAATAAGCACGAATAGTGCCACGAATAAGCACAAATGAATTCGTGAGCATCAGTGGAGTTATTAGTGAAATTAGCGAAGCAAGTATGAAACATAGACATTCAGGCCGCGTCTTAAGTCGCGGAAGAAACCAGCGCCGTGCCCTTATCAAGACTCTTTTGGGGAGCCTGATTTTGCATGAACGCATTACCACCACGGAAGCCAAGGCCAAGGAGATAAAAAATTTCATCGATCAGATTGTCAACAAGGCCAAGGTAGGGAGAAATGATGCGAAGCGTCGGGTAGCGATCATCCGTGAATTGCAGGGGATGATCCCAGAGGTGGCTTCTAAAAAGCTCCTCGGTGACTTCAGCACCCGTTTCGAGAGCCGCCAGAGCGGGTATACCCGCGTGGTGAAACTTGACCAGCGCAAGAGCGACTCTGCTCATATGGCGATCATTGAATTCGTATAAACGTATGGCACAGAATAAGAAAACAATGATTGACCGGAAATACCACCTGTTCGATGCGCAAGGGAAAGTGTTGGGTCGTCTAGCGACACAGCTCGCCACGATCCTCATCGGCAAAGATAAGGTGGCCTATGCTCCGCATATCGATGGCGGCGATTTCGTCGTGATCATCAACTCCGACAAGGTAGAAGTCACTGGCAACAAGGGGAAGAAAAAAATTTATCATCGCTTCAGCGGTTATCCGGGCGGGATCACTTCCATCAATTTCGACGATCAGGTGAAAAAAGATTCCCGCAAAGTGATCTGGCAGGCTGTTTACAATATGCTTCCCAAGAATAAATTGCGTGCAAGGATGCTTCGGCGTCTTCTCATCAACAAAGGAGCAGAGCATGAACAGAAAATTATTCACATAACCCATCAATAAGTGTAAAGATAAAAAATCAAAATGAAAAATGACCCGTCTCGCCCGCCTAGACGTCGAGGCTGGCCAAGGCCTTCGCCGAGGTGGACAATGCAAAATGCGAAGTGAACCCGAAAATTTTCAATTTTAATCTGTCATTTTGATATTTGATGTTTGCATTTTAAATTATTATGGTTACTACGAAGAAAGTTATCAAACCGAAAAAGACCACCCTTAAGAAACCTGCTTCTCCGAAGAAAGCAGTATCTAAAGTTGTCAAAGAACCTGCGAAAGAGCACAAAGAAACAGTAGTCAAAGAAGAAAAATTAGAACGCTACGTCTACGCTGTGGGGCGGCGCAAGACGGCTATCGCCCAGGTGCGCCTGTATCCGAGCGCAAAGGCTGAGATTGCGGTAGTCAACAAAAAACCGATCCGCGAATACTTCGGTACGCCAGCCCTGGAAGCCCAGGCTCTCCTTCCGCTCAAGACGTCTGGTTTGGAAGCGGCCTTTCGAGTATCAGTACTGGTGCGAGGCGGAGGACTCCATGGTCAAGCAGATGCTATCAAGCTCGGGATTGCGCGCTGTCTCATCAAACACGACCCGCTCTTGCGAGCCACACTCAAAGCGCTGGGACTTCTGACACGCGACTCGCGCGCCGTCGAGCGCAAAAAACCAGGTCTCAAGAAGGCTCGTCGCGCTCCGCAGTGGGCCAAGCGTTAAAGCGCAGATTTAAGATTCATGATTCAAGATTTATGAGCCGCCCTTCGCAGGGCGGTTTTTGCTTTTCATAAGGTAAGATTTTGTATCAGAGCTTGACTTTTGTCGTTTTTAGGTGTACAACTGCGGGTTATTCATCATCCGATGGGGCGGATTAGGAGAAACTTTCAGGTGCATCGCGGGAAACTTCTGCGATTCTGAAGAGCTTGAAGCCGAGGGCATTTCATCATTTTTTCTAACCGTGCAAGAATAACAATTCCGGTGCACGATTTTATTTTTATTACCACATTACCATATAATATTATATGGTAAGATTTATTTTCAACTACTAACTACTGAATACCAACTACTATTAAAAGCCGAAAAATGTGGAAGGTTCGGAAAAACGGATACGGCTGACGGCGTCAGCCCCCTCATTCTGGGATGATACGAAATAAATATAATTTTCTTCAAAGCGCGAGAGGATCTGGAGATAGGGTGTCTTGGAGGTAGCGAAATCGAGGATGTTGCGGCGGTCACGGTTATCGAGCTCGATGATTTTGGCGCTGCCATTGAGAGAAAACAGGACGTGTTCATAATCCGCAGTCCACTGCACATTTCTCAGCGTATTGGAAAAGCGGGCGATCTGGATCGTCGTGTCGCGGTCTCGCGTCGGCTGGGCGTCCCAATCGCGCAGGAAGTAGACGGAAATCTCATTGTCCGTGAAGAAGAGCAGCTTTTTTCCGTCGTTGGAAAATTGCACGCCCTTGGTTCCGCTGCCCGCGATTGGTCTGAAGACGATCTCAGCAGAAGGGATTTTGTTGTACACGAAAAGCCGGCTGGTTTTTTGTTCCCGGATAGTGAGGCGAGAATCGTCATAGGCGACGAGCGAATAAAAGCTGTCTGGAATGATATCAATGGGCGCAGTGGTGATTTGGGTCGGTTCGCTATCGATTCTCTCTGCAGACAGGCGATAGATGATCCCGTTATCATTACCCAAGTAATAGATATTTTTTCCGGAAAAGTTATAGTCGCGGACATTTTCTCTGATGAGAACTGGTGGAGCTTCGGGTGTCCCAGTATTGATGCGGCGGAGGGTTGTGCCATCCAAATAGAAGAGAAAATCCCGATTGGCGGGATCCCAGCGAGGGTTTCGCAGAGCATCTTTATCTTGATTCTTCGTGAGCTGATGGAGAAGGGAGGCTTGTTTGGTTCCGATGTCTACGATGAAATAGAAATGCTGGCCCGCCTCGCCGCCCGCCTCGGATTGATTGAGTCGAGACGGGAAACGAGTCGAGGTTGAGCCCGCCTGCTCGAGAGGAACGAGGACTTTCCGGTTATCCGGTGACCACTCAATATTCTCTTCTCTGTCCTTTGGGAGAATGACGTTGGTCAATGAGAGAAGCTGTTCATTCGTTTTAGCATTTGTATCGAGCGTATCGACCATCAATTGATTATCTTTTTCTTTTACGACAGCGAAGAGCCCTTGTTTGGGAGCTTGGAATATTTTTATAGCATTCTCAGTTCCGGTGATATTTTCTATAGCGGGAGCCTCTTTGATTAGGAGAACATTCCAGAATTCCGTGGAGAGCCCGCTTTGCACGGTGGTTTTTTTTGACCAGGACAGATAGCCTGGTGCGGAAACTTTGATGAAGTGTTCTCCGGGTGCCAGGCCGCTCAGGTGGATGGAATTGTTGAGGATTCCAAGCTTGGCGTTGGGGATAATCTCATCATCGACGCGGATATCGACCGTTTCCGGGCTTGATTTGATAGATATGGAGCCTGTATAGATGAAAATACCGCGTTCGAAATTGAAGCGGTATCCGAAGGTATAAAAAAGTACCGAGGAGGCGGTGATAAGGAATATGCCTGCGAATGTCCAGAATAAGAGAGGGCGGATACGCCGCATAAAGGAGGATAATGGGATAAGGGGGTCTTTCCCCAGTATACCTTAAAAACGACCTGTGGAAAATCCAGACACTTTTTGACAGAAGCGTTCTTGAGAGTGTAGACTGGGCACGTATGTCACGATTTCTCGATTTTTTCACCGCTTGGCACTTGCCGGAAAATCTGGCCGGAGATATGTCACTCCTGCTTCTTTTCGTCGGGCTGAGCCTCGTCTTCGGCTTCGTGTTCGGCCGGTGGAAGCTCATCAATATCCTCATCAATGTCTACATCGCCATCGCTTTTATCGGGGTATTGCCGCAAGGATTTTTGGAATCTTCCTTGTATGCCAAGAGCGGGACATTCCTCATCCTGCTCGTTATCCTGACGGCGATCGATGACCGTCTTTTCGATCTGCACATCACCAGCGCCGGAACGGATTTTTTTTGGCGCCTTTTCGTTACCAGCTTTCTCGTGACCGGGATGATCGTGAGCGTCCTGCTTTCTTTCCTGCCGAAAACCGTCGCGCTCGGCTATATCTCTCCCGCCGCCTATGGATATTTCGCCTCATCCGGAGCGCTTATTTTCTGGATGGTCATGCCACTTGTTTTGCTTCTCTTCATCAACAATCGGCTGAAGTAGCTTTTAAGGAATTGAAAACGCGCACTGGAATTGTTATTCTTGTGCGCGGTTGGCTTGTTAGTGACGGGCGAGCGGGGCATTTGTCACAGTCTTTCCCCTTTTACTGTTTTGAGAGCGCGGACTACGCTACGAGGCTCCTTTGAACTGTCCAGGACGCAATAATGAAGAGTATGATCAAACTGATAAGAGGGGCAGTCCTCCATATTACGCTGATGATTACAAGGAGTATTGCGATGATTACGAAAAAATAAATCATCTGGCTAGTACCCTTTTTCTGCACCATATACGTCATGAGTACGCCGATGATGAATAGATAGATGATATATCCCCTTTGGATAGCGGTGTTCTCATCATCCGGCGTGATCTGGCTGTGAGCTGGTCCAGAAAAAACCACATAGATACCAGCAATGATGAATGGAAGCAATGTGATTCCAAGCCCGCCGAGCATACTCCACATTACGAATTTGCGAGCAAGAAGCTCGGATTCTTGCTTCTGTGCGGACATTTTATCCCCTTTTTATAGGCGCGAAGAGCGGGTCGCGGCTCTGATATTATCGCAAGTTTCATGTTTCTTTCCGGCGGCGATAGCGGGAATAAATGATCGCTATGTGGTACACCGCTAGGGATGCCAAGGCCCAGAGGATCATTCCTCTGGCCGGGACGATAATGAAATCTCTCAGAAAAAATATCGCCAGCGGCATTACCGTGAAAGTCAGGGTATGGAAAGTTACACACCCGGAGCCTTTCTTGCTCGCAATGAAAATCATAGGGAACCCTATGAGGATCAGGTAAACCAAGAGATTGTTTGCGAGAGCTGAGAGAGACACAACAATGGCTCCGACGAACAGGCCGACCACCGCAAATCTGAGGCCGGTGAGGAACTTTTTCAATGTAGACATCAGGTTCTCCTATCGGATTTATTCGAACCGGTCTGATCCCAGCCGTTTTCGTCTTTGTTTGACACTATCATAATGAGGATAATCCCCAATACGACGATGAAACCTGTAATAATCCGGTCGCCAATGGCGGCCTTGGAAAAATTAGCAATAACGTTGAGAGCCCAAGCCCTTGCCATTTGTGCAGTGCTGACTTTCATTTTTCCCTCTTTTTTATAGGCGCGAAATGTGGGTCGCGGTTCCCAGAAACAATTTTTTGCAGTAGCCGGTTCCGAATAATATGTGGAATTGCGGAAATATCCACATATGATGAAAATGCTAGTTTTTAAGCTACTTTAAGGCGTATTATAGTCATAAAAGAGCAGGGGAGTCAAGGGTTCGTTTGAGGCTTAAATAGGGAATAGGAGACTTGACCCCGCACTTATTTTTCCCAAGTATTCTTACCAATTTCCTTTACTGGTTCTGACAGTAGAACTTCCACAGTTGCCTTTAAACAGGGGTTTTAGACTTGCATAGGGGGAAAATAAGTGCGGGGTTGACAGGGTTTTGATACTTGTCTATACTGGTTAAGCAATCTACGAGCCTCCAAGCTCTGGTTTGCTTTTGTTTCTTTTTGTTTTTATTAGGGTGAAGCTATAAAAGTCTTCGGGCTTTTTTATTCGCTCTAAAAGTAATTTAACAATTGAGCCCCGAAAAATTTTGTTTTCACAAAATCTCGGGGTGAGTCCCGTAAAGTCATCTGGTGATGACCACGGGACAGAGCCGCTTCATAATTTTTGCCGTGCGGCAAGTGTTATGAAGCAAACAATAATTCACCCAGTGAAATCCTGTTTTGCAGGTGCTCATCAGATGAGCAATTTCACGGGGTAAATCACAATTTTTTGTGGTTAGTCCTTATTTCGCGACAATCCTCGGGTTGTTTGCGAGATAATTGTATGAAGCCTCGCAAAATTTACTTCGGTAAATCGCGGGGTGAATTACACGGAAGAATCTCTATTCGGTAGCAGTGATGCTATCAACTAAATTTAGCTTTCTTCGGAAAGCTGGATTTTCTTATTGAGAGTTTGATCCTGGCTCAGGATGAACGCTGGCGGCGTGGATAAGGCATGCAAGTCGAATGCCACACCAATTCAGCTTTTGTTGTAGAATAGTAAATATGTATTACGTTTACATTCTGAAAAGTAAAAAAAACGGTCGTCTGTATACTGGTTTTACCAATGATCTTAAGCAGAGATTCAAAGATCATAATGCAGGTAAGTCTTCATATACAAAAAATAACCGACCTTATGTACTTGTGTATTATGAAGCTTACTTTTCAGAAAAAGACGCATGTACTCGTGAACGAATGTTAAAATTCCGTTCCAATGCGAGTTTACAGTTGCGTAAACGAATTACTGAATCTACCAACGAAGGTTAGATTGGTGTGGCATGGCAAACGGGTTCGGATAACATAGGAATTTTCCCCAGAGTCGTGAATAATCCAGAGAAATTTGGAATAATGCGCGATACGCTCTACGGAGTAAACCCAGCCGTACTTTTACCGGAAACGTCTGTATTAATTCTAATACTAGTATTTCTTTTTGGAAACGCTGGATACAGTAAATGTTTGTTGTAAAAGTACGGCTGGGGCTTTGGGAGAAGCCTGTGTCCTATCAGCTAGTTGGTGAGGTAATAGCTCACCAAGGCTATGACGGGTAGGGGGTGTGAGAGCACGGCCCCCAACATTGGAACTGAGACACTGTCCAAACACCTACGGGTGGCTGCAGTCGAGAATATTCCACAATGGGCGAAAGCCTGATGGAGCGACGCCGCGTGCGGGATGAAGGTTTTCGAATTGTAAACCGCTTTTTTCAGGGAAGAATTGCTCGCATCACACTCTGTGTGATGGCTTAATGAAAAGTTAAAAAATCAAAGTGCAAAATGACAATGCAAAATTCAAAATGATTTAACGGTAAAGACTTTTGAATTTCAGTAATTTTTACATTTTACTCTGTCATTTTCATTTTTGAGATTTACATTTTACATTAAATAAGCATCGTGCGAAGCGCGATGCGAGTGATGACTGTACCTGAAGAATAAGAGGTTACTAACTCTGTGCCAGCAGTAGCGGTAATACAGAGACCTCAAGCGTTATCCGGATTTATTGGGCGTAAAGGGCAGGTAGGCGGATATGTTAGTCGGATGTCAAATCTCGGGGCTCAACCCCGAACCGGCATTCGAAACGGCATGTCTCGAGGATGTGAGAGATCAGTGGAATTTATGGTGTAGTAGTGAAATGCGTTGATATCATAAAGAACACCCAAGGCGAAGGCAACTGATTGGCACATATCTGACGCTGAGCTGCGAAAGCGTGGGGAGCGAATAGGATTAGATACCCTAGTAGTCCACGCCCTAAACGATGCATACTAGGTGCAGGGAGAATCGACCCTTTCTGTGCCGGAGCTAACGCGTTAAGTATGCCGCCTGGGAAGTACGAGCGCAAGCTTAAAACTCAAAGGAATAGACGGGGATCCGCACAAGTGGTGGAGCATGTGGTTTAATTCGACAGTAAGCGAGGCACCTCACCAAGGTTTGAAATCTAGCTGCAGAGCCCAGAAATGGGATGTCCTTCGAGGGTGCTAGACCAGGTGCTGCATGGTTGTCGTCAGCTCGTGTCGTAAGATGTTCCGTTCAGTCGGGAAACGAGCGCAACCCCTGTGAAGTGTTATATATGTCACTTCAGACTGCCCTCTCATTTGCGCGTAAAGCGCAAATGGACTAACGACCAACGACTAATAACTAACGACAGAAGAATTTCTGAAAAAGAGTTCCAAGTTGTCAGTCGTAAGTTGTAGGTTGTAAGTTTGTTCGCTTTGCGAACAAGTGAGAGGGAGGAAGGCGGGGATGACGTCAAATCAGCATGGCCCTTTGACACCTTGGGCGACACACGTGCTACAATGGCCGGAATAAAGGGTCGCCAAATCGCAAGATGGAGCTAATCCCAAAAATTCGGTCTCAGTTCGGATTGAAGGCTGCAACTCGCCTTCATGAAGCTGGAATCACTAGTAATCGTTGATCAGCCACGCAACGGTGAATGCGTTCTCGGATCTTGTACTCACAATAAAAGCGCCGGGCAGTTTATCCCGCACTTTGTTCTCTTGCAAAAGAGGATGGAGTCGGAATAAGTCTCGTTCTTGTTTCTTTGCGAAACAAAGTGCGGGATTTATCAATCTAAGGAGTTCAAATCTCCTCCTCCGTTTCCCAAACGGAGCGTAGTGGAAAGGTAGGGCCGATCTGTGAAGATCGAGCCTGAAGGACCTGGAAACGAATGGTAGTCCAACCAAGAAAGAATCGTATCGACTTCTGAACCAAGGCGGTGAGCAGAAGGAAGATACAATAGAGTGATTCGTTGGAATGTCAGGAATAGAATGATAGATAACCCCGGGAGATCTTGCGCTGTTTCAATGTTATGTTACAATAATATTGAATAACGAAACTTACGCAGCGTAAGAAGTCAGCTGAGCTATAGTAACTCTCGATTTTATCGAGATGAAGGGCTCACTCAGATGCATATGGGAAAAATAACCTCAGAGTATATCGTTGGTCTTGTGGATGGAGAGGGCAGCTTCACAGTGTATGTGAAAAATCCCGATTCGGATAAGCAAGTCAAGCGACGAACAAAAGTTGAGCCACGGTTTTTTCTGAAACTGATCGAGAAAGATAAAGAAATCCTCGATGAGCTCAAGAAATTCTTTGGGTGCGGTAACGTGTATTTCCAAAAAGATACGCGTGCCAATCATCAAAATTGTTACCGCTATGAAGTATCCAATCGAGAACATCTGAAAAAAGTTATCATTCCATTCTTCAAAAGAAATTCTTTGAGGTTACGCTCGAAGAAAAGTGACTTTGAAACGTTCTGCAGAATCTTTGAAATGATCCGTAGGGACCTCCATTTCACGGATGCGGGATTGCGTAGAATATACGCTCTCAAGCAGACGATGCATTAGAGCTCGTCGTGTGCGGGAAATCCGCAGGCACGATGGGAACATCAATTCGTAGTTTTACGAAGATAATCGCCCGTCACACCAAGAGAGCCGGCAATACCAGAAGGCCCCGGGTTAAATCGGGGACGACGGTAGGGTTGGTGATAAGGGTGAAGTCGTAACAAGGCATCCGTAGCGGAAGCTGTGGATGAATCACCTCCTTTCTAGGGAGATAAAGGTGTAGAGATGATGATCTATGATCAGAATCACAACCATTATGGTCGTTCATTCGCTTACGTATAATCTTCTAACGCTTCGGCGAAAGGAGATTTACCTGCCTATGGCAGGCGTAGTAATGAAACATAATAAACTAGAGACTTTCCGTAAAAAGTTCGGCGTGGTGGAAACATCGTGGCGAACACAGGACTAACCGCAAAAGGTTTTGATTATTGTTTACCCAGTGAAATTGCTCTTTAGTGAGCACCCGCTTGCGGGATTTCACGGGGTAAAATAAAAATTATCTGATGGAGCACTCTTCAATGAGTGATTCCCCGCGAAGGGAATTTCATCAGGTAAGAGTCAAATACTCTACGCATACTATCCCAAGATAAAGGAATTTCTTCTGGTAGTATGTAAGGCACGGAAACTCGTCGCAAGACGGGTTTTCTTGTTTTCTGAGTTGTTGACCAGACCGTTCTAAGTAAGGCGGTTTTTGTGGTATAGTAAGGACGTTAATGAATAAAAGAATAATCAAGCTTGTATCTATAATAGCGATAGCACTATTGGTTTGTACTGGTGCCTATTTTGGTTACAGAAAAATAAAGAAAAATAGAATGCAGGCAGAAAATGCGTTAGCTGAAATGCAAGAAAAGCTGAATAGCCAAAAAGATGTAATGGATACGCAACAAGAAAAAATTGAAGAATTGCAGGGATTTAAAGAGACTCAGCAGCTAACCAATGAACAAATAAGCACACAAGATTGGCAAGCTAAAAAAGCAGACTGTGAGGCAAGGTTGAAAAAGGCTCAAGACAATATTGCAAGTTCCCAGAGATATCTTGGAGAAGACCAGAAAACTCTTGCTAAAGCTGAAAACGGTGATTGTCCTGATTGCTATAAATTGTGTCTCAAATCTTATGACTGTGGCGATTCTGGTTGTGACTCCAATGAAAAGAAAACTTGCAAGAAAAACGATGCTGACAACATCAAATACAGAAAACAGGATGTTGCCGGTGATGTAGAGATGGTAAAAAAGGGTGAAACAGAATTGCAGAATGTAAAAAATGAATGTAGTCAATACATTAATTAGTTCAATTTATGAACAAGACACTTTTTATTGTAGCTATAGTTGGGACTGCCATTCTTTCACCAGTAGTGGGGATGGGCATTGGGGAAACTCGTAGCCTTATTCTTGGCCTTGCCCCAGATGAAGCAATCTTACAGTTATCTGATAAGATTGATGAACAGAGAATCACAGCTGAACAAGTCCAAGCGGAGAATGACCAGAAGACTGGAGAACTTCAGTCAGTTGTAGCTGACCAGCAGACACAACTTGCTGAACAACAGCGAATGATTGATGAACAAGCGAAAGCTAATGCTGAGAGTAAGAAGCTTATGGAGTGTCAGGCATTACAGAAAAATGTATCGTATTGCAACGAAAAGAAATACAAATTATCGTTAGATGCATTCTTAAAAGAAAGTAAAGCTGAGAATCCGCCAGCTATGGAAAGTGATGAGGTTGTCGCTGCAATGAAAAGAAGTTGGAAAAGATGCCAGGACTTTTACCAAGAATATGCCGCTAATGGGTGTGATTGAAATACACATTGTAGGGCTCAATTGAGAATTATAAAGCCAGCTTTAGTGCTGGGTTTTGTTTTATGGAAAATCGAAACAAACTAGTTTTTAAGAAAGGAGAAAAATATTATCATTTTGCTACTATTAAACTTGATCTCGAAAAAAAAGAATTAATTTATATTCCCGAATACTCTTTCTCAAAAAAAGAGTTTGCTAGATATACAGACTACGAAAAGGCTATTGTGCAAACTCGAAGGAGTATTGATCATATTTCTTTCCATAAAGACGGAACAGCCCATGTTGTCAGTAAAAATATGAAGGGTAAAAAAGAAAGAATGGATCCTAAAAAAGGACCCAGCAACCCTTTTGATATTAGAGCCGAAAACTATGCCCCATTACTTCTCCATTCAGGAGTGCACAATGAAAATTTTCCGATAGCTCATCTTATTAAAGTTATCGACGGAGAAACCCTTGTTTTTGAAATGAATAACCAAGACACTTTCTCAGTAGTTTTGTTTTCTGTAGGTGTCGGTGTAAATTGGAAACTGTTATTGCGAAAATTTTCTAATGTTTTTGACGGACAAAAATCAAAATTTTTAGTAGAACCTTTCTTGGTTCACAAAGAGAATGATATCCTGAGAATACAGCAAGGAAGTTTTTTGGATATTGGTTTGCTATTTGCATTTACGTCAAAGTCGGTTCCGATGCCGAAAATTTTAATCTCAATTAGGGTCTAATTCCCCGCCGCTTGCGGCGAGTATCAAAGACAAATTTGTCAAAGATACCTCGCGGCTTGCCGCGAGGAGTATTCATTAGAGGATGAGCGGAAAAGAGGGACGGAAATTAAAAGTTATTATGACTTCAGGATTTATCCAAGTGAAAAAGGAATAAATAAATTAAAATAAAAATGTAACTAGTTCAGCTCTCAATATTGAGGGTCTGGAAACAACTGCCAATTCTAGCCCAAAACCAGCAGTGGGTAACTCGCCTTGGCTTCGTTTGTCACGAAGGAGAGGTGTTGTCGCTCATGATATACTTTTATTTATGGATAAAATAACATTGGCAGGATGCGTGATACTGGATGGGGAAGGGAAGGTGCTTCTGATGCACCGGAATACTTCGGGGCGCGTGCAGTGGGAATTGCCGGGTGGGAAGATTGAAAAAGGCGAAGATCTGGCCCAGACTGCGCAAAGGGAAGTACAAGAAGAATTGGGTATCATGGTCGCTATTGTCAAAAAACTCGGAGAAAAAAGCTTTGAGGAGGACGCTTTCACAATGGATTATGTCTGGTTTCTAGCAACTATTGAGACAGGTGTCCCAACTCTTCAGGAAGAGAAGTTCGACGCTCTGCAATATTTCAGCTGGGATGAATTACGAGGCGAATCGAACCTTTCGCCCAACACAATAAACCTCGTGGCTGCCTATTTTGATAAAAGTTTAGAATTATAGATGTTTTCTGACTAGCGGTCGTGATCAACTTTGCTAGTCTTTGCTTCGATCATTCCCACAGCCCGTGTGAGATGTAAATATCGCACCTTTAACTCTGCAAGTCTTTCAGGCGAGATATTTGTTCTTTCTTTTACAAAAATCCAAGCTGCCACGATGGGACCGAGAGCTAGTTTAGCTGGGTGTCTTATCGGATGATTCGGAGCGTCTTTTACAGCGAGGTCTGTGATGGCATAAAGCTCTGCGATGGGATGAGTAACTTCAAAGGCAGTCATAAGGCTTTCAAGTTCGGCTACTTTTTTCTCACACTCTTCTTCATTTACTTTTGGGATCTCTGGTTCGTCAGCATATTTTGCCAGCCATTCTGGTGCCTGCTCTGTATGTGTTGGACTTAGTTCAGCCATGCTTGTTCTCGGATGGCCTTTCGGCTCCTGCTCCGGTTTCGGTATAGGTTTGGGGATTTCATTGTTGTTCATACGTATAAGTGTATCACACAGGGGGAACCCTAGCTCGCAAGGGCTCCCTCCCAAGGCGGGCAGGGGTTTTGTGTTTTTTGATGGTAAAGTTGACTGGGATTCAAACGGGTATTATAATGAGTGGTATGAAAAAGAAAAAAATAACAACTATTGAAGATTTAGCAGTTCTCATGCAGAATGAGTTTTTATCTATACAAGAAAGATTTGATGGCGTAGACGGTCGCTTTGATCAGGTTGATGAGCAATTTGATGAGATGAAAGAAGAAATTAAAGAATTGCGTAGAGATATTGAAGATTTGAAATTGCGCACGGGAGAGATGGTCTTTCGTTTTGAAATAAAAGAAATCGAAAAGAGGTTACGGAAACTTGAACTCAAGCTGGGTTAGTTTAAGCTCCGTTTCAAAAAACAACCGAAGCCAGATCGCAAGGGCTGGTTTTTTTGTTTGTGTTATACTTTAAACTATGAAAAAAATAATTTTATTGGATGTGGATGGGGTGATTGTCTCCAAGGAGACTTATTTCAGTACGCGCTATGCGAGGGAATTCGGCGTGCCGGTAGAGAATCTCTTGCCTTTTTTTAAGACTGAATTTCGTGAGTGCCAGCTGGGGAGCAAAGACTTGCGAGAAGCGCTCGACAAGTACCTGGTGGACTGGCGGTGGCAGGGAAGTGTTGATAAGCTTTTGGAGTATTGGTTCAAAGATGGGAGTATGCCTGATGCCGAAGTTATGGCAGTGGTAAAACATGCTCGGAACAAAGGGGTATGGTGCTATTTGGCGACGGATCAGGAAAAATATCGGGCTGCGTATTTGTGGAATGACTTAGGATTGGCAAAAGATTTTGATGGTTCGTTTTTTTCTTGTGATCTCGGTGCGCGGAAGCATGAGGCCCTTTATTGGGAGAAAGTTTTAGCAACCCTCGGTAATCCGGCCCCGGCATCTGTTTTCTTTTGGGATGACGAAGAGGAAAATATCGACGTTGCCCAAAAAACTGGCATCAATACCCACTTGTTTACTGGTATTGAAGGCTTGAAACGGTTTTTGCCGGAAGGAGTATAATGGAGCAGGGAGCTTATAAATCTTTAAGTTAGGCTAATGACGTAAACGTTACAGAGATTATTTATATGAAGTCACCTGAACAGTATCCGTCCAATGAAGACGATATTAGGAAAATAGAAGATCAGATGGACGATGATCAGTTAGCTTTGATGTATATGCGGCTCGAAGATCGAGGGATAGGCCTCGAGAATTACGACGTTGCGGGTCGTGCTACCAGCAAAAAACCTATTTCAGAATTGGAACAATTCGCTCTCAAAGACAAGGTGGCCGATCTTTCAGATGAGGACTTGGGATCTGAGAGATATTATTGATAGGAATAATGATGAACCTTCGCCCACGTTTTATGCAAAGCAGAGAATGCGTTTAGAATTTTTTGGCAGTGATGTGCGTTTCAGATTTATTCGCAAACTTATTTTAGATGAGGCGGATAGAAGAGGAATCGTGAAAAAGGTTGTTCCGGAGAGTACGGAAAAACAAGCTGGTGATAAGGATGATATTGAGTTCTAACAGCTTTTTGAACAAGACCGATTCAAACACTAGCTCGCAAGGGCTGTTTTTGTATTCTAGAGCTCCTCTCTGGACAGGGAGGCTTTCTTGTGATACTTTTATTGACCCAGTAACTTAACAAAGGAGCTCGCATGCCAGTCGCAAAACGTGTATGCGGATCCTGTACCGCATGCTGCAAAGTACCGGAGCTGATCACGCGCGAGTACTACAAGCCACCAGGGGTGTGGTGCAAACACTGCAATCCTGGTCGGGGCTGTAGCATTTACGCGGATAGGTACACGGAGTGCCAAGCCTTCATGTGTCAGTGGCTCTTGGGGTTCGGATCAGAGGAAGAGCGGCCTGACCGATGCCACTACATGCTTGACTTCACAACAACGGATCCAACGGGTCCGGAAATGCCGGTTCTTGAGGGGGCGGAACGCCTCGAAACGAGCTTGAACATTTGGGAAGTTTCTGAAGGGGCTCTTGAGAATAAAGGCAGGCGCGTGATGGAAATTACCGAAGAGATCGCGGGGCAAGGTATCAGCGTCCTTCATATTCCACTCAGGGGTCGTGCCCAATTATTCCAATTCGTTCAGGGCGTCCTCAAATCAGAAAATGTGCAACCTCATTACTTTGGGGATATTTATGCAAAGGAGAAGATCGTTTCTCGGAAAGGGTGACCATAATCGGCATCCTTTTTGATTTATTTGGATAACAAGGGGAAAAAGGATATATCAGCCTTGATAATATTCAAAAGGTTTGGAAGGCTTTCTGTTGACTTTTTGGGGCTTTCTTGCGATACTGGGCGGAAGTTCCTTAAGGCTTTGCGGTGTGCCTCCCGAACACTGTGTTGTCAAAACCCGATAGGGTTCCTAGATATAGGAGATTGGTCATGACTACAGAGCTGTTTGCGCAAGAAGATATTCTGTCTATTCGAGCTGGATCGAAAGATTTCAACGACAAGAAAACGGAAATAAACGAAACCGTCAGAATCGCCCTCGGTTTAGTCGCTGAAGAAGTAATTACAAGCTTAAAACGAGGGGCCTTTGTTATGAACGCGACGTATAATGGCATCTTGTGGGAGGTGAGAAGGGAAAGGGATAAACTTCAAGCTTGTGCTTTTCGGCCTGGGCATGTAGTGAATTTCTTGTATAACTCCAATCGGGATGTCAAAATACCTTTCGAAGAATACGACTCACTTTGCGCGAGTTTACCTGTGTTCTTGAATGGTTTTGCCAAGCGTTTTCCTTTTATCTATAACGATCTGACGATATTGCGGGCGGTGGGTCGGATGGCATTGAAAGCGAAAAACGCGAAACGGTCCTGCGGAAGCAGTATGCATTTCATGCTCTCGAAGAAGATAAAAGCAGGTCATTTTAATCAGCTTGGTTACGTCGTTGCTTTCAACGGCGCAGAAGCTGCGAAGGAGTTGAATCTTCAGATCGTTCCCCAACAAGAGCCCAACGCAGGAACTTTTCTGGATTTGGTGGATACAAAAGGGAACGAATACACGCTCGACCTCTTCCACGAAATCACCGGACCGATTGAAAGCTAACAATTTACAAGGAGAACAACGCTTTCTCGAAAAGGATGACCGCACTGGCATCCTTTTTGATTTTTCCTTCATTTCCTCTACATATTTTATTATACGCGGCCGCGGGGAATAAAATAAAGTTTAAAAAAAGGGAGCATTGACTTCCTTTTCTTTTTCTGCAATACTCCAGTTTGACGGAAATTTTAAAAATCAGAATTCTTGAGAGATGATCCTATCTCGTCGGTTTCCACCAGCATATCCCGAGTAACAACGGGATGGAGAGGGGCGTGCTGAGAACTCGCCCTACGGCCTTGGGAGTCGCTTTTAAGCCTACGCCGCACAAGACCAAGGTGCGGAGGCTATGCGACGCAATATAGGTTAAATAACTTGGCAGGTCCGAGCGTACTTGGTACGGCGGAGACCTTCGGCCCGAGGAAAAACCTAGGCAAATGCTGGGGGACGTCCCGATGTTTCTGTCGGGGCGGACTACAAGAGGGGAAGACAATAAACATTTTGTCTTCCTTCTCTCTCAAGAGTTCTGATACTTGCAGAAAGCTAGCTTGATAAGGGCTGGTTTTTTCGTGTGGAAAGAAGGAGTATAATGAAGGTAGTGAAATTCGAAATATTGTATGGAGAACACCAAGTTGGGAAAACAATTGGTTTTGGATGAACTCTTTGATCTGACGCTGTATCGAGAACTGCGTAAGACGGCCGGTGGCGAGACAGCCGTGCTCTTGGATGAGCTGATTCCCATAGAAGAGCGGCATTTCCGGTTCTGGCAGGATTTTTTCAAGGTCGCTGGAGCGGAGTTGGGAAAGGCACGGCGGTTCAAGCTTTCGATGGTGGTGCTTTTTTGCCGGGTGTTCCGGGGCGCAGGAGTCAGCCTCATTCTCGAAGCGATAGAGATCAACGGAGTCAAGAAATACTTGCGCGTCTGGGAAATGTACAAAGATGAGCCGCTCGGGAAAGCCGTGAGAGAGATCCTCGATGACGAGCTCCGTCATGAGGATGCTATCGTGTCAGACAAGATCAAGCGGCAGGTGCATCCTGAGCGTATCCGCGATGTGTTTCTCGGGTTGAATGACGGGCTGGTAGAGATACTCGGAACACTGAGCGGATTTTTTGCCGCTTTCCACAGCGTTTCCGCCGTTTTGGGAGCGGTATCTACGGTGGCTATCGCGGGAGCATTTTCTATGGCGGCGGGAGCGTTTGTAGCAATCAGTTCAGAGCGGGAAGTTGAAGCGACGGAGAAAGGCAAGAAAAAATTTATGAGCGGCGAGACAGATGAAACAAAAACTTCTCATCCGCTTGCTTCAGCGCTGGTGGTTGGTATCTCATATCTTTTCGGGGCGGCGATACCGATATTGCCAGTGTTTTTCGGAGCGGAGAATATTTGGCTTTCTCTCCTCGTATCGGGAGCGGTCATCATCGGCGTGTCATATCTCTTGGCATTTCTGTCGGGGATGGAGGTGAAGCGGCGCATCGCGATGAACCTCGTGATTATCGGGCTGGCGGTCGCTGTGACCTGGCTTATCGGTATCTTGGCGCGGGACTATTTCGGGATAAATGTCTGACGAAGTTAACATTTTTTCTGAAAAGTGGTATACTGTTGGTAGAATTTAGTAAAAACAAAAATATGTTCAAAATAAAAAAAGGCTTTTTGCTCATTGCGGTAGTGATAGTGGTGAGTGTTTTCGTCTATTATCGCTACGCGGTAAAAATACTGCAGGTAAACAAGAGTGAGGACGCAACGCCGGTGACAGATATGCTTCCGATCGGAGCGAAGAAGGTGAGCGCGGTTGTCAAATACATGGCGACGGAGGATAAGGAAGATGCATTGCGATTCGTCCTGACTGTCGACAAGCAGGGAGTGATAACCGAAGTGGCTACTTTGGATGCGAAGACCGGTGAAGTCCCTGAAAAAAAGATAGCATTCAATCAGCAGGCTTCGGTCATGATTGTAGGAAAGAAATTGAGCGAACTGACAGCTATTGATAACGTCGCCAAATCATCACTGACCACGAAGGCTTTCAATAGTGTGATAGACCAGTTGAAAGCTCAACTATAATTAAGATTTACGCGTTTGGCGAACTTCTGCGTTGCGGAGCCTCTGCGCCGTCTCCAGCGTAGCTAAGAGTACGCTTCCGTCGTCGCTTTCTCCGCGCCTTGAATTTCACTCAAACGCGTAAATCTTAAGTTTAACTGATGGAAGACTTTACTTTTACCGGGCTGGGGACGAAATGGTTCGTCAGGGTGGATGGCAAACAGCTTGATAACCGGACGCAGAAAGCCGTGGTTGAGTATGTACAAGATTTTGAAAACCGCTTCTCGCGGTTTTTGCCGTTATCGGAGGTAAACGCTTTCCGTCTTTCACCGGCGGGAGATTATATTCTTTCTGACGAATTTTCACGCTTGCTGGCTCGGGCAGATCGGCTACGAGTTTTAACGAATGGTTCGTATGATCCAGCAGTGGCGAGTATCTTGGAAGATGTGGGCTATGGCGCTCAACATGGATTAGCTCCTTTGGAAAAAACGGAGGGTTCGCGTGTTTCTCAGTGGTCGCTTGTAGGTAATAAGCTGACGATCGATGGTCCGATGGCTTTCGATTTGGGGGGCATCGGCAAAGGCTACTGTATTGATCGGGTGGCTGAAATCGTCAAGCATTTTGGCTATAAATATTATCTCGTGGATGGCGGGGGAGATATGGCAGACAGTACCAAGGCGGACGGGAGCGCATGGCGAGTGGCTGTCGAATATCCCGGGAAACCGGATACAGCGGCCAGTGTGGTAAATCTCTCGCATCAAGGACTGGCTGTATCGGACAGTTTCCGGCGCCGTTTCGGGAAATGGCATCATCTGGTAGATGCTCAAGAAAAAAAACCGATAGAGAAAGTTATCGGTTGTGCAGCAGTGGCGCGGGATGCCTGGGCCGCTGACTGCATGACGTCCGGGCTCTTTTTTGCGCCGCTGGAGAATTATGGCGCCTTGGCTGAGGAATTTTCGGCGGCTTATCTCGTTTTTCAAAACGACGGAACAGCCATAGTCAGTCCCGATTGGCAAGGAGAATTGCTGTAAAAGATCGTATTGACGAGAAGAGAAATTCTTACTAGAATGAACCATCGTTCTTTTTCCTGGGGAGTGATTGATCATGAATGTTCAAATTATCACTCGTCTGAATGACGTGAGCAGTCAGCAAGGGATTTTGATTTCGGGGTCGATTACCCTCTCAGCCCAAGTAGGATCTCATGTGTTTAGCACGAAAGAATTTATGTGCTTGTTCACATCTGATCGGCGAAACAACATGATGGACTCCATCCAGACTCTCGAAGTATGGTTTGGAGAACGCGTTGTAGCGGACTGCCAAGGGCGGTTTTACGGCGGGGAAGTACCGGAGCTTGATGAGCGATCAGCTTTTTACTTCGAGTTTTTCCTTTCAATACTTATGATGTGTATTGAGGCGAAGGATAATTTGCAGATAGATATGGATGAAACGGATTTATTTCCGCCATCCGGATCCTTTCTCCTTGGCCTCTGGCGAAGGAATTTCCAGTCTTGACTATCATCTTCTCATAACAAATCAGAACAACGTTTCGCTTATGAACTGCTCTTGCAGTTCTTTTTCTTGGTGCTTGACATTTTTGAAAAAGTGATTACAATAGAGGAGCGTCATTAAAAATATTTTCAAGATGTGATCTGATGGAGGGGGAAGGGTTTGCCAGGGCATTTAGGGCGCCTACGTTGTTGAGTGCCCGGGGGTAAATGTTCCAGGTTGGAAAGCTTTGAGGTATTTTTGATACCAACCACCCTCTCCATCAGTTCATCTCAGCAAAAATTTTTTACGTATGCGTGGTAATAGAGTTTTCACGATTAAGGCGAAGACAAGCTCATTTTTGAGGGCTGGTTTTTGACTTTCTTCCGACTTACAAGAAATTTCCAAACGAGCTCTCAAAAGGAGCTCGTTTTCTTTTCCACGGAGGGTATATGAAAATGAATGAAGTGGTGAACCTTAACAATCAAGAACTTCAAATGGACAGGAAAGCGCGGCGCTTCCACTATGCGATGAATGAAATAGAAAATCTCATGCGGAACAAGAAAATCGTTCGTCCAGTCGGCTTTATCGTTCGGACGCATGGGTACACTTTCGAATGGAACCATATCGGCTGGATACTCCGGCCGCACGGCTATCTTTCGAATGTGGAAGTAATGGAGCGTTTTCCGACTAGCGAAGAGCGCATGCACTACTACCGGCTTATGAACACCCAAAAGCGCAAGCCAGTTTCCAAATGAAGCACACAACCGGCCACCCTGGGACAGAACCTTTGTCCTGGGGGAGTTTTTTATTACAATTTTTTCTTACGAAAAAGTACCACGATTTATGCAATTGCACAAATTGTGGTACGTCTTTTTGCTTTATTAACAAGTATCCTATTATACGTAGCCACGGATAATAGGATAAATGGGGAATGGATCAGAATGTAAATAGTCGTTTTTTGCAATTAGAGGAGCCTTTTGCTACACTTTCAGCCATGGAGGGACTCATGTTTATTATGGGTTCTGTTTTTTTACAATTATTAACCAGGGAGGATCAGTATCATGTTGGATATCTTCAAAAAATGGTTTTTGAGAAAGCGTCCTAGTCAAAAGATTATTGGTATGCTCGATACTCTCAAGAAAGCAACTCCTGTGGCATTAGCCGCCATCCAAGAAGAAATGCGGGTGCGCAAGACGAACGAAGTATTCCTCATTTTCTCTGAGGGAAGTCAATTTGATCACTTGGTGTACCAGCGAGCAGCCAAACGGGGCGTCTACTGCCTCGTCGCTGATCCCGCCAAAGTGACCGCGGAAGATGTCCTGAAAGTCAATCCCAAGGGCATCGTCATTACCGGCGGGCCTGCTTCAGTGCATTCGGAACCGCCACCCTTTAATCGGGCAATTTTTGATCTCGGCATTCCTGTTCTGGGAATTTGTCTGGGAGGCCAGATGATTGCTCAGCATGTCGGGGTTACCGTCAAGCGCGGTCGCCCCGAGTACAGCGTGCACAATATGCAAGTTCTTTCTTCCTCTGTTTTTTTCCGAAGCTGTCCTAAGACGATGAAGGTGATGCAAAGTCACGGCGACGAGATCGAAAACGATCCGCGTCTCGAACTGCTCGGCTCTACCGGAGAAGGGAGGGTTTCGGCATTCCGAAGTATCGAGAAACCGTACCTGTATGGTGTCCAGTTTCACCCCGAAGTGACGGAGACGCTGAACGGCGATATGCTCTTCGAAAATTTCTTCTTCGGGATCTGCGGCGCCCAAGACCGCTTTCCTGCGGAGAAAATCGCCAAGAAAAAGATCGCTGAATTGAAAGCCAAGCTCAAAGAGGGGAAGAAGGTTACTATTGGACTTTCCGGGGGAGCAGACTCTTCAACAGTAGTTCACCTCCTCAAAGAAGCAGTGGACGGAGGGCCGCATCGTATCCAAGGTGTCTATATCAAGGGCATCGATCGGCCGGATGATGAGGCTTTCGTTCTCAAATACTTCGCCAACCAGCCCTGGCTCGATCTGGTAATTGTTGATGCTACGGAACAATTCCTCAAGGTACTCGCCTGGCCTGAAATGAAGCATTTCAAGAAGATCCGCCGAGCCATTCGCAGGCTTCTCGGTATGGGACCGCCGGTCACGATGAGAGCGAAACGGCTCGCTATGCGCGTCGTCTATAAAGCTATCCTCGAGGAACAGGCGAGAGCATATGGGTCTGACTTTATTGCGCAAGGGACGCTCTATACGGATATTTCCGAAAGCGGCGGCGGACACGAAAGCGGAGCGAGGAAGGCGGTCATCAAGATTCATCATAATACCTTCCTCGGTTTTTATCTCCCAGAGCTAACGCCACTCGATGACTGCGTCAAAGATGGCGGACGGGATATCGGTCGAGAGATCGGCGTTCCGGAAGAACTTCTTCTGCGGCATCCATTTCCCGGTGTAGGACTCATCGTCCGTATCGAAGGAGAAATCACTCGCGAGAAGCTTGCTATGGCGCGGCAACTTGATGGAATTTATATCGAAGAGCTACGCCGAGCCAACCTGTATCATTTGGTTTGGCAAGCCGGTGTGGTAGTGACGATTTCGGAACACACCGTTACCAAGGGGGATGATGCCGGCATGGGCGTTGTCGTGGTCTATTGGGCCGTATGGAGCGTCAACGGGTTTACGGCTCAAGCAGTAGACGTACCTTACGAGTTTCACCAAACCATCCAGCGGCGCTTCGGCAACGAAGTACGCGGCATCGGTGCGACAGCCTGCCGTACATCGAATAAGCCGTATACTACCATCGAGTGGGGATAGGAAACTATTTCATATTCAAGAAAGGAGAACAGCGGCTTCTCGGAAAGGGTGACCACAATGGTGCCCTTTTTCTTTTTGGCAGAAACTTGCATGATTGGCGAGCCTGTGCTAGTATCGGAATACAACTGAAAAAGTATCAAGAGTGAGGTGAGAGAATTGGCTCTGTGACCCTCCGGCAACCATTGTAGAAAAGGTGCCAAATCCAACCCGTAAGGGGAAGATAGTTTCGTGACTTTTCCCCTTTAAGAGGGGTTTTTTGTTACCCATTTTGTAGAAGCGGTTTGCTTGGATGTAGTCTGTTATGCATTTAGCCAAACCCTTTCTAATAGGTGAGGGAAAAATCGCAAGTTCTGTTAACAATCGACGGAGGGAATCATGACGCAGAAAATACTTGATTTGAAAGAGCTAAGCTCGGAAGATCTTCGCTTGCGGGCGTTGGTTCAGGATCTTAGGCTGAGCTCACCAACAGGCCAGTTCGGGGATTACGATGGCTGGATGTTTGAGATTACCCCGTGGAGCAACGATCCCGCGGTAACTCCGGCAGCCATAAAGGATCTCGCGGACAAGTTTTTCCATCCGGTGTTGGACCAATTCACCATTGCCGCTGATGGCAAGATCATCATGTCTGTTATCAAGCCGGAGAAACTCGACAGGGCGGATGCCATATCGAACGCCATCCAGCAATTTTTCCAATTGCTCATCGTGCCGAAAAACCTCCAGCTACGGTAGGCGTACTATCAGCAGGAGGTAAGGATAACTCTCGGTCCACAGCTAATCGGCAATGACCGGGGCAGTCGCGCGCGTTCGCGATTCGCCCCGTTTTCTTTTATAAGTTTATAACAGAGAGTCTTTGTAGCATAGTACTTTTTTTGCAATTGCAAGAAAAGTAATACGTAAAGGTTATAAAAAAATAATCCGTAAAAAAATGAACCATAATAAAGAAATTTCCTTTCTAGAAAAAATTGGACACTTCGTTGACTGGCGGGTGGACTTTTGCTAGTCTGATATATGGTCTTTAAAAATATCTTGGTTTGAGGTTTTAAACAAAGCTTTATTTTTTAACCGCTTTTTTCACAGGGGGTAACTATGAGTAATAAGTTAGCCGTGCTTGTTTCAGGATCAGGAACATTGTGCGAGGCTATGATTAAAGACCGCCTTCCCATCAGCTTAGTTCTCGCTGACAGGGAATGCCGCGGCATCGAAATCGCTAAGCAAGCTAAAATACCCACGGTGGTCATACAGCGGCGCGACTTCAGGCAACGTCCCAGTCTCCGAGATGAAAAATTCACGATCGCTTTTGTGCAGTGTCTCATCGGGTATTGGATTGCTCGTTTCCTAGGAAAGCCTCCTAAGTTCCAACGCGAAAAGTTCACGAAGGTCCTTGCGGAATGCCTTCTTGAGTATGGAATCACCCACCTTGCGATGGCTGGGTTTATGACTATACTTTCGGAAAGCATCTTTACCAAGTACGGATTCGCCGGCCGCATCTTGAATAGCCATCCTTCATTGTTGCCCGCGTTCAAGGGAGAGACTGCGGTGCAAGATGCTCTGGCGTTTGGGGTCAAAGTGACCGGCACGACGATTCATATCGCCACTCCCAAACTGGATGACGGGCCTATTATTGCCCAAGAACCAGTACGAGTGGAGGAGGGTGACACAGTTGACACCCTCTGGGAGAGGATCAAGGTGGTAGAACGTGTTCTCTACCCCAAAGCCATTCGTTCTTTATGGGGCTTCCAGTGACAGACTCCCAGAAAAGAATGTAAGAATAAGAACAGTAGTTTCTTTTTAGGGGTGATCATCGATCATACCGGATGTTTAAAAATCACAAACTCATTAGAAGTATTGTGCCGCTGGCCACTTGTATCATGAATACGGCCGGCGGTTTTTCTTTTTTGGTGTTTACAATGTGGATTTCTTTCTGTGATGTACCACGGTTTATGCAATTGCATAAACTGTGGTACCTGGTAATAATCGAGTGCAGATGATAATAAGGAAGGAGAGGGATATTTTTTCTGGCCTTTGCCTATTTTGAGGCATTTTGATAGAATATCAAGTCCTGCTTTCGGCAGGTTTTGGCTCTTTGACAACTTGTATTCTAACGAAGAGCGACACAGATTTCAGCTTGTGGAGGCCATTTCGACCTTCACGCAGTCTTTGCAATTCAGTGTAGTCAACCAGAGGAGAAAACCATGATCATCACTCGAATCATCACCGTGCCGAACAAGCCGGGAGTGACTCCGGATATTTATCGAATCATCAATCTGGAAACGAACGAGCCTATTTTGGATGTCGCGGCGCTTCACTCATTGTTTTCCGATGGTATCACGACGCGCGTTGCGGAAGAGATGCCGTCCGATCCATCAGTGAAATTCAAAGAAGTGATGTATCAGAACGGCGTCATCGATCCGCAGGAAACGATGATTATCGAACTCTGCGCCAAGCGCGGCGTCACAGTCGACGCGGTGAAAGTGGGCTATCGGTATTATGGAAAACGTATGGATGGCCTGTATGTGAACAAGGCTGTGCATATCGCTTATACCGAAGAGCCGCAGCTTACCACGCTCAAACCGCGCGGGGTTCGTCAGGAGACGCAGTATTATGATCTCCGCGCGATGGGCGACGCAGAGCTCACACAGTTGAGCAAAAATCGTGAGCTGTATCTCTCGCTTTCGCAGATGAAGAAGTTGGTGCAGTTTCAGGGGAGACTCGGCCTCTTTGTAGTGTCCGACGTCTATCTGGAAACATTCGCCGCTTTTTGGAGCGAACACTGCTTCCATACGTTGTGGAAAGCACTCGGTCTGTTCCAGATGCTCAAGGATGCGACGGCGAAGATCGGCAATCCCAATCTGTTGTCGGCGTTTGTCGACAATGCCGGCGTGTGGGATTTTTACGATGGGTTGGCTCTCCTGTTCAAACTCGAGACGCACAATTCTCCCACGCAGTCTGAGCCTTTCGGCGGACAGATGACAAAACTAGGTGGGGTTATTCGGGACATTCTGGAAAATGGTCTCGGAGCCAAACCGATCGGCAATGTGGAACTCACCGTCATCGGTGAGCGGGTTCGCAAGCGCTACCCGAAATTGGAAGGAGCCATGTCGGCATCCGTGATGGCTCGGGAGACCGTGCGCGCCATTGCTGGTTATGGAAACCCGATGGGTATTCCGATGGACTTGGTGCGTATGATGAGCCACCCGGACTATAGCGGCAAGCCGTTCGCGTTGGGCGGTACCGTCGGTATTACGACCCACGCCGCGGCGAAAAAAGGTACGCCGCACAAAGGCGACTTGGTAGTACTCGTCGGTGGGCGAACCGGCAATGATGGATTGCACGGAGCGACCATCAGTTCGGGCGGGATCACCGAAAAAACCGATACCGGAGACAGCACACATGTGCAAATCGGTCTCCCGTATACGGAACAAAAAATGATGCGAGCCGGAGTTGCGCTCCGCGACGCGGGATGCTGTAGCGCGCGCAATGATTTTGGCGCGGCCGGAATCGTGTCGTGTTTCGGTGAAATGGGCAAGGGTACCGATGGAGTGGGTGGCATTATCGTCAATCTCGCCCTGGTACCGCTCAAATGCGCCGATATGGCACGTTGGCAGATCGCTCTCTCCGAAAGCCAGGAGCGGTTCGGTCATGCGGTAAAGCCGGAAAAATACGCTGAGGCCATGGCTATTTACGAAAAGTACGGGTTGGAAGCGACAGTCATCGGTGTGTTTACCGACAGCGGCCGATTCCAGATGTTCTCTGATCCCGGTGTCGTTCCTAGCGTCGGTATGCAGCTGTCCGGAGAAATCGATTTGGATGTGCCGTATGCGTATTTTGACGAGTGCCCCTTGCCTTCAGTCGAGGTACTGGCGCCGGCAGAGAAAACGCAGATGGTAACATACCCGGAAATCACGCTTGGGAATGTGGAAGCGATGGGGCTCGCAGTCGTTGGACACTTTGATGTCTGCGATCAATCCTCGGCGACGACACAGTATGATTCCACGGTGCAGGGCATCACGTATCAGGGGCCGCTTTACGGAGAAAATTACAACGTCGCTTCGTCACTGGCGGTTCTCCGTCCGGTGTTTGGGAAACCTTACGGCGCTACGGTCAGTATCAGTTTTTCACCGGGGCATTTCGAAGCAGATCCGGTCAGCGCGGCCGTCAATACTATGATGGACGCGATCGCGACTCAAGTGGTAGCCGGTGTGCAATTGCAAGACATCGCACTGGCTGACAACTTCTATACCGATGGTGCAGACCCGGTGTCGCTGTGGCATCTGAGGGAACAAGTGAAGGTGCTTGTTGATCTCTCGCTTGCTACCGGGACGCCGTTCATCACCGGCAAAGACAGTTCGGCAGGGCGTGGGACATTCGGTGGCGTTATCGTCAAAGTACCGCCGAGTGTTGCGATAACCGCTATAGGCAAGGTGTCTGATGTGGGTCGGCTGGCTTTACACCGCTGGCAGACTGCCGGTAATGTGCTCGTCGCTTTGGGGCCGCGTGCCATTCGTCTTGACGGGTCCATCCTTTCCTCGGTATTGGGTATCACCGGGACGACTATGGACCGGTTTCCCGTTGAAGAGGCGCGAATCTATCTCGAAAAGCTTGGGGAATTGGCACGGAACGGCGTCTTTGTATCAGCCGTGCCGATCAACCGCGGTGGCATATTCCTTCGTTTGTTTGAAGGCATTGAAGCCTCGGGGTTCGGATTCGAGGCGGAGGTATGTGCTGAACTTTTCCCGGAAAGTCTGGGATGTGTGTTGGTGGAAGCTACACCGGTAATTGCACACAGCCTCTATCGTTATCTCCCAGAACTTCATCCGTTAGCTGTGGGTACCATTTTGCCAGAGCGCAAGTTTTTGGTGAAAAGGAAATCTCTCAACCTCGATCTGCTCCGCCAAGCGTGGCAGGGAACATTCAAGGAGGCACTTTATGGCCATCAGGAGTAGACGTCGGGTCAGCGTACTTTACGCGCCCGGAACCAATACGGAAGCAGAAACGCTGGAAGCCTTTCGGCTTGCCGGAGGTGATCCTCGCCTGGTTTTTCTTCGGGATCTTTACGAAGGCAAGGAGCGGATTACCGACTGTGACTGTTTCGTCGTACCGGGTGGGTTCTCTTACGGGGACTATCCGGATACGGGCGTCGCGGTGGCTGAGTTTCTCGGTGATCAATTCCCTCTTCTCGTGGAGCGGGGGATCCCGGTCATCGGAATCTGCAATGGCATGCAAGCATTGGTGCGGGCAGGTCTCTTTGGTTCGGGACTAGCGATGACTGAGAACGAGTCGGGTGTTTTCTCAAGCCGGCCTATCCGTCATCGAGTTCTTGTGTCGGATTGTCTATGGACGCGGGGGCTCGAAGGAAGTATTTTCACTTTTCCCTCGGCACACCGTTATGGCAAACTCGTCGGGCACGGAAAGAGGAATGTCGTGATGGTCTACGAAGGCCAGTCGCCGAACGGGAGCGAAGAAGCGGCCATCTGTAACGACAATGGATTGGCCATGGCCCTCATGGATCATCCGGAACGGCCACCGAGCAGTCCGGCTAGTCTGGCAATCTTCCGTAACGGGCTGATGGCGGCGCTTTAAACCGGATGAAGGATGAAGGAGGAAAAATGAAGCCCTACTGGTCAAACGACTGGTAGGGTTTCTTCATTTTATAAACAGAAAATTTCACGAAACTCAATGTTACCTATAAACAGTAGCTACCCGCCTTGTCGTCGAGGCAGGCGGGTAATCGGTAACATTCATTTTTATATAGTAATTCTTCTTTCTGTGATGTACCACGGTTTATGCAATTGCATAAACTGTGGTACTCTGGATTTCTTTTTTCTTGCTGCGCTCTAAAACCAGCGGCCGCGGGAAATAGAGTGCAGGTGATTGTGAAGGAGATCAGTATTTGCGTGTTTTCTTGGCTTCTGATAGGGTTGAGCCATAGGAGGGCTGGGTCAGCGTACCTAGTCGTTTTTTAATCTCTCTTAGGGTATAATTCCCCGCGGCTTGCCGCGGATGATATATACTGAGAGCATGAGCATCTACATCCACAAAAGTCACAATGTCAGCGTTCTC